>JGI25153J46596_10001705_pt1 | contig 13039 bp, 8 predicted proteins | sample AraplaMF_Col_mMF_FD_46596 | JGI IMG/M metagenome (IMG submission 46596)
ATCGAACCGGAGAGCGAGATCGACGGATAAAGCTGGGCTTCGGCAGCACCGATATCGGCGACGGCCGCCGCCAGCTCGCGTTCGGCCTTTCTTATATCAGGACGGTTGCGGATGAGATCGGCCGGAATGCCGGCGCGAATATCGCCGCGGAAAACCGGCTGACCGGCGCTTTTCTGCAGCTCGTCCATCANCGAGGCCGCCGGCATCCCGAGCAGCGTGGCAATGTGATGGGCCGATTCGGTGAAGCTCTGTTCGAGGCCGGGAATGTCGGACTTTGTCGACTGCACCAGGCCCTCGGCCTGAACGACGTCGAGGCGGGAGGCCGCACCTGCCTTGAGCTGCANCTGCGTGAGTTCGTAAGTTTGCTGGCGGGATTTCANGCTCGCCNGTGCAAGCGCGATGCGCTCCTGGTAATAGCGGGCGTCGATATAACTCTCGACNAGGTCTTTCAGGAAGGTGAGCTTTGCATTGTCGGCCGTCGCATAGGCGGCTCCCAGCGAGGCGATGGCACTCTCCTTGGAGCGACGGTACTGGCCGAAGATGTCGAGCAGCCAGGAAAGGCTGGCCTCACCGCCTGTGGTATTCGTGGTGCCGACCGTCGTGCGCAGCCGCCCCTTTTCACCGGATACCGTGTGCGATGCGTCGACACTGAGGCTCGGCAGACTGCCGGCGCCGGCAACCGTGACATTGGCGGCAGCCGAATTGATGCTCTCGAGCGCCTGCAGCACATCGAGGTTTTCGCTGAGGCCATGGGCCACCAGGCCGTCGAGCCGCTTGTCGCGATAGGCCTTCCACCACTCAGCCGTCACGACATTGCCGTTGCTTTTGGTGGTACCCTCTTCGAATTTGGCGGGAAGCGGCATCTCAGGGGGAACGTGATCCGGACCGCTGACGCAGCCTGCGAGCAGCAGCGTGAAGGCGGATGCGGCGTAGCGGAGGGATGATAGTCTGGTGCGGAGCGACGGACTCACTGGCAAGCTTTCTGAACCGGGATCGGAGATCCAGGCTTAGCGAGGCCAGCGTTAATGGCGGTAAAGAAACTGTAAAGTTAGGTAAAATCCCGGGATGCTTGATCATCAACCGAACCATAGGGCGTCGGCCGTCTCGGAAGTTCCAGCGTGATCGCCAGGCCTCCGGCGTCAGGCAACGACGCATGCGCACGCCCGCCATGGCGCTCGATGGCCTGCCGGGTGATGGCAAGACCCAGGCCGTATCCGCCTCTTGGNACCGCCTCTTTCCCGCGTGAGAACGGCTGGAAGATGCGTTCGAGTTCGTCGCGCCTCACNCCTGGCCCCCGATCGGTGACGCAGATTTTGAGGCGCTCGGCCGCCGCCTCGCAAGACACGGATATGTGCGAATGTTCGGCCGTGTATTTGACGGCGTTGCGCACGACGTTTTCGAGTGCCCGGTAGAGCAGCTCGCCTTCGACCTCGGCGCGGAAGCTGCCGTCGACGCTTGTCGTGATCGACACATCTCGTGCCTGGGCTTCGAATGCGGCGTCGCCAAGGATTTCATTCAGCAGTTCGATGACATCCAGGGNCTGGGTCTTCAGCGGCAGGCCGGAGCCGGCGGTGAGCCTGGCAAGGGTCAGAACTTCGCCGACCAGCGCGTCGAGCCGTTCAACCTCCCGGTCCATTCGGTCCAGCATGGCGCCGAGTTTGGCCGGGCTCTGCCGAAGAACGCCGACGGCAGCCTGCAGGCGGGACAGGGGCGAACGCAATTCATGGGAGACATCATGGAACAGCCGCTGCTGCGCATCCTGAAGCTCCTGAAGCCGCGCGGCGGTGGAATCGAAGTCATGCGCCAGCGCAGTGACTTCATCCTTTCGGCCGGCCATCTGGTCGCCGATACGGAAGTCGAAGCGGCCATGGGCGAGCGCGCTCAGGCCGTCGCGCAAATGCACGACGGGTCGAATGAGATAGCGGGCGAGTGCTGCGGCAGCGACCGTACTCGAAACGAAAATCGAAAGCCAAGGCACCAGCAGCGCCAGGTTATCCACCACGTTGAGAAGGAAGTTCGCTTCCGGCGCCACGGAGATCCGGTAGCAAATTCCGTCCTTCAGAATGGACTTCGTCTCTGCCCTACCNNCGTCTCCGCACGCAGGCGACNCCATGGTTTTCGAAAGNGTCAGGCCCAGCGGCACCGTATCTTCACTTGNGCGGATGAAGCGCTCTGCGGCGTCCTCCCCATCCCTTGCGAGGACGTTCGCGGTCAGCTTCAGAATGATCGCTCGCTCCTGGTATTCCCGATCGCGGCCAGGCGGCGGGATCTGAAAGAGGTTGACGATCACGATGATAACAGTGAGCGTCGTTGCAAGCGTCAACCAGATCGTCGCGAAGAATTTCCAGAAAAGCCTAGGCATGGTCAGTCCACGAGAAGTTGATAGCCCTGGCCGCGAACGGACTGGATCCAGGATTGCCCGTCCTCCCNCAGTCCGAGCTTCTGGCGCACGCTGCTGATATGGACGTCGATACGGCGATCGAACGGGGTCAGCGGCTTGCCGAAGGCCCGTTTCGAGATGTCCTGCTTCGACACGAGCTGGCCGGCACTGCGGGCAAGCACTTCGAGCAGGCTGAACTCGGTGCCGGTCAGCTCCAGGCTTTCTCCGCGCCATTCGGCGATCCTGCTGCCCGGATGGANCACGAGCTGCCCCGCCCTGATCGTGTCGGTCGACGCGCCGGCTGCCGGCTGCNCCGCCCGGCGCAGGATGGCGCGCAGCCNCGCCGCCAGTTCGCCCGGCGAGCATGGCTTCGGCACATAGTCGTCGGCACCGAGATTNAGGCCCGATATCCTGTCCACGTCATCGCCCCTTGCGGTCAGCATCAGCACCGGAACCTGGCTGAGCTTCCTGATCCTCTGCAGAACCTCGATCCCGTTCATCCGAGGCATCATGATGTCGAGCACGATGATATCGACCGTATTGCCGGCAGCAGCGGCAATGGCAGCGCGACCGTCCGTATCCGTTACGACGTCATATCCCTCTTCAACGAGATATTCCTGCAGAAGCGTCGTCAGCTCGGCATCGTCGTCGATGAGGAGAACCTTGTTCATTCACTTCGTCCGTCATTAATTCGATGAAGCCATACAGCACAAACACCGTCGCGTGAGCGAGTTTTACCTATCTTAACACTAACTTGACCGCACTTAACGTTCGCCCCGTTACTTATCCTGCCATGACATGGACGCGCGTCGAGGCCGGTTGCCGCGCATGAGTGGCAATCATCCGCCAAGTTGGCGCGGACCGGGAAAGGGCAGCGATGCCTTTGACCACAAGGAGTGCATCGTTGAGAAAACCATCTGGAATATTCGCCACCGCTCTTATTGCGGTAGCGCTTCTGCTGCCGCTGCGCAGTGCCGTGGCGGATCAAGCCGCCGCCCCCGCCCTGACCGTCTCGCTGATGGCGCCGGCTGAGCGGGACTGGCCGGAAACCGTTCCGGCAAGCGGCTGGCTGAAACCCTGGCAGGAAGCCATCATCGCCTCCGAGACGAGCGGACTTCGCATCACCGAAATCCTGGCCGATGTCGGCTCCGTGGTTAAGAAGGGGCAGACCCTCGTCCTGATGTCGCAGGACAGTGTGCAGGCCGATCTTCGCAAGCAGGAGGCGGCCGTCGTGACCGCGAAGGCAAACCTCACAAAGGCAAAGGCCAATGCCGATCGCGCTCGCCAGCTTCAACCCTCCGGCGCCCTCTCGGACGAGAAGATCGTCGAATATCTTGCCGACGAACAGACCGCGGCGGCAAGTCTCCAATCCGAAGAGGCAGCGCTCGACAGCCAGAAGATCAAGCTNGACCAGNCAACCGTCACGGCCGTCGACGACGGTCTGATAACCTCGCGCTCGGCCGAGCTCGGCGCCGTCGTTTCCTCCGGCAGCGAATTGTTTCGCATGGTCCGCCAGCAGCGGGTCGAATGGCAGGCCGAGGTTTCCGCCCGCTACCTCTCGCGCATTTCGGAAGGATTGCGCGTCGACATCGACGGGCCGGACGGACGCNGCATTCAGGGCAAGGTGAGGCTCGTCGGACCTTCGATCGACACCAATACGAGCCGGGCGATCGTCTATGTCACCCTTCCCCAGGACGTTCAGCCGCGCACCGGTCTTTATGTCACCGGCACCGTCGAACTCAGGACCACGCCAGCGCTGACGGTTCCCGAGACCGCGATCGTTTTCCGTGACGGGATCAACTACGTCTTTGCGGTCGGCGAGGACAAGCGGGTAAAACGGGTGCGGGTCGAGACCGGGCGCCGCAATGACGGCGAAGTCGAGATCATCTCGGGCATTGATAAATCGGCGAGAGTGGTGACGTCGGGCGGAGCGTTTCTGTCGGACAACGATCTCGTGAAAGTCGCGGGAGAAGGCTGATGAACTTTTCCGCATTTTCAATCCGCAATCCCGTACCGGCGATCCTGCTCTTTGCGATGCTTGCCGTCGGCGGCCTGCTGGCCTTCAAGCATCTGGCGGTGCAGAACTTCCCTGATATGGATCTTCCGACCATCAAAGTGACTGCGACGCTCGACGGCGCCGCACCTTCGCAGCTGGAAACCGAGGTCGCCCGCACGATCGAGGACAATCTTGCCTCGCTGAGCTATCTCGACCACATCACGACAACGATTACCGACGGCTCGGTGTCGATCAGCGTCTCCTTCAAACTGGAGAAGGACAGCGAGACCGCCTTGAACGAAGTNCGCAATGCCGTGGACAGCGCAAAGTCCGATCTGCCGGCGCAGATGCAGACGCCAAGCGTCAGCAAAGTCACCGTGCAGAATTCGGCGCTGGTCACCTATGCTGTCCGGTCTTCCGTCCTCAACGAAACCGAGCTCTCCTGGTTCATCGACAACGATCTGACCAAGGCGCTGCTCTCGGTGCCGGGCGTTGGACAGGTCAATCGTATCGGTGGTGTCGATCGCGAGGTTCACGTCGACCTCGATCCGACGACGATGGCCGCATTCGGCGTCACGGCGACCACTGTGTCGGCGCAGTTGAAATCGGTTCAGGCCGATACCTCAGGTGGCCTCGGAGAGATTGGCGGCACCCGTCAGACCTTGCGCACGCTCGGCGCCGTTGCCTCGGTCGACGCGCTGAAGGAACTGCGAATTCCCCTCGCCAACGGGCAGCAGGTTCGCCTCGACGACGTCGCATCCGTCACCGACAGCTTCGCGGAGCGATCTTCGATGGCCTATCTCGACGGCAAACCGGTGGTGGCGGTCGAGATCAAGCGCTCGAACGGCTTTTCGGACAGTGGTGTCGCCGCGGACGTCGACAAGGCAATGAAGGAGTTTGCGGCCAAGCATTCCAACGTGCAGATCGAGGAGGCCTACAGCACGATCGGGCCGATCCTCGACAATTACGACGGTTCGATGCACATGCTGTACGAAGGCGCGATCCTGGCGATCGTCGTCGTCTGGCTCTTCCTTCGGGACTGGCGTGCGACGATCCTGTCGGCCGTGGCGCTGCCATTGTCCGTCATACCGACCTTCCTCGTCATGTACCTGGCCGGATTCAGCCTTAATATCGTCACCCTGCTTGCGCTGTCGCTCGTCGTCGGCATCCTCGTCGACGACGCCATCGTCGAAGTCGAGAACATCGCCCGCCATTTGCAGATGGGCAAGCGGCCGATCGACGCCGCTCTGGAGGCGGCCGACGAGATCGGGCTCGCCGTCATCGCCACCACCTTCACCCTGGTCGCCGTCTTCCTGCCGACGGCCTTCATGAGCGGCATACCGGGGCTCATCTTCCGCCAGTTCGGTATCACCGCCGCGGTCGCCGTCCTCGTTTCGCTCGTTGTCGCACGCCTGCTGACGCCGATGATGGCCGCCTATTTCATGAAGGCCCATCCGAAAGAGGAAAAGGACGGCCGCATCATGCGCGCCTATATGGCAGTCGTGAAAGCCGCCATGAACCACAGGAAGATCACGGTGGCCGTGACCGTCGTCGTCGTCGGGCTTTCGCTGGCCACGATCCCGCTCCTGAAATCCGGTTTCCTGCCCGCTTCCGACGACGCGCGGGCCCAGATCACGCTCACCATGCAGCCGGGCGCCACCATCGAGCAGACGGACGCCACGACCAGGCAGGCCGCCGATATCGTCGGCAAGCTCCAGGACGTGACGCATGTCTTTTCCGCGGTNGGTTCNGCATCCTCGGGCGGCGGCCCAGATTCCAGCACCTCGAGCAGCGTCGGATCCGCGACGATCGTCGCCNTGCTGCCACCCATCGGCGAGCGCGACCGCAAACAGTCGGAAATCGAAAACGACATCCGGCAGGCTCTCTCGGTCCTTCCCGGTGTGCGGATCGCCGTTGGCGGCGGCGGCAACGGCACGAAGCTCGAGATCACCCTTGCCAGTGACGACGCCAACGCGCTCGACAGCGCCAGCACGGCGCTTGAAGAACAGCTGCGCACGCTTCAGGGCATCGGCGCGGTGACATCGACCGCGGCCAGGCAGGCGCCGGAGATCCAGATCACGCCCGATTTCGCCCGCGCAGCAGCGCTCGGGGTGACGTCGAGCGCCATCGCCGAGGCCGTGCGCGTGGCGACGGATGGAGAATATTCCGCCGATNTGCCNAAGCTCAACCTGCCGCAGCGCCAGGTTCCCATCGTCGTCCGCTTCAGCCCCGAGACGCGCACCAAACTCGACGACATCAAGAACATGCGGGTGTCTGGGACGAACGGCAATGTCGATCTCGGGTCGATTGCCGATATCCGGATCGGCGGCAGCCCGTCGGAAATCGACCGCATCGATCGGATGCGCAATGTCACTCTTTCAGTCGAGCTCAACGGCCGCATCCTGGGCGACGTCAACCGCGAGGCGCAGGCGCTGCCGGCGCTTCAGCATCTGCCATCGGGCGTCACCCTTGTCGAACAGGGCGAACTCCAGCGCAGTTCGGAGCTGTTCCAGAGCTTTGGTCTGGCGATGGCAATCGGGGTTTTCTGCATCTACGCGATCCTCGTTCTGCTCTTCCACGACTTCCTGCAGCCCCTCACGCTTCTGATGGCTCTGCCGCTCTCGCTCGGCGGCGCGCTGGTGCCGCTGGTGGTGACCGGAACCAGCTTCTCGATGGCGGCCGTCATCGGGCTGCTCATGCTCATGGGCGTGGTGACGAAGAATTCGATCCTTCTGATCGAATACGCGATCATGTCGCGCCGCCAGGGCATGCCNCGGTTCNATGCTCTTGTGGATGCATGCCACAAACGCGCGCGACCGATCATCATGACCACCATTGCCATGGCATCCGGTATGCTGCCGGTGGCCCTCAGCCTGACAGGCGGCGATTCCAGCTTCCGGCAGCCGATGGCGATCGTGGTGATCGGCGGGGTGATGATGTCGACGCTGCTCAGCCTCGTCGTCATCCCTGTCATCTTCACCTTCGTCGACGACTTGAACGAGGCGCTCAGGCGCCTCGTTCACCGGACCGACCCGGAAACCGCCGAGGCCGAACCGCATCCATCCAACGATCACACGACGATCACCTTCAAGCCTGAGCTTTCGAAGCGGGGGCAAGGTCAGAGATGACTGCTCTCGCCGGGTTATTGGCCAGAAGGTCCCGCGCCCGATAAGGGCGACGCCTGGCGATCGTCAACCTCTTCGGTCGAGTTCCTCTCCCCCGGAACGAGACCGCGGGACGTAATGCCCCCGCAGGCGGCATCGTGCCGCCTGCGCGTCCTGCACCGTGTGGACAGTCCAGGCACGCATCGCCTTGGTGGCAACTGCCCTCGTCTGAATCTTTACCAAACTTTACACTTCCTTAACCGCGCTTAACATCCGAACAGCTATTAGAGTTCTACCTCAGCCCAATCCGGAGTGTCGTGTGTCCAAGGCACATCGAAATATTCTGCGTTGCCGCTTCGCGGAGCGGAAAGTCATACTTGCCGAGGCCTCGCGGTGCATTCTCAAGTTTAAATCAAGTTATGAGTATTGTTATATTTTATTAAGCGCACGCGTTATTATGGTAGTTCGGTTTTGTATTTCAAATCAGTGCGACACAGCGCCTCGTTTCTTAAGACTTAGGAGCGAATCAGACCCAATGCAAAACGCTCGAAAAGGGTGTGATGCTCTGTCGGAAGACATTTCAATTGGTGGAACGGGGTGATTGATGACATGCTCCGGATTAGATCGAGTTCAATACCCTCTTGGACGCCAGCACTCCCTGGCTATGGCGATCGCGGTGACCGGTGGGCTGTTGATGTCGATGCTGCTCAGCCTCATCGTCATCCCTGTCATTTTCACACACGTCGACGACCTGAACGAGCCGGAAACCGCCGACACGGAAGCGCATTCATCCAACGATCACACGACGATCACCTTCAAGCCCGAACTTTCCAAGGGAGGGCAAGGCCAGCGATGGCTGCTTTGGCGCGCACTGCGGCAGAGAAGATCGGCGGCGTTGCAATGGCAAGAGGGTCGCAACCCGATACGGGCGATTCCTGCCGATCTCAGTGACAACCTCTTCGGTCGAGTTCCTCTCCCCGGAACAAGGCCGCGGGACGTATTCCCCCCGCAGGCGGCGTCAGCCGCCTGCGCGTCCTGCCGTCGTTGACCCGGCTTTCGGGATCGACGGACGGGTCGCGGGCGAATTGAAAACCACCCCCATCCCTGAAAATCGCCAGGTCTAACGACCATGCTTGGCACGCCAGGCGGCAAAATCCTCGATATTGCCCGGCTGTGTTGCCGGATAGAGGCCGATGATCGATTGACCGGCCAGCACCCGTTCTGTGACGAAATCCTCGTAAGCCGTCATTTCCACCGCCTCATCGGCAATCTCGTCGGCCAATTCGGCCGGAATGACGATCACNGCTTCATCGTCGCCNACCATGATATCGCCGGGCCACACCGCCACATCGCCGCAGCCGATCGGCACATTGATGTCGAGCGCNTGATGCAGCGTCAGATTGGTCGGCGCNGACGGNCGGTTGTGATAGGCGGGGATCCCCAGCCCGGCAATTTCCGGGCTGTCGCGAAACCCGCCATCGGTGACGACGCCTGCCACGCCCCGCACCATCAGCCGCGTCACCAGAATAGAGCCGGCGGATGCGGCGCGCGGATTTTTGCGGCTGTCCATCACCAGCACGGCCCCGGCCGGGCAGCTTTCGACGCAGGCGCGCTGCGGATGCTCCGGATTGCGGAAAACCTCGAGCGTGTTCAGGTCTTCGCGCGCCGGAATNTACCGCAGCGTATAGGCCGGGCCGACCATGTTCCGGCCTTTGCCGGCGACCGGCTGCACATCCTGAATGGTCTGGTTGCGCAGGCCGCGCTTGAACAGCGCGGTGCTGATGGTGGCAACGCTGACCTTCATGAGTTTGTCGCGCGTGCTGTCCGAAAGTGTCGTCATGCCTGCATGTCCTCCTGGAAAATGTCTGGCTAGAAAATATCCGGTTCCCCTGCCGCCGGGCCAAATTCCGGCAGCAGATAGTCGAAATCGCAGCCCTTGTCGGCCTGGCTGACATGCGACGCGTACATCCAGCCGTAGCCACGACCGAAACGGTCGGCGGGCTTCACCCAGGCGGCACGGCGCCGCGCCAGTTCGACCTCGTCGACCAGCATGTCCAGCCGGCGGTTGGGAATGTCGATCCTGACGATGTCCCCATTCTGCAAAAGGGCGAGCGGGCCGCCGACATGGGCTTCGGGCGCCACATGCAGCACGCAGGCGCCGTAGCTGGTGCCGCTCATGCGCGCATCCGAGAGCCGCAGCATGTCGCGATACCCTTGTTTCAGCAGTGCCTTGGGCATCGGCAGCATGCCCCATTCCGGCATGCCGGGACCGCCGAGCGGCCCGGCGTTGCGCAGCACCATCACATGATCGGGCGTCACATCAAGCGTCTCGTCCTCGACTGCCGCCTTCATGTCGGGATAGCTGTCGAAAACCAGGGCGGGACCTTGATGGACATGGAAGCGCGGGTCGCAGGCCACCGGCTTGATCACCGCGCCATCGGGCGCCAGATTGCCCTTGAGCACGGCCAGCGATCCCTCCGGGTAGATCGGGTTGGAAAGCGGCCGGATCACATCGTCATTATAGACCTTCGCGTCGGCCAGCGCCGCACCCAGGGGTTCGCCCGAAACCGTCATGGCGCTGAGATCCAGCCGCTCCCTGATCTGCGACATCAGCGCCGCGAGGCCGCCGGCATAGTAGAAGTCTTCCATCAGATAGGTCTTTCCGGAAGGGCGGATATTGGCCACGACAGGCGTGGTGCGGCCGAGCGCGTCCAGATCATCCAGCGTCAGCGCGACCCCTGCCCTGCGCGCCATCGCCAGCAGATGGATGACCGCGTTGGTCGAACAGCCTGTCGCCATGGCGACCGTCGCCGCATTGCGCACCGCCGCCGGCGTCACGATCCGGTCCGGCGTCAGATCCTCCCAGACCATGTCGACGATCCGCCGTCCTGACTGGGCCGACATTCGGATATGATTGGCATCGGGCGCGGGAATGGATGATACCCCCGTCAGCGTCAGACCCATCGCATCAGCAATCGCGGTCATGGTCGAGGCCGTGCCCATCGTCATGCAATGGCCGTAGGAACGGGCAATGCCGGCCTCGATGCCGGCCCATTGTTTATCGGATATCGTTCCGGCGCGCCGTTCGTCCCAATATTTCCAGGCATCCGATCCCGATCCAAGCTGCTGGCCGGCATAATTGCCGCGCAGCATCGGCCCCGCCGGCAGGTAGATCATCGGAACCCCGGCGCTGAGCGCCCCCATGATGAGGCCCGGCGTGGTCTTGTCGCATCCGCCCATCAACACCACGCCGTCGACCGGGTGGGCCCGGATCTGCTCTTCGGTCTCCATCGCCAGAAGGTTGCGATAGAGCATGGTCGTGGGCTTCATGAAATTCTCTGACAGCGCCAGCGCCGGCATTTCCACCGGAAAGCCGCCGGCCTGGAGCACGCCGCGCTTCACGTCTTCGACGCGATGCTTGAAATGGGCGTGGCAGGGATTGAGATCCGACCAGGTCGACAGGATGCCGATCAGCGGCTTGCCGGCCCAATCGCCGGCGTCGTAGCCCATCTGCATCAGGCGCGAGCGATGGCCGAAGCCGCGCAGGTCTTCGGATGCGAACCAGCGCGCCGATCGCAGGTCTTCCCGTGTCTTCGTCACTTTCAAAGACATGCCGACATGCCTCCATCCACGTAAACTATGTGACCGTTGACATAGCTTGAAGCGTCCGAAGCGAGAAAGATACAGGCGCCCGTCAATTCCTCAAGCCTGCCCCAGCGGCCGGCCGGCGTGCGCCGTTCGATCCAGCTCGAAAACTCCGCATCGGCGACGAGCGCGGCATTGAGCGGGGTATCGAAATAGCCGGGGGCTATGGCATTGACCGCCAGNCCATAACGCGCCCANTCGGTCGCCATGCCTTTGGTGAGATTGCCNAGCGCACCCTTGCTTGCGGTATAGGGCGCAATTCCCGGCCGGGCGAGCGCCGTCTGGATCGAAGCGATGTTGATGATCTTGCCGCGCCCGCGCTTGATCATGTGGCGGGAGACGGCTTGCCCGACATTGAAGGCGCTGGAGACGTTCGTGCGCATCAGCAGCTCGAACATCTCGGGGTCGAACTCCTCCAGGGGCGCGCGATGCTGCATGCCGGCATTGTTGACCAGAATATCGATCGGCCCGCTGGCTTGCTCGAATGCGTCGATGGCGGCACGCACGGCCTTGGCGTCGGTCGCATCGAACAAAAGTGTCCGCGGCGGCGTGCCGGCACCGCCCAGGCCCTCGGCTGCAGCGGCGAGCTTTCCAGCATCACGGCCATTGAGGACGATTTCGGCGCCTGCCGCAGCAAGGCCCTGAGCCAGGCTGAAGCCGATGCCCTGGCTCGATCCGGTGATAAGCGCCCTTTTGCCGGACAGATCGAACAGTTCAATACCCTTTGGCACGGCAGCACTCCTCATGACAGCGGCGTCATCGCTTCGAAATCGGGCAAGGCGCCGCTCGCATAGCCGACGGCCCCGAGCGAAGCGATGGCGATCCGGCCGTCGCGGATCGACAGCAGCGGTTCATCGGAACCCTGCTCGTAGAGATCGGGATGAGCCGCGGCAAAGCGCGCCTTCTCTGCCTGCGGCGCGCCCTGCATGCCGGCGACATAGTGATGACCGTTGCGCTCGACATGGGAGAGGCCAAGCAAGGACACCAGCGCCAGATCCTGCTGCACGGCAAGCCCGGCCTGGCAGGTCAGATCCTCGCCCGAGAGGAACAGTCCCGGCACCGCTCCGGTTCTGATGCGGATCGCTTTCATGAGCGAGCGATAAATGCCCTTGCAGGTTTTCGAGGAGACGCCGGTGTAACCGAGCCCGCGGGCGGGGGCGAAGGCCTCGTCGCCGTCGTCGCTCTCATCGATCAGAAAGGGCAATTGCGCCGCGAGAGCCCCGAGCGGCGTTTCCATGGTGATCGCGCGTGAGAACGGCTGTTCGACAAAGGCGATGGCCGCGCGCAGCCTGGCGAGCTGTGGCATGGCCTCGATCCGCTCCAGCAAGGCGGCAAGCTGTTCGGCAGAGCCGAACTGTTCGTTGCCGTCGACCGTCACCCGATAGTCGGGCACCCTCTCCAGCACGGCGGCGATCCGCAGCAGGCGGTCGATATCGGCCTCGATAGCGCCCGAAAGCTTGATCTTGAACCAGTGATTGCCATAGCGCCTGATCACCGCCTCGAGGCTTTCCGGCAGGCCGTCGTGCACAGGATGGACGATATCGCCCTCTGTGATCGGGTCGAGAAGCCCGATCGTATGCCGCGCCGAGATCGCCCCGGCAGGGCGAAGATCGGCCAGCACCGCCGAGGCGGCGTCTGCGTCGATATCGCCGGGCAGCATCGGGCCGCCGATGCCGACGAGATTGCCTCGCACCGCCTCGAAGAAGGAAAGTCCCGCAAGGCGGCAATAGGCATCGAGCGCGGCGCGGGCGATCAGCGACGGGCCGAAACCGGCGGCCAGCGGATTTCCAGGCAGGCGCCGCACCGTTTCCATCTCGTTCAGGCGGGCTGCGGCAAACAATGTCGTCGGCTGAGACGGTTCGAGCGAGGCAGCGGCAGCCGCACGGATCGAGGTGCGCAACTGATCGACATTCT
>JGI25153J46596_10001735_pt1 | contig 12943 bp, 10 predicted proteins | sample AraplaMF_Col_mMF_FD_46596 | JGI IMG/M metagenome (IMG submission 46596)
GAACCGCGGCCATACATCCAGATCTCGCCTTCCTTGGCGTAGTGGTGAGCGAGCGGAAAATGTGGCGCGCCGTATCCAAGCGCCTCGCGCACCGTGATCCGCTCGGCGTCAAGCGCGTCGGTCACCCGCCGGATCGCGGCTTGCGTTCCTTCCTTGTGAATGTCCCACCGCTCGAAATGTTCGATGGGTCCTGCGTTCATCACGATCAGCGGCGGATGGATGATGGGGCCCGCGTTCATCAGTGCACCGGACAGCGCGTCTCCACACGGCTCGATCGCCTCCGGAAACGCGCGTCCGATCACCTTGAGCGCGTGCGGCGCCAGGTCGAGCGGAAACACGCCGACCGGCAATCGTTTGGCACGGATCGTGATAGCGACCTCGAACGGCCCGTGCTTGCGGGTCAGCCAGGGCAATGTGCCCGTCTCCGCAAAGCTCACTTTGGCGCGATTGCCGGCATCCCGCGCAGCTTGTGCGAAGATCATTGAGCCGAATGTGGCAGGTGGGAGAAACACGACCTGTCCGTCGCGCAGGTGCGGCGCAAGGAGCCGCGCAACGTCGTTCTGTGCGAACGCTGGGGCCGGGCACACGATCAGCTCGGTGCCGCTGACGGCCTCGGCAATATCTGTCGTCACCAGCCTCAGCTTGACGTCGTGACGGCCATTGTGGTCCTTCACCAGGATGCGCGAGCCGGCGGCGCGATGCGCTGCGACCGCCTCTGCATCGCGGCGCCAGAGCCGGACCTCATGGCCCGATAGCGCGAAGTCGCCCGCGGCGGCGAAAGAACCGTTTCCCCCACCCAGAACCGCAATCTTCAAGATGCTTCTCCTTGCGCGCGCACCTGCGCATCAAGTTGCTTGAGCAGGAAATGCTGGACCTTTCCCAGCGCGGTGCGCGGCAGGTCGGTTACGAAGACGATGTCGCGCGGAATCTTGTAACGGGCGAGCTGGACCTGAAGATGTGCTCTCAGCTCGTCTGCCTCGAGCTTGCACCCGGATCGCCGGATCACATAGGCGATCGGCACCTCGTCCCAGCGCGGATCCGGCCTGCCGATCACGGCGCACTCGCTGACATCGGGATGTTCGAGCAGCACGCGTTCGACCTCGGCCGGGTAGACGTTCTCTCCCCCGGAAATGATCATGTTTTTCTTGCGGTCGCGGACCCAGAAATAGCCGTCGGCGTCGCACAAGCCGATATCGCCGGTACGATACCAGCCGTCGTGCAGCGCATCGCGCGTTGCATCCGCATTGCTCCAATATTCAAAGAACACGTTAGGGCCGCGCAACGCGATCTCGCCCGGCGTACCCGCGGGCACTTCAGTGCCGGCCTGATCGACCACCTTCGCCTCACAGCACAGGCCGGCAAGTCCGGTTGATCCCGCGCGCGAAAGATCGCCGCCAAGCCGGGTGTAAACGGCAATGGGGCAAGTTTCCGTCGAGCCGTACACCTGAAGCACCGGCACTCCGCGCGAGGCGATACGATCGATCAGGTGCGGCGGCACAATGGTCGAGCCGGTGGCGACGGCCCTTAGCGACGACAGATCGGCGGTGGCCCAGGCCGGATGCTCGCTCACGGCCTGAATGATCGCGGGAACCATCACGGTCAGTGTTGGCCGCTCTCGCTCGATGGCTGCGAGCGCGGTGTCCGGTGTGAACCGAGCGTGGATCGTGACGGTCGCCCCCAGCTGAAGCGCCGGGGTGGTCTGGATGTTGAGGCCGCCGACGTGAAAGAACGGCAATACCGTCAGCACGTGATCGTCGGACGTCATGTTGTGCATATGCTGGCTCATGACGCCGTTCCAGAACAACGCCTCCTGGCGTAGCACCGCGCCTTTCGGCCGCCCGGTCGTTCCTGACGTGTACACGATGAGCAGCGGGCAGGAGAGATCGGTATGCGGGTTGCGACCATTGCCTTCGCTGCGAGCCAGCAAAGCCTCGAATGTCGCGCCACGAGGTGGCGTGAAATCGAACCCGATGACGGCCGTTCCCGGTGCAAGCCCAGGAAGAACGCCCTCGAATGCCTGCTCGAGCACCAGCACCTTGGCGCCCGCATCGGTGAGAATGAAGAGCTGCTCGGCGACGGCGAGCCGCCAGTTCAGCGGCACCAGCATCGCGCCGAGTCGNGCGCATGCGTAGAGTAGNACCAGATAGTCNGGCCGGTTCAAACTCAGGATCGCGACGCGGTCGCCTCGGCCGACGCCGANCTCCTCCTTCAAAGCCGTGGCAGTCCGCCCGATGCGTGCTGCGAATTCGCCGTAGCTNAGCCGTTCCCCCTCGAAGGAAATGGCCGTCTTATCTGGCGCGAAGGCCGCGTTGCGATCGATCAGACTACAGAGATCCACTGTCAGTCGTCCGTTTCGCCGGCCTCGTACAGCGCCTCGCGGCCGATCCGGTCGAGGCATAGCTCCGCCGTCCAGGGCAGCATCAGCGAGCCGCAGCGGCTGTCGCGATAGATGCGCTCGAGCGGCAGCGACCGAAGCATGGCCTGACCGCCACAAGTGCGGATCGCGAGCGCCGCCAACTCNTTGGCACCCTCCATCACCGAGTATTGCGCGGCATAGGCGCGCAGCACCTGCTCCTTGCTCGGACTGGCACAGGCTTCAGTAACGGCCTGGAACCAGATTGCCTTGATCTGCTCCAGCTTGATCTGCATCTGTGCGACCGCAATCTGCTTGGTCGGATACATCCGGCGCTTCACCGGCGGCATTCCCGGCACCTCGCCGCGTAGATAGCGCACGGTGAAATCGTAGGCGGCTTGCGCAAGGCCCATATAGGTCGGCGACAGCGTCAGGAACATGTGCGGCCAACGCATCGCGGCCTGAAAATAGACGCCGCGCGGCATCAGCGCAGAATCCTCNGGTACGAACACGTCCTTGAACAGAAGTGTCCGGGAGACCGTTCCGCGCATACCGAGCGGATCCCAGTCCCCGACGACAGAGACACCTTTCGATTTCGCNGAGATGGCGAGGTAGAGGGTGTTGCGGCGCGAGGCCTTCTCGCCTTCNTCGATCTCGGTGCAGAGCACGCCGTAATAGTCNGCNTGGCCGGACAGCGATGCAAAGATCTTCCTCCCGTTGACGATCCAGCCGCCCGCGACCGGCTTTGCTTCCGTGCCGAAGGCAACGCCACCTGCGGCGGCAGCGCCGCCCTCCGAAAAGGGTTGCGAATAGATCGCGCCGTCCTCGACGATGCGCTTGTAGTGGACGGCCCGCCGCCGCTCGTGCTCGGCNCGGGTCTCAGCGTCCATGTCGAGATCATCGGCAAGCGGGCCCGACCACAGTGTCGANCAGACATGCATGTTCCAGGTGAGCGCGGTCGCGCCGCAATACCGGCCGATCTCGGCGGCCGCTAACGCGTAAGTCTGGTAGTCCGCGCCAAGGCCGCNATGTTTCTTGGGGACGGCAATNCCAAGCAGACCGACGCGATGCAGGTCNCGATAGTTCTCGCTCGGGAAGACCGCCTCGCGATCGTAGGTGGCTGCGCGACCCGCGAACACGCTCTGACCGATCTCTCGTGCGCGCGTGATGATGCCGGCCTGCTCGTCATTCAAGCGGAATGCGACGGGATCGAAGATCGGTGCATCCAGCGCGACTTTGTCGGTTGTACCGATGTTCTTGCTGACTTGCATGGTCATTGCGCAGTCACCTTACGCTTTGGTCGCGATGGAGTTCACGAATCGGCCGAGAGCCTCGTCAAAGGCATCGGGACGTTCGAGGTTGGCGAGATGGCCGACGCCGGCGAGCTCGACATATTCAGCCGAAGGAATGTAGGTCGCCGTCTTCGCCATCATCGGCGCAGGCGCATTGTTGTCCTTTGAGCCGGACAGAAGCAGCGTCGGNGCGGAAATGTCCTTGAGCGTGCTGCGCTGATCGAATCCGATCAAGGCGAGCATCATGGCGCGATAGCTCGCCTCCGGCACGGCTGCCATGCACTCGCGCGCAAGCTCCATCCCCTTCGGATCGGGATTGTCACCGACGAGCTCCTTCACCAGGGAAGGGGCCAGCGACTGCATCGTCTCNCCGCGATCGAGCGGCCCGAGCCGTGCAGCGATGAACGATTTCTGCCAGTCGCCGTCGGCTTTGCCAAAGGCNGGGCTGGTCTGTGCCAGCACGACCGCCCGTGCAAGTCCCGGCGATTGCACCAGCCACTTCTGNACGATCATGCCGCCGATCGAATGGCCCACCAGAATAGGTTTCGCCGCGCCGATTTGCTCGATGAATTGCTGAAGGGCATCGGCCAGNGCAGCGATGCTNACGNNNGTGAGCGGTGCAGATCCGCCATAGCCCGGCATGTCCCATGCGATTGCGCGGAAGCGGTTACCGAATGTGGCAAGCTGCTGCCGCCANGCCCGCGCTGCGCCGCCGATGCCATGCAGGAANATCAGAGGTATCGCGCTCGGCTCGCCCGCAGCTTCATAGGCGAAGCGTCNGTCCTTTGTTATCATTGGCGCAGGCTGCGACACGCGACATCCTTTTGCTCGGCCCGGCGATGCTAACAGGCCTGCGGGCGATGGGAAGAGATAATTTTATACTTAAAGCAATTTTCAGGCCGGTCTTCCCCCGCTGTCTGTTTGCCGGGGTNGAGNGGACGCTTCGTTGCAAAAGCTTGAAGATTAAAATATATCCGAAGCACAGACGCGCAGCCGCGTCGGGGAGTCAGCGCATGTCCGGATTGCCGCATTCGCCGCACGCACTAGTGACTGGTGGGGGCCGCGGCATCGGTCGTGCGATTGCAGGGGCTTTGGCTGGAGCTGGCGCCACGGTTACGGTGCTTGGGCGGAATGCCGCAACTCTCGAAGAGGCGGTCAATGCGGGCGCCGCGCACTTTGCAGCCGTCGCCGACGTCTCGGATGAAGCTGCGCTGAAGGCAGCGGTGGCCGAAGCGCATGCGCGAAAGCCGATCGATATCCTGGTCGCCAACGCCGGCAGTGCCGAATCCGCGCCGTTCTCAAAATCGGATAGCGCACTGTTTGCGCGCATGATGGACGTCAATTTCATGGGCGTGGTCCATGCCGTCCATGCTGTGTTGCCGGAGATGAAGGACCGCCCCTATGGTCGCATCGTCGCAGTCGCGTCGACCGCGGGCCTGAAGGGCTATGCCTATGTCAGCGCGTACAGCGCTGCAAAACACGCCGTGGTCGGTCTGGTGCGTTCGTTAGCCCTGGAAATGGCGGGGAGTAATGTGACCGTGAATGCGGTGTGTCCCGGCTTTACCGATACTGATCTTGTCGCCGGCAGCATCGAAAACATCATGAAGAAGACGGGACGAACCCGCGAGCAGGCAATCGCCGAACTGGCCAAGCACAATCCGCAGGGACGGCTGATCACGCCTCAGGAGGTTGCAGACGCGGTTCTTTGGTTGTGCGGCACGAGCGCTGGTGCGATCACCGGGCAGGCAATTGCCGTGGCCGGTGGTGAAATCTAGCGTGTGCCGTAAGCGCAGAACTAGGAAGCTTAAGGAGATCGCATGAGCAGACCAGCCAATCCCGTGACCTTGCCGCTGGCGGACTATTCGCCGCAGCACTTCCTGCTGGCCGTTGTCGATGGTGTTGCCACCGTGACGCTCAACCGTCCCGAGCGCAAGAATCCGCTGACTTTCGAGAGCTACCGGGAACTGACGGATTTCTTCCGCGCCTGCGCGTTCGACGACGCGGTCAAGACTGTCGTCATCACCGGTGCCGGCGGCAATTTCTCGTCCGGCGGTGATGTGTTCGAGATCATCGGCCCGCTCGTGAAGATGGATACCAAGGGGCTGACGGCGTTCACGCGGATGACCGGTGACCTCGTCAAGGCGATGCGGGCTTGCCCGCAGCCGATCGTCGCCGCGGTCGAGGGCATTTGCGCTGGCGCCGGCGCCATCATTGCCATGGCATCGGACATGCGCCTCGCGGCGAGCGGAGCCAAGGTGGCGTTCCTGTTCAACAAGGTCGGTCTCGGCGGCTGCGACATGGGCGCCTGCGCGATCCTGCCGCGGATCATCGGACAGTCCCGCGCTTCCGAACTGCTCTACACCGGCCGGTTCATGACCGCGGAGGAGGGGGAGCGCTGGGGCTTCTTCAGCCGCATCGTCACGCCTGAGCAGGTGCTGCCGCAGGCGCAACTGCTGGCCAAACAGGTCGCGGACGGCCCGACCTTCGGCAACACCATGACCAAGCGCATGCTGGCCATGGAATGGGCGATGTCGGTGGAAGAGGCGATCGAGGCGGAAGCCGTTGCACAAGCGCTGTGCATGACGACGGCCGATTTCGAGCGCGCCTTTGAAGCGTTCGCCAACAAGGTCAAGCCGGTCTTCAGGGGCGACTGAGCCGGCGGGCCATTCCTGCGGGAGGCTGGTGACGGGGACTTGCGCGAGATTATTTTAGGGTTAAAATAATTTCGCCGGGTCAATTGGCGAGGCTCCCATGAAAGTCGCGATTATCGGTGGTGGACCTGCGGGTCTCTACGCAGCGATCCTGCTCAAGAAGCAGCGCCCGAGCGCTGATATCACCGTGCATGAGCGCAACCGTGCCGACGACACGTTCGGTTTCGGCGTCGTGTTCTCCGACGCGACGCTCGACAATTTCGAGAAACACGATCTTCCGAGCTATCGCCGCATCACCCAGGAGTTTGCGTACTGGGACGACATCGCCGTGCATTTCCGCGGCACCGTCCACCGGGTCGGTGGTAATGGTTTTTGTGGTTGCTCGCGGCAGAAGCTGCTCCTGATCCTCCAGGAGCGCGCGCGAGAGCTCGGCGTCGTCTTGCATTTCGAAGTGGATATCGAGGACGAATCTCGCTTCGCCGATGCCGATCTCGTTCTGATCGCCGATGGCATCAACAGCCGTTTTCGCGAGAAATATGTCGATCATTTCCAGCCCAAGGTCGATCTCCGCTCCAACAAGTTCGCCTGGATGGGCTCGACCAGGTCGCTCGATGCCTTCACTTTCATCTTCCAGGAGACTGAGTGGGGCCCGTTCATTGCCCACGCCTATCAGTACGAGGCCGGGCACTCGACCTGGATTTTCGAGACTGATCCGGAGACGTTCGAGCGGGCGGGGCTGACGGGGCTCAACGAGACCCAGTCCGCCGCGCGCATGGCCGGCATCTTCGGCTGGTTCCTCGACGGGCATAAGCTGCTCACCAACCGCTCGATGTGGCGCAATTTCCCGATGATCCGCAGCAAGCGCTGGGTCAAGGACAACATGGTGTTGCTCGGCGATGCCAAGGCGAGCGCCCATTTCTCGATCGGTTCCGGCACCAAGCTGGCGATGGAAGATGCGATCGCGCTGGCTGAGGCGATGGAGAGAGCGCCCAGCATTCAGGCCGCGTTGGAGGTCTACGAGTACGGAAGGCGCGAGGAGGTCGAGAAGACGCAGCATGCCGCCGACGTCTCGCTGGTCTGGTTCGAGCACGTCGACCGCTTCTGGGAGTTTGATCCCGTGCAGTTCGCATTCGGCGTGATGACGCGCTCGAAGGCGATCACCTACGACAATCTGAAACTCCGCGCTCCGGATTTCGTGGCTGAGGTCGAGAAGTCGTTTGCCAGGCAGGTTCGCAGCAATGGCTTCGACGTCAACACCGACAAGCCGGTGGTGCCGCTGTTCCAGCCGTTTCGCTTGCGTGAGATGGAGATCGCCAATCGCGCGGTGGTGTCGCCGATGTGCATGTATTCCGCGAAGGAGGGCGTGCCGACTGACTTCCATCTGGTGCATTACGGCTCGCGCGCGATCGGCGGCGCCGGCCTGATCTTCACGGAAATGACTTGCGTCAGCCGCGACGCCCGGATCACGCCCGGTTGCGCCGGGCTGTGGAACGACGAGCAGGAGGCCGCGTGGCGCCGCGTCGTGGATTTCGTCCACGCCAACTCGGCTTCGAAGATTTGCCTGCAATTGGGGCATGCCGGCCGCAAGGGGGCGACCAAGCTGATGTGGGATGGTATCGACCGGCCCCTCGACGAGGGGGGCTGGGAGGTGTTCTCGGCGTCGCCGCTGCCCTATTTTCCTGACAGCCAGGTGCCGCGCGAGCTTGATCGGGCCGGCATGAACGCAGTGAGAGATTCGTTCGTCGCGGCAGCGGAGCGCGGCGAGCGCTGTGGCTTCGATATGCTCGAACTTCACTGTGCCCACGGTTATCTGCTTGCGAGCTTCATCTCGCCGTTGACGAACACGCGCTCCGATGACTACGGCGGCTCGCTCGCCAACCGTCTGCGATTTCCGCTTGAGGTCTTCGAGGTGCTTCGCGCGGTGTGGCCGAAGCACAAGCCGATGTCGGTCCGTATTTCCGCGACCGATTGGGCGGACGGCGGCATCACCGGCGACGATGCTGTCGCGATCGCGCGCGCCTTTGCGGAGGCCGGTGTCGATCTCGTCGATGTCTCGACCGGCCAGACCGTCCGCGATGCACAGCCGATCTATGGGCGCATGTTCCAGACGCCGTTCTCCGACCAGGTCCGCAACGAGGCGCGCGTCGCCACCATGTGTGTCGGCAACATTACGACCGCGGATCAGGCTAATACCATTTTAGCCGCCGGTCGGGCGGACCTCGTTGCGCTCGGGCGGCCGCATCTTGTCGACCCTTTCTTCACCATGAAGGCGGCGGCCTGGTACGGAGCGGACGGAGCGTTCTGCCCGCCGCAATATCTGCCCGGCAAGGACCAGATTTTCCGCAACAGCGTGCGCGACAGGCTGGATCTCGAGGAGCTGAGAATTAAGGCTAAGCCCAAGACGCGGGCCGAGCTGAAGGCGGAGGCGACAAAGCCGCTTGCGGCGGAGTGACCGGCCGTGCGACGTTAACCCATTGCCTGGCGTGTTTTGAGTGGAGTTGAGGGCGATGAAGGCGATTATCGTCGGTGGCGGTATCGGTGGTCTCACCACGGCGCTGATGCTGCGGGCTCGTGGCATCGGTTGTGAAATTTTCGAGCAATCGGACACCATTCGCGAACTTGGCGTGGGCATCAACACGCTGCCCCATGCAATGCGCGAGCTTGCTAGCCTCGGCCTGCTTCAGAAGCTTGACGACGTCGCGGTCCGCACCGACCAGCTCTACTATCTCAACCGCCATGGCCAGGAGGTCTGGCGCGAAGCTCGTGGAGTCGACGCCGGCCACGACGTGCCGCAATTCTCGATCCATCGCGGCAGGCTTCAGGGCGTCATCCATCGGGCCGTCGAGGAGCGGCTCGGGCCGGAGGCAATTCACACCGGTTGTCGGCTCGGCGCCTTCACGCAGGACGAGGGCGGTGTCACCGCCTATTTCTTCGATCGTGCCGGCGCGCATGTCCACACCGCGCGCGGCGATATTTTGATCGGTGCTGACGGCATCCATTCGCGTGTCCGTGACACGCTGTTCCCCAATGAGGGGCCGCCGTGCTGGAACGGCCTGATGCTGTGGCGCGGTGCGCGCGACTGGCCGCTGTTCCTCACTGGCAAGTCGATGATCGTGGCCGGTGGCCTCAACGCCAAGGTTGTGATCTATCCGATCGCGGAAGGATCNAGCCCCGCGAGCCGCCTCACNAANTGGGCGGTGCTGGTCAAGGTCGGTGAGGGCAATGCGCCGCCGCCGCGGAAAGAGGACTGGTCGCGGCCGGGNCGGCGGGAGGANNTGATGCCGCATGTCGCGCGCTTTTCGGTGCCCTACATCGACGTGAANAGNCTGATCTCGGCGACGCCCGAATTCTACGANTATCCGACCTGCGACCGGGATCCCTTGCCCTATTGGTCGTCCGGGCGCGTCACGCTGCTCGGCGATGCCGCGCATCCCATGTATCCGGTNGGCTCGAACGGCGCCTCGCAGGCNATCCTCGATGCACGCTGCCTTGCCGATGCGTTGGTGCGTGCCGAGCACCCGCGCCAGGCGCTGATGGAATACGAGAAGAAACGCCTGCCGATGACCGCNGACATCGTTCGCTCCAATCGGCGCGGCGGCCCTGAGGGCGTCATCGACGCCGTCGAGCAGCTTGCGCCCGACGGCTTCGACAATGTCGACAACGTGCTGAGCTATTCCCAGCGTGAGGCGATCGTGCGCGGCTACGCGACCAAGGCCGGCTTCGCCGCCGTGCCGGGCCTCGCGGCAGTGCGCGCTTAAACCCGCTGCTAGCCGCCGGGAGGCGGCGGCAGGAAGTGGATGTTGAACTCGGCGGCCATCGCCACCACGTCCTCCGGCTTCTGTTCTTTCATATTGTGAAGGCCCCAGAACAGGTCGAACAGCTTCTTGGTTGGCGACACCCAGAACAGCACTTTCGCGGTCTGCTCCGACTTGTTGAAGATGCCGTGCGGCACGCCCATGCCGAGGCGGATCAGATCGCCTGGGGTCGCCTGCGACTCGGAATTGCCAAGCATGAAATCGAGCTTGCCCTCCAGCATGTAGAGATATTCATCCTGATCGGGATGGATGTGCGGCGGCACGAACGTGCCCGGTGGCAAGGTGGCGTGCCAGGAGAAGCTGTGTTCGGTGTTGCTCTTCGGCACATAGGTCTGGCCGAGGATGTTCCAGGAAATGCCCTGGATACCCTCGTTGGCCCGCGTGATGCCGGTGATTTCACTTTTCATGCAGTTCTCCCTTTAACGCGACGCGCAGCCTCAGTTCGCCGCCTTGCAGTCCTTGGCGTAGCGGTCGCCGTAATTCTCAAACACTTTCTGAACGATCTCGGTCTGGAACTTGCCGTCCGGACGTTTGGCGACCTTGGTCAGATAGAAATCCTGGATCGGATAACCGTTGGTGTTGAACTTGAAGGCGCCGCGCAGCGAGGTGAAGTCGGCTTTCTTCAAGGCGGCCGCGACCGCGTCCTTGTTCGAGAGGTCGCCCTTCACGGCCTTGATGGCGCTGTCGATCAGCATCGCGGCGTCGTAGGCCTGGAAGGCGTAAGTGCCGGGCACGACGTTATAGGCGGCCTCGTAGGCGGCAACGAATTTCTTGTTCTGGGGATTGTCGAGATTGGGCGCCCAGTTCGCGCCGCCGAACATGCCTACCGCAGCATCCTGCTGCGCCGGCAGCGTGGATTCATCCACCGTGAACGCCGAGAGCACCGGAATGCTGTCGGCAAGACCGGCCTGCTTGTACTGCTTGACCAGATTGACGCCCAGGCCGCCGGGCATGAACGTGAAGAGTGCATCGGGCTTCTGCGAGGAAATCTTGGAAAGCTCCGGCTGGAAGTCCAGCGTGTTCAGCGGCATGTAGGACTCTTCGACGATCTCGCCCTTATAGTCGAGCTTGAAGCCGGCCACTGAATCCTTTCCGGCCTGATAGTTCGGCACCATCAGATACATGCGCTTGTAACCGCGATCCTGCGCCACCTTGCCGAGGATCTCGTGCACCTGGTCGTTCTGATATGATGTCACATAGAAGAACGGGTTGCAGTCCTTGCCCGCAAAAGTCGACGGNCCGGCATTNGGGCTGATCAGGAAGGTCTTGGATTCCGTGACGGGCCGATGGATNGCCTGGAGAATGTTGGAAAAGATCGGGCCGACCACGAAGTCGACCTTGTCGCGTTCGAGCAGCCCCTTGANCTTGGTCACAGCCGCATCGGGCTTGAGCTCATCGTCGACGACGACGACCTCGACATCGCGGCCGCCCATCTTGCTGCCAAGGTCCTTAACGCCTAGCGCAAAGCCGTCGCGCACCTGCTGGCCAAGCGCGGCTGCAGGTCCCGACAGGGTCACGATCACGCCCAGCTTGATCTTTTCCTGGGCAAGGGCAGGGCTGATCGCGGTGCCAAGCAACAAGGCCGCTGCGGTCAAGGTCAATTGCGTCTTCATGATCTATCCCCCGTGACATCAGGGCTTGCGTCGCAAGCCGCGTGCTCCGATCCAAGCTTATGCCGATGATGGCTGCCGCGGCAAGCAAGGCCGCGACGTCGCGCCATCGCAGGCGACGTTCATGCAAGCGCCGCGCCAATTGCTTGAAGCTTAAAGAAATTGGCGTGCGGTCGATTGTTGCAGCTTTAGGCTTGCGGTCGCTGCGGATTTATTTGAAGCTCAAAATGTTGGGGAATCCGTGCCGGCGCCAATGCCGGCCGTGCGTGAATGCATCAAGATGCTCGATTCCGAGACCAAAGCCGTCGAGACGCCGGAGGACCATGCCGAGGAGCTTCGGTTATGGCTGCGGCTGCTCACCTGCACGACCCTGATCGAGGGCGAAGTGCGCGGCCGGCTGCGACAGCGCTTCGATGTCACATTGCCCCGCTTCGATCTGATGGCGCAGCTCGACAAGGCACCCGACGGCATGACGCTGTCCGACGTCTCCAAGCGCATGATGGTGTCGAACGGCAACGTCACCGGCCTCGTCGAGCGGCTCGTCGAATCCGGCCATCTCGACCGGCGGACCTCGGAGACGGACCGCCGGGTCCAGGTGATCCGTCTCACAAAACTCGGCCGCGCCGAGTTCCGCAGGATGGCTGCCGAGCACGAGACCTGGATCGCCGATCTGTTCGCCGACCTGACGCCGAAGGATGTGCGCGAGCTGATGAGGCTCCTCGCCAAGACAAAGGCGTCGGCGCAGAAATCGGCTACACGCCGCCGGTCCTGAGCCCCCGACGGGCGGGGCCGCCAATCCCACTCTGCCGCAGGAAAATGCATGGGATGCCCAAAATCCACTATTGCGCCGAATTGCTTTAAGCCTAAAATGTTTCCCAGATAGTGCTGCCGGGTGCTTTCCATGCGCAAAGGAGCGTGCGATGGCCAACGCCGCGAAGGTTCAAGTCTCGGGCTCGCATGACGGCAACGCCGCGACGGCCCATGTCGATACGTTCGCGCGGCAGCACCTGCCGCCGCGGGAGTTTTGGCCCGAGTTCATCTTCACGCGGCCGGAACTGCAATATCCGCCGCGGCTGAATTGCGTCAGCTATTTCCTCGACCGTTGGGTCGAAGAGGGCCGTGGCGATGCGCCGTGCGTCATGAGTCCCGCCGTCAGCTACACCTATCGCGAACTGCAGGCGCTCGTGAACCGCATCGCGAACGTGCTGGTCGGCAAGCTGGG
>JGI25153J46596_10001742_pt1 | contig 12908 bp, 6 predicted proteins | sample AraplaMF_Col_mMF_FD_46596 | JGI IMG/M metagenome (IMG submission 46596)
CAAAGACTGGATCGACTGGCTGAAGAAAAAGAAAGACTACGTCGAAACCCTGCGCAATCGGCACCGCCGCGATGTCGAAGACCTTCGCTCCGGAGTGTCGCCGATGGACGTCGCCCGCCGAGCGCAGGAATTGGCGCTCGCGATCGAAAAGGATGTCACTCCCCCCAATCTCGCCTCTCTCGTACTTCTCGTCGAGGAGAATGGCCGCCGAATTCTTCTGACAGGAGACGCGGGCAATGAGAGCCTGCTCGAATACCTGACCGCGGCGAAATTAATCGGAGACGACAAGCGGCTCGAAGTCGACGTGCTGAAAGTGCCCCATCATGGCGCCGACAACAGCTACTCAAAGAAATTCGTCGAGAGTATCCGTGCCAGCCACTATATTTTCTGCGGTGACGGCGAGCATCACAACCCAGAGCCAGACGTCGTCGAAGGATATCTGAAGGCTGTGAAAACCATACCGTTGAGTGACGGCGGCGACACGACATTCTGGTTCAATTGCTCGTCAGCACGCTGCGCTACCAAACACTTGAAACTCTGGCAGACGATCGAAGGGTTCTTTGGAGCCGGTGGCGTAGCTCCGGAAGCTAAGGCGCACTTCCTCTCGAAAAACGCAAGTCGACACAGGCTGGATCTGACCTGATCGCACTCACAGGTCAAAATCTGCCTATGCTCGCCTTGATGAGATTCAATCCACCGACTACACCATGCCAAGTACTTGAAATGGAACGATCTGGCCCACGCAAAAGGCGCGAAATCAAGGGTTTTCAATGGCCGATTTAGTTGCTAGGTTCCCTTTTTGTTTCGAAAAGAATAGGGCAATTCAGATGGCGAGCATTACCACTTTGACGCTCGGCAGGAACGCGACAGCGACATAGGCGTATGTGCAGATAATCCCAAGAGGGCCATGATGCGGTTGCACACTGAACCCGACACCGAATGGAAGAACATCTTTCAGCTCTGGCGTGAGAGCGGTGAGGTTCTGCCGCTGAAGGTCGCCAAGAGTTCCTGGAGCACCTAAGCTGGTCACTTCCTGATTGTCGAAGATATCGAGATCAAGAAGTGGCCCTACGGAATGGCCTAGGGTCAGTATCATTGGAAGGGGGTGCCCGGCGCGAAGGGAGAGAAAGTCAATCAGCCGGGAACGTATACGTGGAGAAAACTCTAACTGGCCAGCAACCCGGCAGAGACACAAGGAATTGTTAAACGCCTCGTGCGATATATCGATAGGCTTTGCAACCTGAGTGAGAATCTGTGGACAGGTTCATTTCCGAAACGGCGTAATGGAAATATCTGACACATTGAAATGGATAGACGCTAAGGTGCCCATGGCACCGACAAGCTGACCAACGATTAGTTCGAGAAAATGACCACGGCACAACACATCGTAGCTTTGCTGAAAAGCCATATAGACGGAGATGAAGGTCGCTTCCTCTCCGTGGCGACACAGCTTGCCGCGCATGAAGCCCGGCAAGGTCATGGCAAGCTCGCTCAAGAGCTCAGAGAGCTAATCGACGCGGCTCGCGGCAAGACGTCGACCGTCGCACGCATTGGCGCAGGTCCGGTGCCTATCACACAGCCGAAAGGCGAATTAACGAAATTGCTCGCCGCACGTTTTTCGGACACGCGACTAGCAGACATGATTTTGTCCGACGAGCTTCACGAACGGCTTGGAAGAGTGATCGCTGAACAGCGGCATCAGGAGCGGCTGAAAGCCCATGGGCTGACACCTCGCCGCAAGTTGCTCCTTGTCGGCCCGCCGGGGTCTGGCAAGACGATGACTGCAGGGGCATTGGCACATGAACTAAAGCTGCCACTTTTTACAGTTCTCTACGACGGCCTTATCGGCAAACTCATGGGAGAGACAGCCTCGCGCTTAAGACTGGTATTCGATGCCGTCGCCGCGCAACGGGGCGTTTATTTCTTCGACGAATTCGATGCGATCGGATCGCAGCGGTCCGGGCCGAACGATGTCGGCGAGATTCGTCGCGTGCTCAACTCCTTTCTCCAGTTCATCGAGAATGACCATGGCCCAAGCCTGATCATCGCTGCCACAAACCATCCAGAACTTCTCGATAAGGCGATCTTCCGCCGCTTCGATGACGTGATTACATACGAACTACCGGACGAGCGCATCACGCGCGGAATCCTGGAGACGCATTTATCCCGCTTCAAGCCAAAGAAGATCAATTGGTCGGAAATCCTCGATGCAGCCAAGGGACTCAGTCAGGCGGAGATAGCACGAGCTGCGGACGAAGCTGCAAAGATCGCTATCTTGAGTGACAAGCCGACGGTGGAAACCTCAATTCTGCTTGGCGCCTTGTCGGAACGTCACGCCACGATGCGATAAGGCGACCACCATTACATGGCCAGACCGCCTCGCAATCGATCTCACTTTTTCTTGGATGGTGGGGGCCAAGGTGAGGCCTATACCTCCCCACGTACGGTTATTTCCGGTCTTCCCCCTGCTCGAGCAAGAGCACAGCACGCAGCTAAGCTCTCTCAATCGCTTGCGACTGCGATTGCTGGCGCGCAGCAANTTATAGCGAATAGGGAGGNGGGAATTGCCGAAGGCGAACACGGCTTTTATTTGCAGTTTGATATCCCCGCGGCAGAACGCGGCGCAGTGGAGGCTTTGGAAAACAAGCCGGCTGGCATTGAACTCGTCGCCGTTCCTCAGGTCGCGGCTGGCGAGGAGAGTATCACCGCCACGGTCTTCGTCCCTGAGCGCTCCGTCGAATTCTACAGCAAAAAAGTCGACGCCTATCGCAATGAGGAAACGAAGGCAGGGCGTCCCAAAAACCAAAACTTGATTGCGCGTATTGAAGACGTTCGTCTCGCGGCCGTCCGATCACTCTTTACCGACACACCAGACCTCTATCCGCAGCCAGATCTCGCCGTATGGTGGGAAGTCTGGATCAGGGACGGAAAACTCGCATCGTTTCGAACAGTAGCCGAACGTTTAAATATTCCGCTCAAGGATCACGCTATTCGGTTCCCCGAACGGGATGTTGTGCTCGCCCATGGCACAGAGGCTATTATCGCACGCCTCTTGATCAATTCTGACGCCGTCGCTGAACTCCGGCTCGCCAAGGACACGCCATCGACCTTCTTGGAGATGGGGGCCGCCGAGCAGGTGGAGTGGGCGGGGGACCTTGTGGATCGTCTTGTCGCCCCGAACGCACTGGCGCCGGCGATATGCCTGCTCGATAGCGGAGCGACACGGGAACACCCTTTGATCGCTCCAGCATTGCCGGCTGCCCACCAGCATGCATATGACAATAATTGGGGAGTTGGCGACAGCCAGTTTTGGAACGGGCATGGCACTTCGATGGCTGGCGTGGCGCTCTATGGTGATCTTCAGCAGGCGCTCACGCAGCAAGGTGCCGTCGAATTACCCTACTGGCTTGAAACTATAAAAATCCTCCCGCCAAATGGCGGCAATGATCCGCTGCTATATGGTGCGATTACTGAAACCGGGATGACCAAGGCGGAGGCAAGCGCGCCACTTCGCAAGCGGGTCTTTTGTATGGCGGTCACAAGTGAGATAGGCCCCGCTCGTGGACGTCCCTCATCTTGGTCGGCCGCCGTTGACCAACTGACCTATGGCGGAGGAGCTCTCCGTCGTCTGATTGTCATCGCCGCTGGCAATCTCCGCGGGGACATCCATGCGGCGGAGTATCCGGATCGCAATGATTTGGAAGAGGCAGAAAGCCCGGCACAGGCCTGGAACGCTCTCGTCGTCGGAGCCTACACTGACAAGGTCAACATCATTGATCCGGCCTTTGGTGATTGGGCTCCGGTCGCGCCAGCCGGCGACCTATCACCGGCAAGCAGAACCTCGGGAACTTGGGATCGTCAATGGCCCGTTAGACCGGATGTCGTTTTCGAAGGTGGAAACTTCGCCCACGACGGGGTGAATCCGAGCTCACATGTGGACGACTTGCAACTGCTGACCACATACTACCGGCCAAACATTCGACTTTTTGATACATTTGGCGATACAAGCGCCGCCGCCGCACTCGGCGCAAACCTTTGTGCAAACATCATTTCCGCTCGTCCAACGCTTTGGCCGGAGACGGTACGGGGTCTCGCCATCCATTCTGCCGAGTGGACGCCTGCAATGCGAGACCATTTCGACGGCGCGGGGACGCAAGCCATGAAAATGGCAATGCTGCGGCGCTACGGCTGGGGCGTGCCGGACCTCTCTCGTGCCCTGAAAAGTGCCGCCGATGATGCCACGTTGGTGGTAGAGGACGTGCTACTGCCGTTCAAAAAGGAAAAATCGGTAATCAAGACTAGAAGCATGAACCTGCACGCGCTGCCGTGGCCGCGTGACGAGTTGCTGGAGCTTGGTGCTGCCGACGTCGAACTTCGCGTCACGCTGTCATATTTCGTCGAACCGAATCCTGGTGAACGCGGATGGACGCGCCGCCATCGCTATTCGTCACACTCCTTGCGGTTTGCAGTCAAACGCTCCCTCGAGAGCCTGCAGCAGTTCCGAACGAGGATCAACAAGGCGGCCGAGGCAGAAGAAGGGGGCGCGGTGGGCGCAACTGCAGGTGGCGACAACTGGTTTCTCGGAATGATACGAGATCGCGGGTCGGTTCATTCCGACATCTGGCGCGGAAGTGCTGCTGCGCTTGCTGAACGCGATGCGATCGGCGTCTTTCCGGTTAGCGGCTGGTGGAAGGAGAAGCCCGGTTTGCAGCGTTGGGACCGAGCGGCACGCTATGCGCTCGTCGTATCCGTCAGGGCGCCTAGTGCGGACATCGACATTTACACCGCGATTGAGAACAAGCTGGAGGTCGAGATTCCTGCAGCATGAGCCGCGTTTTCCTCTGCGCCCTGGGCGATTGGTCAAGCGGCTATTCGAAACAACGCTGATGGGGAACGCTGACCTTCAATCTATTGGACTCCGGTTGGGCGAATGAAATAGAAATAGATGCGGGAGTCAGGGCTAGGTGCGGGTTCTTAAGTTTCCGTCATCGATCACGGCGGCCGCGACGGCCGGCAAGGATTGCCAACATATTTACAACGGACCAAGTTCCCTCTGCACAAAGTGCGGCTGTGCGAAAGTCCGCCAGCCGTTTGTGTTGCAAGGCCAGCGCGAGATTGACGGCGGCTCGGGCATGCGCCCGGGCTTCATCATTGCTTGAGCCCTGCAATTCCGATTGGAAAACAGCTTCGAGCATGCGCTTGGCATCTGTCGGGCTAGGCACGCGATCGTCAATCTGGGGATGCCTGGCGGGATTATAGACTTCCTGCGCAACCGTGATCAGGACTTCGCGGCAAAGCAAGCCAACGCCTTGAAACTGCTCTTCGGTCTCCGCGGAATCGAGCCTCGATCGCATCTCCTGCAATTGCCGATCAACCTTTTGCCATCCGGTCGGCTCTTCGAAGACGACCGCGCGATGCACCGCCTGAGCGACGAAAAGCGACCTTCCTGAGATTGTTTTTCCGGGTACGAGGACGAAGCCATCGGCGGCCAGCGCCTCGTTATAGATGTTCAGCAACTCCGAAACCTGCTCTTCGTCTAGACGAACGACCGGATGGAGGGTCTCGCATAAAAATCGGAGAAACTCGCCATCCGAGGCATGAAGGAGATTGAAGCGGCCGTCGAAGAACACCCAGTTATCGTCCCAATCTCGATTGCGAACCATATGCTGACGGATATCGCCGGCGGCATTGCTGTAGCGATAGTCGTACGACGGCATGGTCGAGAGATCGTAGAGTCGCGCAAGGAATTCATCATCCGAGAGGCGGCCGGACCAAAATATGTGGGCAACGCTCAAATGGTCGATGATCGCGCGCCGCGTTACGTCTGAGATTTCGTGAGCCGTCCCGCTCATATTCAATTCCTCTTTCAGCTTAGGAGCTGGATTTCGTGTTCAGCATTCATAGTTGTGACTCGGCGTGTTGAAAACTATTTGCCACGGGTGGCTGAATTTGGCCCCTTCGGAGCGATTTTGATTGGCCGCGACGGCGGCTTGCGACCTGGGTTATATGCACAAGGCATGGCTGCAGGTTGGGTGACCGATGCCCATCCTGCCGGAGCCGTATTGCCGTCTTCAATCAGACCGAACTCGTGCCGCAACATTACTGTGTCTGCTTCGGCTACGACCTGCGGCGCGCATCAATTGTCGGTGTCAGTCCGGTGGCAAAACTGCTCGACTGGTGGGTCGACGATATCTTGCGACCGGAAGCGATAACCGGCTCCCCGTCCAGTAGTATCCTCGTTCGGCGTCTTCTGAGCATGCCCAGCCTTGCAGACGCCTACCCATCCACCGGCTCTATCTAACGCCTTGATAGGAATCGAACCACAAACACTCCGGTCAAATTAGCAAGCTATTGATATGTTTGAAAATACAGTGTCAGTGTATTACTTAGGCCACGTCGGCGTCGACCCGTCTGAAACACTAATCTCCGATCGCCCAGCCCCACGTTTTTCGACGCGAACCTGCACGGCGATCCGCTCGATCATGGCAGCGACGTGCGTGATGACACCAACCTTCTGACCCCTACCCTGAAGGGTCTCCAGCGCATCTACTGCCAAGTCGAGTGTCTCCGCATCGAGCGATCCAAAGCCTTCATCGATAAACAGCGTGTCGACAAAGGACGATCGTCCTTCGAGACCTGACAGAGCCAGCGCCATCGCAAGGGAGACCAGGAAACGTTCACCGCCTGACAGGCTTCGGGTCCCACGGACCTCGTCGCCCATGTCGCGATCAATGATATGCAGCGTGAGATCGGACGCTGCCCCCCGCGCGAGCCTATAGCGGGGGGTCAATGCACGGAGGTGATCATTCGCCAGTTGCACCATGTGGTCGAGTGTAATGCCCTGCACAAAGCGGCGGAAACGATCACCGCTGGCCGAGCCGACCGCATCGTCAACTGCCTGCCATATTGCGAGTTCCGCTTCCGCGCCGTCAATTTCCGCAGATAGGTTTGCGGCGGCACGGCGTGCCTCGTCGTCCCGCGCGAGCGTAGCAGCAAGCACACCTGTCCGTTGTTGCAGGTCTCCGATTTCTGTTGCCAACGCAACGACGACTGCGACCAACGCCTCTCCATCAGTGGTCTCGTCGAAACCTTCCAACGCCCGCTGTAAGTCATTCTGGCGCGTAAGCACTGCGGTGCCGGCATCGTTCACGCCTCGGTCGATCGCCTGAATACGGACCCGCAACGCTCTGCTCAAAGCTGGGTCGGCTGCGATCAGCGCGGCAACCTGGTCTGAAGAGCGAGGAATATCCAGGCACGCAGCGTTGAATGCCTCTTCGGCTAAAGCACTGCGCCCTTTGGCGGTTTCCAATCCAGCGGCGGCCTCGTCGCAACGAGCGCCGGCCGCCTGGAACGCTGCATCGGTGGCGTATTTCGTCTCGCGCGCGAGCGCTAGCGCCTCACGGGTGGTTCGGCAAGCCTCATTGATCCGAGTCCGGTGGCTTGCTGTCGCCTCGCCATCGAGAAGTTTAGCTCTGGCGTCCGCCTTCTCTCCCTCGGCCATGCGACGTTGATCAAGAAGAAGCGCCGTCGTCGTAACCTGCACCTGCGCGTGCTCAAGCGACGCGCCCGCCGCCGCACGCTCGGGCGCCAAACGCTGGAGCGTCATTTCAAGTTGGCCAACCTGTTTGCGCAGGGAAGCATACTCCGTCGCGATTGTTGACAGCGTAAGGCTGACACCGGTGGGATCGACATCGAGGTCGTCGATGGCCAGACCTGCTGCAGCGAGAAACGGCGTGATTTCACGGCGAATGGAAATGAGGCGCTCAGCAAGGCCCGCCGCCTGAACCGTGTACTCCGTTGCCTTCAATTGCTTGGCGTGGAAATCAGAACGTCTTTGGTCGATGGACCGCGCGGTCGTCTCGATCGCCTCGCCGAGCGCGTCATGCTCCCGTTGCAAACCGTCAATCTCAGTCCGAAGACGGCTCGCGTTCGCGAGTGGAGATGCAATGGCTGATCGTTCTGCGATCGCGACTGAGATATGGGCCGCCAGTTTCGACGCAGCCTGGTCATCGAGAACGGGAGGTACACCCTCCTCGATCCCAGCCTTCGTGCAGAGATCGTTCAAGGACGACAACTGTTCGCCATAAGCGCTGTTGGCAGCCAGAATTTGTCCGCGCGCCACATCGATTCCGCGGTTTGTCTCCGCCTGGCGAGCTTCTCCAGCGGAGAGCGCGCGCGTTGCGGCGTCCAAACGCTGGCCCGTCGTGGTCAACGCGGCATCGAGTTCTTCGCGTCGGCGGCGAAGCCTAGCAGCAATTTCATTCAGCGCGCTGGGATGCGCAAGATGCGGATGGTCGGTGCTGCCGCACACCGGACAGGCCAAATTTGGGGCCAGCAGGCTGCGCAGATGAATGGCCTCAGATGAGACAGCCTCGTCGGCGAGCTCTGCGATTGGAACAATTTCCCCACGTGCGGTCCGATCGCGGAGCTGGTCCGCTTCGGCTTCAACAATTTGGCTTTTCGCCGTGCTTACCTCTTGCGCCGCCAGTATGTGTTCCGATTCTCGCCGTGTTAGATCTGCCGATGCTCGAGTATGCCGGTCGCAGACGGTACTTGCCTCGCGCAGAGCCTCGAGCGCGCGCTGCAGATCGATGTCTCGTTCGTGGAGCGTCGCCTCGTCGATGCCGGCAAGACCGGCTCTACGATCAGCGATTTCACGACTTAGGCCATTCTTTCGCTCACGATCCTCGGTGAGCTTTTCCAACAGGGTGGTTATTTCACTTTGCAATCGCGTCGCTGTTTCTTCCGCTCCAATGGCCGCCACCGTGGCTGTAGCGTGTTCCTGCTGGAGCGCTCCCCGCTTCGCCAACAAGTCCATCGCATCGCCAAGACGATCAGCAAGAAGAACGCGATCCGATTGATTGCTTAATTGCGCCGCGGTTGTGCGGTACGATTCTGATGTCTGACCGAGAGCCTGATCAATTATGGCCAGCGCATCGGCCTTATCGCGCAGTGTAGCTTCCGCTTGCTGCGATTTTTCCACCGCATCATTAAACTCCGTCCGAGCTGTCGTCAGCTCGGCGTCGAGCCTCTCGGCTTCGCTCCAAAGGGGACCGAAGTTCTTGAGGACGTCTTCTGCCGCTACGTTGGCGGTTACAGCGTCCGCCAGTTGCGTTGTAGACACTGCATCCAGCGTCCGCGCTTCCTCGCGCGCAATGAGCAAGCCGTCGAGACGGGTCTTGGCCTCCGCCGCCGTTCGTCGTGCATTTTGTACATCAGCCGCTAGCGGACGCAGCGGCTCGACGAGATCGAACTCGGCAAGAGATTGATACTCATTGGCGGCTGCTTCGCGTGCGGCGCGCGCTGCGACCGCCTGGGCCTCAGCCCGTGCGAGATCGCCGCGAGCAGCAGCGACGCGCCTGAAATGATCCAACCGCTCGCTGTGTTGATCGCGCTCAGCTCCTTTTTGAGCAATGGTCGAAGCAAGCTGGCTTTGCTCCTCCAGCAGCGCCTGCATGGCTTCGTCATTAAGAAGTCCAATGTCGTTCCGACGCTGCTCCAATTGCTCGACAATTCTTCGTCGTGCGTCGGTGCCATCATGAACGCGGACCGAGATCGTTGCGTAGATTTCGGTGCCTGTGATCTTCTCGAGCAATTCCGCGCGCTCGCTCTCGGCGGCGAGCAGGAAGGCGTCGAACTCGCCCTGCGCGAGGAGCACCGTTCGCCGGAACTGATCGAATGTGAGGTCAGTTCTCGTCTCCACCGCCTCGCGGACCAGAGTCTTGCCGGTCGCGACCGCACTGCCGTCGTCAAGTCGATACAGCGAGCGCTGCTCATTCTGCAGCCGCCCATTTGCTCGCCCCCGCGCCCGATTGGCCTCCCAGCGAACGCGGTAGCGTTCGCCATCCTGCCCGACGAAATCCACCTCGGCATATCCGCTCCCAGCCCCGCGACGCAGGATCGCTCGGCCATCATGAATTGAAATCGCCTCTCCGCTGGGATCGGGGGTATTTTCACGACGGCTAACAGAGACGCGCGGATACTCGCCATAGAGCGCGAGGCAGAGCGCGTCGAGGATGGTCGATTTCCCAGCGCCGGTCTCGCCAGTGATGGCAAAGAGGCCGGAACCTGCAAGCGGCTCTGCGGCAAGATCGATCTCGAAGGGAGCGCCAAGACTTGCCAGATTCTCGCCGCGGATAGCCAAGATCCGCATGGCTATGTCTCCGCCCGTGCCCGATGGAAGACATCGAGGTGAGCAGAATCCGGGGCGACGCCGAGGGTGCGTTCAAATGCGAGCTTGAACAGATCCTCCGGATCTCTTTCCGCCAACCGCATCATCGGATCGGCGAGGGTCACGTCATTCAACGCCCCGAGCATTGCCGCAACACGGGTATCGACGATGCGCACTGGAAAGCTCTCTGCGATGCGGTCGACCTCCTCTCTGAACCCGGGCGATAACCCTTCGCGGGCAAGCCTGACCTGGACGAATGGCCGTTCATGAAGCGGTAGGTCCGATGAGAGGTCCATTGCTGTCAGATGGTCGCCAAATTCGCTTAACCGCATATCGCCCGTTTCAGGAAGGCGGATGAAGGGAACTGGCCGATCAATCGAGATGTGTTCAGATAGAACCGTTGTACCGTCGAGGCTCACAAGAGTGACCCCATGCGCGTATGGCAGCTCCGTCGCGGACAAGGGGATCAGTGAACCGGAATATCGGACGGTATCACGACCGATAGCCTGAGCCTTATGCAAGTGGCCAAGCGCCACGTAGCTCGCTTCTGCCGGGAACACGTCATGCGGCACGGCATGCTGGCCACCGACCAGAATTCGCCGCTCTGCGCCTTCCGATTCGATACCTCCCGCGACATGGAGGTGTCCCGTTAGGACGAACGGTAGACCATCCATCGGTCTTCGCAACGTATCGACCAATTCGGCATAGAGGCTTCGCACGCCAGCGATGACGGGCGAGCCTGCTTCACCATCCAGCCGTGTCAAATTCGGAAGGCACGCTGCGGTTGGGTAGGAGACTGCGAGCACGTGAGCAGCTACCGCACCGCTTGCGTCAGCGATAGGAACGAGATGGCGTACGGCCTCGACCCGCCCTTCACGCCGCCGAACATTGCCCACGACGCGGATGTTGAATGCCTCCAACAGAGGCCGCGGCGCTTCCAACCGACCAGCGGCATCATGGTTGCCGGCAGCGATCACCATAGCCATGCGCGGATGTGCGCGTCTCAGCCGCACGAGCGTATTGTAGAAGAGCTGTTGCCCTTCCCCGGAGGGATTTTGGCTGTCAAACACGTCACCGGCGATAACGAGGGCGTCGACATCTCGCTCCACGACGATCTCTTCAAGCCGCTCAAACACCTTACGGTGCTCGTGCTCCCGCGAGAACCCACGTAAAGTTTGACCGATATGCCAATCAGCCGTGTGCAGAATACGGATCATTCTTCCTCCGGCAGTTGCACCGGAGCAGAGCCCGACCACGCTTTCGAAATTGAGTCCCAATCGACATTCCGTTCTTCGGCCAGCGTCCAAACGTTCCAGAAATCCGGATCTGCCGACTGCGGCCTCTGTGCGTCAGGCAATTCGTCCACCTCCACCAGAACCGGGATCGGCGCTGCCCAACCAAGGAGAACGGCCTGCCTGGAAGGCAAACTCGGCAGCTCACGCAAGAGTCCACCGACATTGTCGGGGACGAGGCGTGCGACGAGATTCTGGTCCGCATCATTGACGATACGGTGCAGCAGAAACGTGTTGCATTGGGCGAGAACCGTTGGAGAAAGCTCTGATGGTCGCTGCGACGAAAGGACGAGCCCAAGCCCGAATTTGCGCCCCTCGCGGGCTATACGCTCGAACACTTCGCGGCAGAGCTGGGTCGGAGATGAGGCAGGGCCGTCATCGTCCTTGCCGCGCCGAACGAATGTATGCGCTTCCTCAAGAATGAGGACTGTCGGCAAGGTCTGGCCCTTCGGATGGCCGCGGCGGTATCTCTGAAGCGATTCGAAGATCAGCCGCGCCAAAACGGACACAACGATGTGGACGATTTCGGATGGGACGAGAGACAGATCGACGACCGCGATCTGGCCGTTACTCGCGCCATCGTCGCCGACATAATCCTTCAGCCAGGTTTCGAAGGAAGTCGGCGGGTCGCGACCAATTACGGCGCCGAGCCGCTGATCGGCGAGCATTCCGCGAATCCGAAGTCCGAGCGTCGAGATAAACCCTGCGAGGTTACCTCCCTGCTCGGTTGCCACCCGATCAAGATGTTCGGCGAGAATGTTTACGTCAAAGAACTGTGGAGCGTCCTCACTGATGAGGGCTGCGTGACCGATATCCGGCAGCGTCTGAGCCAATGTATCCAGTGCGCTGCGGATCGTTTCCAGGTCGGAAATCGCAAAATCGTTGAAGAAATTTCCAGATCGTCGGCTATCGACAATCCCTGTGATCGTGGTGGAAATCGCGGCAAGAGCGCCGCTAGCTGTAGCGAGGGCCTCCCCGCCAAACTGCGAACAATCTGACGCGATCGTTTCAAGGAGCCGCGCGCACTCGAATCTCGGTCTCGGAGCCCCCGCGAAGGCCTGCGTGCCGGTGTTCAACATCGCCGATATCCGGATCGAATAGGAACCAAGGTAGCGGCGGATCATCGCCTCCCTGGGCACTCCCTCCGTTTGACCGGCCTTCAGCTCCCGCAGCCCCTGCATAAGCAACGGGCGTTGCGCCCCTGGTTGGGCGTGAGCGACCGCGGTCCACTCGTGCCCACTCCAGAGCCACGCAGGGACATCGAGCGGCCGCTCTCCATCTGCAACGGGTGGAACGCGAAACAACCGTAGCTCGTCTCCGCGATCAGCGAAGGCCCTGGCGTATTCGCCATTTGGATCGAGGATGATAAACCGCGCGTTGGGCACCCCCGTCTTGCCGGCATCCTTGATGGCCTTCTCGGCGGCCTCCATGGACCATCGAATCAG
>JGI25153J46596_10001750_pt1 | contig 12879 bp, 10 predicted proteins | sample AraplaMF_Col_mMF_FD_46596 | JGI IMG/M metagenome (IMG submission 46596)
CCTTGGCGATGCAGCGCGACAGCATCGAGCCGGCGGCGGCTTTGATGTCGAGCGGGAACTCGCGGAAGATGTAACGCACCTTGCCGGTGTCGATGTATTCCGACTTGATCTTNGGGAACACCTGCTCGTTGAAGGCCGCGCAGTGCGGGCAGGTCATCGAGGCGTATTCGGTGATGGTGACGGCNGCNTCCTTCGGGCCGAGCGCCATGTCGGGCAGCGACACCGGCTTGGCGACGTCGGCGGCCGACTGCGCGAATGCCTCGGAGACGAACCGCAGCGGCGACAGTCCGGCGAGCGCGGCAAGCCCGGTCAGCGACAGCATCGTGGTGAAGGCGCGGCGGGTGATGATCAAGGTCGGCTCCCGAATTGGCGTGGTCTCGCCCCGAGGTTTGGCAAGGTTCCCGGGCGGCCTGTCGCTAGCTTGAAACGTGGTTTGAGGCAATGGCGAGCGCCAGAAACGGGTCCAGATTGCCCGCGAAATGAGGCTCAATTTCGCTTGATGGCGGCCCCGAGCCGGGCCAGCGCCGTCTTCAGTTCTTCATCCTCGATCGCCCCCAGGCTCTCGGCCACCTTGGCGACCGTTTTGGGGTCCGGCGGGGCGGGCCGCTTCCGGGCNCGCGGCCGNGACAGGGGGGCCTGGCGGAAGGCCAGCTTGCCCACCGCGCTCCAGCCGAAGAAGCGGTTGACCCGTTCCAGGATCACNTCGGCGGAGTGCTGGATCTCCAGCGCCATGGGACCCTCGACCCGCAGCACCAGGGTCGCCGGCTCCTGCGGCTGGCCCTCGACCGGCCGCGGCCATTGCATCTTNAGCGGCTCGGCNTGGGCCGCGATCTCCGGCCCCGCAATNTGCGCCCACCGCGTCACCAGCTCGCGCGCGGCAAAGCCCTGCTTGGCNTAGGCCTCNGCAAAGACGTCGTCGAGCAGGATCCCGAGCGGTTTGGCGCTGATCGGACCAGGCTTGAAGATGGGACCGGATTTGGACATGGGCGCTGTATAGCACTTCGGGCGGGCGGCCACATGCGCTTCGCGGTCATGGGCGGGCTTTGTCCCGGCCATCCACGTTGTCCGGTCAAGAAAAGACGTGGATGCCCGCGGCGAACGCGGGCATGACGTGGAGGGATTGGCGTGACGTCGCTAAAGTCAGAGCATGAGCCCCAGATCTGCCCTCAAGGCCAAACCGGAACCTGCGCCGTCGAAAGCGTCGGCGCGCCCCACACTCCTGCTCGCCTGGTACGACCGCCACCGCCGCCGGCTGCCCTGGCGCGCCGGGCCCGGAGAGGCGTCGGATCCTTACCGCGTCTGGCTCTCCGAGATCATGCTTCAGCAGACCACGGTGAAGGCGGTCGGCCCCTATTTCGAGAAATTCGTCGCGCGCTGGCCCGATGTCACGGCGCTGGGGAGTGCGTCCCAGGACGATGTGCTGCGGATGTGGGCCGGGCTCGGCTACTATTCGCGCGCGCGCAATCTCTATGCCTGCGCCGTTGCGGTGACGCGCGAGCATGGCGGCGCCTTTCCCGATACCGAGGAGGGTCTCCGCGCGCTGCCGGGGATCGGGCCCTACACGGCGGCCGCGATCGCAGCGATCGCCTTCGACCGCCACACCATGCCGGTGGACGGCAATATCGAGCGCGTGGTGTCGCGGCTCTTTGCTGTTGAAGAAGAGTTGCCGGCGGCAAAACCGCTGATCCAGCAACTGGCGACGACGCTGCTGGCGAATTCGCGCGCCGGCGATAGCGCGCAGGCGCTGATGGATCTGGGTGCTTCGATCTGCACGCCGAAGAAGCCGGCCTGTTCGCTGTGCCCGTTCACCGAGGATTGCACCGCGCGTGCGCAAGGCACGCAGGAAACATTCCCGCGCAAGGCGCCGAAGAAGAGCGGAACGCTGCGGCGCGGCGCCGCCTTCGTGGTGACGCGCGGCGCCGAGCTGCTGGTCCGCTCGCGGCCGGAAAAGGGCCTGCTCGGCGGCATGACGGAGGTGCCGGGCTCGGACTGGCTCGCGGGACAAGAGGATGCGNCGGCCAGGCAGCAGGCGCCTGATATCAAGGGGCTGTCGCGCTGGCAGCGCAAAGTGGGNGTCGTCACCCACGTCTTCACGCATTTCCCGCTGGAACTGGTGGTCTATACGGCGAAGGCCGANGCCCGCACCCGCGCGCCCGNGGGCATGCGCTGGGTGCCGATCGCGACGCTGGCGGACGAAGCGCTGCCCAACGTCATGCGCAAGGTGATCGCGCACGCGCTCGGCTGAAGCGCGTCAGGCCGCACGCGCGGCGCGCTCGTCTTCGGCCGGCATCAGGAAGGTGCGGTTGCGCCCGGTTTTCTTGGCGACATAGAGGCCCTGGTCGGCGCGCTCGATGACGTCCTGCACGTCGCGGTCGTGCTCGTCGAACAGCGCAAGCCCGACCGAGACGGTGAGGGGAATGACGATGTCGCCGTGCCGCACCGTCGCGCTCTCGATCGATGTCCGGATGCGATCGGCGAGCAGGATGGCGGTCTCCTGGTCGATCTCGCGCAGCAGCACCACGAATTCCTCGCCGCCGAAGCGGGCGGCCTTGTCGGTGGTCCGGATCGACTGGTTGACGATCTCGGCGACGCGCTTGATGGCGTCGTCGCCGGCGGCGTGGCCGTGGGTGTCGTTGATCTTCTTGAAATGATCGATGTCGATCATCAGCGTCGCCATGTTGCGCTTGTAGCGGCGGCAGTACGCGACGGCGTCGTCGGCGACGGTCAGGAAGGAGCGGCGGTTCATCAGGCCGGTCATGAAATCGGTGTCGGCGAGCTGGCGCAGCTTCAGCATGTCCTCCTGCAGCTGCATCGCGTTTTCGGTGGCGCGCAGCTCGGCCTCCTTGGTGCGCTCCTCGGCAAGGCCGATGCGGCGCAGCAGCGAGCGCAGCGCCCGCGAGAGCTGCACCACTTCGGCCGAGCCGCTCTGCCGCGCCAGCATGGTCGGGCCATGGGCGCGTCCGATGCGGTCGGCTTCCTGCGTGATCGCGATGATCGGGCGTGCGATCCGACGCGAGAGCAGCACGGCCAGCGACAATGCGATCAGGGCGGTGGCCGCGCCGATCGCCATGATCATCTGCGCCGAGGAGATCGCGGCCGCGAGCGCGACGCTCGCCGGCTGGCTCGCGGTGACGATCCAGTTCAACCCCTGATAATCGCGGTAGCCGCGGCCGACATGGAATGCGGTCAGCAGCTGCCGTCCATCCGTGGTTTCGCGGAACGTGCCGTCGCGGGCGTTGAGGATGCNGGCGAGATCCNCGCCGGCATAACGCGTCGTTTCCTTCTGCGGCCCGACCAGGACCACGCCGCCCTTGCTCAGGATCGAGAGCTGCGTGTCGGTGTTGCCGTCATTGGCTTCNACGTCCTTGATCAGATTGCTNGCCCAGTTCCAGTCGAGGTGGCTGCCGAGCACGCCGAGCAGCTTGCCGGANGCGTCGCGGACCGGGACGGCGATGTCGACGAAGCGATAGGGCTCGTTGTTGGCGCGCTGCGTCAGCAGCGAGGCCAGCAGCATGGCCTCGTGCACGTCGCCGACGGCGATCCGTTCAAGACCCTGCTTGAACCACGGACGCGCGGCGACGGATTTGCCCTGCAGCAGGCCGCCGGTCGAGGCGACGACATTGCCGTCGAGATCGGCAAAGCCGATCCAGGTGAAGTCGAACGAGCGCTGCAGTGCCTCGAGCGCGCTGCGCAATTCCTCGGGATTGCCTTGCCACAGCCGCTGCATCGGCTGGAGTTCGGCGAACAGCTTCATCTCCTGCTGCCGCGTCGCCATGAAGCGATCGAGCCGGGCCGAGGTGGTGGAGGCGATCCCGGCGAGGTTGCTGTCGATGAGCGCTGCCGTGTGCCGGTAACTGACGAGGGCGGCGCCGGCGGCGAGCGTGCCGACAAGCACGATGGACATCGCGGCGACGGCGGCGGCGATCTGCGTCCGTACGGTCAGTCGATCTTCGATCGCGTGCAGGCGGTTTGCCGCCCGCTTCAGAAGGGCTCGCATGGAAGGCTCCGGTTTGACCGTCGCTTGTCCCATGCTGGTAACTTCCAACCGCTTACCGGCCGATTTCCCAATTGGATCGTATTGAATCTGTCGTGAAACCGCGTGGTTGAAACAGGCTTAATGCCGGGCGGAATGCCTCGATTCCGTACAATTCTCCGTATTTCGCCGGGTCGCCTGCTGCCAGTANGGTGTCAGCAGGNNTNCGCTAGATGTCGGCGGCAACGGAGGTTCGCATGGTCAAGACCGCGCTCGACAACTTNCCACGGCCGCCCTGCGCCGAGCTGCTCGGATGGCGCCTGCTCGACGCCCGCCCGCAGGAGGGCTGGATCCGGCTTGCCTTCGAGGGCAAGCCGGCGTTCTGCAATCCGGCCGGCTTCATCCAGGGCGGCATGCTCTCGGCCATGCTCGACGACACCATGGGCCCCGCCGTGCTGGTGATGAGCGAGGGCCGGCTCTACACCACCACGATCAGCATGACGGTGAATTTTCTCAGCCCCGCCAGGTCCGGGCCGATCATCGGCGAGGCGACAGTGACGCAGCTTGGCAAGACCATTGCGTTCGTCGAGGGCAAGCTGATGGCGGAGGACGGCACGGTGCTGGCGACGGCCAGCGCGAGCGAGCGGCTGCTGGAGGCGGCGAGGGTNGTGGGTAAATAGTCTGGCCGCGCACTCCTCTTCCCTTCCCCCCTNGTGGGGAAGGTGGCGCGAAGCGCCGGATGAGGGGTATCTCTCGGCGAATGCTAATGNGAGTTGGACTCGCGGAGAGAACCCCTCACCCAAGTGAGTCTGCGTCTACCTGCGTCGCTGNCCTCTCCCACANNNGCCTTCGCCAAGGCTTCGGCGGACATGAGGGGCGAGGGCACATTCATGCGCATCTCGCTTTGAGCGAGCACGTCACGCCTTCGCCCGCGCGTCCTTGCTCACGATCGGCGGCTTCGCGTTCAGCGCCTCGACCTGGAAGCCCGCAACGCGTTTGTAGTTCGCCGCGATGTCCTCCAGCTCCTTCTGCGACAGCACGTCGGTGACGACCTTGTACCCGTCGGGGGCGCGCTCCTCGACGAGCTGCATCACCTGCTCGGGGCCGTTCTTGCGGTTGAGCAGGACGAGGTCGGTGGTCGCGGGCCGGCGCTCGGCCTCATAGGCGAGCAGCGCCGCTTGCGTCGGGCCGTGCGCCAGGATCTCGCGGGTGATGGTGCGCGCATCGAGGATCGCCTGCGAGGCGCCGTTCGATCCGATCGGGTACATCGGATGGGCGGCATCGCCCATCAGCGTGACCTTGCCAAAAGTCCATTGCGACACCGGATCGCGGTCCACCAGCGGATATTCATAGGCATGCGGACAATTCCGGATCAGCCCGGGCACGTCGAGCCAGTCGAATTGCCAGCTCTCGAACCAGGGCAGGAACTCCTCGAGCCGCGCGGTGCGGTTATAGTCCTCGCGCCGCCACTGATAGGTCGGCGGCATGTGGCGCTCGGCGACCCAGTTGATCAGATGGTTGCCTGAAGCGTCCGGCTCCTTCGAAATGGGATAGCAGACGAATTTCAGGATCTCGTGCCCGGCCATGATCATGGTGCGGCCGGTGAGGAAAGCCTTGGCCGGCGTGACGCCGCGCCAGAGGATGCGGCCGTTCCAGATCGGCGGGCCTTCATCGGGATAGAGCTTTTCTCGCGCGGCGGAATGGATGCCGTCGGCGGCGATCAGGATCGCGCCTTCGTANGTCCCTGCGGCCTTGCCGGTCGCCTTGTCGATNAAGTCGGCGCGGACGCCGTTCGCNGTCTCGGTCCATCCGGTCAGGTGATGGCTGGTGAGGATNTTTTCGCGCCCCAGCCGCTCGANCGCGGTGTCGAGCAGAATCTGCTGCAGCGTGCCGCGATGGATCGAGAANTGCGGCCATTTGTAGCCGGCCTCCAGCCCGCGCGGCTCGCTCCAGATCGGCTTGCCGTGCTTGGAGAAATAGGCGAGCTCGCGGGTGCGCACGCCGCTGGCGTCGAGCCGGTCCATCAGCCCGAGCTCGATCAGCTCGCGCACCGCGTGCGGCAGCACGTTGATGCCGACGCCGAGCGGCTTCAGTTCCGCGACGCTCTCGAACACTTTCACGGACACGCCGATTTGATGCAGGCTGAGCGCAAGCGTCAGTCCGCCGATGCCGCCACCGGCGATGAGTACCGTCATGTCCAAACCCCTCCACTTGCTGGCGTCTTGGCACAGGCGGGCGGATGTGGGCAACTGCGAAGAGCACGGTACGTAGAATGTCGTGCTATAGACCTGGGGGACGGCAGTCGTTATTTTCCGGCTTTCCCATGAGGTCAGACATGCTCAAGCTCTACTACGCCACCGGCACCTGCGCGCTCGCCACCTACATGACCCTGGAGGAGGCCAGCGCCGACTACACGGCCGAACGGCTGAGCTTCAAGGACAACCAGCAGAACAGCCCGGACTATCTCGCCATCAACCCGAAGGGCCGGGTGCCGGCGCTGGTGACCGACCGCGGCGTCCTGACGGAGACGCCGGCGATGCTGGCCTATATCGCGCAGACCTTCCCCAAGGCGAAGCTCGCACCGCTCGACGACCCCTTCGACTTCGCCCAGGTGCAGTCGTTCAACTCGTATCTGTGCTCGACCGTGCACATCAATCACGCCCACAAGATGCGCGGCGCGCGCTGGGCGACGGAAGAGAGCTCGTTCGCCGACATGAAGGCGAAGGTGCCGCAGACCATGGGCGCCTGCTTCAAGCTGATCGAAGAGAAGATGTTCCGGGGACCCTGGGTGATGGGCGATCAGTTCACGATCTGCGATCCCTATCTCTACACGCTCTCGACCTGGCTCGAAGGCGACAGCGTCGACATCAACGCCACGCCGAAGATCGCCGATCATTTCAAGCGCATGTCCGACCGTCCCGCCGTGCGCAAGGTGATGGCCGCGCAGAAGGGGTAGCGTAAACGCGGCCACATATTCCGCTGTCGTCCCGGCGAAGGCCGGGACCCATACCGCGGAATCTATCGATTGCGTTCGGTAGGCGTACCGAACGACGAGTCTTCGCCTAACATCGCCCTGTGGTTATGGGTCCCGGCCTTCGCCGGGACGACACCAGTTGCTTTGAGACGGCGTCCTACCCAGCACGCCGCTCTTTCCTCTCCAGCTCCCGACCTGTTTCCAGCATCAGCCTCCGCAGCCAGATCGAGCCGGGGTCCATCTGCGCGCGCGTCGGATGGAACATGAACTGCTCGTCGATCCCGGGGTCGAGCGGCGGCGTTACCGCAACGAGGCCGAGCTGCTTCGACAGCGCGGCGATCAGCCGGCGCGGCACGAAGGCGACGAGGTCGGTGCGGGCGGCGACGTGCAGCGCCTCGAGATAGCCTGACACCACCAGCGCGATGTGCCGCTCGATGCCCTTGGCGCGAAGCCAGGTGTCGATAAGGTCCTCGGGCTGGCCGCGGATGATCACGCCGACATGGCGCGCGGCCAGGAAGGTCTCGCGCCGTTTCAGCTTCGCGGCCATGGGGTGGCCGCGCCGCACCGCCAGCGCATCGCTGTCGGTGTAGAGCAATTGCCGGTGAAAGCCCTTGAAGGCGTTGCCGATCGAGATCACGAGGTCGATGGTGCGGGCGAACTCGGCGTGGAAGATCGCCGGTCCCCGCCACGGCACCACGTCGATGCGGACGTTCGGGGCGGCGCGCGTCACCTTCGCCATCAAGGGCGGCATCAGGAGCTCGACCGCGAGGTCCGGCATCATCAGGCGGAATTGCCGCTCGCTGCGCGCGGCATCGAATTCCTCGGGCACGAACAGCCCGCGGACCTGGTCGAGCGCCTGCGCGAGCGGCGCGCGCAGGGCCTGCGCCCGCGGCGTCAGTTCCATCCGCGCGCCGGTCCGCACCAGCAGCGGATCGCCGAAGATGTCGCGCAGGCGTTGCAGCGCGTGGCTCGTCGCCGGCTGGGACAGGCCGATCCTCATGGCCGCGCGGCTGACATTGGCCTCGCGCAGCAGCGCATCCAGTGCGGTCAGCAGGTTGAGGTCGAGTGAAGTCAAATTCATGAGGCGAATAGATATCATACCAGCTATCGATTTGAAGAATTTTCAGCGCGCTGCGATCATCTCTCCGTAGTCACCAAAGGAGATGCCGCCATGAGCGCGAGCGCCAACAAGAAACTGATGCAGGACATTTTCGCCGCCGCCGCCAATCCCGATCCGGCCGTGCGCGACCGCTCCCTGTTCACCGCAAGCCTGGCCGACGATGCCAGATGGGTCGTGACCGGCCAGTATTCCTGGTCGCGCACCTTCACCGGCAAGGAGGCGATCCTCAACGACCTGCACGGCTATGTGCGCACCCGCCTGCGCGANCGGACGCGCACCGTNGCCCATCGCTTCATCGCCGATGGCGACATCGTCGTGGTGGAGGCCAAGGGCGACAACGTCACGNCCGAGGGCGTGCGCTACGACAACGACTATTGCCTGGTGTTTCGTCTCGAGGACGGCAAGATCAAGGAGATCCGCGAGTACTGCGACTCGATCCTCACCGAGAANGCGCTTGGCCCTTTCCCACAAGCGCANGTGAGGGCCGCGAGCTGANCGGGNTGAACGATGTCGCGTGCGTCGGCCATCGCTGTCCGCCACGGCCCGGGATGTTCTTGCGGGCGTGGCGGACGCTGGTGGACCCGATGCATATCAGGCGNGAACGGTCCCGGCTCCGGTGCCAGCTCGCNGCGATGACCGANCGGGAGCTCGGGGATTGCGGGATGTCGCGGTCCGAGATCGAGTACGAGCTTCAGAAGCCCATGCGGCGGAAATAGACGAGGGCGGACACAGGCTGCCCGCGTTTTCGCCGGCGGGAACTTTTGCATTCCGCCGGCGTTCCCTTGGTTTCCGGGCGCAATCGCGCCCGTGGCAACCTGCGTTCTCGGGAATTTCATGCTGGCTGGGGCTTCGGACGTTTCAACGCAAGTGGGCCGCAGCTTCTCCGGATTCCGCGAACGGCTACGAGACGCGACGTCGGCTGCGCATCGCGAGCTCGACGCGCAGCTCTCGGCGTTCGATCTCACGGTTTTCTCCGGCTACCGCCGCTTCCTGCAAGCCAGTGCCGCTGCCCTGCTGCCGCTCGAAGCTGCGCTCGTCGACGCCGGCGTCGCAAGGATGTTTCCGGACTGGCCGGAACGGTCGCGCAGTGCCGCGATCGCGGCCGACCTCGGCCGCCTCGGCAGCGCCATGCCGTGGCCCGTTCCGGTCTCGCCGCTGACGCAGAGCGGCATGCTCGGCACGATGTATGTGCTGGAGGGCTCCAGGCTCGGCGCGAAATTCCTTCTCAAGACGGTCGCGGATTCGGCCGATCCGCGTGTCGGGGAGGCGACCGCCTATCTCAGCCACGGCGCCGGCAAGCGGCTCTGGCAGAGCTTTCTGTCGAAGCTTACAGGCGAGGCAAGTTGCGACGAGGACGAAGCGATCGAGGCGGCGCGCCTTGCCTTCGCCGCGTTCGAGCGGGCGGCGGACCGCGCATGAACGAGGCGGTCAATCTCACCAATTGCGATCGCGAGCCGATCCACGTTCCCGGCAGCGTGCAGCCCTACGGCTTCCTGCTCACGGTGTTNTCCGATTTCACGATCTGCATGGCCTCGGANAATGCCGGCAGCTTCCTCGGGACGGATGTCGCCGACCTNTTGCAGCAGCCCCTGTCGCGCGTTTTCACGGNTGCCGCGGTCGAGACCATCCGCAGCCGCGTCGATCATCTGAGCGGTCCCGATGCGACCGAGCGCATGTTCGGCGTCGAGCTCCAGGCCGGCAAGCCGCCTTACGACGTCTCNATTCATTTCTCCGCCGCCTATCTCGTCATCGAGGCGGAGCCAAGCGTTGACGAGCCCGGCGTCAATTCCGGCGAGCTNGTCCGCCTGATGCTGGAGCGCATCCGCAAGACGCGTGGCATGAGCGACCTCGCCCGCGAAGCCGCGCGCCAGCTCAAGGTGCTGACCGGATTCGACCGGGTCATGGTCTATCAGTTCCATCCGGACGGGTCGGGCGAGGTCATCGCCGAGACCGCGGAGGCGGGGCTCGAATCCTTCCTCGGCCTGCATTATCCGGCCTCCGACATCCCCAAGCAGGCCCGCATCCTCTATCAGCGCAACTGGCTGCGCATCATTGCCGACATCGATGCCAGGCCGGCCGCGCTGGTCTCGACCGCCACGCACAATGCGGGGCTGCTCGATCTCTCGATGAGCGTGCTGCGCTCGGTGTCGCCGATCCATATCGAGTATTTGCGCAACATGGGCGTCGGCGCCTCGATGTCGGTGTCGATCCTGCGCGACGGCAAGCTCTGGGGGCTGTTCGCCTGCCACCATTACTCGCCGCGCTACATCTCGTTCGAGAAGCGCACGGCGGCCGAGCTGTTCGGCCAGATGTTCTCCTGGATCGTGGAGGGACGCGAGCGCGAGGGCGACGTCGCCTATGAGAGTCGCGCCCATCAGGTCCAGGAGCGGTTGATCGAGACCGCGGCCGCGCACGAGCACAGCCGGCGCGCGATCGTCGATTTCCTCGCTGATTATCGCAGGATGATCGACTGCGACGGCGTCGCGGTCTGGTCCGACAACAAGATCGCGCTGCAGGGAGAGACGCCGACCGAGGACGAGGTGAAGGATCTCGTCGCCTTCATCAACCGGACCTCGCCGGGGCGGATCTTCGCCAGCGCCGAGATCGCCAAGGTCTATGCAGCCGGCCAGTCCTTCCGCGACCGCGCCGCCGGCTTTCTCGCCATTCCGATCTCGCGAACCCCGCGCGATTGCCTGATCTTCTTCCGCCGCGAGGTCACGCGGTCCGTGAACTGGGCCGGTGCCGCCGACAAGGTCTACGAGGAAGGTCCGAACGGGCCGCGCCTGACCCCGCGCAAGAGCTTCGAGCTCTGGCAAGAGACGGTGGCCGGCCAGTCGAAGCCGTGGTCGTCGGCCGATATCCGTATCGCCGAGAGCCTGCGCGTCACGCTGCTCGAGGTGATCCTGCAACTGTCCGATCTTGCCGCGCGCGAGCGCCGCGGTGCGCAGGAGCGGCAGGAGCTGATGATCGCCGAGCTCAACCATCGCGTCCGCAACATCCTGAGCCTCGTCCGCGCGCTGGTGGCGCAGAGCAAGGACACGGCGACCAGCGTGGAGGAGTTCGCCGGCGTGCTGGGCGGCCGCATCCAGGCTCTGGCGCGTGCCCATGACCAGATCACCAATTTGAACTGGGCGCCGGTCGCGCTGCGAAGCCTGGTCGAATCCGAGGCCGGCGCCTATCTCGGCGCACGCGCCGGGCGCGTGAAGATGGGCGGGCCCGACGTGGCGCTCGATCCNAAGGCGTTCGCGACCCTCGCGCTCGTCGTGCACGAGATGATGACCAATTCCGCCAAATACGGCGCGCTCGCCGATTCCACCGGCCAGGTCGAGGTGGTCTGGAAGCTCGACCCGAGCTCGAGCCTGGTGATCGAGTGGAAGGAAAGCGGCGGCCCGCCGGTGCAGCCACCCTCGCGCCGCGGCTTCGGCACCACCATCATCGAACGCTCCGTGCCGTTCGACCTCAAGGGCGAGGCCGAGATCCGCTTCGACCTGTTGGGGGTCCAGGCCAAATTCGTCATTCCCCCGAACTTCGTCGAACTGGTGCCATCCATTGCGGGAGCCGCCATGCGCCTAGAAGAACAAGAAGCCGCCCGTCCGCGCATCGCCGACACGGCGCTGATCGTCGAGGACAATCTCATCATCGCCATGGCGGCGGAGGTGATCCTGCTCGACCTCGGCGCCCGCCATGTCGACACCGCCGCGAGTGTCGATCAGGCGCTGCGCGCGATCGAACGTACCCGCCCGAGCTTTGCNCTGCTCGACCTCAACCTCGGCAACGAGAGCAGCATCAAGGTGGCGCAGAGGCTGCAGGAGATCGGTGTGCCCTTCATCTTCGCGACCGGCTATGGCGAGCGTGCGCCGATCCCGGCGGATCTCGCGTCGGCACCGGTGATTCAGAAGCCCTACACGCTGGAAGTGGTCGAGAACGCGCTCGGCAAAATGACGCAGGCCAGCGCCTGACGGCCGCCGATTGTCGACAGGCCGGCGCCATGCCGGCGGCTGCTGGCTATAAAATCAGCAGAACTTGTGCGCGTCGCAAACAGTCTGCGCGAAAAATTGGAAGGTTCAATTAACGAGTGTCCTCCATTGTATCGCGGTGCAGCGTGCGTCGCAGAGACGCGACGCGCGGCTGCCGGGGTGGCCGCTGACGATCGTCGAACGGGTGCGGCCGCTCGAAGTCGCATGCATCTGGTGGAATGGGAATGCCGAAGTTTCGTTTGCGGATCAGGGGACGCCTGTACGCAGGCTTCATGGCCCTGGTGGTGGTCGGTCTGGTGATGGCGGTGGTCGCCGTCTGGAATTTGCGGGCCGTACAGGATCAGGTCGCCAAGCAATCGGCGCTTTCGGACAGCACGGCGCGCGTGCTCGAGATATCGACCCACCTTCAGGCGATCCAGCGGGCCAATCTGCGCTACATCTATGACGCCAGCGAACCCGCGATGAAGGAGGCTGCGGAGCGTGAAACCGCGGCGACCGAGCTGTTGAAGGTCGGGGCCAAGGGCACGGCCTCCGAGGAGCGGCGAGCGCTCTACGAAGGCCTCATCGGCGACATAGCGAAGATGCGGAGCCAGCGCGACAATCTCGGGGACGCCGTCAACGAGGCGCGAACCGGCAAGGCGACGCTGCTGCCGAGCGGCGACGAGCTCACCGTCAAGATGGGCAAGCTGGTCGACGTGGCGCGCGCAGCGGTCGACGAGGACACTGCGGCCCTCGTCGCGGACCTCGAATCCAGGCTGCTGCAGGTTCAAATCTCCGGCTGGCGTTTCCTGGCCCTGCGCGACACCAAGGGACCCGCCAACTTCAGGACCAATGT
>JGI25153J46596_10001755_pt1 | contig 12855 bp, 12 predicted proteins | sample AraplaMF_Col_mMF_FD_46596 | JGI IMG/M metagenome (IMG submission 46596)
CGGTCCTTCTGCAGCTTGAGCTGGTTCTGCTCGATCGATTCCCTGATCTCGTCGTCGGACATCTTGAGCTGCGCCCGCGCCGGCATCTTGCTCTTGTCCTTGGCGTTGGCAGCCTCGGTCTGCTCCTTGCGGAAGCGGTGCAAATCCTTCGGCTCGGTCGTGTAGTGGCCGTGGCAGTCGATGATCATGGACATCCCGATGATTGAGTTTACGCGGGCCGGATGCTACGGCCCGCCGCGGCATTGTCAAACCCGGCGAGGCATCTGATAGGATGCCGCCCGAATTCACGGAGTATAGCAAAAATGGCCGATCTGCCGCGTCTTAATAACGTCATCCGCGCCCTCGAGGCGGGCCAGCATGCGCTGACCTGCTTCGCGCCCGCCCACACCGACTCGGCGGTCGGGATCAGCCAGTCGAAGTATGATGGCTGCGTGTTCGAGATGGAGCACAACCCCTGGGACAGCGGCCGGCTGCGCGACTGCCTGCAATACATGCTCAACCGCGCCCAGATCGCCAAGGCGGGCCTGGTCCCACCGGTGACCCCGATGGTCCGTATTCCGGTCAACGGCGTGGAGATGGCGCAGTGGCAGGCCAAGCAGGCGCTCGACAGCGGCTGCTACGGTATCGTGTTCCCGCACATCTCGACCGTGGAAGAGGCCGCCAATGCGGTCGGCGCCTGCCGCTATCCGCGGCTGAAGAGCGCGAAATACTACGAGCCGGTCGGCATTCGCGGCGACGGCCCGACCACCGCCGCGCGCTACTGGGGCCTGTCGCAGCAGGACTATTACAAGAAGGCCGACGTCTGGCCGCTCAATCCGGAAGGCGAGATCTTCTGCATCCTGCAGATCGAGGACACCCGCGGCGTCGAGAACCTCGACGCGATGCTCACCAAGGTGCCGGGCATCGGCGCGATCCTGATCGGCGAAGGCGATCTCGGCCAGGAGCTCGGCATCCCGCGGCAGTATGAACATCCCGAGCTGCTGAAGTGGATGAAGCGCGTGGTCGACACCTGCAAGAAGCACAACGTCATCGTCGGCCATCCGCACGTCGAGACCGGCAATGTCGAGCGCATCATCAGCGAAGGCTATCGCTTCCTGATGATGGCGCCAGTGCAGAGCTACGGCCACTTCACGTCGGCGCAGAAGGCCACGGGCCGCAGCTAAACCACGCAGGCCACCAATGGCCGCCAAGATCGGACTGGTCGGATTGGGCCGCATGGGCCGCGCCATCCAGGCGCGGCTCAAAGAGAGCGGCTTCGATGTGATCGGCTGGGACCGCGACGCGGTTGCGATGAAGACCGCCGCCGAAAACGGCATGGAGGTGGCGGCGCATCCCCGCGCCGTCGCCGATGGCTCCGGCGGCACGGTGATCTCGATCATCACCGAGGACAACGGCGTCCGGAACATCTTCCGCGGCGCGGATGGTTTTTTGTCGGGCGACGTGCGCGGCAAGCTGTTCGTCGAGATGAGCACCTTGCAGCCGATGACCGGCCGCGAGCTCGCGCCACTCGTTGATGCGGCCGGCGCGAGGCTGATCGACTCGCCGGTGCTCGGCACGATCCCGTCCGTACGCGACGGAAAATTGTTCGCGCTGGTCGGCGGCCGCACCGAGGACCTCGACGCCGCGCGCCCGGTTTTGGAAAAGCTCACCCGCAAGATCACGCATATGGGCGGCAACGGCGCGGGCTATGCGATGAAGCTTGCGGTGAACCTAGGGCTCGCGGCCTTCATCCAGGCGACCGCCGAGTCTCTGGCGCTCGGCGAGCGCGAGGGCTTGTCGCTGAACCAGATGCTCGACGTGCTCGGCGAAGCGCCGACCGCGAACGGCTGGTTCGCAGCCAAGAAGGGCTTGCTCGCCGGCGAGCCTGCCGACATCACGCTCGACCTCAAGACGCTGCGCAAGGACATCTTGTCGGCGGTCGCGGCCGGCACGCTGAGCGGCACCGGCATGCCGCTCTCGTCTAGTGTGCTGGCGACATTGTCGGCGGCCGTCGCGCAAGGCTGGGGCGACAAGGACATCGGCGAGCTCGCGAAGTTCTTCCGCGAGCACATGGGTCAGAAATTCGGCTGACAATCCGTTCAGACTGAAAAGGTTCAAAGCCTTCGCGGCGCGGCGCAATACATTGTATCGCCCCGCCGCTGAACCTTGCGCTGCCGCTCCGGAACCAAGTGGCGAACACAGTCACCACTTCCAGGAGCACACACGTGAAGACCTCTCTGATCCTCGGCAGCGCCGTTGTTCTCGCACTGACCGCACTGAGCGTCACCGCCGAAGCCCGCATGGGCGCAGGCGGGGCCGGCATGTCCTCGGGCATGTCGCGCATGTCGGGCGGCGACGTTCGTCTCAACACCTCCAACATCGGCTCTCCGCGCACCTTCAGCCCGGACGGCAAGGTCGCGGGCTCGGGCCGCGTGACCTTCAGCCCGGACGGCGTGTCGGCCAAGCCGCTGAAGGTGAAGGCGCACAGCAAATACAAGAAGTCGGAGGACCCCGAAAACGATCCGCCCGAGAAGGAGCCGAATCCGAAGCCCACCAACAAGGGCAACGGTGGCGGCACGACGACCGGCAGCGGCGGCAATCCGTCGGGAGGCTATTACGATCAACGGCCGCATCATCATCCCTACGGCGGCTACTATGGCCCTGGCCCTCACCACGGCCCCAGCTATTGCTACTACAAGCCCTGTTGATCGAAATCCTTCCAAGCCGCGCCGGCCTAGACCGGCGCTGCTTCGGCCATTGATCGCGATCTGCGCAACCGCTAGCGTCCGCCGCCGGTTCGATCTGGAGAAGGACGCCCATGGCGCTGAGCGACACCATCAAGAAACTCATCAACAATGCCTGGGACGACGGCTATCCGTGCCTGGTCGCGACCACCGGCAAGGACGGTCCGAACATCAGCGTCAAGGGCAGCATGGTGGTCTACGACGACCAGCATCTCGCCTATTGGGAGCGCTCCAAGAAGGTGGCGCTGGAGAATCTAGCGACCGACAAGCGCGTCATGGTCATGTATTCGAACTTCAAGGCACAACACGACAAGGTGCTGGATTCCGGCTTCCTGCGCTTCTGGGGCACCGCCGAGTTGCACGACTCCGGCCCGATCCATGACAAGATTTTCTCCCTGCTGAAGAAGCGCGAGCAGGAGCATGTCGGCGCCGACACCGGCATCGGTGTGCTGGTCAAGATCAGCCGCGCGGCGAATCTGCGCGGTCAGCCGATCATGTAAGGAGGCTTGGCCGCTGGCCGGCTTTTTGCTTCATAATTTGACGGCAAACAGCAGGGACGGAACCGACCCATGACCAGCGGCAAGGACGACGAGGACTTCTTCAAGCAGCGCGGCTTCGGCGTGAAGATCGGCTTCGGCGAGCGGCCGGCGCTGATCGTCATCGACATGCTCAAGGGCTTCACCGACTCGTCGATGCCGCTCGGCGCCAATCTCGACAGTCAGATCGAAGCGCAGAAGCCGATGATCGATGTCGCGCATGAGCGCGGTATCCCGGTGATCTTCTCGACCGTGATCTACGACGATCACGACCTGAAAGACGCGGGCCTCTGGGCCATCAAGATGAAGGGCACGCTGACCCTGAAAGCCGGCACCGAAGCCGTGAAGATCGATCCCCGTCTCGACATGCGGCCGAGCGACAGCCTGCTGGTGAAGAAATACGCTTCCTGTTTCTTCGGCACGGACCTCGTGCCGCGGCTGCTCAACCAGCGCGTCGACACGCTGATCATCACTGGCTGCACCACGTCCGGCTGTGTCCGCGCCACGGCGGTGGATTCGGTGCAGAACGGCTTCCGCCCGATGGTGGTGCGCGAGGCGGTCGGCGACCGGTCAAAGGCGGCGCACGATCAGAGCCTGTTCGATCTCAATGCGAAGTATGCGGATGTGGTGGGGCTCGACGAGACGCTGCAATACATGAAGACGGTGGGGCACAACCGGTAAAGGCTGCGCCCTAGTCCACCTTCGGCCGTAGATCGACCACGCGCTTCACCTTGATGGATCGCTCCTGATCGTACAACGCCCCGCGCATCACGAACTCGACCTCGGGCCGCAGCGACACCGCCTGCTGCACGCCAGCGATCAGCCTATCGCGCAATGCCGCATCGTCGGCGTCGCGTTCAATGCGGATCACCATGCGATCCATCGCACCGGGCGAGTCGTCGCGCAAGAACACGACCTGAAATACGCCGATTGCCTCCACGGCCGACAGCACATCCACAACCACGTCGGTGTTGACCAGCATGCCGCGGCATTTGACGAGAGAGCCGGTGCGGCGCGGCGTCTTCACCACCCGCTCGCCGAGCCGCCCGCAATGCGGGCACGGCTCGCGCGACAGGGTGACGATGTCGCCGACCAGATAGCGCAGCAGCACCGTACCGCGGCGGTGCAGATGCGTGATCGCGAGCATGCCGCTCTCGCCGTCCGGCAGGCGGCGGCCGGTGTCGGGATCGACCACCTCGAGATAATAGAGATCGGGCGTGACGTTCTGCCCGGGCGAGTCCTCGGCGCATTGCACGAGACCGCCCTGCATCTCGGTGAAGGCGTAGCGGGCGCGGAACTCCACCGCACCTGCCCCACACGCCGACAGCAGCCCTCTCATCTCGGCGCGCAGCGCGGGCGGCACCGGCTCGCCCGAGGTGATGACGAGACGCACGCCGGAGAAGTCGCGGCCCTGGCGCTTGGCCTCATCGAGAAAACGCCGCACGAAGCTCGGCACGCCCCACAGCACCGTCGGTTGGAACGCCGCGACCTTGTCCAGCGCCTCGGCGAGCGAATGCCGCACCTTGAACTCGGACTGCGCCGAGCCGGTCAGTCCATTGAGCACCGGAATACCGGCGATCATGCCGGAGCGGATCACGCTCAGGAATGCGCCGGTCGGGAAGTCCGCCAGCGGATAGAGGTTGGCGATGCGGTCCGTCGGCTTCACACCTTCGGCTTCGTTGCAGCGCCGCGCCTGGTCCCAGATCGCGTAGGCGTCGTGGGTGGTGTTGTAGAACGGCGACGGCTTGCCGCTGGTCGTGCCGGTCGTATAGGCGATGTCCCAGAGCACGCGTTCGGTCGCCACGAAATCGCCGGGTAGATCGGCGGCATGCAAACGGAACGCCTCGGGATGGGCGATGTAGTCTTCCTTGCGCGTCGGCGGTAGCGCCGCAAGCTCGTCGAGCGAGCGGATGCGCGCCGGATCGACGCCGTGCTTGCGGAAGTGCTGCCGGTAGAACGGATGCGCCAGCGCGACGGCCTGCAGCGTCCGCTGCAGGCGCGCGACCTGCACGGTTTCGAGCTCAGCCTGCGCCTTGACCCGTTCGTTCATTGCGCCGTGATCGCGGCCGAAATCTTCTCAGCCACCATGATGGTCGGGATGTTGGTGTTGGCGCGCGGCACGGTCGGCATGATCGAGGCGTCGACCACGCGCAGGCCCTCGAAGCCGCGCACGCGACCGACATTGTCCACCACCGCATCGGGATCGTTGGCCGCACCCATCTTGCAGGTGCCGGCGACATGGAACATGCCGGCGACGTTCTCGCGGATATGCTCGGCCAATGCCTCGTCGTCCTTCACCAGCTCGACGAGATCGACCTTGCGGTCGGCGAGCGTCGCGAACACCGGCCCGGCCATGGCGGGCATCACGTCGGTCAGCCAGGCGATGGTCTGCGCCTTGAAGGCATTCGAGCCGCTCCGCCGGTTGAGCTGGCGCAGCCGGTCGGTGAACTTCACCGGGAAGGTGATCGCCGTCATGTCCTGGACGGTGCGATAGCGCATCATCTCGACCGCGAGCCGGAAGCCCAGCATCAGCCGCTTCAAGTCGGCCTCGTGACCGGCGAAATTCATCTCGACCTGCGGCTCGCGGTGCGGATCGGCCGAGCGCAGCGCCACGCGGCCGCGGCCGAGCGGCTTCCACAGCGACGGCGCCAGGTTGGCGATCCGCGTGCCGAGCGCGCTCCACGAGGTCTTGCTCTGCACGTTGATGTACATGTCGGTGCGCGGACAGCCCGCCACGCCGGACGAATAACGCAGCACCGTCGCCGAGTGCGTGCGCAGTGATGGCGCCTGCCGCGCCTCGGGCTTGAGGTGAAAGCCGATGAAGAGCAGCGAATGATTGGAGAGGTTGGCGCCGACGCCCGGCAGATCGCCGTGCACCGCGATGCCGTGCTCGCGCAAGTGTGCGGCGGGCCCTATGCCGTTGCGCATCAGGAACGCCGACGAATGGATGCCGCCGAGGCTGACGATGATCTCCTTGCCGCTGAACCGCTGCATCTCGCCTGCCACTTCCGCGGTGACGCCAGTCGCCTTGCGGCCGTCGAAGGAGAGCTGGGTCGCGGTCGCGCCCGACACCACGGTGAGATTGGGCCGCGCACGCACGCTGGCATCGAGATAACAGATCGCCGCCGACGCGCGCTTGTTGGGCCAGTTGCTGATCGGCACGCAGGCATAGCCGTCGCGGAAGTCGGCATTCATGTCATTGACGGTCGGATACTGCCGCTCGGCAGCGAAGCCTTCGAGCGCCTTGGACAGCGGCGGCCATTGCTCCTTCGGAATCCGCCGAACCGGCACCGGCCCGTCGCCGCCATGCTGCTCGCCGTCGTAATCGAAATCTTTCTCGAGCTTCTTGAAGAACGGCAGCACGTCGTTCCAGCCCCAGCCGGCCGCGCCGAGCTCGACCCATTCGGCGTAGTCGTCCGGCGTGCCGCGCAGCGCCACCATGCCCATCACCGACGAGCCGCCGCCCATGATGCGCCCTTGCGAATAGCCGGTAAGCGGCGAGTTGCTGGCGAGGCGCCAGTGCACCTTCAGCTCGGGCCAGAAATAGGCCGGGTTGTAGTAGGACGTGGGATAGGTATCGAGCACGTCGGCCGGCTCGCCGCCGGGCGGCGTGTCGATACCGGCCTCCAGCAGCAGCACCTTGTGCCCCGAGCGCCCCGACAGCCGGTTCGCCAGCACGCAGCCCGCGGCGCCACCGCCGATGATGATGGTGTCGTAGCTCTGGCTCATTGCGGCCGCCCTCTCCCGAACGGCCGCGTGTTCCGGCCTTTGTGATCATTGAAGCATGCCCGCGGCGACGCGGCCAAGGCCTTCGCGCGCGGAGCGAGAATGCGACGACGCCTATTCGGTCTTGATGCCGGAGTCCTTAATCACCTTGGCCCACTTGTCGAACTCGGCCCTGGCGTGCTGGGCGAACTCTTGCGGCGTGCTCGCCACCGGCTCGAAGCCCAGCACCGCGAGGCGCTCCAGCACCTCTGGTCGCTTCACCGCCTCGACGATCTCGTGATGGACGTGGTCGATGACGCTCTTCGGCGTTCCGGCCGGCACGATGATGCCCTGCCAGTTGTCGCCAACGACGGCCGGGTAGCCTGCCTCCGTCGTGGTCGGTACGTCGGGCAGCGACGACGAGCGCTTGACACTTGTCACCGCGAGCCCGCGAAGCTTGCCTTCGATCACCTGCTGTGCCGCGGGTGACGGCGAAGCAAAGCAAATCTGCGTGTGGCCGCCGACCGTCGAACCGACCGCTTCGCCGGCGCTGTTGTAAGGTACGTGCACCAGATCGAGGCCGAGCGACAGGCGGAACACCTGTCCCACAAGATGCCCCGGCGTGCCGGTGCCCGGCGACGCGTAGCTGTATTTGCGGGGATTGGCCTTGATGAGCTCGACCAGCTCCTTCAGCGTCCGCGCCGGGACCGACGGATGCGTTGCGATCACCAGCGTGGTGAGCACCGCGAGCGAGACCGGGTCGAAGTCTTTCTCGAACCGGTACGGCACATCGCGCACCAGCGTCGGGTTGACCACATAGCTCGGATTGACCATCAGCAGCGTATAGCCGTCCGGCGGCATCTTGGCGACACGGCCCATGGCGATGTTGCCGCCGCCGCCACCGATGTTCTCGACGAAGAATTGCTTGCCGGTGCGGTCGGCGATCTTCTGCGTCAGAAGCCGCGTGACGACGTCGGTCGGCCCGCCGGGCGCATAGGGCACGACCACGCGCACCGGCCGATCGGGATAGCCCTGCGCATCTGCGACGCGCGGCAAGATCGGCACCGCGGCGGCTGCGGTGGCGAGATGGAGAAAGCGGCGACGCTGAATCATGCTCATCTCACTTGTCCATCCGCACAGCTGGCCGCGCGAGCCCCAGGTGAGATCGTAACGTGTTGCCTTCATACGCGGTGCGGAACAGTCCACGCTTCTGCAAGATCGGCACGACCTCGGCGATGAACACATCGAGCATCTCGGGCAGCACCGGCGGCATCAGATTGAAGCCATCGGACACGCCTTCTTTAACCCATTCCTCCATCAGGTCGGCGACCTGCTCGGGCGTGCCTTCGAACACGAAATGCCCGCGCGCGCCGGCGAGCTTGGCGAGGAGTTGCCGTAGCGTCGGCTTGTGCTCCTTCACGAAGCCGACGATCACCTCGGTGCGGCTGCGTGACGCCTCGTTCAATTTCGGATCGGGGAAGTCCTCGGGACTGAGCGGCTTGTCGAGCGGCAAATGCGAGAAGTCATGCCCACCGAAGCGGAGCGACAGCCGGTTGCGACCGACTTCCGGATCGGACAGCTCGTTCAACTCGTCGGAGAAGCGCTTCGCCTCGGCCTCGGTCGAGCCGATGATCGGGCTGAAGCCCGGCAAGACCAGCACCTGGGAGGGATCCCGGCCCTCTTCCTTCAGCAATCCCTTGATGTCGTCGTAGAACGCTTTTGCCGTCGATTTCTCCAGATGCGCTGTGAAGATCGCCTCGGCATGACGGGCAGCGAAGCGCTTGCCGGTGTCGGACGAGCCCGCCTGCACGAACACCGGCCGGCCTTGCGGCGAGCGCGGCAGGTTCAGCGGTCCTTTGACCTTGTAATACTTGCCGGCGTGCTCGATCGCCTTCACGCGCTTCGGATCGGCGTAGCGTCCGCTTTTGCGGTCGTCGAGCACCGCGTCGTCGGCCCAGCTGTCCCACAGCCCCTTCACCACGTCCATGTATTCCTCGGCACGCTCGTAGCGGTCGGCGTGGCTCACCTCGCCGATGCCGCCGAAGTTGCCGCCGGCCTGCGGCGACCAGGTGGTGACGATGTTCCAGCCGATGCGGCCGCGGCTGATGTGATCGAGCGATGAGAACTGCCGGGCCAGATTGTAGGCTTCGGTATAGGTGGTGGACGCCGTCGCGATCAGCCCGATGCGCTTGGTTGCCATCGCCAGCGCAGCCAGCGTCGTGATCGGTTCGAGCCAGTTGAACGGCGTGGTCTGCACGTCGTTCCACAAGCCCAGCACATCGGCGAGGAAGATCGAATCGAACAGGCCTGCCTCGGCCTTCTGCGTCACGTCCACGGTGTACTGGATATCGGTGAGCGGAAGGGCTGACGACTTCGGATGCCGCCACGCGGCCTCATGATGGCCGCGGCTCTGAATGAAGAGATTGAGATGCATCTGGCGTGTCATGCGGCACCGCCTCGGAAATCAACAAACGTCTGCTGTGTCATGTCTGCTCCCCGGCTGAGGAGACATCGTATGAAAGGACGCGGGCTAGCGCCACAGCGTCATTCCGGGGCGCTCGCGAAAGCGAGCGAACCCGGAATCCAGAACATTCGGGATTCTCTCCTGAACTGGATTCCGGGTTCGCGGGCTACGCCCGCGCCCCGGAATGACCGTGATGAGACAGCCGCGTGACGGCGGCAATCCGGGCTGCCATACTTGCCCAAAATCAAAAGCTACAAAATCTTGGGAGGATGGAATGTTCAAGCTGCGGACGCTGCTGCTCGGACTGTTCGGCCTGGGGCTCGCGCTCAATCCCGCTTGTGCCGAATACCCCGATCGGCAGATCACCATGGTGGTGTGCTTCCCGGCCGGCGGCGGCACCGACATCGCGGCACGCCTGATCAACGTCCCGCTCGGCGAGGCGCTCGGCAAGCCGGTGGTGATCGAGAACCGCGGCGGCGCGGGCGGCAACATCGCGATCGCCGCAGTGAAGCGGCTCCCCGCCGACGGTTATACGCTGCTGGTCTGCTCCAGCGCCTATGTGGTCAATCCGAGCCTCTACGCCCAGGCCGCCTACGACCCCATGAAGGACTTCGTCCCGGTGATGGTGATGGGCGCGTCGCCCAACGTGTTCGTCGTGCCCACGCAATCCGAGATCAAGTCGATGAAGGAGTTCATCGAGAAGGCCAAGGCGAGCGGCGGCAAGATGAACTGGACCAGCCCCGGCGCCGGCACCACGCCGCAGCTCGCCGGCGAACTTCTGAAAATCCGCACCGGGATCGAGATGCAGCACATCCCGTTCCCCGGCGCAGGCCCCGCGACCAATGCGGTGCTGGCCGGCCAAGTCGACCTCTACACAGCGAACATCGGCTCGGTGCAGGGCCTCATCGATGGCGGCAAGGTGCGGCCGATCGCCGTGACCGCGAAGAAGCGCTGGGCGCCGCTGCCGGACGTGCCGACGCTGGAAGAGCTCGGCATCAAGGACGCCGACTCCGACACCTTCCAGGCCGTCTATGTGGCGGCCGGCACGCCGCAGCCGGTCGTCGACCGGCTCGTGAAAGAGCTGACCATCATCCTGGCCAAGCCCGACACCAAGGAGAAATTCGACAAGATCGGCCTGCCGGTGGTGGCCGAAGGGCCCGACGTGTTCCGCAAGCGCATCGCGCGCGAGGTGCCGATGTTCAAGGAAATCATCGACAAGGCCGGGCTGAAAATTCAATGATGGCGGATTAACGGGAATACGAAATGGCCAAGCCGCTCGAAGGTATCCGCGTCATCGAACTCGCCAACTTCATCGCAGGCCCCTTGTGCGGCACGCTGCTGGCCGACATGGGCGCCGACGTGGTGAAGATCGAGCCGCCGCAAGGCGACATGGGCCGCGCCACGCCGCCGATCCGCAACGGCGAGAGCGTGAGCTTCACGGCGCTCAACCGCAACAAGCGGAGCCTGGTGCTCGATCTCAAGCGCCCGGAGGCGCAGGAGATCATGCGCAAGCTTGCCGCGAAGTCGGACGTGTTCGTGGAAGCAAACCGACCCGGCGCACTGGAGAAGATGGGGCTCGGCGCCGAGCATCTCAAAGCCGTCAACCCGAAGATCATCTACACGTCGGTGTCGGGCTTCGGCCAGACCGGCCCGGATCGCAGGCGTGCCGGCGTCAATCTGATCATCGAGGCGTTCTCGGGCCCATTGTCGGTGACGGGCGAGCCGGGCCAGATGCCGGTGCGGCCTGGCGTGCAGACCGCCGATGTGTTCGGCGCGCTGTTTGCGACCTATGCGACGCTCGCGAGCCTCGTCGGCGCGGGACGCACCGGCGAAGGCCGCGTTGCCGACGTGTCGCTGGTCGAGGCCTCGATCGCGGCGGCCGCCTGGGAGGCCGCCGAATATCTCGAGACCGGCCAGGTGCCGCAGCCGATGGGCAACAAGCACCGCCTCACAGCGCCCTATCAGCTGTTCGAGACCAGCGACCGCCGCTATATCGCGATCGGCACGCCGAACAACATGCTGTTCGAGAAGTTCATGCAGGTGGTGGGCCTTGAGCAGCACCTGAGCGATCCGCGCTTCAAGACCTATGCGCAGCGCAAGGCCAACGAGACGCCGTTGCTCGCTCTCGTCGAACCTGCGATCCGCGCGATGCGCTCCGACAAGCTCGAAGCCGAGCTGATGAAGGTCGGCGTGCCCTGCGCCAAGGTGAACAATTTCAAGGAAGTGTTCGAGCATCCCCAGATCGTGGCGCGCAACGTCGTCAACACCGTCGAGCATCCGCGGCTCGGCACCATGAAAGTCACTCGCAATCCGGTGCTGCTCGATCATGATGGCCCGGGCGTGCCGCGGCCGTCACCGATGCTCGGCGAGCATTCGCAGGCGATCCTGACCGAGCTCGGCTATGATCGCGCCGCGATCGATACGCTGGTCGCGTCGGGCGTCACGAAGCTCGCGACGCCGGCGCAACCCAAGATGACCGCAGCAGAGTAATCCGGAATCCCCATGCCCCTGCCCCGCAGCTTTCTCTACGTCCCCGCCAACCGCGAAAAATTCCTCGAAAAGGCGATGGGGCTTCCGTCCGACGCCTTCATCTTCGACCTCGAGGATTCGGTACCCGTGCCGGAGAAGAACAACGCCCGCGCCGGCGTGAAGGCCTACGCGCCGAAGATCGAAGGCGGCCGCGTCTGGGTGCGCACCAACGGCATCGAGACCGGCATGGCCGAAGCGGATCTCGACGCGGTGATCGGCGTGAAAGGCATCGCCGGCGTGTTCCTGCCCAAGGTCGAAACCCGCGAGGAGGTGATCCGCTGGGACGGCATGATCGCGGCCCTCGAAAAGGCACGCGGGCTCGCGATCGGCGCGACCAAGCTCGTTCTCTCGATTGAAAGCGCGCTCGGCGTGCTCAACGCCTATGATATGACAAAGGGCGCAGCCCGCGTCGCCTCGCTCACCTTCGGTGGCGCCCAGGACGGCGATCTCAACACTGATCTCGGCTGCGTCTGGTCGATCGACGGGCCGGAGATGATGCACGCCCGCTGTCACACGCTCCTTTGCGCGCGCGCCGCGCGCTTCGACTCGCCGCTCGACGGCGTGTTCTCCAATGTGCGCGACCCGGAGGGCTTCGAGAAGGACACCGCGCTGTCGCGCCGGCTCGGCTATCGCGGGCGCAAGCTCATCCATCCGTCGCAGATCGAGCCCTGCAACCGGCTCTACGCGCCGAGCCAGAAAGAGCTCGACTACTACACCCGCGTGCTGGAGGCCTTCGACAAGGCGCTGGCCCAGGGCAGCGCCTCCACGACCGTGGACGGCAAGATGATCGACGTCGCGATGGCCAACGCGGCGCGGCGCGTGCTGGATGAGGCCGCAGCGCTGAAGAAGGCGAGCTAGGCCGCAGTCCGGGCCGGCACTGCCGTTTGGCGCGGGGCGC
>JGI25153J46596_10001758_pt1 | contig 12848 bp, 22 predicted proteins | sample AraplaMF_Col_mMF_FD_46596 | JGI IMG/M metagenome (IMG submission 46596)
GTCTTGTCGTAGCCCTTCTTCTCCATCTCCGGCACCATGATCTGCGCCATGATCGCGACCTGCGCGGTCGCAGATCCCAGGATGGAGGAGATGAACATGTTGGCGAGGATGTTGACGTAGGCGAGGCCNCCCTTCAGNGAGCCGACGAACGCCATCGCCATGTCGACGATGCGCCGCGTGATGCCGCCGCCATTCATGATCTCACCGATCAGGATGAACAGCGGGATGGCGATCAGGCCATAGCTGTCGACGCCGCCGAACAGCTGCAGCGGGTAGGACTGGAACAGCACCGGATTTCCCGATGCGATGATGTAGACGAAGCCGGCGAGGCAGAGGCACAGGCCGATCGGCACGCCGACCAGCATGATCGCGATGAAGGCGGCGGACGTGATCACTAGTTGACCCCGTCGAGCTCGGAGAGCTGAAAGCCCTTCGGCGGTATCCGCGGCACCAGTTCGAGATCCTCCAGCAGGTTCGCGAGGCCATGGATGGTCATCGACACCGCGAAGATCGGCAGCGTCAGGTACAGCACCCAGGTCGGCCAGTTCAGCGTCTGGGTGCGCTCGGTATAGAGAAAGTTGAAGGTCTCGGCGGCGAGCTTGCGCGCGTCGAAGCCGGCGCGGGCGAGCCCGATCGGGTCCATCCAGAGGAAGCAGGTGACGATCAGCGCCGCGCCGAACACCACCACCATGCCGGTCGCGGCGACCTTCGCGATCTTCTGATTCCGTGCCGAAAGACGCTCCGTCATCATCGTGACGGCAAAATCGAGCCGTAGCCTTGTCATGGCGGAAGCGCCGATGAAGGTCAGCCAGACCACGCAATAGACGGCCGATTCATCGATCCAGTAGATCGGAAAGTGCGAGTAGCGGGTGACGACATTCACCAGGATCAGGCCCGTCAGCAGATACATCAGCCCCATCAAGGCGATACGCTCGAAGGCGAGCAGGAGGCTGGAAGCCCTGACAACCATCCGCCGGGCGCTCAGCGCCGACACGTCCGCCATGGTCTGCTCGATCATGAAGAGCCCCGCTACCCCTTGAAATTCAACGTGCTATTGAAAAATGTATAATTTATACAATCTTGTCAAATGGAGATTGTGGGGCGCGGACAGCTTTTGCTGGGTCGAGGCCACATCAGCATGCGAAATTGGTGCCGCCTCGATCTGGAAAGGCCGGCGATGACGATGGAAGATCAAATGAAGGGCCCTCTGAAGCACCGGACACTATCGGCTGCGATCGTCGACCAACTCCGGCAGGCCATCCTCGACGGCACGCATCCGGCCGGCTCCCAGCTTCGGCAGGATGCGCTCGGCGACATCTACGGCGTCAGCCGCATCCCGGTGCGCGAGGCGCTGTTTCAGCTCGAGGCCGAAGGGCTGGTGCGCATCGTCCCGCAAAAGGGCGCGATCGTCTCCGAACTGTCGCTGGACGAAATCAACGACGTGTTCGATCTCCGCCGGATCATGGAGCCGCGGCTTCTGGCGCAATCGGCGCCGCATTTTGCAGAGAAAGACTTCGCCGGGCTTGACGGCATCCAGACGCGCTTCGAGAAGGCGATCAAGGCGCGCAACGTCTCTGAGTGGGGGCAGCTCAATGCCGAATTCCACATGGCGCTGTATGTCCACGCGCGGCGGCCGCGCACCAAGGCGATCGTAGTGGCGCTATTGCAGACCAGCGACCGCTACACGCGTCTGCAGCTTTCCAACACCAAGGCGATGGGAACGGCCGAACAGGAGCACGCTCATCTGATCGCGCTCTGCCGGGCGAAAGAGATCGACGAGGCCTGCCGGTTTCTGGAGCAGCATATCGAGGCTGTGCGCACGGACTTGTTGCGGGTTGTCAGTGGCGGCTCGATTGAGCTTCGCGTCGGGCTGGCTGGCGAATAGCGAATGGCGAGTAGCGAATAGACCCTTCCATTCGCCATTCGCTACTCACCATTCGCTACCTCACCGTCCCCCGTCCGGGCCCATCACCAGATCCGGCAGCCCGGTGGAAATCCCCGGGAAGAAGCACAGCAGCAGCACCGCCAGCATCATCAGCAGCACGAAGGGCAGCGTGCCCCAGATTACCTCGCTAAGGGGAATATCGGGCGCGACGTTGCGGATGACGAAGATGTTCAGTCCGACCGGCGGGTGGATCAGCCCCATCTCCATCACGATGGTCATGACGACGCCGAACCAGATGATATCGAAATTGGCGGCGCGCAGCGGCGGCAGGATAATCGGCGCGGTCATCAGGATGATCGACACCGGCGGCAGGAAGAAGCCGAGCACCACCACCATCAAAAGGATCGCGGCCAGCAGTTCCCAGCGCGGCAGATGCATGGCGACGATGGCTTCGGCCGCCGATTGCGAGATGTGCAGATAGCTCATCACATAGGAATAGAGCAGCGACATGCCGATGATCATCATCAGCATGGTGGATTCGCGGATGGTGGACTTCAGGATCGGCGACAGATCGCCCGGCCGCCACACGCTGTAGATCAGCGCGATCAGCACCAGCGCGAGCAGGCCGCCGAGACCGGCGGTTTCCGACGGCGTCGCGTAGCCGCCATACAGCGCAATCATCACGCCGGTGAGCAGCAGCACGAACGGAAGCACCCGCGGCAGCATGGTGAAGCGCTCGGCCATCGTGAACTCGTCGCGCTGCAGGATCGCGGATTCCGTTCCGGTCTTGTCGTAGAGCACCTTCGCCGCCGCATATTCCTTGCGGAAGCGGAACACCGCGTAGACGCCGAACAAGGTCACCAGCAACAGGCCCGGCCCGATGCCGGCGAGGAACAGCCGGCCCAGCGATTTCTCCGCGGCGACCGCGAACAGGATCATGGTGATCGAGGGCGGCAGCAGAATCCCGAGCGTGCCGCCGGCGGCAATGATNCCGGCGGCAAAGCCGCCGGAATAGCCGCGCTTGCGCATTTCGGGGATGCCGGCCGAACCGATNGCCGAGCAGGTCGCGGGCGAGGAGCCCGCCATCGCGGCAAACAGAGCGCAGGCAAACACGTTGGCGACGCCGAGGCCGCCGGGCACGCGGTGCAGCCAGGCATGCAGCGCCGAATAGAGATCCTGGCCGGCGCGGGATTTGCCGATCGCCGCGCCCTTGAGGATGAACAGCGGGATCGAGAGCAGCGTGATCGAGGCCATTTCCTCGTAGACGTTCTGCGTCACGGTATCGAGGGAAGCCGCCGGCATGAAGATTGCCATGAAGACGACGGCGACGGCGCCGAGCGCAAAGGCAATCGGCATTCCGGAAAACATCGCAAACAGGGTCGCCAGGCCGTAACTGATACCAATTCCAAGAACGCTCATCGACGTGAAGCACCAGCAAAGGGAATAATGATCTGCAAAAGGATCTGCACGCAGAGCAGCGTCATGCCCGCGGCCATCAAGACGTAGGGGATCGCAAGCGGCGGCGACCACATCGAGTTNGACACCTGGCCGTCGACCCAGGCNTCATGCGCCAGCGTCCAGGATTTCCAGGCGAAGAAGGCGCAGAACGACAGGCTGGCGATATCGACCAGCCACAGCCGGATGCGGTTGGCGAGCGGCGACATCAGCCCGACAAAGGCCTCGATGCCGATATGGCCACGCTCGCCCTGCACATAGGCCGCGGTCATGAAGGTGGCGCCGACGAGCAGAAACACCGCCGCCTCGTCCTGCCAGTAATTGGCGCTGTGGAAGAGCGCGCGCCCGAGCACGCTGTAACTGAGGATCACGCAGGCCGCGATCAGCGCGAGCGCGGCAAAGATCACGATGACNCTGTTGCATAGCTTCAGCGCCCGGCCGANCGCCGCCACGAGCGGATTGCCCGCGGCGACTTCGGAATGGTCTTGCTGATCCGGGAGCGGACCATGCATCATGCGGCAACGTCGCTGGCAAGCTTGAGCAGGTTGGCGGACGTCGCCGTCTTGGCGCTGTAGTCCTTCCAAGCGGTATCGCGCGCGATGTCGCGCCACTTGCCGACGGTCGCCACGTCGAGCGTGCTGACCTTGGCGCCGGCCTTCTCATAGACCTTGGCCACCTCGATATCGTCGTCCTGCGCGCCCTTGCGGCCGAACGCTTCCAGTTCGCTGCCGACCGAAAGGATGATGTCCTGCTGGTTCTTCGGCAGCTTGTCGAAGATCGCCTTCGACATCATCAGGGGCTCGAGCATGAACCAGTAGGAAGCGCCGGCGCCCGAGGTCAGGCACTTGGCGACCTCTTCGAGGCGGAACGAGATCAGGCTGGTGGAGGAGGTGATGCCGGCGTCACAGGCGCCGGTCTGCATCGCGGCGTAGATTTCGTTCGACGGCACCGACAGCACNGCGGCGCCGGCGGTTTGCAGCACCATGTCCATTTCCTTCGAGCCGCCGCGGACCTTCAGTCCCTTGGCGTCTTCGGGAGCGACGATCGGCTTGGAGCGGCTGGCGACGCCGCCGGCCTGCCAGACCCAGGTCAGAAGGATGATGCCCTTGTCGGCGAGGAAATCGGTCAGCGCCTTGCCTACCGGCTCCTTCTTCCAGCGCATGCCCTGGTCGTAAGTTGCCACCAGACCCGGCATCAGGCCGATATTGGTCTCCGGCAGTTCGCCGCCGGCATAGGGCATCGGATAGAGGCTGATATCGAGCGCGCCCTTACGCATCGCCGAGAATTGCGCGTTGGTCTTGATCAGCGAGGAGTTCGGATAGATTTCGGCTGCGATCTCGCCGCCCGAGCGCTTGGCGACTTCGGCGGCAAACATGCGGCAGAGCCGGTCGCGGAAATCGCCTTTATCGATCGTGCCGCCCGGGAACTGGTGCGAGATCTTCAGCGTGGTGGCGGCATGGGCGGTGCCGGTGCCGAAACGAAGGATGGCTGGCGCGGCAACTGCGGATGCGATGAGATGGCGGCGTGTGAGCATGGTTTTTCCCCTGCAAATTGGTTCTTGGGTCGACGATCGTGACCGGTGCGAGCCCATGTTGGCCGGTCTTCAACCGAAGTAGCTCTAGTCTGATAGTTCCAGGCGATGTGATAGGTCGAGGCGGCACGCGACGGCAAGCCCTGATCCGAGCCTCAGACCAAAGCCTGACGGCCGCGGCATACGCCCCGGAACAGCCGTTCGCAGGAGACTCCGTCAATAATGCGTCCAACCTCGGGCGCTCGCGGAGCAATGGGCCATGAATTTGCCCGCTTCAACTAACCGTGACCAGGGAAGAAGTTTGCGGTGCGGGCGGTAACAAACCCCCTCGCAGCATCGTCGTTGGGAAAGCGGCAGGTGTCGCATCTTCAAGAAACCAACCCAAAGGACGACCACCCATGACCATCACGACCCGTATCAGCCTCGGCCTGTCTGCCGCACTCGTTTCGATCGGCCTTGCGCTGGCGCCAGCCGCCTTCGCTCAGGACAAGATGGGCAAGGAGGACGGCATGAAGAAAGAGACCATGTCCAAGGACGCGATGTCCAAGGACGCGATGAAGAAGGACGACGGCATGAAGGATGGCATGAAAAAGGATGGCATGAAGCATGACGGCATGATGAAAGACGGCATGAAGAAGAACTGAAGCCGTCTGCCTGCGTCCGGCCCGCAATGCGGCCCGGCCCTCGGCGTCTCCGGGATGCGATGCCCTGCATCGCCCCGGAATGACGGGCCAGCTCGCTTGCCTCCGCGGCAGGGGACCGCCGCTGCCGTTCGTGCCTACTTCTTCTTGCCCTTGCTCTTGCGCGCGGCATAGCGCGCGTCGCGCTTGGCCTTCTGCTCGGCTTCCAGCGCGGCCAGCCGGGCGGCCTCTTCTTCCTTCTCGCGCGCGATCCTGACGGCTTCGGCTGCTGCGGCCTCGGCCTCGCGGCGCTTTTGCTCGGCCTTTTCGGCTTCCTTTGCCTCTCTCGCCTTGGCGCGCGCGGCCGCGACCGCCTCGCGCTCGGCCTGGCGGCGCTTCACCTCGGGATCGTCAGGTCCCGGCTGGGCGCGAAACTTGTTCAGAATATCCTGCCGCGCCTGCATCGCAGCCTTCTGACGGTCTGTGAAGCCGGGTTCCTTGAATCCACTCATATCGGAGAGGCCTTGTCGCTTTCACTCTTGGGGTTGGGCGCGCCACCGGCGCGGAATGCCGCCTTGGTAAGTGAAGCCGGGCCAAAATGCCAGCGTCGAAAGAGGGCTGGCAGAGCAGGGGAGGCTTGCATGAAAAGCAAATGGTCCAAACTGATCCCGATCGGTGCGATATGTCAGGCTGGCTTCTCTACCAAATGGCGATGGCGACCCGGTCCCCGGGGGCCGGAATTGGCGTTCGCGCAACCTGGCCTGCGCGGTCGGTCCGGTCTGGCTGGCTCACTGGTGATGGGGGCCCTCGGAAAGATAAGCGCACCCTCCCAGGCCGCGGTTTCGGTGGGAATCGAAACAGGCTCCGGCTTCGCTTGAGAATGTTCTAGAAGCTTTCGCGACGCCCGCCGGGGCCGAGAACGCGCGCCACTGTCATCACCGTCATCGCGACCCGGTCCGCCATCCGCTGCGCTTCCAGCCTCTCGCGGGCCTTTTCCTTGATGATGATCTCGATCAGTTCGAGCCGTTTGGCCTCGTCGACCGCTTCGGCCAGCAATTGCTTGTAGCGCCGATAGTCGTAGATCGCTTCTGTTTGTTGGTTGCTTGTTTCTTGCTTATCCATCGCACGCCCCGCACACGCGCTCGCCTCGATTCGGCAATCTCGATCAAGGGTTGCATGCGCGCAACGGATTTACGCGAGTTATACAAATTTCCGCACTCATCAGGCCTCGCGCACAAGCCCGTGTAGTGTGAAGCCGTTCACAGGAAGCGCGAGGGGCGGCTCCTATCTTCCTGGCAGTCGAAACAGGAACGACCGCCATGTCCCGCAATTGGTGGACCCTCAAGAGCCTCGTTCTCGCCGCCGTGGCGATCGTGCTGGCCTGCGCTTTCGGTCTTGCTGCACTCGGTGTGTTCACGCCGGAGCCTGCCGCAAGTGCGGCGCTCGGTCCGCATTGGCAGTGCAGCCGGCTGATATTCGTCTTCACGAGCTGCAGCCGGATCAAGCACAGCCAGTCCACCGCCGTCCGCCTTGCCAAGATCCCGGTGTGCGGACGCCTGCGGACGTAATAGGATCGGATTCGGAAAACGGAGCCGGCAAAAATTGGAGTTTCCGATGCGAGGACTGTCCTGTGTCATGATGGCTGTGGCGGCAGCGGCACTCGTGTTCCTGCCGGCAGGTGTCGCGTTGGCGCAGGCCGCGCCGGGCGGCGAGCCCGCCACAGCGGCAACGTCACCGACCGCCGCGCCGGAAGCGCCAGCCCCTGAGAAGGAGAAGGCGGCGCCGAAGAAAAAGAAGCCGGCCAGGATGACCCGGCAACAGGAGATCGAGCGTTCGATCGATCGCGGAACAGTGCCTGCTCGCTACCGGAACTCGGTGCCGAAAGAGTATCATCAGTACATTCCGTTCGATAAGCGATAGCGCATAACGATCGGCGCTCGCGATGGCGCGGCGACGAGTGCAGGCCGGGCATCGCGTTGTCGAGGCATTTAGCCTTTCGATGCAGATCAATTTGTCACACAGGACGCGCGTGCGTCGTCTTACCGTACTCGTACGGATTGGCTGCGCGGACAACTCGCATCTATAACAGCGGCGCTTGCAGCGGGGGGCAGGGCGTTCGTTCATCACAACGGGCGCTACCACTGGAGGCCACGAGGCCCGGACTCCTAGGCACTCCGGGCCTCGTCTACTCTCCAACGCAGCGGGCAAACTCCGCTTCATCGGCACATCGCATCGGAACAGCAACGTCGGCAAGCGCATGGATTGCGCGGCCGTCGATCACAGCGAGCCGAGAAATCGCCAGATGATCAGCAGCACCGCGATCACCAGCGTCACATAGATGACCTTGCTGCCGATCCGCTTGCTGTCTTGTTCCCGTTGACCCCGTACGGCGGAACACGATGCCGGCATTTGCCGGGGCTCAATGCTACCACCGGTAGCGCCATATAACCGGCGGTTGATCTTGGGGCCCAAATTCACCTTAAGTGCGCCTTTTGCTCCCTCGGCCGGATTTCGGTGCTAAGGGGTTTTCCATGTGGAACGGTCGGAAAAAAGCAGCAATCGGATTGAGCGCGCTGTTCGCCTTCATCCTGCTTGAGCTGATGGCGGTCGTCGGCGGCGTTGCCGTGTTCCTGGGCGTCGTCCTGGACGTGGATTTGCCCTTCTTCGCGTCTTCCGAGGACTGACCGTCCAGCAACCGCCGTTCGGACTTCCTTTAGCCCCGCAGGCGGTAAACGATGCTGGTCGGCGCGCCGGGGCCCGGCCAAGGCCATGCAGGCCAGCGCCTCGTCGCGACCGAATTCAGGTGGCAGGCGCAACCGGATCCTTACGCTCCAGGCCTCGATTTGTGAGACAAGGAGAGCGTGCTTACGGCTCTATTTGCTACTTCTCCGAGAATTTGGGTTGCCTGGGTACCGTTTCGGTTCCTTGCAGCTCTCAAAGCAGCCTTCGAAAATTGGAATCGTGCCTAAAATCGTTATGATTCAACGGCTTTTTAAAACCTCATTAAGTCATAAATGAGTTCCTGTTAAAGCCGCACCGCCGCGCGGCCCGAATAGCCGGGCGCCGCCCCTTCACCTACCCCAAGGGGAGATGAGCGCTCGGCTATTATGGGCAACCAAGGCTGGAACCAGCCGTCGCGGATCGCCTCCGTCCGCCGCGCCCGAATAGCCAAACACATCGTCACCGATGCGCAGGGCCGATGGCCCGACCCGATCCGGCGCGGCCGGAACCTCGCCCGGTTGTTCGAGCTATCGGGCTGCCCGGCGGTGGTTCAGTCCGACGCGCTGTGATGGCTGGTGAGCAGGCCGCCGCTGCAACCGTGACCGGCGACGAAGGCGCCCGAGACGTCGCTCAGGTCGACATAGAGGTATTCGAGCCTGGCGGTCCAGTTGCCGTCTACCGGATTCCCACGCTGCCATGTCACCCGCCGGAAACAGCGGGGCGGTTTCAACGGCAATCAAAGGTTGATCCCTGTGGCTCATGCCCGGTGCGTCGCCGTTCTCGAAATTGAGTCGCGACGGAGACGGTACTGAATGCTTCGGCGACCTGCGCCGAACCTTGGTGCTCGCGTGACGGCGTTGCGGCAGCATTGCGTCAAGCTGGAGTCCAGGCAACGATTCTGTCTGAGCACGCGCGGTAAAAGTCGACTGTTGCAACTGCGATTAGGGAACCGTCAACGAAGAGGCGATTAGTCTCCGCGCCTGTCGTTGGCTTCACGCATCGATCAATCAAAAGTTGTGTGAGCGAAGAAGGAAATTTGGTGCACCCTCAAGTCGATTCCATTATGGTTGCGTTGCTGGACGAGTGCCAATCGGTTGGAACTTTTCGGCCTGAAAGAGGTTCTGAATCGGCCTTATTCTGCTCATGTTTGGTGCCAACGATGATCACTGTCGAATCATGATTGGGGACGGTCGTGAACCGTAATGACTTCAAATCAATGTCCACTGATGAGTTGTGGACGCTCCACGAAGAAGTAGCCGCGAGGCTTGCAACCAGCCTGCTCGCAGAGAAGCGCCTGCTCGAAGATCGCCTGAAGCAGCTCAAGGGCGGCATCGAAGCCGAGCGCACGAAATCGTCGAGCGGCCGGCGCCCATATCCAACGGTCGTTCCGAAATTCCGCAATCCCGATCGGCCGTCGGAAACCTGGGCAGGTCGAGGCAAGACGCCGCGCTGGCTCGCTGCGAAGTTGAAGTCCGGCAAGCGGATCGATGACTTCCGAATCAGGGAAGTTGCGTAGGCCTCCAACGTTCTTCGTGACGCCGATCTGTTCGGATGCCGGCGACACGCTCTCTCTTCGGCTTCGTTTCCCTTGAGCTTGTTTTTCGTTGGCTTGCCGCGGCGCGAAGGTGGGCGTTCCGCATCGGGCGTTCATTCGATATCTGTCTCGAGCGCTCTGACGATGCCCATGCGCGCGAACAGCATGGGCCCACGATCTTCGGCGGCATCGATCAGCATCTGAATGGCAAGCCGCCATTCCTGCCGCTCGCGTTCCGGCGGGGGAAGGGTCCTGATGTAGTCGGCGGCGTGGCGCAGGGTTCGCGCCGGCGGTCCCTTCGGAAGCGGGACAGGCTGAGCGAACGGACGATCCCAGGACATGGTCGAACTCCCGTCACCGATTTCGCGCCCTGCGTCGGGTAGCGTTTCGTGGAACCGGACGGAGATTCGACGCGGGACTCTGCCGTTAGTTCCATCCTGTCGAGGCTGTTTCGCATGCCGCGGCGCGCTGGCCCGCTGCCTCTCGAAGTTCCCGGGAGCGTGTGGTTGACCGCCGAGCGATCAGTTCTGAAATGCCACGCCGACGAAATCGCCTTGCCGCCAGATCACGCGGCACGCGCGCACGGTATGAAATTTGTCGAAGGTCAGTTCGAAATTCAGCGGCAGCAGGTTGAGGCTCTGGAGCTCGATCCCGGCCCCTGAATTCGTGATGTCCTGAACATGGCAGGTGAAGACGCCGCGCTGTGCATCAAAGAACAGCAGCGCGTCTTTCGAAATCGTCGTCCTCGTGACAGATCGGCGGTCGAATTCCATTCCGATACCAACGTTCAGGCCTGCCTGGGCAAAGACAGGCTATCGAATTGCCCGCCCACGGCAACGAAGTTCGGGCTTCGTCGTAAACAAACAATTTTAACGATCTCGGAAAGCTGCACATTCCGGGAACCTGACCGTCACCAAGATCGGCAGTTGCGGCTTAACCACAGCTNCTCAGGTTTCGCNTGCGGAACCCAACATCGGGCTTGATGCGTCGCGCGAAGCAGTGACCTCTTGATGACATAGAGGGGAATCGGATGAATTTACGTTGGGTGTGTGTGCTGGCGCTGTGTGTGGGGACACCGGGCGCCGCATTTGCGGGCGAGCCGTCGGGCGTCTTGCGTCGGATCTCATGCCCTGTCGTGCGCTACTACGTGGCGAAATACAGCGCGCCCGCCGCCGAGCAGTGGGCCCGATCCAAGGGCGCGAGCGATGCCGAGATCGAGGCGGCCCGGCGCTGCCTGGCATCGGACGGGACACGAACCGCGAAGGCGCCGCAGCGTCCGCTGGCCCTCGGCACCTACGGCTGGTGAGCGGCCGACGCCGGCTTGGCCTGTCGCGCGGCGAGGGGAGTTCAAGCCTCGAAAGCCAAAGAGGCCGGCAGCGGACAACGCCTTCGCGCGTGCCGTCGGCCCATTCGCCGGATCGCTTTCAATACCGCTCGTACGAGCGTTGACGTTGGCGCTTGGACTTCGGCCCGCCGTAATAGGGATTGACCACGCACTGCGCCGCGCGTCCCGATGCCGACATCTGGCATTGCGCCATCGTCCGGTAGGCGCACTCGAAATAATAGTCCGCGATGCCGCCCTGGTAGATCTGCAGGCAGACCGGATAGGCCGGATCGTAGGTCTGGGCCCGGGCCGGTGCCGCAAGGGTGATCGTGGCAGCCGTCAAGGCGATCGCCGTGGCAACGGCATGGGGCAGCTTCATCCTGAGATCTCCGATCTTTTCCGCTTTTCGTTTCCGGGCGAGAACAGCGGTTTTAGCAGCTTGTTCCAGCAGGTGCCGTTTGGTCTCCGCCCTTCAGACTTCCCAGTCCTCAAAGCCATACTCCCGATAGATTACGGCGCGGTCGGCATGGGGGTTCAGCCGGCATTTGGCCTGGGCGAGATGTAGGTTGATGGTGCCGGGCTGACAATTGGCCGCCAGCANCTTCCTGATGTCGTCCATCTGCTGGCGCGATTGCTGGGTCGGTTCGAGCGCCTCGAGCGCGACGAGCGCGGTCGCCAGCGCTTCCGTGACGACCCATTCGTCGTGGCCGGTGATTCCCTTTTTTGGCATGACGACCGCATCCTTTGTCAGGGCAACGGAAGCAATTCCCGGCCGGCATCATAGGCCCAGAATCCCAACCGAGACGAGAATGAAGTCGAAATTGCGGAGAGAGGTGGAGCGGCGGTCGCGATCCCGGCAGGATTCGAGCCGGCAACCCGCAGAGTAGAAAGCTTTTCGGCCGTGAACAACTTCAAAGACTTACGGCTGTGGCGCCGCAGAGCGAGAATTCGATGTCTTCGGCCGCCTCTTGATCGGCCTCCGCGTTGGCGAACAAGTGGCTGCATATGTCAGGGCAGGGGATCGATCGATAGGCCGCTTTTGACTTGAGTTTGCATGCCCATCATCCCGTCAATTTGATCGACCGTGAAGCTGCTGCAGCTTGGGTCGGAGCCCACCTGCGTCCAAATATGGCGCATGAGCTTAGCAGCGGAGCGGTACGATGCGTTCTATTTTGGCCTTGGGCGTTTTGCTTGCCCTCTGCACTTCTGCCGACGCCGCAAAGGTGCATCACGCCAGGCCGCACGCTGGCCATTTGAGCCATGTGCGCACGGCCCAACCTGTTGCCGTCCCCAAGGGTATCGCTGTTCCCGGCTGGACCGTTGAGCAGACGCAGAATTGGCTGGATAGTCAGGGCTACGGAACGGATTGACGCGTCGGTATTTTGGCGAGGGGAGAACTTTCGTTTCGGAGCGCGGCCATCATCCGCGCGGGGCGCTTCCGCATTGCGATCGAGCATCCGGCGGAAAAAAGTAGTATCGAAGCGTCCGCCCCGGCACTATTGGTGGCGATCCCAGCAGGATTCGAACCTGCAACCCACGGAGTAGAAATCCGTTACTCTATCCAGTTGAGCTATGGGACCGTCCGGGCGGAACCGCCCAAGTTTGTTCATCTCGGGCGTCCGCCTTATAGGCGTTCCTTATCTAGCACTGCCAATATGAAAAATCCGCTTTTCCGCCAAGCCGGGTCGAACCGATTTCTGTGACTTCGCGACCAAGGCAGACGGCGGGTCATAGAATTAATGTCCGCCCTGACTTAAAGCCAGCCGCCGGCGCCCGCC
>JGI25153J46596_10001795_pt1 | contig 12728 bp, 9 predicted proteins | sample AraplaMF_Col_mMF_FD_46596 | JGI IMG/M metagenome (IMG submission 46596)
CGTCGGGAAAGAAGATTCACCGCTTCGTGGTGAAGAAGCCCGGGCTGGAAATCAGGGAATGAATTGTAGGGTGGGCAAAGCCACCGGGTCGCGCGAATGCGCGCCCGATGACAGGCTCCGCTTGCCCACCATCCATCCGTGACCGATGTCTTGAATGGTGGGCACGCTGCGCTCTGCCCACCCCACGGCGCTGCCGCTCGTTACAAGCACAAGAAAAACCCCGCCCGGAGGGGACGCCGGGCGGGGTTTCTGTCCGGTCGTATCTCGCGCACATCCGCTTGCGCGGCGCCCGGACCAGATCGTTCAGGCTACTGAGGTCTATTCGACCACCTGAACGATGCGACGCGAACGCGGTTCGACCAGCACCGTCTGGCCGTTCACCACGGTGTAGCGATAGGGCGTGACGCCGAAGGTTTGCGGCACGTCGTAATAGGTCACGCCGGTTTCCGGCAGCACGCCGCCGACCACGACGCTTTCGGTAATCGTGTAGTTCGGTACGCGTTCACGCACGATGTATTCACGGAAGGCCGGCCGCTGATCGGCNATGATGCCTTCGTGGTCGCCGATGACGACGGTGCCGCCGCCGGCCACGCCGGTCGTGATCGTGGTCTGCGCCTGAGCCGCGATCGGGGCAGCCATCGCGCCCGCGATCGCCGCAATGGCAAATAGTCTGTTCCGCATGGTCAACTCCTTCGCGAGAAGAGGCGCCGGCCTTCGCCAGGCGCACACAATGCGGGCCAATTCATTGGCGCCCTGCATTGTTCCGGAAAAACGCAGCCTCATCCGGGGCATTTCTGGGGAATTGTTGCGAAGGCTGGAACCCATTGAAGTGTTGGGGCGTCTTGCTATTCCCGAACCGCGCCAGCGGCTAAGTTGCCACCCTCGATTCGATTCCCACCCATCAGCTCCCACCCATCAGCCGGAGATCTCAATGACCATCACCGCTGCGCACATTTCCCCGATCGTTGCCCTGATCGCGGGAGTCCTGATTCTGATCATGCCGCGGTTCCTGAATTTCATCGTCGCCATCTACTTGATCGTGGTTGGCTTGGCCGGCCTCGGCGTGTTCAAGATGTTGAGATTCTAGATTCCTGTTTGACACGTTTTCTTCACGCGAACCGGGCGCCTGCTTCGCTTGAAAACGTTATACCCGCGGGAAAGCGGGGTTTCGCGGCTTGCGCGGAACCCCTCAAAATGGTGTAAGGCGCGCATCTTTCTCCCCTTTTTCGGATAGTTGGAATCCATGGCCAAAGCCGTCGCGAAGTCCAAGAAGGTTGCAGCGAAATCTGCAGCGAAATCAAAGCCATCGGCCAGAAAGGCCGCGGCTGCTCCGGCCGCCCGCAAGGCGCTGAAGAAGGCCCCGGCCGCGAAGGCCAAGCCCGCCAAGAAGCCGGCGGTCAGCAAGGTGGCGGTGGAAGCGGTAAAATCCGGCAAGTGGGTTTATACCTTCGGCGACGGCAAGGCGGAGGGCAAGGCGGGCCTGCGCGACCTCCTGGGCGGCAAGGGCGCCAACCTCGCCGAGATGGCCAATCTCGGGTTGCCGGTTCCTCCCGGCTTCACCATTCCGACCTCGGTCTGCACCTACTTCTACGCGCACGACAAATCCTATCCGCCGGCGCTGAAGCCGCAGGTCGAGAAGGCGCTCGACTATGTCGGCAAGCTGACCGGCAAGGCGTTCGGGGATGCGAAGAATCCGCTTCTGGTATCGGTTCGCTCCGGCGGCCGCGCCTCGATGCCGGGCATGATGGATACCGTGCTCAACCTCGGCCTCAACGACAAGACCGTCGAGGCGCTGGCCGAACTCTCCGGCGACCGGCGCTTCGCCTATGACAGCTATCGCCGTTTCATCACGATGTATTCGGACGTGGTGCTCGGCTTCGAGCATCATCACTTCGAGGACATTCTCGACACCTTCAAGGACGGCCAGGGCTACACGCTCGACACCGATCTTTCCGGCGACGATTGGGTCGAACTGGTCGGCAAGTACAAGGAAGCGGTGGCGCGCGAGACCGGGAAGGAGTTCCCGCAGGATCCGCACGAGCAATTGTGGGGCGCGATCGGCGCGGTGTTCTCATCCTGGATGAATGCGCGCGCGGTGACCTATCGCCGCCTGCACGACATCCCGGAATCCTGGGGCACCGCCGTCAACGTGCAGGCCATGGTGTTCGGCAACATGGGCGAGACGTCGGCGACCGGCGTTGCCTTCACGCGCAATCCCTCGACCGGCGAGAGCAAGCTCTACGGCGAATTCCTGATCAACGCGCAAGGCGAGGACGTCGTGGCGGGCATCCGCACCCCGCAGGACATCACCGAGGAAGCGCGCCAGGAATCCGGCTCCGACAAGCCGTCGATGGAAAGCGCGATGCCCGACGCGTTCAAGGAGCTGACGCGCATCTACACGATGCTCGAAAAGCACTACCGCGACATGCAGGACATGGAGTTCACGGTCGAGCAGGGCAAATTGTGGATGCTGCAGACCCGCGGCGGCAAGCGCACCGCGAAGGCGGCGCTGCGCATCGCGGTCGAGCTCGCCAATGAAGGCCTGATCTCGAAGAAGGATGCGGTGATGCGGATCGATCCGGCCTCGCTGGATCAGTTGCTGCACCCGACCATCGATCCCCAGGCCAAGCGCGACGTGATCGCGACCGGCCTGCCGGCCTCGCCCGGCGCTGCTTCCGGCGAGATCGTGTTCTCGTCCGATGAAGCCGCAAAGCTTCAGGCCGACGGCCGCAGCGTCATCCTGGTGCGCGTCGAGACCAGCCCGGAAGACATCCACGGCATGCATGCGGCCGAAGGCATTTTGACCACGCGCGGCGGCATGACCTCGCACGCCGCGGTGGTCGCGCGCGGCATGGGCAAGCCCTGCGTCTCCGGCTGCGGCGCCATTCGCGTCGATTACGGCCGCGGCACCATGAGCATCGGCGCGCGCACCTTCAAGACCGGCGACGTCATCACCATCGACGGCTCGGTCGGCCAGGTGCTGGCCGGCAAGATGCCGATGATCGAGCCAAAGCTGTCCGGCGAGTTCGGTACGCTGATGGGTTGGGCCGATGCCGTCCGCAAGCTCGGTGTCCGCGTCAATGGCGATACGCCCGACGATGCGCGCACAGCGGTCAAGTTCGGCGCCGAGGGCATCGGCCTGTGCCGCACCGAGCACATGTTCTTCGAGGAGACCCGCATCCGCACCGTGCGCGAGATGATCCTTTCCGAAGACGAGCAGTCGCGCCGCGCCGCGCTGTCAAAACTGCTGCCGATGCAGCGTGCGGATTTCGTCGAGCTGTTCGAGATCATGAAGGGCCTGCCCGTCACGATCCGCCTGCTCGATCCGCCGCTGCACGAGTTCCTGCCGCACACCCAGGCCGAGATCGAGGAAGTCGCGCGCGCGATGAACACCGATCCGCGCAAGCTCGCCGACCGCGCCCGCGACCTCGCCGAGTTCAACCCGATGCTCGGCTTCCGCGGCTGCCGTCTTGCGATCGCCTATCCGGAGATCGCCGAGATGCAGGCCCGCGCGATCTTCGAAGCNGCCGTCGAAGCCGAGAAGCGCACCGGCAAGGCNGTCGGCNTNGAGGTGATGGTGCCGCTGATCGCGACCAAGGCCGAGTTCGACCTGGTCAAGGGACGCATCGACGCCACCGCGCAGTCNGTGATGAAGGAAACCGGCAAGAAGCTCGCCTATCAGGTTGGTACGATGATCGAGCTGCCGCGCGCGTGCCTGATGGCCGGCGACATCGCGCAGACCGCGGAGTTCTTCTCGTTCGGCACCAACGACCTGACGCAGACGACGTACGGCATCAGCCGCGACGACGCCGCCAGCTTCCTCGGCACCTATGTCAGCAAGGGGATTCTGGAAATCGATCCGTTCATCTCGGTCGATCGCGACGGCGTCGGCGAACTCGTGAAGATCGGCGTCGCCCGCGGCCGCAAGACCCGGCCCAATCTCAAGGTCGGCATCTGCGGCGAGCATGGCGGCGATCCGGCCTCAGTGGCGTTCTGCCACGAGATCGGTCTCGACTATGTCTCGTGCTCGCCCTATCGCGTGCCGATCGCGCGCCTCGCCGCCGCACAGGCCGCGCTCGGCAAGACGGTGGCGAGCCAGGCGTAAGCGTTCTTCAGCGCTCTACATAACGACGACAAAATGCCCGGGATTTTCCCGGGCATTTTTGTTTCAAGTGCGTGGAGGTTCTGACCGTCATTGCGAGGAGCGAAGCGACGAAGAAGCAATCCATCGCACGACGCAACGGATGGATGGATTGCTTCGCTTCGCTCGCAATGACGGAGCGAATGCATCAGCACGCTAGCGTGAATTGGAACTCGCGGCCTCATCACGACACGCGCGAAGTAGCGCCTTCCTCGCGCAAAATTTTCTTCATCATTTTCGTTGACGGGATGTTTACCACTTTCGTCGCGCGCCTGTTTACCAACACTTCTCATGCATTCGACGGAATCCGCGCGATCTCTTGCGTGTAACACGCACGCCACGCCGATTAACTCCCCNGCAACCTAAATTCGATACCAACAAAAAAGATCGAATTGCACGGATGTACTGAAGTTCGATCCTTAGTAAGCGTTGCGTGAGCGTACAATGTTTGTGTTGCGTAACCAGCCGAAGGGCGCGCGGTTCGCGTCCTTCGGCCTCGGTCTCTGCATCTTCGCATTGATGCCGACCGAGATCGGATATCAGGATATCGCTTCGCTGCTGGCCCGCCAGCCGGGCATCGCCGAGCGTTGGCAGAAGCGGGTGTTCTCTTCCGCCGGCTCCATCCAGGTCGCAACCTTCTCCTTTGGCCGTCCGATCGGCACCTCCTCGCCGCAAACCGCGACCTATCGGCTCGCCAGTCTCGACACCCAGGGCATCGACATCACGGGATCGGTGACGCGCAGTCCGCTCGTCGCGCCGCCGCCGCGTTATCAGGCCGCTGAATTTCCCAAGGTTGATCGTACGCTGAAGGGCGACCGTCTCGTGGTGAGGCCTGCGCCTGCGGAAACCCCTGCGCCGACCGAGCGCGCGCCGGCAATCGAGGATCCCGCGACCTCAAATGCATTGGTCAAGGGCGCCAAGACCGCCGAGGCGGCGCCGTTCCCGGTCGAGCGCGCGCCGCTCGATCCCGAGCTGCAGGCCGCGCTGAGCGCGCCGCCGCTCGACATGTCGCTGCCGCTGGAAAGCAAGCCACAGGACGATATCAAGGTCGCGCCGAAAGCGGCCGAGCCGCGGCGCGATGGTTTTTCCGTCAAGACATCGAGCCTGTTCTTCGGCTCCTCGCTCGGCTCGCCCGAGAGCATCGAGCGCTGGCAGCCCGGCGAAGAGCCGGTCATCGTGATGCCAGGCGTGCAGCCCGATCCCGACATGAAGGTGATGGCCTCGCTGCCGGTCGATGCCGACGGCCCGGTGCGCGCCGGCGAGATGGGCGAGAGCGTCGCGCCAAAGGGCGAGGTCAACGCCGACAATCAGCGCGCCAAGACGCCGGCAGAACGTCTCGGCCTGTTCGACGAGAAGTCGCGCGCCAAGTCCGAAAAATGTCTCGCCGAGGCGGTCTATTTCGAGGCCCGCGGCGAGGCGGTGCGCGGCCAGATCGCGGTGGCGCAGGTGGTGCTGAACCGCGCCTTCTCCGGTAAATATCCGGAGACCGTGTGCGGCGTGGTCTACCAGAACAAGCACCGCCACCTTGCGTGCCAGTTCACCTTCGCCTGCGACAACAACAAGGACGTGATCCGCGAGCCCGACATGTGGGAGCGCGCGAAGAAAATCGCGAAGGCGATGCTCGACGGCCAGCTCTGGCTGCCGGAGGTCGACAAGTCGACGCACTACCACGCCTATTGGGTGCGCCCGTCCTGGGTCAGCGAAATGCGGAAGATGTACAAGACCGGCGTGCACACCTTCTACCGGCCGCGCGCCTGGGGCAATGGCAGCGACGCGCCGAGCTGGGGCACGGCCGCCGAGACAGCGGCGATCTCCGCAAAACTCGCCGAAGCCGCGCAAAGCTCGGCCGAGCAGGCCAGCCTTAAGCGGTAGGCCTCTCCGTCGCCCCTGCGAACGCAGGGGCCCATAACCACCGGCGGTGGTTGTTGAACGAAGCCGCACGACGGCCACTTCCCCAAATCGCGCCGCCGCGGCGTATGGGTCCCTGCGTTCGCATGCGTTCGCAGGGACGACATCGAGATGTTGGGCCCGCCAAAATTGCTCTCATTGCCCTCGACAATTTTGCAGGTCTGCCCTGCGGCGGAAAATTTTTCTCGGCAGCCCCCTTGGGCTTTTCATGCATTTGCATTAACTCACGGTAACCTTTCGCCCGGCATCCCGGGCGCCGGGACGTCCCAGGGGAAACACATGGCTGCAGCGAACGGCGACCTTCACCCATCTTCCGGGCCTGCGGGATTAGGTACCTGGCGGACGCCGCTGGTGATCATGATCTGCGGTTGCCTGATCGCGCTGCTCAGTTTCGGGCCGCGCTCGACCCTCGGCTTTTTCGTCCAGCCGATGAGCCGCGAGTTCGCCTGGGGCCGCGACGTCTTCGGCCTTGCGATTGCACTGCAGAACCTGTTGTGGGGCCTTGGCCAGCCGATCGCCGGCGCCATCGCCGATCGCTTCGGCGTCCTGCGGGTGATGGTGGTTGGCGCGCTGCTCTATGCCGCCGGTCTTCTGCTGATGCGCTACGCCACGACGCCGCTCTCGCTCGATATCGGCGCCGGCGTCCTCATCGGCTTCGGGTTGTCGGGCTGTTCGTTCAACCTGGTGCTGTCAGCCTTCAGCAAGCTGCTGCCGCCCGAGCGGCGCGGCATCGCGCTCGGCTTCGGCACCGCGGCCGGCTCGTTCGGGCAGTTCCTGTTCGCGCCGTTCGGCGTTGCGATGATCGACAATTTCGGCTGGCAGCCGGCGCTGACGGTGTTCGCGCTTCTCATGCTGTTGATCGTGCCGCTGTCGCTCGCGATCGCAACGCCCCCCACGGCACCTTCCAGCGAACGTGCCGCGGACGAGCAGTCATTCAAGACCGCGCTCGCCGAAGCGTTCGGGCATCGCTCCTACGTGCTCCTGGTGCTCGGCTTCTTCACCTGCGGCTTCCAGCTCGCCTTCATCACCGTGCACCTGCCGGCCTATCTGGCCGATCGCGGCGTTGCCTCGCAGACCGGCGGCTGGGTGGTCGCGGCGATCGGTCTTTTCAACATCATCGGTTCGCTCGGTGTCGGCTGGCTGCAGAACAAATATCCGAAGCGCTACATCCTCTCGCTGATCTACTTTGCCCGCGCGCTGTCGATCATGGCGTTCATCTCGTTTCCGATCTCCACCTTCTCGGCGATCGTGTTCGGCGCCGCGACCGGCCTGACCTGGCTTTCCACGGTGCCGCCGACCTCGGCCCTGGTGGCGCTGATGTTCGGCACCAGATGGTTCGCCACGCTGTATGGCTTTGCCTTCGTCAGCCATCAGGTCGGCGGCTTCCTGGGCGTCTGGCTCGGCGGCGTCGTATTCGAGCAGTTCGGCTCCTACACGCCGATCTGGTGGCTCTCGATCCTGTTCGGCGTCCTGTCGGCGCTGATCAACCTGCCGATCGTGGAACGGCCGGTGGTGCGGACGGTTGCACAACCCGTCTGATGCGGTAAACAGCCTCTCAAACCGCCCTTCGTCATGGCCGGGACGAGCCCGGCCCTGACGGGCGATCAATGCGAGTTCGGGGAGTTTTGCCGTGGGAACGTTCAAGGCCATCAGGATCGACAAGGCGGAGAAGGGCACCACCGCCGCGCTGACGCAGTTCGACGAAGCCGAGTTGATGGATGGCGACGTCACGGTCGCGGTCGAATGGTCGACGCTGAACTACAAGGATGGCCTTGCGGTCACCGGCAAGGCGCCCGTCGTGCGCCGCTTTCCGATGATTGCCGGCATCGATTTTGCGGGCACCGTCGCGCAATCCTCGCATCCGGACTGGAAGGCCGGCGACAAGGTCGTCTGTAACGGCTGGGGCATGGGAGAAACCCATCTCGGCGCCTATGCCGAGAAGGCGAGGGTCAAGGGCGACTGGCTGGTGCGGCTGCCCGATGGCATGTCGACCCGCGACGCCATGGCGATCGGCACCGCCGGCTACACCGCGATGCTCTCGGTGCTGGCGCTGGAGAAGCACGGCCTGACGCCCAAGAGCGGCCCGGTCGTGGTGACGGGCGCCGCAGGCGGCGTCGGCTCGGTCGCCACTGCCGTGCTTTCGAAACTCGGCTATCACGTCATCGCATCTACCGGGCGGGTATCGGAAGCCGACTATCTCAAGGGCCTCGGCGCCGCCGAGGTCATCGATCGCGCCGAACTGGCCGGGCCTGCCAAGCCGCTGGCGAAGGAGCGCTGGGCGGGCGGCGTCGACAGCGTCGGCTCGACCACGCTCGCCAACCTGCTCTCGATGACGAAATATGGCGGCGCCATCGCCGCTTGCGGCCTTGCCGCGGGCATGGATCTCCCGTCCTCGGTCGCTCCGTTTATTTTGCGCGGGGTGTGCCTTCTGGGCATCGATTCCGTGATGTGTCCGCTGCCCCAGCGCAAGCTCGCCTGGAACCGTCTTGCCAGCGATTTGGACAAGAAGAAACTTGCTGATATCACTCAGGAAATTACACTTGACCAAGTCATTGGAACCGGCGCACAAATTCTTTCCGGCCAGGTGCGGGGTCGAATCGTGGTAAAAATTCCCTGACGTTGTTCAGACTTTACCAACCAACGTGCTCCAATGTTGCCACGGTTGGTATGGTAAGCAGCGGGTAAAGGCCTGCAGCATGAGTCCGGTACGTTGGGGTCCCGGTTTCTTGCTCGAGCCGAAGCGGGCGCCCGCGCTCTTGTAAAGTTGGAGTAGCTGCATGCTTGCGCGTTTGATTCTGGGGGCCGTCACGGCAGTCGCGACAATCGTTCCTGCGGTGGCCGGGATGATGAACGCCGACGAGGCGCGCAGGTTTGTCAGCGGCAAGGTTTTCGCCTTCACCTGCTTCGACGGCACCCGTGGTGCGGGACGCATTCTCGACGATCTCGGCGCAGCCGGTTCGATCCAGTTCAGCGGCTCGGGCCCGATGCGCCATGTGCGCCTGCCCGGCAACACGCTGCAGATTCGCGGCCAGGCCGTCTGCGCCTCCATCAAGGGGCTGCCGTTCGAGCCGTGCTTCAATCTCGACAAGCGCGACGACCGCTCGTTCCGCGGCTCCGTCTCGGGCATGGGCTTCGCCTATTGCGATTTCCGCCACCAGGGCGCCTCGCAGATGCTGATGGCGCGCTCCGTTTCGCGGCCGCGCTCATTGCATCGCCGGGAAGAGCCGTCGCGTGCGGCGGCCGACGCGCGTGCCGAGGTGACCGCGCGGGTTGAGACTCCGGCGGTCGAAAGCGCCAAGCTCGAGCCGGTGAAACCCGAGCCGAAGATCGAGCCGGTGAAGTCCGAACCGGCCAAGACCGAGAGCGCGCCGGAGCTGCGCCGCTCGACCGATTGATCGCCGGGACCGGCGGCATCCGTCCGCTGAATTTTCCGTCATCCCATCGCTGTCGGCGATGCGCAGGGCCGTAATCATACGGTCCGGCGCATTCACGCCATGGTAGCGAATCTCGTTCGAAGTGACCGGCATAGAAGGCCGGGAGGCGGCCCAACACAGAGATCACTTATGCCGCAGTATTTTTTTCGGATCAGCCACGGCCGCTATGCCGGCGCGTCCGATCAGGGGTCCGAATTCGAAAGCCGCGAGGCCGCCTGGGCCGAGATGACCAAGGTCTGCGGCAACCTGTTGGGCAGTCTTTCCCGCAGCCTGAAGCAGAACGCCGAATGGCAGATGGAGCTGCTGGACGAAGCCAAGCAGCCGGTGTTCAGGATTCGCCTGGTCGCCGAATCCATAAGCTGACGCTTTTATCCGGCCCACGCCCCGTGACGCCTTGCGTAATTTTACGGAGTCCAAATTAACAATCGTTTGGAGGCTGACGCGTAGGGTTGCCGAATATTCCCGGCGCATCGAAAATTGACGGTCGTTCCTCAGAATTCACGGCGCCAGCATCTGTTCTGCAGCAGCCGAGAGGACCAGCCATGTCCGCACTTTCCATCCGCGCCAAGGTCATCGCCGTGATCGCATTCATGCTGATCGCGATGTCCGGCATGGGCCTGCTGGCGATCCGCAGCATGCAGGTGATCAACGCGCACACGGTGGAAATCGCCACCAGCTGGTTGCCGAGTGTCCGCGTGCTCGGTGAGTTGCGCGCCGACATCAATCTGTTTCGTATTGCGCTGCGCGCCCATGTCATGGCGGAAACGCTGGAGGCGAAGGCCGCCAACGACAAGCGGCTGGCCGGCATCCTCGAGAGAATTGCGAAAGACCGCAAGGCTTACGAGCCGATGATCAACTCTGCCGAAGAGCGTTCGATCTACGAGAACTGGGGACGCGCCTGGGACAGATACATCGCGGGCGTCCAGGAAGTCATCGAGCTGTCGCGCGCGAGCATCGGGCGCATTCCGCATGAGGCGAGCGAGGCGATCTCCAAGAAGGTCGCGGTCATCGCCGCGGAATCGGATGCGTTCCTGGAAAAATCCATCAATCTGAACAACAAGGGCGCGGACACCGCGACCAGGCAGGCCGCCGAAGGTTATAATTTCGCGTTCTGGACCGTGCTCGGCATTGTCGCTGCGGTCATCATCGGCGGCGTCGGCGTCGGGCTCTATCTCGTCCGCGATCTCTCGCGCGGCATTGCTTCCATCGTGAACCCGATGCAGGCGCTCGGAAACGGCGATCTGTCTGCCGAAGTGGCGCGCCGCGGCGAGAAGACCGAGATCGGCGCGATGGCCGATGCGCTGCAGGTCTTCAAGGATGCGCTGATCGCCAAGAAGGCCGCCGACGAGGCCGCTGCCCGCGATGCCGAAGCCAAGCTCGAGCGCGGCCGCCGCGTCGACACCATCACGCGGGATTTCGAAGCCATGATCGGCGAGATCGTCGAAACCGTTTCCTCGGCCTCGACCGAGCTCGAGGCGTCGGCGGGCACGCTGACCTCGACCGCCGAGCGCGCACAGGAACTCGCCACCACCGTCGCCTCGGCCTCGGAAGAAGCTTCCACCAACGTGCAGTCGGTCGCATCGGCCACCGAGGAGATGGCGTCCTCGGTCACCGAGATCAGCCGGCAGGTACAGGAATCCGCGCGGATGGCCAGCGACGCCGTCGATCAGGCCGCAAGGACCAACGACCGCGTCAGCGAATTGTCGAAGGCGGCCGCGCGCATCGGCGACGTCATCGAACTGATCAACANCATCGCCGGCCAGACCAATCTGCTCGCGCTCAATGCGACCATCGAGGCGGCGCGCGCCGGCGAGGCCGGCCGCGGTTTTGCGGTCGTCGCATCAGAGGTGAAGGCGCTGGCCGAGCAGACCGCGAAGGCGACCGGCGAGATCGGTCAGCAGATCACCGGCATCCAGGCCGCGACCGAGGACTCGGTTTCCGCCATCCAGGAGATCTCCGGCACGATCGGAAAGCTCTCCGAAATTTCCTCGGCGATTGCGGCCGCGGTGGAAGAGCAGGGCGCGGCGACGCAGGAAATTTCGCGCAACGTGCAGCAGGCCGCNGCGGGNACGCAGATGGTCTCCGCCAACATCACCGACGTGCAGCGCGGTGCGACCGAGACCGAGACGGCTTCCTCGCANGTTCTCTCCGCGGCGCAACTCTTGTCCGGCGACAGCAACCGCCTCAAGGTCGAGGTCGCCAAATTCCTCGAGTCGGTGCGCGCCGCGTAGGGATCACTCTCCTGCCGGCGTGGCCGGCNCAACCGGCCCNNCCGCCTGCCTGCGGAACAGGATCCGCTGGTACAGCCAGCCGATCGCCACCAGCACGAGCCCAAGGCACATGAAGGACAGCGCACGGTAGACGCCCGTGAGCGTCGACATGTCGATCAGGAAGGCTTTCAGGATCGTCAGCCCGATGACCACGGCGGACGCCAGCCGCGCGCGCTGCGAGTTGACGACAATGCCGATGCCGAGCAGCGCCACGCCGAACGCGAGGTAGGCGATCGAGTAGGTGTATTGTTCGGCGCCGCTGGTCGGGCCGGAAGCGATGACCGGGCCGTGATAGATTCGCCTGATCTCGAACGTCACATAGGCGAGGGCAAGAACGAGCGCCGCCGCCGCGATGGTGTTGGCGTAGGCGATCGGACGCTGGCCCGCCACCGCATAGGACAACAGCAGCGCGAGCACCGCGGGCAGGGCGTAGCCGAGCAGCAGCAGGTTGATCANGACGCCGCCGATATCGATCCACCCGAGCATCGGGTTCTCCAGCAACAGCAGCCCGAACANNGTTGCAAGGCCGGCAAACGCGGTCAGCAGGATCGCGCCGGCGTTGTGAATGACGCTGCCGGTGCGGATGCGCAGCCGCTCCAGCCCGATGGCCATCGCGAGCGCAACGCAGACCTGCAGCGCCACTTCGGTGAGGCCGGCGCTGGCGCGATAGACGTCGCCATGGTTGACGGCGTGACGGATTTCCATGAATGCCAGCAGCACCGTGAACAGGATCGCCGCCGACTCCACCGTNCGCAGCGGCGCATCATCGCCGCCGCGGCGCAACAGGATGCTGCCGGCCCAGAACGAGGCGGCAGGAATGCCATAGCCCCACAATAGCCAGTTGAAGATCGGCGTGGTGCCGACGGCCTGGCCGACGATGCGCGGTTCATAGCCGATGCGCAGCACCACGATGCCGGCGAGGATGGCGGCGAGCGTGCGCAGGAACGGAATCGGCCGCTGCGTCGAGATCCAGGC
>JGI25153J46596_10001804_pt1 | contig 12694 bp, 7 predicted proteins | sample AraplaMF_Col_mMF_FD_46596 | JGI IMG/M metagenome (IMG submission 46596)
ATCGTCACCATCGAGACCGGCGCCGGCCACACCAACGCGGTGCTGTCGGGCCAGGCCTTCGCCTTCATCGGCGGACCGGAGCACAACGCCTTCGCCAAGGCCAAGGGCGCCGAGTTGCGCTGTGTCGTGAACTGCGTCGATCGCGGCAACGTCTACTTCTGCGCCGAGAAAGGTCTTGCGCCGAACGGCCGTGACTTCGCGAGCTTCGTCAAAGGCAAGGCGGTCGCGACCGGCGGTTTCGGCGGCACGCCGAACTCGATCACGCGCTATCTCCTGAAAAAATGGGGCCTCGACGCCAAGAGCGACGTCACTCTGATCGAGACCGCCAACTCGGCGATCCACGTCGCGGTCAAGGGCAAGCGCGCCCAGATCGGCTGCTCGACCGAACCGTTCATCACCCAGGGCGTCAAGCAGAACATCTGGAGCGAGCCGTTCTACAACGTGCCAAAGGAGCTCGGCCCCTACTCCTATTCGACCATCAACGTCCGCCTCGACTCGATCCAGAAGGAGCCGGAGGTGGTGCGCGGCTTCGTGCGCGGCATGGTGAAGGGCTTGAAGTTCCTCTATGCGAACCAGAAAGAGTCCGCCGAGATCGCCAAGAAGCAGTTCCCGACCATGCCGCTCGACGACCTGTCAGCGACGCTCGACCGCTCCTTCGCGGACGAGATGTGGAGCAAGGACGGCATGGTCAGCCGCGCCGCCTGGGACACCGGCAAATCCGTGGTGATGGAGGCAGGTATTCTCAAAACGGACGTCAAGTATGAGGAAATCTTCGATATGAGCTTCGTCGAAAGCATTCGCGCGAGCCTGTAGTTCGGCTAGGTTTTCGGCAGCACTCATTCGGGAGAAATCACAATGTCCGAACCGATCTGGAACCAGTTCCTCACCGAACGCGACAAGGCCGTGTTCGGCACCTCCGGCTACGGCGCGCGTCAGGGCTTCGGCAAGCGGCCGGCGCTGCTCATCATCGACGTCAACTACGCGTTCTGCGACGAGCGGCCGATGCCGATCCTCGAGTCGATCAAGCGCTGGCGCAATTCGTGCGGCGAAGACGCCTGGGTGGCGATGCCTTATCTCAAATCGCTGATCGAGAAGGCACGCGCCAAGGGCATCCCGGTGATCTACACCACCGGCGTGCGGCGCGAGGACAACTGGGACTCGGGCAGCTGGAGCTGGAAGAACAGCCGCTCCAAGGAAGACAACGACTCGCGGCCGCAGACCAATGTCGACGGCAACGAGATCGTTGCCGAGATCGCGCCGGGCGCAAAGGACATCGTGATCTACAAGCAGAAGCCGTCGGGCTTCTTCGGCACCAACATGGCGAGCTATCTGACGCTGCTCGGCTGCGACAGCGTGATCGTCACCGGCACGACGACGTCGGGCTGCGTGCGCGCCACCGTGCTCGACGCCTTCAGCCTCAACTACCGCATCTCGCTCGCCGAGGAAGGCTGCTTCGACCGCTCGCAGGCGAGCCACGCCATCAACCTGTGCGACATGAACGCCAAGTATGCCGACGTGGTGAAGACCTCGGAGGTGCTGGACTTCTTCGACGGCCTGCCGTCGGGACAGTACGACCTGCCGTCAGGATCGCCGGTCGAGAAGCATCCCTCGAAACGATAAGCGAATGCTCAAAGAAAAACGCCGCGCCGGATGTCTCCAGCGCGGCGTTTCGCTTTATCGGCAGGCGCCTTATCGACAAGCGCCGTTGACGAAGGATTTCCCGGGCGGACAGGCCGGCGGCTTGGCAGCCGCTGCCGGCGGCGGTGCTGCGGGCCGTGGCGGCGGCGGAGCCGGCGCGGCTTGCCGCTGCGGCGGCGGAGGCGGCGGTGCAGCGCGCTGGGGCTGCGGTGGTGGTGGCGGCGCGGCTCGCACCACGGGCGCCTGCGGCGGAGTGGGCCTCGCCACTGCAGCGGGCGGCGGCGTGCGGACCTGCGGCGGCACCGATGGTGCATTCACCTGCGGCGCAGTCTGCGGCGGCGTGCGGGTCGCAGTGCCGCCCTGCCAGTTGTTGCGCCGGATCTGCGGATTGGCCGGTGTCGTCGATGGCGCAGGCGAGACCGTATTCGGCGCAGCGGCGTTCGGCGTCACCGCGCTCGGCGCCACGGCCGCGTTCGGATTGACGCCGCGCTGCGGATACGTGCGCGGCGTGCCCGGTGTTCCCGCGCCGGGTGCGTTCGTCTGTCCAGGTCCCCAGCCCGGCGGACGGCCGCGAACGTTCGGCGGCGTGTTGGGCGTCACCGTGCTCGGCGCGATCGCGGCGCTCGGAGCGGACGTGCCCGGCTGCGGCGGAGTCGTCGTCACAGCCGGTCCGCTGCCCGGACGCCAGCCGCCCGGCGGCCGGATCGCACCGGGCGGAGGATTCGTCGTGATCTGCGGCCGCGCCGCAAAGCCGCCCGGCCATCCGCCGGAGCTCGGACGTCCCGCGCCGGGCGGGCCGTCGCGGCGCGGCGCCGGCGTCAGCCGCGCGATCGCAGGAATCATCGTAGTGCCGAGCGCCGGCAGAATCCGCACGCCGCGGTCCATCCGCCGCGGCGGCGGCAGGCTCACCAGGAACGCCGGCGGCGGCTGCCGGTAGAGAATGCGCGGCGGCGGCGGACCGACGCGATAGACATCGCGGTAGTCGCGCGGCTCGTCGACCAGCGCCATCGGCACGCCGTCGAAGTTCATCACGGCGAAGCCCACCGGCGGATTGAGCGGCGCGTTCAGCCGGCGCAGCCGGCTCTGCGCGTCGTAGAAATAAAGCCCGGTCGGATAGCGCCGCAGATACGTCCAATAGGCCTGCGGCGAGTTGTATTGCAGCGCGCGCATCCAGGCGAGCGCCTCGCGGCGCGCGCGGATCATCGCCCAGACGCGCTCCGAATACGGATGCTGCGGATAGGCCTCGACGAAACCGACATAGCCGTCGAGCGTGTCCATCTCGATGGCCTGCGAATAGGCCTCGTCGGGCTCGACCTCGCGCATGGCGCGCGCCGGACGCGGCGGCGGCGGCGCTGCGATCCCCGCGGTCTGCGCGGCGTCCGCCGGCACCAGCTCGATCTGCTCGCCGATCGCCGACAGATGCCACGGCGTCTGCTGGCCTTCGGTCGCGAGATGCGTGCGGCTGCGGATATGCGTGAAGGCCACGTCGAGATCGGTGCCGGGCGCGCGCAGCATCTCGGCGATCGCGGTGGCATAGGCGCCGTAATCGCCTGGCCGGTCCGGCGCGACGGTGCCGGGCGCCGATGAGAACGCGATCAGCATGCCCTGCGGCGGCTCGACCGCTTCGAGGCCCGGCGCCCTCTCCTGCATCTGGAACGGCGACTGCCGCGCCGCGTCGATGATCATCACCTTGGCGCGGGCCGGCGTGCCGGCGAGCGGGCGAAGCAGATCCGACAGCCGAACGCCCTCGATCGGGATGTCGCTGTCGCGCGCAAGCCGCGCATCGACGCCGAGCAGGAAGTTGTCGCCCTCGAACGGAATCGCATGCCCGGAGTAATAGACAACCGCGATCGTGTCAGGACCCGCGGACTGCACCTTGCCGAGGAAGTCGCGGAAGCTCTTCACCAGATCGGGCTGGTTGAGATCGGCGCCTTCGACCACCTCGAAGCCGATGCTGCGCAGCGCCTCGGCGACCAGGCCCGCATCGTTCAGCGCGGTCGGGATCGGTCCCGGACCGTAGGCAGAATTGCCGACCACGAAGGCAATACGCGGCTCGGTCTGCTGGGCCGCAGCCGGCATGATCGCCGCGCAGGCCAAAGCCATCGCGCCGAGCGCGAGCAGGAAAATTCGACGTAGCATGAAACCCCTCCAAGACCCTGCAGGCCAAGAACTTGCAGCCAAGAACTTGCAGGCTAAGACCCGACGGGCCTTCGTCGCCGCTTTGATAACAAGAATCGTATCCGACTGTAGCGCAATTGCGGCTGAATGGCCGTTCAGCAGCAATGCCAAGGGCTTTGGCCTGTCGTCATATTGTCATCGTCAGCCCGTCCTCGGCGACCAGAAAGCCTTCAGCCGCAGCCTCTGCGGTGCGCTGCAGCATGGTCGGATTCATATGCGTGAGCATGATGCGCCCGGCGCGCAGCAACTCACGCTTGCGCCGGATCGTGGCAAAGCTCGAGTGCCCGGTCAGATCGCGCGCGTAGTCGTAGCACTCCGCGATGAAGAGGTCGGCGCCGCTGGCGATCCCGATCAGCGCGTCGGTCCATTCGGTGTCGCCGGAATATCCCAATACCTTTCCGCCCCGTTCGAGCCGCACAGCCGTCGACGGCGCGCCCGACTGGTGCACGACCTCGACGGTGTTCACCGCAAAACCCAGCACATCGTGCCGCTGTTCGAGCGCGAGGTCGCGGACCTCAAGCGGAAAGCGCCAGGCATTCTGGCTCGACCGCGGAAAGAACACCTCGCAGGCCGCGTCGAGCCGTTCGCGTGTCCCCGGCGGGCCCGCAATGGTCAGCGGCCGCTCGCGGCGCTGGTGAAACTGCCAGTCGAGCAGCAGGAACGGCAGCCCGCCGAAATGATCGCCGTGCAAGTGACTGAGCACGACGCCGTCGATCATGTTGAGATCGACGTTGCGCGCCTTCAGCGCCACCGGTGCCGAGGCGCCGCAGTCGAGCAGGATGGTGCAGCCGCCCTCCTCGACCATGAAGCAGGTGTTGGAGCGGCCGCCCGATCCGAACGCGTCGCCGCAGCCGATGACCGTGAGCTTCATGTCGGCTCCTGACGGTTCAAATTTGCGTTCCAGGTTTTGCGCTTCACGCTTTGGCGCTCGGCCGCGCCGAGACCTCGGCATGCCAGCGCTTGACGTTGGTCATCTCGTCGGGCACCGCGAGCTTGGCGGGCTTCATGAAATCGACGCCGACGAGGCCGGTGATGTCCGCCACCGTGTAGCGGTCGCCGGCGATGAACCGACGGTCCTTCAGCTCGCGATCGAGCAGCGCCAGAAACTCCATCACCCGCGGCTTGTTGGCGTCCGCCCAGGCCGGCACTTGCGGCACCTCCATCTCCTTCATCGCGGGATGCGAGTTGCGGAACACGTGCGCGACCTGCAGCAGCAGCCGGAATTCCATCCGCCGCTGCCACATATCGACCAGCGCCTGCTCGATGGGGCCCTTGCCGAACAGCGGCGGTTCGGGATGCAGCGCCTCGAAATAGCGGCAGATCGAGATCGACTCGCAGATGACGGTGCCGTCATCGAGCTCGAGCGCCGGCACCTGCTGGATCGGATTGACCGCGGTGTATTCCGGCGACTTGTGCGCCATCTGGCCGAGGTCGACCTGCTCCATCGGCACGATCAGGCCCTTTTCGGCGAGAAAGATCTTCACCCGCCGCGGGTTCGGAGCCCGGCCGCCGTCGAAAAGCTTCATCGTTTACTCCCTGCTAACCAAATTTTTGATGATCCGCTTAACCTTGTTCTTAAGGTTTTGCCGGATGCTGTGTGGGGGACCTTTTGTCAGTGTGGCGTGGTTGAGTGGCGTGAGCGTACCAGAAGCGTCTGAAATTCCCATGCCGAGCGAGAAGCCGCTGGCCAAGCGCCGGCGCCTCGCGGCGCAGCGCGTCCGCGACGCACGCGAACGGCTGACCTCGACCACCGGCACCCGGGTCGCCTTCGACTACGAGCTGCTGCGGCAGTTCGCCGAGAACCGCCTGTCGGCGTCGCTGGTGGTGGTGCTGCTGATCGGCACCGTGGGCTTCCTGTCGAGCCTGTGGACCGGCGCGGTGATCGCCGGGGCCTGGACCGCGGCTGTTCTCGTCATTCACGCCATCGTCGTCACCAAGTGCCGGCAGTTCCTGGCCGAGCCCGCCAACACCCGCGATCTCAAGCGCTGGCGGCTGCGCTTCATCGTGCTCGACCTCTTCTACGGCCTCGCCTGGATGTACAACCTCATCCATCCGGTGGGTAAGGACGAGGGCTCCTCGACCTTCATGCTGTTCGTGATGCTGCTGGTGATCTCGGTCTCCAGCATGCTGGCCTCGAGCCTGCCGATCGCGGTGTTCGCCGCGACCGTGCCGGTGACCTTTGCGGTGGCGCTGAACTTCGCGTTGCAGGGCGACCTGCACAACTACATCCTCGCCATCATGGCGATCGCGGCGCAGTTCTACTTCGCGCTCCTGGCCCATCGCCTCTACTCTTCGGGGCTCGCCACGCTGATCGCGCGCGCCGAGAAGGACGCGCTGATCGGCGAGCTCGAGCAGGCCAAGTCGATCTCCGACGAGGCGCGCCGTCGCGCCGAGGGCGCGAACATCGCCAAGTCCCAGTTCCTCGCCCAGATGAGCCACGAGCTGCGCACGCCGCTCAACGCCATCCTGGGCTTCTCCGAGGTGATGAAGACTGAGGTGTTCGGGGCGCACGCGGTGCCGGCCTACAAGGAGTATTCGGCCGACATCCACTCCTCGGGCCAGCACCTGCTCAACCTGATCAACGAGATCCTGGACCTGTCGCGCATCGAGGCCGGCCGCTACGAGCTGAACGAGGAGCCGGTGTCGCTCATCGTGGTGGTCGAAGACTGCCACCATCTGCTGAAGCTCCGCGCGCAGAACCGCGGCATCACCATCCACGAGGTGTTCGAGGAGAACCTGCCGCGACTCTGGGCCGACGAGCGCGCGATCCGTCAGGTGTTCCTCAATCTGCTGTCGAACGCGATCAAGTTCACGCCGTCGGGCGGCGAGATCTGGCTGAAGGTCGGCTGGACCGCGGCCGGCGGCCAGTACATGAGCGTGAAGGACACCGGCCCCGGAATCCCTGAGGAGGAAATCCCGGTGGTGCTGTCGTCGTTCGGCCAGGGCTCCAACGCCATCAAGTCGGCCGAGCAAGGCACAGGCCTCGGTCTGCCGATCGCCAAGAACCTCGTCGACATGCACGGCGGCACCTTCACGCTGAAGTCCAAGGTGCGGATCGGCACCGAGCTGATCGCGACCTTCCCGCCCGAGCGCGTGATGGCCGCGCTGCCGCCGCTCTCGGAGACCGCGCCGCCGATCCAGCCGCAGCATCCGCAGGAACTCAACACGCCGAAGAAAAACCGGCGCTCCCTGTTCAATATCGGCGGCTGAGTTCTTTTGCTGGAATTGAACCGAACTCCATCCGTTCATTCCCTCCCAACTAGAGGCCCCATTTCACGGGCCAGTGAAGCAGTTTCATTTTTTGCGTCGAGTCCCTCGATGCGAGCGCGTCTTTGTCTGCACTGCCCTTTTCTGCGACTTCACTTTGCGAGATCGTGACGCTGTGGGTGCCGGCTTTTTCTTGGTTTTGGCCGCGGTCTTGACTACCTTCTTCGCCTTTCGCCGGCTCGTCCGTTTCGCCAAACTCGAGACATCGATCACGGCGATCTCGGGCTGCGGCGCGTCGGGTCCGCCGACTGCGATTGCCCTCGCCTGGGACTTCAGGTGGGCTACAAGCTCGGTAAACGAGAGAGACTTGCCATTTTTCTTTTTCCAACCGCGAGCACGCGGTTGCTGATAGACAAGAAGCAGGATTCCATCGCGACCATCTCTTGCCCTGAGATAGCGCCCGCACAACTGGCTCTTTAGCGCGTGTTCGAGTTGCGGCAGCGTCCAGCTTTCGGGCACCTTGATTTCGATCGGGAGACTGGCGTCCGTCGATTTCGCGCGCAGCCGGACGTCCGGCTCTTTCTCTTCGACGACATGCGGTTCGCGTTCCACCGAATAGGACCGGCCCTGCGCCGTGCGCAAGCGGTCCGCGATCCAATTCTGGACGGCTTGTTCGGGTCTCAACGCCTGCACGGTCTTACCCTGTGCGAAGTCGCCGTTGAGGAGATCGTACTGGATATCGAACAACCGACTTTGCGCCACGCGCTGCAAATCGCGCGTGGTGTTGGGCGTCGTTGATGACGTCTGCTCAAAGTCGATCACGTTGGCGGCGGACCACGGCGGAGATTCAGAATCTTCGGCGGCGCGCTTTGCAGCAAGGAGCCTCAACCGATCGGCGGCGATTGGAAAATCACGTTTGCGGGCAAGCCGGAGCAGAGCATCATAGGTAGGACGGCCGGGTGTGTTGGTGAGTATCTGGAACGCGTTGCCGCGGGCGCTCTCTGCATTGTCGCGTGCGTCGGGGGAAAATACGACGCCGTCGGGACGACGGTGATCCTCGCTCACGCGGATAGTGCGATATGCAATTTCGACGAGGCGCTCCAGGATTGGGAACGGCAGGTCGGGCTGAATCTCCGATTTCCGGGACCACCCATCGCCGAACAGTTCCGGCAGGATGGCCTGCGCCAAGAGTGTCTGATTAGCGGTGCTTAACGTATCAAGTTTCTCGTCTAGTGCACGAACCGCCCGCGCTGGATCAAGGCGGAAGGCGGCTGCGAGATAAAGGACGCCGTCATTGCCTTTCGCTACTTCAAATCGGCTGAGCGCCAAGGTGCAGAAATCCTGACGATCATCAGCTGAGAGACCTTCGACAATGATATCGAGCGCGTACACAAGCCGGCGGCCGGCGAGATCAGGTCGCCGACGAAGCTCGTCGAGCATAGGAGAAGCGAGTAAGCTAGAGATCGGCCGCCCGAAACGCGCCGAAAATTGCAGCACCTCGTGCGGTTGTGCATCACCGTCGTGGTCGAGCGCAGCCCCGATCTCGGTCATCAGCAAATCGCGGACGACCTCCGGCCAGGCGCTTGCTAGGTCACGAATCCAGAACGGAAATCCATTAAGCTCAATCGTGGCGTAGGCGACGGCGCGTTTGGCCTCATCCTTGGTTAAGCGCGTTGCCCAGCTTTTGTCGGATACCGCCTCAAGCGTCACGCCGACGATGCCCATGCAATCAATTTGGCTAATGATGTTCCGCTTTTCCGGCTCCCGTTCGCTGTGGAGGCGCGGCGTCCAATGACGCCAATGTGAAATGAGGGCATCTTTGAACGTCGCCGCCGCCTCCGGCCCGATGATCGGTTCCAGGGGCGCAACGGTATCGATGGCATACCGGCCGTCACGATCGAGAGCGAGACTGAGAAGGTGCCATAGTGCATGGAGGCGGCTATCGACGGACTTTCCATCTTCTGGAATCAATCCGCGCAACATGGTCGGATCAGCACGCAGTTTCGCCACAAGGCTGAACCACCACTTGTCTTCCTCTTGCTGAAGACGATCCTGCTCCTCGACGTGGCGGCGGTGCTTCTCCTCGAGTTCGCGTTCGTTGGCGGACGGGACGCGGGTGGCTCGCCTCATATCGAAGGCGGCCTGCATTATGGCATCGGGCGCAACGGCGTCCTTGATGCGCTTTAGCATGTCCTCGGATTGCCCATTGTCATGCCAGATCTTCAGTGCCGCATCGACAGCAAGTCGGCGCTCGCGGTCCGTTGCGTGTGATGGGTCGGCACGCAAAAGCCAATCCAAATCGTCGAGTTGCAAGTGCGGTGAAAACCCAAGTATTTCCAATTCCCAGATCGATTCGAGCGGGCGCCCCCTCAACGTGGGATGGCCGGTAAGCAGTTCGCTCGCCCGCCAAAGAGCCAACCGCCGCCGCGCCGCAGTCTTCGTTAGCGCTGCTGCGGGGCTTGCTAGCGCCTTTCGACTACGCCGCTCATAACGGTCGGTTCCCAGCCGGACGACGGCATCGATGGCGGCGCTGGGCGCTTCGCTCTCCTTGGCTAGCTCAAGAAGGCGGCCGGCCGCCGCGCTAATGGCAGGAAAAAATGCGCGCTCGCGCTTCGTTGCTTCCTTGTCGATATCCTTATGGCTAACGCCAATAATTCCCATAAGCCCGATGACGAGCTTTTCGACCTCGCGCGCCGATGACAGACGCTCAATGGCCTTCGGGCTGCTGTATTCGAATCCCAGCCCACCATCCGTGTTGGTGACGTCCGCCGAACCGACAATCGTCAACAAATCGTCGACTGACATGTGATCGGGAAAAAGATGCTCGACGGCGTACCAGACGACTGCTGGCCGTAACGCCCCGAGATTTGCCAAAACGTGAGAAACGTATTTCCGCTTGTCGGCGTCATTGCCGATCGCGATGAGGGCGCGCCCGGCGACCAAGGCCGTAAAGTTGTCGGCGTAGGTGGCGAAAGCAGCTTCGATGACTATGTCGGCGCATTCGACGAGTTCGCCCAGCCAGGTGAGCCGAAGAACGAGACTCCGAATTTCGGCGTGTGACTTATGCTTGTCCCAGAGTGATCGAACGAGACCGGAAAGGTCGGCGCGGGCAAAGCGCCTGATGCCGTCTGCGTCAAGCAGCGGGATCGGCTCGCCCGCGAGCGTAGCGTCCGCGAGGCGGGTGAGAAGCAAAGACCGCAGGGACGACGGAAGGCTTGCAGGATCGCCTGCCGTAAGCAACATATATGTATCACGGCGGACCACCTCACGCGCGACATCCGGGTCCCAAATTGCGAGCCAGCCCGCCGTCTCGCGCATTGAGGGCTTGATCACGTCCAATCCGTACTGCTCGGCAAAAAGCAGATCAAAGACACCCTGCCGCGACAACTCGATGCCGCGCAGCCGCTGCAACCATCGTGCAGCCAAATACGCGCTCACGTCACCTTCGTTGTCGTTGTGGAATCGCGCCCGCCCGAAAGTTGCTGGGTCGAATGTGGCACGTGAAAACAGACGCTCGCGATTCGCTGGGGTCCAATCCGGCAGAAGCTGTTCGAGGCTGATCGACGACAAGTCGATCTCACTGGTAAGTTCCGAGTCTGGAATAGCGATCGTTCGCGCTCGGCCCAAGACCAGAGCGCCGCCGATCCGTTCAATCGCTGGGCTCGCATGCGCAAGATCAAGATTGTCGATGCGGGCGCGATCGGCGTCGCGTTCGGCGAGCCGGGCCTTCAGGCTCGCTTCGATCATTTCGCACAGAGAACCGAGCCGATGGTGCGTGACCCAATACTGGACCATCCATTCAAGGTCGCGCGGACGTCGCGCAAAACGCCAGAGATTCCGGGATTCGATTTCAGAGACAAATTTATCGACATCCGGGGCACCCAGAGCCACAGCAAAGCGTTTGACCCGATCTGGATCGAGAGGCTGCATGATAACGACAAGCGGCTTTTCTACAGCCCGTTCGGTTTCAGTCTTTTGGTGCTCGCGCCGCAGGATTTTGATGAGCAGTTCGTCCGGCGACGACGCCTCGGGCACTTTAGCTTCCGGTAGAATCGGTAGCACCGTATCGAACCGTTTCAGGTCACGCCGAAATTCCCAGTCGGTGTAACGGCCCGACAGAACGACATGGGCACGGTTCTCATGACCATGGATGCCTGACGCGACCTCGCGAAGGGCTTGATCAAGCCTGATGCCATCGAGCTTCGCTTCATCAACAGAATCGATGAAGAACCAAGCGTCTTCCGTGGAGCCGTACCAAGCTGTCAAACGCGTCTGATCACCGGCGGTCAGCGCAGCCTTGAGGCCGCGACGTCCAACATCCTGAACCGTCGCATAGAATGCAAATTTCCCGTCTGCCGTTTGGCGCCGGGCTTGCTCCTTCAGCTCTTCGGTTTTTCCGCTGCCGGCCTCGGCTAGAGCAACGACCCGGCGTCGCAGAATCAGACTTGGCCAGTTGTAAGAGCCATCGCCTGCCCGCCCGAGAACGGCCGACAGTTCGGGGTCGGAATCATTTCCTTCGGTCCATTCTATGAACCTACGGTCCAGTTCAACGATAGCTGACACGTGCGCCCCGTTTCCTGACGTTTTCTTTGGCGTTGCAAATTGCTTGGGTGACGTAGGCTGCCGTGAATTTGCATCGAATCGGGGACGTTGTCGAACAATTGTCGCGTCGCAAGGCGATCCCCACCATCGCCTGGACGGACGGTGAGAGAGCCGCGAATCCAATCAATCTTTTTGACCGATTGCGTTCCGCCTCGCGGGGCCTATGTTGGGTCCCGATTCAGCCACCCGCGGACCCGAGCCTTGATCGAAAGCCCCTGCGAGAAAATCTGCATCGTCGATCCGGCGAGCGGGCTTTGCCGCGGCTGCGGGCGCTCGCTCGGCGAGATCGAGCGCTGGACCGCCTATAGCGACGGCGAGCGCCGCCGCATCATGGCCGAGCTGCCGGAGCGGCTCGCCGCCATGGCGGCGCGGCCCGGCGCAGCCAACCATTCATAAGGACCGTTCTGCCGTGAGCCGCCGTCTCCTCTGGGTCGTCCTGATCGGCATCGTGCTGGCGATGGCCCTGCTGATCGCCAACCATGACAAGGACACCATCGCGGGGTTCAACATCAACACCGACGACTTCGGCAGGCTGGCCTATCACGTGGGCCTCGTGGTGCTGGTCGGCAGCGGCGTGCTGGTGATGTTCCGCGAGCGGCTGTCGCAGGCGCTCGAGGCCGCGCTGTTCTGGGTGGTGATCGGCTTCATCCTCGCCTTCGGCTACACCTATCGCATGGAGCTCAAAGGCATCGGCGACCGGGTGATGGCCGAGCTGGTACCGGGCCGCGCCGTGCAAAAGACCGACCGGATGGTCGAGATCATGCGCGGCCGCGCCGGCGACTTCCAGGTCATCGCGCAGATCAACGGCACCCGCGTCTCGATGGCGCTCGACACCGGCGCGAGCTCGGTGGTGCTCACGCAGGACGCCGCCAAGGCCGCGGGTCTGCCGATCGAGCTTTTGTCCTACACGCTGCCGGTGGACACCGCGAACGGCCGCACCCGCGCAGCTCCCGTCACGATCGACCGCATCGTGGTCGGCGACATCGTCGAGCGCCAGGTGCAGGCGCTGGTGGCGCAGCCCGGTCAGCTTCGCGTCAGTCTGCTCGGCATGAGCTTCCTCAACCGGCTC
>JGI25153J46596_10001805_pt1 | contig 12692 bp, 9 predicted proteins | sample AraplaMF_Col_mMF_FD_46596 | JGI IMG/M metagenome (IMG submission 46596)
CTTTCGGGACCGTGAAGGCAGATGGTGCGCGGGATCATGCTTTGGCTTTGTTCCACTGGATCAGGCCCCAGACCGACAGGGCGAGGAAAACGACATACAGCCCCGCGGTAGGCCAGAGCCCCTTGAGGGCGAACAGCGGCACCGCGGCCAGATCGACGAGGATCCACAGCACCCAGCTTTCCCATTTGCGGCGCGACTGGAGGATCTGCGCGGCGATGCTGAACATTGCGATGCTGCCGTCCCACCAGGGAAAGGCGGCATCGGTGTAGCGGTGCATCAGCGCGCCCCATGCGGCCGACGCGGCGACGCAGCCCGCGAACCAGACCAGCCGGGCGGCATTCCCCAGCTGCTCGATGCGCACTTCGCCGGTTCGGACACGCGAACGGGTCCAATTCCACCAGCCATAGAGGTTCACGGCGATGTAGAAGAGCTGGAGCAGCGCATCGCTGTAGAGCTTCTGATGGAAGAATATCCACGCGTAGAGCGACACCATCGCCAGCGCGAACGGGTAGTTCCACATGCTCCGCCGGACCACCAGCGTCACGTTGATCAGCCCGAACAGGGTGGCGGCGGCTTCGATCGGGCTCACCGGCGCATGCCTAGCAGCAACTTCGCGCAGGGGTCGAGTGGGTTGCCCTGCGGAATTGTCGCGCTAGGCTGTCCCAAAATGCGAGAGGGCAGTATGCGTCACATCGCGGTGATCGGCTCCGGGCCGGCCGGCTATTACACTGCCGAAGCTTGCCAGAAGGCGTTCGGGGAGAGTGTGCGGGTCGACATCATCGATCGCCTGCCGGTGCCCTTCGGGCTGATCCGCACCGGCGTCGCCCCTGATCACCAATCGATCAAGGGCGTATCGCGACGCTACGAAGCCGTCGCGCTCACCGACAATGTCCGCTTCGTCGGCAATGTCACCATCGGCCAGGACATATCGATCGACGAGCTGCGCGCACTCTACGACGCCGTGGTGCTAGCCACCGGCGCACCGCACGACCGCAAGCTCGACATCCCCGGTGCCGAGCTACCCGGCGTCGTGGGCTCAGCGGCGTTTGTCGGCTGGTATAACGGCCATCCCGATTATGCCGATCTCGCGCCGCCGCTCACCGGCCCCGCGGTGGTGATCGGCAACGGCAACGTCGCGCTAGACGTCGCGCGGATCCTCGCCAAGACCAGTGAGGAGTTCGCCGGCTCCGACATCGTCGGTCATGCGTTCACGGCGCTGCAGGGCGCCCGTATCGACACCATCACGCTCCTCGGCCGCCGCGGCCCGCACCAGATCGCGATGACGCCCAAGGAACTCGGCGAGCTCGGCGAGCTCGAGCGCGCGCGGCCGATCGTCGATCCGGTCGACCTCCCTCCCCTCGACACCGATTCGCTGCTNGATCCCGGCCAGCGCAAATCGGTCANGCACCTGCGCAATTTCAGCGGCGCCAACGGCGCGGACAAGCCGATCCGCATCGTCTTCGATTTCTTCGCGATGCCCGTCGCGATCGAAGGCGACGGCAGGGCCGAGCGCGTCGTGGTCGAACGTACCGCGCTCGACGCCGAGGGCCGCGCCAACGGCACCGGCGAGCGCTATACGGTGCCCGCCAGCCTGGTGGTGAGCTGCATCGGCTATCGCACGCCGCCGATCGAAGGCGTGCCCTATGACGATCGCTCCGGCCGCTTCGCCAATGACGAGGGGCGTGTGCTGCCCGGACTCTACGCAGTCGGCTGGGCCCGTCGCGGGCCGACCGGAACGATCGGCACCAATCGTCCCGACGGCTTCGCCATCGCCGACAAGATCGCCGCCGATATCGGCGACGGTGCGGGAAAGCAGGGGCGCGTCGGCCTCGACGCATTGCTCGCCGGGCGCGGCGTCGAGGTCGTGACCTTCCGCGACTGGCAGAAGATCGAGGCAGCCGAAAATGCCGCGGCGCGCGAAGGATCCCCGCGCGAGAAATTCACCAGCATCGATGCATTGCTCGCCGCCAGAAATCCGTGATCTTGGACGCTTGCGCGACTCAAGCGCCATGGTTATAGGCGCCGCTCCAGCATCGGTTCGCCCATCGAAGGCGCTGAATCGATACTCCGTCGGGGAGTAGCTCAGCCTGGTAGAGCACTGTCTTCGGGAGGCAGGGGCCGGAGGTTCGAATCCTCTCTTCCCGACCAAATTTTCAGAATCGAATGATATCGCCGAGGAAATCCCGCGAGGCAAAGGCCGAACCGCGGTCTCCTGATCACTCGATCCGGATCCATATCCGCCGCAGCCGCATGTGAAGCGGGCGAGGGGTTGCCCCCTCGCCCGCCCGGACCATGCCCTGAGCTGACGCGCCTACTCGTAGCGCAGAGCATGGACCGGATTGGTGCGCGCGACGCGGAAGGCGTGCGCGCCGATCGTTCCGATGGCGATCAGCAGCGCCAGCAATCCCGCAAGGACNAACGGGGTGGGCGTCAGGCTGACGCGGATGTCGAACTGGTTGAGCCAGTCGCGCATCACCCACCANGCCACCGGCCACGCGATCAGGTTCGCGATCAGCACCGGCCTGCTGAATTGCCACACCAGCAGCCGCACGATGTCCCGCGTGCGTGCGCCCAGCACCTTGCGGATGCCGATCTCCTTGGTGCGTCGCTCGGCGGTGAACGCGGCGAGCCCGAACAGCCCGAGGCAGCCGATCATCGCGGCGAGGATCGCGAACATCCCGAACAGCTGGGCGCGGGTCTCGTCGCGATTGTAGAGGTTGTGGACGATCTCGGTGACATATTGTGCGGTGAAGGGAAGCTCGGGGACGAGCCGCTTCCAGATCGCTTCGATCTGATCGCGGATGGGCTTCATATCGCCGCTGGCGCGCACCAGCAGGCGGTTATAGCCGCGCGTCTGATAGAAATAGACGATCGGCTGGAGGGGTTCGCGAACGGTGCGGTAGCGCACGTCGGCAACCACCCCGACGATTGTCGCTGGCACCCAATTGCCCGCCTCGGGCACAGTGAAGCCGACCTGCATCGGCTTACCGATCGCTTCCTGCGCGCTCTTGAAGCCGAGCCGCTTCGTGGCGGATTCGGAGAGAATGACGTTGGTGCCGCGCGCGACGAACGCTTTTTCCGCGGCAATGTCGACCGGGTACGGCGTCGTCGAATCGTCCATGGCATTGGCTTCGGAGAAGTTCCGCCCGGCGAGCAGCTTCATTCCCAGCGAGTCCATGACGCCGGGTTCGATTCCATAGACGCCGAGGTTGATCGTACTGGTCTGCCCGGGCAGCCGCGCATCGGTAATCGAATTGTTGCCCGGATTGACTCCGATCGACGTGCGGGCGACGGCCGTGACGCCGGGAATCTTTCGGATCTCCTCGCGCATCGTCGCCGCAACTGCTTCGGCTTGCGGCGCCGCGATGCCGTTGATCTGGATAAGGCCTTCGCGGCGATAGCCCGCATCCGTCGTCCGCGCGTAGATGGTCTGCGAATAGACCACGGCCGTGCAGATGATCAGCCCGATCGACACAGCGAATTGGCCGACCACCAGCAGGTTGCGCAGCCGTCCATTGCCCTCGGCATCGGCGGCCGACTTGTTGGCCTTGAGCACGCGCGCCGGCTGGAAGCGCGACAGATAGAGCGCCGGATAGACCCCGCCGGCGAGGCCGACGAGAATCGCAAGGACCACTATCGGGAGCAGGATGCCCTGGCTGCCGAGATAGCGGATCTGCATCTCCGCATCGAGGAAGCCGTTGAGCAGCGGCAAAGCCAGCTCGGCCAGCGCAAGCGCGACCAAAGTGGCGATGGCGGAGACCAGAATAGACTCGCCGATGAACTGGACGACGAGCTGTCGGCGAGTCGCGCCGAGTACCTTGCGCAGTGCCACTTCGCGCGCGCGCTGCGAGGCCCGCGCCGTCGCAAGATTGGTGAAGTTGATGCAGGCCATGCCGAGAATCATCAGCGCGACCACGGCGAAGGTGAGGATGGTCTGCTTGTCGCTGCCCGGTGTCGAGGCCCCGTTCTGCGCCTCGCCGAGGTGAACGTCGCGAATGTTGGTCAGGCGGTAATCCTGATACGTGCCGGGGTTCCTCAGCGGCCCCGTATCGCCGGGAGTGTCTGGAATATTGCGCTTCTCCCACGCCGGCATCTGCGACATGATCGTGTTCACGTNGGTGCCCGGCTTGAGCTTTACGTAAACCANGCCTCCCTGCGAGTTCCACGAGGTGAGGAAAGTGGGATTCTTGGCGAAATAGGTCTGCGGATTGAACCGGGCGACGACGTTTGGCCGCAAATGGCTATTGCGCGGAAAATCCTTGAAGATTCCGGTCACGCGATAATCCTCGCGAATCTCGTCCGTCATCACTGCGATCGTCCTGCCTATCGGATTGACGTTGCCGAAGCGCGCTTTGGCCTCGCTCTCGCTGAGCACCAGCGCGTGCGGATCGTCGAGCGCGTGGGTGCGATCGCCCGCGACGAACGGCGCCTGCAGGACGTCGAAGATGTTGCCGTCGGCGAAATAGGCGTTTTCGGGGCGCACCGCCTGGCCATTCTGGAGGAAGATCATTCCTTGGCTCGTGATGTAAACGCGCTGCTCGATCTGCGGGAAGTCCTTCTCGAGGGCGGTACCCGAAACGAAGCTCGTCACCTGGAGCTTCATCTCCTCGCCGCCCCGCTCGGTCGGCTTGTAGAAATCCTGGAGCTGGTAGGCATCCTTCGCGCCCGGAAGCCAGCTGTCATAGCTGAATTCGTAGCGCACGAAGGTGAGGATCAGCAGGCACGCGGCGATGCCCAGCGACAGGCCGAAGATGTTGATGAAGGCATAGACCTTGTTCTTGGCCAGGGCCCTCAGGCCTACGGTCACATAATTGCGCCACATGGTCTGGTTCCTACTCGTAGCGAAGCGCGTGGATGGGATTGGTGCGGGCGACCCGCAGCGATTGGCCCGCGACAGTGGCGATCGCGATGGCGAGCGCGAGCAACCCGGCGAGCGCGAACGGCGTGGGAGTCAGCGCGATGCGGATATCGAAGCCGTTGAGCCAGTCGCGCATCGCCCACCACGCCGCCGGCCAGGCGATCAGATTAGCGAGCACCACCGGCCGCGAGAATTGCCAGACCAGCAGGCGCACGATGTCGCGCACCTTGGCGCCGAGCACCTTGCGGATGCCGATCTCTTTGGTCCGCCGTTCCGTCGCGAACGAGGCAAGACTGTAGAGCCCGAGACAGGCGATCAGCACCGCCAGCGCCGAGAAGCCGGCGAACAACATGCCCCGTGCGCGATCGGCGGCGTAGAGCTCGTGCGCGATATCGTCGACGAAGCGCGCCTCGAACGGGATCTCGGGCTCGAACTTGCGCCAGATCTTGTTCAACGCCGCCATCACCTCGCCCGGACGCGCTGCGACGAAGCGGACCAGCACCACCTCGGTCGCGTCCGGATCGACGGAATAGAAAGCCGGCTCAATGGCCTCGCGCGCGCTGCGAAAGCGCATGTCCTCGACCACGCCGACGATCGTCGAGGGGACCAGAGGGCCACCGCGCATCGCCCGCACCGTTTGCCCGATAGCCGCCTGCGGGGTGCGGAAGCCGAGCTTACGCGCCGCGGCGCGGTTGATCACGATGTTGACGCCCCGCACGGCGCGCGCCTGATCATCGCCGGCCGGAACCCGATCGAGCGCGATGCGATCGTCGAACCGGCGACCGGCGAGCAGGTCGATGCCGGTCGTCTGAAGATATTCGGCATCGACGCCATAATAGCTAAGCGACTGATATTCCTCAGCGCCGGGGGGCTTCACCAGCCATACCGGCCGCATGTCGGAAGCGAGCGGGATCGAAATCCGCGTGGTACCGGTGACACCGGGAATTGCGGTCATCGCGGTATGGGCGGCGTCGTACTCGCTGCCCTTGGCGAAGCGCCACGCATTGACGATCTGGATCAGCCCGTCCCGGCGATAGCCGGGGTCGACCGTCTCGACATAGCGCGTCTGCGAGAAGATCACCCAAGTCGAGGCGATTAGGCCGATCGCGATCGCGAACTGGATTATCACCAGCCCAGTGCGGAAACGGCCATTGCCCGGCGTCTCGACCGAGGATTTGTTGGCGCGCAGTACGTCTGCGGGACGGAAGCGGCTGAGATAGAAGGCCGGGTAGAGCCCGCCGAGCAGGCCGGTCGCGAGGAACAGCCCCAGCGCGGGAAGCAGCATGCCCGCAGGCCCGAGATAGGCGATGCGGATGCCCGCGCCGATCGCCGCGCTAATCCACGGCGTCGCCAGCTCGACAATAGTCAGCGCGAACAGCATCGCAACGCCCGCCATCACGACGCTCTCGCCGAGGAATTGCACGATCAACTGGCCGCGCGAGGCGCCGAGCACCTTCCGCAGCGCCACTTCGCGGGCGCGCTGGGTTGCGCGCGCGGTCGACAGGTTGACGAAGTTCATCACCGCCATCGCCAGCGTGAGCAAGGCGACCACGGCGAAGGTGGCGAGCGCGCGCGGATCGCCGCCTGGGGTCAGCGCCGAGTCCTGTGTGGTGCCGAGATGGACATCGGCCAGCGGCACCAGCTTGAGATCGACGGCGTCCGACATACCGAGGATATTGCGCTTCTCCCAGCCCGGAAGGCCCGCGTTGATCGAAGCGGCGTCGGCGGCGCGGCGCAGCTTGACGTAATGCTGCTGGTTGAAATTGCTCCAACCGCGCTGCTCAAGGGGGAGCACGCCCAGGTCGCGACGGAAAAGTAGGCTGAGGCGCAGGCTGGTGTTGCGCGGCAGATCGCGCAGCACGCCGGTGACGCGATAATCGCGTTTGCCCGGTCCGGCACCGAGGCTCAGCTGCTTGCCCAGCGCGTCCGCGGTGCCGAAATGGCGGATCGCCTCGCTCTCGGTGAGCACGATGGAATTCGTGTCGGGAAGCGCGGTCGCCGCCCCGCCCTGCGCGAAGGGAAGGCCGAGCACGTCGAAAAAGTTGGCGTCGACCGTAGCCGCATCGATGAAGGCCGGCTGGCCGTCGCGCTCGGTGACGGTCTTGCCGGGCGCGAGCGAGGTCACCGCCTCGACCTGCGCGAAGCCGCCGGGCAGCTTCTCGTAGACGATGAACGGGCTCATCTGAACGTTCCGCGCCGGCTGGCCCGGCAAGTTGAACTTCGTCTGGACCTGATAGATGCGCCCGCTGTCGGGCAGCCAGGCGTCATAGCTGCTCTCGTAGCGCACATAATTGAGGATCAGCAGGCACGCCGCCAGCCCCAGCGCCAGCCCGCCGATATTGATCCCGGCATAGATGCGGTTGCGGGCCAGCAGCCGCAGCGCAGTCGTCAGATAGTTACGCCACATTCGGCATCCCCTTGCTGCTCCCCTCCCCCTCATTTGGGGGGAGGGAGAGGAGCGTGGCGCGAGGGTCGGCCACTGCTCCTCTCCCAGCCCTCTCCCCGGAAGCGGGGAGAGGGCGACCTCTTCACGCCGCCCGGCGGCGTTCCTGCAAAATGCGGCCGTCGAGCATCGAGACGATCCGCCCGGCATAATCGGCGTGCGCGGGNGAGTGNGTGACCATGACGATGGTCGATCCTTCGCCGTTCAAAGTCTGGAGCATCCGCATCACTTCCTCGCCGTGATGCGTATCGAGGTTGCCGGTCGGCTCGTCGGCGAGGATCAGCTTGGGGCTGGCGACGAGCGCGCGTGCCACAGCGACGCGCTGCTGCTGGCCACCCGAGAGCTGGCTAGGCCGATGCTTCGCGCGGTGCGCGATGCCGACCTTGTCCATCACTTCATCGACCCGGCGCTTGCNCTCCGAGGCNGAGACATTGTGATAGAGCAANGCCAGCTCNACATTGTCGCGNACCGACAGCTCGTCGACCAGGTTGAAGCTCTGGAAGATGAAGCCGATGCTCTCTTTCCGGACGTCGGCAAGCTTGCTCTCGGAGAGGCCGGCGACTTCCTTGCCGTTGAACACGTAGGAGCCGCTCGACGGGCTATCGAGCATCCCGATCATGTTGAGCAGAGTCGATTTGCCGCAACCCGAAGGCCCCATGATCGCGACGAACTCGCCCTCGGCGATGTCGAGATCGATCGCGTCGAGCGCGGTCGTCTGGACCGTGTCGGTTCGATAGACCTTGGAGAGTTCGCGCATCGTCAGCATGAAAATCCCTTTCATTGGAATTATTTGGTCAGGTCCAGGCGCGTCTTGTCGGTGTAGCCGGTATAGGGTGAGGTCAGCACCTTCTCGCCGGCCTCGAGCCCCTCGAGCACTTCGATGAATTCGGCGTTGCGGCGGCCGAGGCGGACCTGGCGCTTCACTGCGCTGCCGCCGTCGGGCGTGACGACGAAGATCCAGTTGCCGCCGGTCTCGTTGTAGAATGCGCCATTGGGAACGAGCAGCGCGGGCGTGGGGTCGCCCAGCGTCAGCCGCGCCTGCATCGTCTGGCCGCGCTGGATATTGGCAGGTTCGGCCCCGACGAACTGNAGGTCGACCTGGAACTGGCCGTTCTGCACCTGCGGNTAGATTTTGGTGACCTTGGCGTCATAGCGCTTGCCGCCGAAATCGAGGCTCGCCTTCTGCTGGAGCTGGACGCGGCCGAGATAGAATTCGTCGACCCCGGCGATCAGCTTGTTGCGGCCGGGGCTGTCGATCTGTCCGACGCGCTCGCCGCGCTGGAGCGACTGGCCGACCTGCACCGAAAAGCCCGAGAGCTGGCCAGCGACCGGCGCGCGCAACTGGAGCGCATCGAGGTTCGCCCGGGCAATCGAAAGGCCCGATTGCATCGATTGCGCCGCGGCCTGCTGCTGCGAGAGCTGGCTGGTCTGCAGCCGGGCGTCGGTGGCCTGGCTGCGCTTCAACGCTGCAAGGGTGCGCTGACTGAGCTCGTAGTCGGCCTGGGTATCGGCGAACTGCTTGGCGGAGACGAAGCCCTTCGCGGCAAGCGGCTTCTCGCGCTCATATTGGCGGCGCGCCTTGTCATTGACCGTTTCGGCCGCGAGCACTGCGCGCTCGTTCGAGAGCCGGGTCTGGGCGAGCGCGAGTTCCTGGCTGCGCATATTGTTGATCTGCTGCTCGACTTCGGTCTGGCGCGCGAGAGTCGAGAGCTGGAGCTCGGCGTTCGAGAGCAACGCGATCGGCTGGCCTTGGGCGACGGTCGCGCCGTCCTCGACCAGCATCTTCTCGACACGCCCGCCCTCGACGGCATCGATATAGACGGTGAGCAGGGGCGTGACCCGGGCGCGGAGCGGAATGAAATCGTCGAATGTGCCCTTCGTCACCGTCGAGATGGTGACATGGTCCGCGCCTACGGTCTGGCTGGAGCCCGAAGGCGCGAACCACCAGAACAGCAATGCCGCTACCAGCACCACCGCCCCGCCGATCGCCACCTTGACCCTGGTCGAGAGCTTCCGCGTCTCGACGACTTCGTCCATCCCGCTACCGGTTACCGGACGGTCCCCCATATTCTTCTGCATCCGAACGACACCCATGGTCATGGCTTAGCAACCCCCGTGCCAAGCCCGGTGCGGAGGCAGGTTGCGAGACTGATCACAGGATCGCGCCCGTACAAGCGTTCGAATTCGGACACTTCTGTCCGAAATCGAACGCCAGGCTGATCGACGCAAAGCCGAGCCGGAGCAGTGCGTGTCCGCTGTTCTCGCGCACCGCGACGTCGAGCATCGCCTGCGGTTTGCCTGCGAATGCCAGCGCCGCACAGACGAGCGCGGCCAGCAGCACGGCGTTTCTCGCCAGTTTTCCGCTCCGGTTGCCAAACACCTGCATGATCCCCGTTCCGTGATTCTGGCGGGACGCTCAGCAGGAGCCGTGCCAACCGCGCATTTCCGCGACTTTGCGACGAACGGCGACGGCGATCGGCCCTTGGCACGCAAATTGATTGTCCGGTACCGAACAGCCGCTGTACGGGAGTGGACGGCATGGGGAGCGGGCCCGAATTCGATTATTGCGTCGTGATCGACGACGACGACGACATCCTGATGGCGTCGCGGCTGTTGCTGCGCCGGCTGTTCGGTGATGTCGCCACCGTCCGCAGTCCCGACGAGGCGTTCCCGCTCATCCAGGCACGCACGCCCGACGTGGTACTGCTCGACGCCAATTTCGCGCGCGGCGCGACCGACGCGGCCGAGGGCCTCGCCTGGCTCGAGAAGCTGCTCGGCATGGATCCCGAGATGGTGGTGGTGATGATCACTGCGCATGCCGGGGTGCAGGTGGCGGTGGCGGCGATGAAGCGCGGCGCGACCGATTTCGTCTCCAAGCCCTGGTCCAACGACAAATTGCTCGCGACGGTGCGCACCGCGGCCTCGCTACGGCGATCGCGCAAGGCGGCAGTGGCCGGTGGAGCGGTGCCGGTCCCGGCTTCCTCGGTGGTCGCCGGCTCGGCGCTGCTCGGCCAGTCGCCCGCAATGGCGCGCGTGCATTCGCTGATCTCCCGTGCAGCACCGACCGATGCCAATGTCCTGGTGCTCGGCGAGAACGGTACCGGCAAGGAGCTGGTCGCACGCGAGCTCCATCGGCAGTCGCTGCGCGCGAACGACGTGATGCTGACGGTGGATCTCGGCGCGGTGTCCGAGGACCTGATCGATTCCGAATTGTTCGGCCATGTGAAGGGCGCCTTCACCGACGCGCGTGCCGACCGCGTCGGACGTATCCAGGCGGCGGATGGCGGGACCCTGTTCCTCGACGAGATCGGCAACCTGCCGTTGCGGCTCCAGCCCAAATTGCTGACCGTGCTGGAGCAGCGCCAGGTCACCCCGGTCGGCGCCAACAAGCCGGTGCCGGTCGACATCCGCGTGATCGCCGCGACCAATTTGCCGCCCGAGAAATTGCGCGACGAGAGCCATTTCCGGCAGGATCTGCTGTTCCGGCTGAACACCGTCGAGATCGATTTGCCGCCGCTCCGCGAACGGCTGGAGGACGTGCCCGAGCTGATCGAGCATTTTCTCGATCATTATGCAAAGCGCTATGGCCGCCCCCACCCTCAGCTGAGCGCTGCGGCGCGCACCGCTTTGCTCAGCCACGATTGGCCGGGCAACGTCCGCGCGCTCCGCCATGCGCTCGAACGCGCGGTGATCCTCGCGCGCGACGTTCCGCTGGAGCCTGAGGATTTCGCGCTGGTTTCGGGGGCGCCGCGGATCGCCCCCTCGGCGGTGGTGGCACCGCGGCCGGCGGACGATCTCAACCTAGAGCGCGTCGAGCGCCGGCTGGTCGAGGAAGCACTCAAGAAGCACGGCTACAACATCTCGCTCGCCGCGCACGAGCTGGGGCTGTCGCGCGCCGCACTCTATCGGCGAATGGAGAAGCATGGGCTTTGACCAGCGCTTCACGATCGGGCTGATCGCCTGGATCGGAGCGCTGGTGGCGGTGCTGCTGGCGTGCATCGCAGCGTTCGCGACCCCCGGGCTCGGCGCGGCGCGGATCGTCGCGATCGGAATCGCCGCGGCAACCTTCGCGGGGTTGTGGCGACACGTCACACGCACCAACCGGACGGTCGCGCGCTTCCTCGAGGCGCTCAAGTTCGGAGATACCGCGCTCCAGTTCGACGCGCAGGGCGGCGCGGGGTTCGGCGAACTAGGCGAATCGCTCAACGAGGCGCTGGGCCGCTTCCGTGCCGGACAGGACCGGGTCGCAGGCGAGTTGCGTTATCTCGATGCTCTGGTCGACGATATGCCGGTCGCGGTGCTGACGGTGAGCCCGGATGGTCATATCACCCTCGCCAACAAGGCGGCGCGACGGCTATTCACCGACGAGCACGGGACGCTGCCCGGAGATTTCGCAGTCTACGGCGCAACCTTCGCCCGGCGCCTTGCGAACAGTTCGCAAGGTGAAGAGCTATTGATTCTCAATATCGCGGGACGCCCGCAGCGGATGCTGGTGCGCGCGGCGACGCTCGAACGGCTGGGCCAGCGCACCCGCGCGATCAGCGTTCAGCCGATCCAGGGGACGCTCGACGCCGTCGAAATGGCGGCGCAGACCGATCTGGTCCGCGTGCTGACCCATGAGATCCTCAATTCGCTGACGCCGGTCACTTCGCTCGCCGCGACTGCGGCCGATCTGCTGGCTGACCCGGATCTCTCCTCCGATCCGCGCGTCAACGATGCGCGCGTGGCGGTCGAGACGCTCGCCCGGCGCGCGCAAGGGCTGAGCAACTTCATCGAAGCCTATCGCGCGGTGGCACAGACTCCCGAAATCAAGCGCCAGACCTTCACGGCGCGCCCCTGGGCGGACGAGCTCGCCCGGATCTTCGCGGCAAAAGCGCCCGAGGTGCCGCTTTCGGTCGCCGTCGCTCCCGATCACCTCGCGCTCGACGCCGATCCCGATCTGCTGGCGCAGGTGGTGATCAACCTGATGCAGAACGCGGTGCAGGCGATGCACGCGACCGATCAGCCGCGACTGACGCTGCGCCTGTCGGGCCACGGGCAGGCGACGGTGATCGAAGTCGAGGACAATGGCCCGGGGGTACCCGAGAGCCTGCGGCAGGACGTGTTTCTGCCTTTCTTCACCACGCGCGCCGCGGGCACCGGCGTGGGCCTCAATCTCGCCCGCCAGATCGTCATCGCGCACGGCGGGGCGATCGAAGTCACTGACGCGCCGGACGGCGGCGCGCTGTTCCGGATCGTGCTTTAGCCCTTCGCCACCGGCAGAGGCGGTGCGCCCGGCGGCACCGCGGCATTGCGCCAGCGCTCGACGGGGACGACCTCGACCGCGCCGTCCGGCGCCCGTCGCCGCTGGATCAGGGTCGCCGCCTGCTGGCTCGTGCCTCCGATCGTCGC
>JGI25153J46596_10001806_pt1 | contig 12687 bp, 10 predicted proteins | sample AraplaMF_Col_mMF_FD_46596 | JGI IMG/M metagenome (IMG submission 46596)
CGGCTTTGCCTTTGCGCGCGAGCTGGGCTCGATCATCGCCGGCGGGCCTGCGCCGCTGATCGCCGCGACGCTTGTGGCCTGGATGGCCGGCGCGCCCTGGGGCGTGTGCCTGTATGTGATCGCGCTGTGCGCGGTGACGGCGTTCGCGGTGTGGTGCGGGCCCGAGACCTATAAAAACGACATTGCCTGCGACGACGTGCAGGATCGCGACTAGCCCTCGGCGTCGATCCGCGCCCACAGATCGCGGATCATGTCCTTCAGCTGCAGCGCTTCCTGCCAGCGGTCGGACAGTTCGTATCCATCCGCGCCGGTGATGGCGTAAGGCGAAGGCCCCAACTCGCACAGGAAAGTCAGTGTCTCATCCGGACCCGCGCGCTTCTTCCAGGAGCGGATACCGTATTCCCACCAGCCCATGAACAGCTGCACCCAGTCCTGCTGCTGCGGGAAGTTCAGCTGCACCTGGATCTGCTCGCGGCTGGCGACGCGGCCATGGATGCCCCATGTGTTGTCCAGGATGCGATGGATCATGGCGTGGTTCTCATCGGCGATCGGCCAGGCGAATTCGCGCCCCACCACATAGTGCGAAAGATCGGCGGTGAAGCGCAGGTCGGGAAAGCGGTCCAGCAGGTGCAAGGTGAAGAACAGGTCGGTGGTCATGCGGTCGCGATGCGTTTCGATGTGCATCTCGATGCCGGCGTCCGCCGCCAGCTTTCGCCAGCCGTCGATGTAAGGCACGCAGTCTTCGATCGTGTAGGGCCGCACGTCCGGCTGCAGGTTCAGGTGATCGGCGCCCAGCGCGCGCACCAGCTCCAGCACCGGCTTCAGGTCATCGACGGTGCGGGGATAGCATTGCGCCTGCCAGCTCATGCCGTTGGCTTTCAGGAAGCCCGTCACTTGCCGCGCATAGTCGGGATCGATGAAGCGCACGCCGCAGCCATCGAATCCGGCGTCGCGGATCATCTCCAGCTTCTCGGACGTACTCCATTCCGCGCCATCAGGGCGGCGGCGTTCCATCGCCCACAGCGATTGATAGACCAGAAGCCGCTGCGCCATCACAGCGCCCCGAAGAAGCGCGCGATGTCTTCGCGCGAGGCCTTGTTCGACAGCAGGATGGCCAGCGCAATACGCGCGCGCCGCCCGTCCAGCCAGGCGGTGGGGATCAGCCCGCGCGTGATCAGGTCGATCTCGCCGCCGTTATAGCCATAGGAATTGCGCAGGGTTTCGCCCGCCCCGGTGCGGCTGGCGAATACCACCGGCATCCTGGCCGCAAGCTTTTCCAGCACGGCGGGCGTGGTGTCGGCGACATGGCCGCCGCCGGGCAGCGACAGCACCAGCGCGTCCACGCCGTCCAGCTTTTCCAGCAGCGCCGGCTCCAGCGCGGGACCCGCTTCCAGGATCGGGATCACCGGCGCGCCGCCGCCCCACTGCAGATGCGGCAGGCGCTGCTGCGGCGTCAGGATGAAACGCACTTCGCCCTCGCGCACCCAGCCCAGCGGGCCGAAGGGTTCTGACGAAAAGGCATGGGTGCGGAAGGCGTGGCGCTTCTTGGCCAAGGGACCCCAGTGGATCTCGTCGTCGAACACCGTCAGCACGCCCTTGCCGCGCGCCGCCGCGCTGGCAGCGGTGCGAACCGCACCGATAAGATTGGCATCGCCATCGGCCGAGGGCTGGTTGGCCAGCCGCATCGCGCCGGTGACGATGATCGGCGTATCGCTGCGGGTCAGAAGCTCCAGCGCAAACGCAGTCTCTTCCAGCACGTCGGTGCCGTGGGTGACCACCACGCCATCGGCTTCGCCGGCGGCTTTGGCGGCGGCGCGGGCGATGCCGGCAATGTCTTCAAACGAAAATCCGGCGCTGGGCTTGGACAGCACCTTTTCGACCGTCACTTCGACGCCGGGCAGGGCGCGGGCCAGCATCTCCTGGAAAGGGGGCGGCGCGCCCAGGTTGCCGCCTTTGGCGCCGGCCGTCATGGCAATGGTGCCGCCGGTGGTGAGAAGACGGATGCGGGTCATGACTGGGCCTTAAGCGGTGCGCACGCCAGTCTAGGGTTCGTCGAACAGGTCCTGCAACTCGTCGATGCCCGGTTTGACAACGCCGGTGGCCAGCCGCACCGTCGCGGCCGGAACCATGAGGGAGCACGCCATGCTTTCCAGATTGCTGTGCGGTGCGGTGTTTGCCGCGATGATGGTGACGGGGGCATCGGCCTCACCGGTCAGCGACGCGGTGGCCGATACCACGCGCCCCGCCGCAGAGCGTGAACAGGATGCGGCGCGCAAACCGGCTGAGACGCTGGCCTTCGCCGGCATCAAGCCAGGCCAATCGGTGGCCGACTTCCTGCCCGGCGGCGGATACTTCACCCGCCTGTTCGCCGACGTGGTGGGCCCCAAGGGCCATGTCACCATGCTGGAAACCACGCGCTGGGGCGCGGAGAATGTCGCCGCCGACCAGAAGGTGATCGACGAAGGCCACAAGAATGTCAGCCTGGATGCGTCAGCCTTTGGCCAGTTCAAGCTGGCGCAGCCGGTCGATGTGTTCTGGACCTCGCGCAACTATCACGACCTTCTGGTCGAGAAATACGGCAAGGTCGATATGGACGCCTTCAACAGGCACGTGTTCGACTCGCTGAAGCCGGGCGGGCTTTACGTCGTGCTGGATCATTCCGCCAGGGCCGGCAGCGGTGCTGCCGACGTGGCGACCCTGCACCGCATCGACGAGGCCTTTGTGAAGGCGCAGGTCGAGAAGGCGGGCTTCCAGTATGAAGGCGCGTCGCAGGTGTTGCGCAATCCGGCCGACGACCGTACCAAGACGGTGTTCGACAAGGCCATTCAGGGCCATACCGACCAGTTCATCCTGAAATTCCGCAAGCCCGCATAGGCCCCGCGCCGCCCGGCGGCACGAGGCCGTGCGGCCTACTTCAGGTTGCTCGCCAGCGAGGTGAAGGTGGTGGACAGGGTGGTGCCCACCGCGGTGACGCCGGTGATGATCACCACCGCGATCAGGGCGGCGATCAGGCCATATTCGATGGCCGTGGCGCCGTCTTCGTTCTTCAGGAAATTGCGGATTGTCATAATAATAGCCCCGTGTTTCAAACTGTGGGCGACGGTACAGCCGGACCTCTTCCAGCGCGTTACGGCAATACTTAAAAACCTGTTCTTCGCAAAGCCGTTCAAGTTTGAAGAGAATTCGGCGCCATGCTATGACCCCGCCCGGTTTGCGGTGTCGGCATCTTCCGGATGCGGGTGTAGTTCAATGGTAGAACGGCAGCTTCCCAAGCTGCATACGTGGGTTCGATTCCCATCACCCGCTCCAATGGCTTACGGGGATTTTCTCAGAACGGTTTTGCAGTGCGGTTTTGCGAATTAGTCCGCTATTGGCCCCAGGCGGACGAGTACAGATAACAGCGCGGTTCCGGGGGCAGTCGAAACGGCATCTCCGCTGCTGCAAGCAAACATCGCTATATCTACTTAGCTTCGATAGGCGTACGGTCGTCGCGGGCTGCGGCTGTGCTTTGCATCGCTGCTGTCCGAGGGGGCCGGTGGAGTGCACTCCCCGGTTCTTTCCAACCCCGTGGCCTCTAAACCGGGCCAAGCGTCGCTTCGGGCCTTTTCTGCCGTCACAGGCCGCATGGGAATCCAAGCAGAGCAACTCCCTACGCACTGCTCGCGGTTCCGTGCCATTGAATGAGGGGGTGCGGATGCCTCGTTACTTTTTCCATCTCCTGTATCGGGATCGCGACCTGCGTGACACTAAAGGTCACGAGTTTGAAGACGACGCCAGTGCCAAGCGTGAAGGGCTTGTGAGCTTGGGCGATGTGTTGGCTGAAGCCGGACGATCGTTACCCATGCCTTTTGGCGTGACTGTGCAAGTCGTTCGGCAGGGTGTTGGTGTGGTTCATCTCTTGGCTGGACACTTGAATGACCAAGCGCCGCCAAGGTGACCTCATGCGCCGGAGTGGGCCTGAAGCCAAGGTGGAAGCACTTGCCCTAACGCTACGTAGATTGGCAATTGAAAGAGAAATTGCCTTTTGTGGGATGGGGCCTGGTAAGACCGCTGCCGGCCCCATTAAGCACTTGAGGGACCAGTTGCGCGATATTGACCGTCAGATCAACTGGTATCGGAATGGATAAAGTGACAACTGCGCCCTTGCGAAGGGTCACCAACTGACATGGCTTTCTCTAATATCTTCGCAATTCGGGAAGGCGATCAGATGGTCACCTTTCACGGTTTCACCTGCATAGCTGGCGATACCGTTGTTACTATCCATAAGGATGAAGGCGGTCCGTACTTCGAGTGTGCCGAAGGGAAGCACTACTTAACACGGCAACTCGATTCCAAAGGGACGTGCCTCGGGCTTGTGGCGTTGCTTTGATCCAGTCAGTTAAGAAAGCGTGGTGTCTATCATTTCTTGCTCAGCATCGGAACGATCGGCGGTCACCGACGGCTCGGTTCATGTTTGGTAGGCAAATTATCTTGGATGCAGATAGACTCCCTACATCTGAAATCTTCCGCGATATCCTCCTGAACGCTCCCGCTGACCAAGTAACGGTAAGCTGGCTGATTGCGCGTCTCGGTCCAGGATCATTCGGAATTATTCTCCTTATGGCTGGCATGATTGCCATGATGCCAGCCTTTGGAATTGTGGGTGGTTTAATAGTTCTGGGCCAAGGCTTTCAGATGATGCAAGGGCGGGATCTGCCAGCTTTGCCTCCGTTCATGGCTTTCCGAAAAGTCCACACCGCGAGGGTATCGATCCTTCTGGCGCGAGCCATTCCGCCGATGGTTTTTCTGGAAAAATTCATCCGTCCCCGATGGCGCACACCATTTCTCGCGACCAAACGCTTCGTTGGATTGGTTGTACTGATGCTTGGGGGTACACTTTTTATTCCAATACCTCTCAGCAATATTATTCCCGGTGCGCTTATCACGCTGCTTGCATTCGCATATCTGGAAGAAGATGGAATTTTGCTCTCCGTCGCGCTTGGCGGGGCTACCTTATCGCTAGGGGTGACCGCTTTAGAGGCGTGGGCCGCGTTGCGCGGTGTCAACTTCTTGCTTCGTCTATGAGATTGCCTCCGCCCGACGTTTTGCAGGCTGCTCCCAGAGTCTCTGCGCCAGGTGCGTCTGTTGCAGTCAATAGCGCGCAAAGATATACGATTTAACTGCTAGCGACGCATGTTCCTGTCCCCCGCATTGTTCGCCCTTGTGTAACGCTGCACAGCAGCCATTTAGGCCCGGTGCTCCTCATACCGCGCGAGTATATCCTCGCCCGCGTCTATCCATGCTCTCAGTTCAGACGTCTGGAAAAACAGTCCGCGCGGCACTTGGTCGACGTCCAACATCGCGAGTTCGGTTCGCCATCGGGCAAGGTCTCGCCGCAGCCCCTCGATGAAGGTCTCGCTAAACGCATCACCATGGGCCACCGGGCTACTCCTCCATACGTGCCGAAAGTTGTTAGTTTGCGTGTCACTCGGTCAGTGCTGCCAATGGTAGAATATGGTACCGGCGCACACGCCCAATAGGCCGGCGCTAAAGCCGACTGCAAGATAGGCGTCTATGTGCGCTGCGCTCCAGCCGGTGACTAGCCGTGTTCCGGCGATGGATGCCCAGAACAGACTATAAAATCCTGCGACCATGTGCGTGAGCGGGCTAGATCGCAAGTGATCGATCGCTCGCTCTGGAATGGGAGAGGCTGCACATCAGGATGTACTGCTCTAGCATGTATATCGGCTGCCAGATTTCCCACGACTGCTGAGCACGTTTGGCGACAATGCAGGCAACGGGACGAAAATAGGCCGGCTGGGCCGGCGACGTTTCTCTCGTGCCAGCCTCTTCCTATAGTCAGGATCAAGTTCATCCAGAATTTGAACTGTCGATGGAAGTGCCACCCGCCTTCCGAACCAACTGTAGTAGGTTTGCATGCTATCTAGCCTCCAGCACGTCAGCTCAGCGCGGCCAGTCGTAGGTGAACGTGGGGAGATGGAGCTTGCCAAGTAGCCGCTTGACACGTGCCAAGCGCGCTAAAGGTGGAGTGCCGGACGCTGTAGTGACCACCGCTATCGTTTCGGTGGTGATTGAGCGCTCAGTCAATTCTAGCGGGACGCGGCGAGCCATTTTGATTGTCCTTACAGGTACAGGAGAAACGCCCCAGCACCCCAAAACGCCCCAGTTCTCGAGGTGATATTCGATGAACCAGTTCCGCGAGGGGGCATCGATCTTGACGCCCCCCTTACGCTGTTGGGAAGTGAGCTGATTCAGCAGCTTGGCGTTGACGATATGCGGTGAGGATGACCGAGCAGGAATATCGCAATCTCAGTCGAGTACGCGACTTTCGAGTTTTGCTCTCCGTTCGTAAACGCTTGATCCGATTTGCACCGAAACGAGCTGGTTTTGCAGCTAAGCTATTGAGCGCGCTTGTTTCAAGCGAGCTTCCCAAGCTGCATACGTGGGTTCGATTCCCATCACCCGCTCCAATACTTAGCTAGAACGGTTTGCGGCTGGTTTTGTGGCTTCGGCCCGTCACGCCGATGTGTGCAGGCGATCCCCGTATATGGGATTTATATTTTCCCCGGTGTTGGGGCGCCTCGAACCTATATGCCGGCCTGACCAATTCTGCCGTCCGATCAGGAGGCAGACATGCTGGATGCAATTTTCCTTGGGGCCGGGCTGGCGTTCTTCGCCGTCGCGGTCGGTTACACGCTGATCTGCGAGCGGCTGTGATGCCTGGCGACTATATCCTCGCCGGCTGTGTGACGCTGGGCATCCTCGGCTACCTGGTTTACGCCCTGATCCGTCCGGAGCGGTTCTGACATGACCGCGAATGGCTGGGTCCAGATCGGACTATTCTGTTTGGCGATCATCGCCTGCGTGAAGCCGCTGGGCCTCTACATGGCCCGCCTGTTCGAGGGCGAACCGACCTTCCTGTCGCCCGTTCTCGGCCCGGTCGAGCGCGGCCTCTACCGGCTGTGCGGCGTCAAGGGCGAGGAGCAGCACTGGACGCGCTATACCATCGCCATGCTGGCTTTCAGCGTGGCGGGATTTGTCTCGCTCTACATCATGCAGCGGCTGCAGGCCGTGCTGCCCTTCAATCCGCAAGGGTTGGCAGGCACCAGCCCGGACCTGTCGTTCAACACCGCCATCAGCTTCATCTCCAACACCAACTGGCAGTCCTATGCGGGCGAAAGCACCTTCGGCTATCTGGTGCAGATGCTGGGGCTGACGGTACACAACTTCCTCAGTGCGGCCACCGGCATTGCCCTGGCGCTGGCGCTGATCCGCGGCTTTGCGCGGCGCTCGGCCAGGACGGTCGGCAATTTCTGGGTCGATGTGACTCGCGCAACGCTCTATGTGCTGTTGCCGCTGTCCCTTGTCATGGCGCTTTTCCTGGTCTGGCAGGGCGTGCCCCAGAACATGGGTGCGTATACATCCGCGATCGGGCTGGAAGGCGCCAGGCAACTGATCGCGCAGGGTCCGGTTGCCTCCCAGGAGGCCATCAAGATGCTGGGCACCAACGGGGGAGGCTTCTTCAACGCCAACTCGGCGCACCCGTTCGAGAATCCCACCGGCCTGACCGATTTCGTGGAAATGTGGTCCATCCTGGTCGTCAGCGCTGCGCTGACCTACACCTTTGGCCGCATGGTGAAGGATACGCGCCAGGGCTGGGCGGTCTTCGCAGTGATGGGGCTGCTGTTCCTGGGTGGGTTGGCGGCGACCTATTGGGCGGAAGGGCAAGGCAACGCCGCCGTTGCCGCCGCGCATGTCAGCCAGCATGGCAACATGGAAGGCAAGGAGGTGCGCTTCGGCGTTGCCAATTCCGCCCTGTGGGCCACCGCGACCACGGATGCCTCCAACGGCAGTGTCAATGCCATGCATGACAGCTTCACGCCGCTGGGCGGCCTGGTCCCCATCATCAATATCGAGTTGGGCGAGATCGTGTTCGGCGGGGTGGGCTCCGGCCTTTACGGCATGCTGCTGTTCGCCGTCACGGCCATGTTCGTGGCCGGGTTGATGGTGGGTCGAACACCGGAATATCTGGGCAAGAAGATCGAAGCCAAGGAGGTGAAGATGGCGATGCTGGCGATCCTGTGCCTGCCGCTCTCGATCCTGGGTTTCACGGCGCTGGCATCCGTGACCAAGCTGGGCCTGGCCGGGCCCCTGAATGCCGGGCCGCATGGCTTCAGTGAAATCCTGTACGCCTTCACGTCGGCGACGGGTAACAATGGCAGCGCCTTTGCCGGCCTCACCGCCAACACGCCTTTCTACAATGCGGCGCTGGGTTTCGCGATGCTGATCGGACGCTTCCTGTTTATCGTGCCGATGATGGCTGTGGCGGGCTCGCTGGCGGCCAAGAAGATCATCCCGCCCAGCGCCGGTACTTTCCCCACCCATGGCGGGCTGTTCGTCGGTCTTCTGGTCGGCGTGATCCTGATTGTGGGCGGCCTGACATTCTTTCCAGCTCTGGCGCTTGGCCCCATCGTCGAACATCTGGCGATGCAGGCCGGAACCTTCTTCTGAAAGACGTGACCATGCGAAAGCGCAGCAGCATTACCGACCCTGCCATCCTGATTCCGGCCATACGCAACGCCGTCCTCAAGCTCGATCCGCGCCAGATGGCGCGCAACCCGGTGATGTTCGTGGTGGAGATCGTGGCCGCCCTCACCACCTTTCTGTTCGTCCGGGACTGGGTGCATGGCACGGCGCATCTGGCATTTTCCTTCCAGATCAATCTGTGGCTGTGGTTCACGGTGCTGTTCGCCAACTTTGCCGAAGCGGTGGCGGAAGGTCGCGGCAAGGCCCAGGCGGATGCCTTGCGCAGCACCCGCAGCGACACGCTGGCCAAGGTGCTGGCCGACCAGGGTGCGAAAATCTGGTCGAAGAAACCGGCTCAGCTATTGTCGCGCGGCGACCTGGTGCTGGTGGAGCCGGGCGACATCATTCCGTCGGATGGCGAGGTGGTGGAAGGCGTGGCCAGCGTCGATGAAAGCGCCATCACCGGGGAAAGCGCGCCGGTCATAAGAGAATCCGGCGGCGATCGCTCTGCGGTCACCGGCGGCACGCGCGTGCTGTCCGACTATATCGTCGTGAAGATCACCGCAACTCAGGGATCGACCTTCCTGGATCGCATGATTGCACTGGTGGAGGGCGCCGAACGCCAGAAGACCCCGAATGAAATCGCCCTGAACATCCTTCTGGCGGGGTTGACGATCATTTTTGTCTTCGCGGTGGTGACCATTCCGGCTTTTGTCGCCTATGCCGGCGGCTCGCTGTCGGTGCTGGTGCTGGTGGCCTTGTTCGTCACACTGATTCCAACCACCATCGGCGCTCTGCTGTCGGCCATCGGCATTGCCGGCATGGACCGGCTGGTGCGGTTCAACGTGCTCGCCATGTCCGGCCGCGCCGTGGAAGCTGCCGGCGATGTCGATACCCTGCTGCTGGACAAGACCGGAACCATTACGCTGGGCAACCGCCAGGCGACTGCCTTCCTGCCGATGGAAGGTGTGACCGAGCACGAACTGGCGGATGCCGCGATGGCTGCCTCGATCGCGGACGAAACGCCGGAAGGGCGTTCGATTGTTTCTCTGGCGACGGAAAAATACGGACTGTCCCAAACCGTCGCGCAGGGCACCTTCGTACCCTTTACGGCCCAGACGCGGCTGTCGGGGGTGGATGGTGCGACTGGCTCCATCCGCAAGGGTGCGGTTGATGCGGTGCTGGCCTGGGCGGGGATGTCACTGTCCGGCGCGGCGCTGACGGTCATTGCCGACCGGATTGCCAAGACCGGGGGCACGCCTCTGGCGGTGGTACGCGACAAGCGTCTTCTGGGGGTCATCCACCTCAAAGACATTGTGAAGGGTGGCATCCGCGAGCGGTTCGGCGCCCTGCGCCAGATGGGCATTCGCACGGTGATGATCACCGGCGACAATCCCCTGACGGCAGCGGCCATCGCCGCAGAGGCGGGGGTGGACGACTTCCTTGCGCAGGCCACGCCGGAGAACAAGCTGTCGCTGATCCGCGAGGAACAAGCCAAGGGCAAGCTGGTTGCGATGTGCGGCGACGGCACCAACGACGCACCTGCCCTGGCACAGGCAGATGTCGGCGTCGCCATGAACACCGGCACCATCGCGGCGCGCGAGGCCGGCAACATGGTGGACCTGGACAGCGACCCCACCAAGCTGATCGAGATCGTGGAGATCGGCAAGCAGCTCCTGATGACCCGCGGTGCCCTGACGACTTTTTCCATTGCCAACGACGTGGCGAAATACTTCGCCATTATTCCCGCCATGTTCCTGGCCTTTTATCCGCAGCTCCAGGCGCTGAACGTCATGGCGTTACACTCGCCGCAAAGCGCCATCCTGTCGGCCATCATCTTCAATGCCCTGATCATCGTGGCGCTGATCCCGCTGGCGCTGAAGGGAGTCACCTACCGCGCGGCGGGCGCCGCCAGCCTGCTGCGCCGGAATCTTCTCATCTATGGCCTGGGCGGCATTGTCGCGCCGTTCATCGGCATCAAGGTGATCGATCTCGCGGTCACCGCGCTCGATCTGGTTTAGGAGGCTGCCATGCAACACATTCGTCCTGCCATCGTCATGCTGGCCGTCATGACCCTCATCACCGGATTTCTGTACCCTCTCGGTTTCACCGCACTCGCCCAGGCCCTGTTCCCGCACCAGGCGGCAGGCAGCCTTGTCGTCCAGAACGGAAAGGTCATCGGTTCCGAATTGATCGGCCAGACTTTCGCTGCCCCGCGCTATTTCCATGGCCGCCCCTCCGCCGCGGGAAACGGCTATGACGCGGCCAATTCCTCCGGCTCCAACTATGCGGCCACGTCTAAGAAGCTGAGGGAGCGTGTCGCGACCGACGCCGCCAGGCTGCGCGCGGAAAACCCTGGCACGCCGGTGCCGGACGACCTGGTGACGGCTTCCGCCAGCGGTCTGGACCCGGACATCACCCCCGCCGGCGCCCGTTTCCAGGTGCCCCGTATCGCCCGGGCCCGCAACATGCGCCAGGCGGAGGTGGCGAACCTGGTCGACGCCCAAACCCAAGGCCGCCTGTTCGGCCTGATCGGCGAGCCCCACGTCAATGTCCTGAAGCTTAACCTTGCGCTGGATGCATGGTCGGCGCGCATGCACAGCACTGCCAAAGGGGATAGTCTGCCCGCCGGATGACCGAGACCGAGCACAGGCCCTCGCCGGACGCACTGCTGAAGACAGCGGGCGAAACCGGACGTGGCCGGCTGAAGGTCTTCCTGGGTGCAGCCCCTGGCGTAGGCAAGACCTATGAGATGCTGGTGCAGGCTCGCCGCCGCAAGCTGGACGGCGTCGATGCGGTGATCGGCGTGGTCGAGACCCATGGCCGGGTCGAAACCGACCTGCTGACCAAGGGGCTGGAAACGGTGCCCAAGAAGCGGATGCCCTACAAGGGCCGGGTCGTGACGGAAATGGATCTGGATGCGATCCTGCAACGCCGCCCCCGGCTGGTGCTGGTGGATGAGCTGGCGCACGACAATGCCGCAGGCAGCCGTCATCCTAAGCGGTATCTTGATGTCGAGGAACTTCTCGGTGCGGGTATCGATGTCTATACGACGCTCAACGTCCAGCATATCGAAAGCCTGAACGATGTGGTTGCCCGCATCACCCATGTGCGCGTGCGCGAAACCATTCCCGATTCCATCCTGGATCGCGCCGACGACATCGAACTGGTCGACTTGACCCCGGAAGACCTGTTGCAGCGCCTGAAGGACGGCAAGGTCTACATGCCCGATGTGGCGGAACGTGCGCAGCGCAATTACTTCCAGCCCGGGAACCTGGCGGCGTTGCGCGAACTGGCCCTGCGCCGCACGGCTCAGCGGGTCGATGCGCAGATGGTGGATTATATGCGCGCCCATGCCATCACCGGGCCATGGGAGGCAGGCGAGAAGCTTCTTGTGGCGGTGAATGCGCGTCCGGGTGCCGCTGCCGCGATCCGCTATGGTCGCCGGCTGGCCGATCGGCTGCGTGCAAACTGGACCGCGCTGCATGTCGAGACCGGAAACGCCGGTGATGTGGAACGCGACCGTATCGCCCAGATGTTGCGGCTGGCGGAGCGCATGGGAGGGGTCGCGGCGACCGTGCCCGCGGCAACCGAAGCCGAAGGCGTGATCCAGTTCGCCCGCGCCAACAATGTCACCCACATCGTCACCATGGCGCGGCGCGGCTCGCGCTGGCAGGATTTCCTGCATCCCACACTTGCCCAGGAAATCGTGCGTCGGGCCGCCGAGATGAGCGTGCATGTCGTACCCGATCGCGGTGACGACAGGGGCGTCGCCGGCAACCGTGCATCGGCGCGCGCCCTGCCGGCTCTTTCCGAATTTGCAGGCAGCTTTGCCCTGTGCGCGGCAGCGCTGGGTGCAAGCCTTCTCCTGCGCCAGATACTGGCGGTCTCCAATGTCTCACTGGTTCTTCTGATAGCCGTGCTGGGCAGTGCGGTTGCGTATGGGCTCTGGCCCGCACTGTTTGCTTCCCTGGTGTGCGCTCTGGCCTACAATTTTCTGTTCCTGCCGCCGCTCTACACCTTCACCATCGCCGACCCTGAAAACATCATCACATTGCTGGTTTTCGTGCTGGTGGCGGGCATCGCGAGCAACCTGACCTCGCGTGTGCGCATGCAGGCGATCATCGCGCGACAGCGTGCCGCCACCACCGAGGACCTGTA
>JGI25153J46596_10001813_pt1 | contig 12659 bp, 8 predicted proteins | sample AraplaMF_Col_mMF_FD_46596 | JGI IMG/M metagenome (IMG submission 46596)
AATGATACCTGCCGCCGGGAGGTATTAAAATATAAAGACAAATGGGACGAGCTGACCCAGAAAATGGGCTATTGGGTTGACCTAAAGAACCCCTATGTAACATTTGAGAATAACTATATTGAAAGCCTGTGGTGGTGCTTGCAGCAGCTGTATAAAAAGGGATACCTGTATAAAAGCGTAAGCATACAACCCTACTCACCCGCTGCCGGCAGCGGCTTAAGCTCTGCTGAGCTGAACCAGCCCGGCTGTTATAAAGATGTAAAGGATACCACCGTAGTAGCTATGTTTAAGGCAGTGGAAGGCGACCGTTCCCGCTTCCTGTTTGAAGCAGCCGGCACCGACCAGGTATTTTTCCTGGCCTGGACCACCACCCCCTGGACCCTGCCATCCAACCTGGGCCTTACAGTAGGCGCTAATATAGAATATGCGCTGGTACGCACTTTCAACCCCTACACCCACTTACCGGTATGCGTAATACTGGCCAAAGACCTGGTAGACCGTCACTTTAAAAAAGAAGGGGAAGACGGCGATTTTGCAAATTATAAAGAAGGAGATAAAATAATTCCCTGGCAGATCCTGTCCGTTTTCCGGGGCAGCCAGCTGGANAATATCCGCTACGAGCAGCTGTTGCCATACGTACAGCCGGAAGANGGTGATCCCTTCCGCATTCTGATAGGCGACTTTGTAACTACAGAAGATGGTACCGGTATTGTGCATACTGCCCCTGCTTTTGGTGCAGATGATAACCGCGTAGGTAAGAAGTATGGCATCGGCATTCTTACACTTGTTGACAAGCAGGGGAAATTTTTGGACACTGTGGGTGAGTTCGCTGGACGATATGTGAAAAATTACAAAGACGATCCACAGTATAAGGATGTAGATGTTGACATCGCTGTAAAACTTAAGAAGGAAAACCGCGCATTTAAAGTAGAAAAATACGAGCACAGCTACCCCCATTGCTGGCGTACCGATAAGCCGGTATTATATTATCCGCTGGATGCCTGGTTCATTAAAACCACGGCCCTGAAAGACCGGATGGTAGAGCTGAACACCACAATTAACTGGAAACCGGCCTTTACCGGTACCGGCCGTTTTGGTAACTGGCTGGAGAATATGGTGGACTGGAACCTGAGCCGTAGCCGCTTTTGGGGTACCCCGCTGCCGATATGGCGTACAGAAGATGGCAGTGAGGAAAAATGTATAGGCAGCATAGAAGAGCTGAATGCCGAAATAAGAAAAGCCAGTGAAGTGCTGGGCGGTGATGTAAATAAAAATTACCTGCACCAGGGCATCCTGGACCTGCATAAACCCTATGTGGATGACATTATCCTGGTAAGCGCCGATGGCAAACCCATGCGCCGCGAGCCGGACCTGGTGGATGTTTGGTTTGACAGTGGCGCCATGCCCTATGCCCAATGGCATTTCCCTTTTGAGAATAAGGATGTTTTTGAACAGAACTTCCCGGCAGATTTTATTTGCGAAGGGGTAGACCAAACCCGTGGCTGGTTTTATACCCTGCACGTACTGGGCGCCCTGCTGTTTGATAGCGTAGCATATAAAACCGTAGTATCCAATGGCTTAGTGCTGGATAAGAACGGCGTAAAAATGAGTAAGCGCCTGGGGAATATAATAGATCCGTTTAAGACAATAGAAGAGCTGGGTGCAGATGCTACCCGCTGGTACCTGGTTACCAATGCCAGTCCCTGGGATAGCATGAAGTTTGATACAGATGGTATCAGGGAAGTACAGCGCAAGCTGTTCTCCACCCTGTACAATACCTATAACTTCTTTGCGATGTACGCCAACCTGGATAATTTCTCATTCCGGGAAGCTTACATTCCGCTGCAGGAGCGGCCGGAAATAGACCGCTGGATCATTTCAGTCCTGAACACCCTGGTAAAAGAGGTTACTACCTTCCTGGATGATTATGAACCCACCCAGGCAGGCCGTGTAATACAGGAGTTTGTAGATGAGCATTTAAGCAACTGGTACGTACGTTTGTGCCGCCGCCGTTTCTGGAAAGGGGAGTATGAGCATGATAAAATATCGGCCTACCAAACCTTATACGAATGCCTGGAAAAGATCTCACAGCTAATGGCGCCGGTATCTCCGTTCTTTGCAGACTGGTTATTTGGCAACCTGAACAAGGTAGGGCAGCGTTCAACCGCCGTTTCCGTACACCATACCGATTTTCCGGTACCGGTAGCAGAAGCGATAGATAATGAGCTGGAAGAAAGGATGCAGTTAGCGCAGGATATATCATCTCTGGTACTATCCTTGCGTAAGAAGGTGAACATTAGGGTGCGGCAACCTCTTCAAAAGATCTTAATACCGGTGCTGAACCCTCACATGCAGGTACAGGTTGAGAAGATCGAACACCTGATAAAAAGTGAGGTGAATGTAAAAGGTATTGACTATCTTACGGAAACGGAGGGCTTCATCAAGAAAAAGATTAAGCCTAATTACAAGGCGCTGGGTAGCAAGATGGGAGCAAAAATGAAAGCCGTAGCAGCTGCTATTAGCGCTTTCACAGATGCAGATATAACAGTATTAGAGCGCGATGGGGTTTACAACCTGCTGATAGACAGTGAACAACTACCGTTACAACTGTCCGATGTAGAGATCATTTCCGAAGACATTCCCGGATGGACCGTAGCTAACAAAGGCGCATTAACTGTTGCCCTTGACATTACCATTACACCACAGTTGCAGGATGAGGGGCATGCCCGGGAGCTGGTGAACCGCATACAAAAAATCCGGAAGGATAGCGGCTTTGAATTAACGGACCGGATTATGGTAAAAGTGGCAGCATCAGATACGCTGAAGTCGGCGATTATTCACTATAATGACTATATTTGCACGGAAATTTTGGCAGATAGCTTGGAAATAGTGCCGCAATTACAAGATGGTACCGAAATAGAGGTGAATGACCTTAAATTCAATGTATTAGTTAACAAAAAAAGCTAATCCCCATGGCAACAAAGAAGAAGGTTGCTAGCAAAAAGACCCAAAAGGCAGCTCCGGCTAAGAAAGCGGCAGTAGTAGCAAAAAAGGCAACTGCAGCTAAGAAGCCTGCTGCCAAACCGGTAACTGCGAAAAAGGCAGCTCCGGCACCTAAAAAAGCAACTGTTAAAAAGGCAGCGCCCAAGGTAGCGGTAAAACCCGCTAAACCTGCTGCCACAAAAGCCGTGGTTAAAAAGGCTGCAGTTTCTAAATCGGCGCCCACTAAGAAAGCTGTCGTCACCAAAACAACCGCCGCACCCCCGGCCAAACACATTGTTAAGAAAACCATTGCGCCCGCTGTAAAGCAGGTTGCCAAAAAAGTTCCTGCTGAAAAGCAGAAAGCGGTAGCTAAACACGTTCCCGCTGAGAGAGAAAGTGAAGTAGTAAAATCATCGATTTCAAAGCAAGAAGAAAAAGAAGTTATAATGCCAGTAAAGAAGTCAGATAAGGAAAAAGAAACCGGTAAAAAAGTAGCCGCGGAAAAAACCGAAAAGACCGAGAAGGTTGAAAAGGTTGAGAAAGCCGCTACTCCGGCTAAATCGGAAAAGCCGGAAAGAACCGAGAAGAAAGGTTCTAAATCGGCTGCCACGCTGGTCTCCTACCAGCCTGAGTTTACCAAATCCGTGCTGGACCAGCCGGATGCTCCTACCGGCCCGGTATACCGCTATAGCGATTCAGATCTGCAGGAATTCAGGGACCTGATCACGAAAAAGCTGGAAGCAGCTAAAAAAGAGCTCGTGTATCTGCAGGGCCTTATTACCCGCAAGGACGAAGCCGGTACGGATGATACCGAAAACAAATATATGAGCATGGAAGACGGCAGTGGCTCCCAGGAAAGAGAGCAGCTGAACCAAATGGCCAGCCGCCAGATCCAGTTCATTGATCACCTGGAAAAAGCCATGGTGCGCATAGAAAACAAAACCTATGGCATTTGCCGTGTAACCGGTAAGCTGATAGACAAAGCCCGCCTGCGCGCAGTACCGCACGCTACGCTGAGCATTGAAGCCAAGCTGGCTAAAAGCAAGTAGTAATTAATAATAAATAATAAAAGAGGGAAGTGTTGTTTGAGCAGCACTTCCCTCTTTGCATTAATATTAATTCTTATTATTCATTATTAATTCAACAGCGCTGCAGGTTTCTGCTCGCCGTTCTTCTTCATTTGCCGGGCTGCCAGGTATACCAGCCCTGCGCCGGCCAACGCCACCAGGCTGCCAATACCAATACGGCGCACCTGTTTTTTACTGATGGGCGGCAGCTTTAAACGGAACTTTTCCGGGCCGGCCTGCGCTATGCTCAGCAGCGGCGACATGTAAGGGCCGGGAATGATCTTATCAGCTACTTTCTCAATACACTCCACCTGCGTATCAAAGGCCACGCCTATACCCGCTTCCTTCAGCAGGTCAGATCCATCCACCCCGCTGCCTACATAAATAATGTTCTGCGGCATTACGTGGTATTTGTGCGCTATATAGGGCAGTATGTTCTTTTTGTTATAGTGCGGCAATGCATCGGCGCCATCCTCGCTGGGCTGCCGGAAATATTCGGGTATGCTTATCTCGCCGGTAGCCACGCTATCATATAAATGTAGGCGGTTGGCAAATACAAAATCCATCCCCAGCTTATTCTTAATATGCCGGGCCACACATTCAAACCCGTCGGTGATCAGGCCGCAGGCATAACCTCTTTTCTTTAGCTCATGCACCACTGCTTTAATATCCGGCACTATGGGGATGGCGTCTGCTACTTCCAGCAGCTCTGCCAGGTTACGGTCGCGGAACAGGGCAGCAGTATGCTCCAGTATGGTTACCGGATCGCTGAAGTGTTCCAGTATTTGCTGCAGGGATATTTCGCAGTCGAAAGCATTGGCGGCCAGCTGCAGATAATCCTGGGTAAAAACGGCTTCGTCCAGGTTAAAGATCACCATCTTATGCAGCTTGTCAATAGATTCCAGGATGGAGTATTCCATTTGCTCCCGTATCAGGTTAATATTACCCAGGGTTTCCAGGTTCTCCTGCGGAAGGTTCATGTGTTCTGCCTTGTGTAAAATAGTGCGGGAAACCTCGCGTGACATTTTGCTCAGCTGCTCCCAGGTTTGCATGGCATTTTCGATCTTTCCTATATTGGCTTCTGTTATGCGGGCGCCCAGCACATGCATATCTATCAGCAGGCCAATATCTACCCCGTAATCATTTTCAAACTGCACGCGAGAAAGGAATGATTTGCGCGCAGCTATCATACCGCTCAGCGGCTGCTGAAAATGCGCCAGCTCCGGGAACAAAATGCTTAACAGGGGTTTGGCTACCAGCTGCGTAACGCGGCCGGCCTGCCGGGTAAAATAAGATTTAACAAAATCAGATTCGTCGTTAATGATGGGATCGGTCAATAATTCCACAATATTTTCCGGATAGGTGAGGATGTCCCCATCTATATACATCACAATATCATATTTGGCGGCCATCAGCCCTTCCCGCATGGATATACCTTTGCCGCGCTGGCTGCTGGTAATTACCCGTACGCCTTCCTTCATGGCTTCTTCAACAGTGTTATCCCGACTATTATCATCTACTACAATGATCTCTACCTTGCGTGTGGTCTTTTTAACTAATCTGATAACCTGCCGTACTGTGGCCCCTTCGTTTAAAACTGGAATAACGATTGAAATCATAGGGAACGCTTTGTTTTGTTATGGGTGAAAAAAAAGTGTACCTAAAAACTCTTCCAAAATGGCATAGTGTAGGGCTACCATGCCTCAAAAATGGTACCAACAGGGGGAGTGGCAGCAGGGTGAAAAGCTTACTTAAACTCCTGCATTTCAACGAGTCGTCTGTATATTCCGTTTAATGCTATTAATTCATCATGCGTACCCCGCTCTTTTATTTCACCTTTGTCCAGCACGGCTATTTCATTGGCATGTTGTATAGTAGAAAGGCGGTGGGCAATTACCACTGTAGTGCGGTTCTCCATCAGTTTATCCAGGGCTTCCTGNACCAGCTTTTCAGATTCAGTGTCNAAAGCGCTGGTAGCTTCATCTAAAATTAATATAGGCGGGTTCTTGAAAATGGCCCGGGCAATGGTCAGGCGCTGGCGCTGGCCGCCGCTCAGCTTCATACCACGGTCGCCAATGCTGGTTTCATAGCCATGTTCCAGCTGCACAATAAATTCATGTGCATTGGCAATTTTCGCGGCCTGTATCACCGCTTCCTTATCGGCATTGGGCTGGCCAAAAGCAATGTTATTGAACACGGTATCATTAAACAAAATAGCCTCCTGGGATACCATGCCCATTAAGCCGCGCACGTCTTCCATTTGCAGGTCGCGTATGTCCTGCCCGTCAATGCTGATNCGGCCTTCCGTAACATCGTAAAAACGGGGCAGCAGGTCGGCCATGGTTGATTTTCCGGCGCCGCTTTTACCTACCAGCGCCACCATTTTACCTTTCTGAATAGTGAGGTTTATATTTTTCAGCACATCCTGCTGCTCNTAGCGGAAGGTAACNTTCTCATACCGGATCTCTTTTTCAAAACTNCGTATAGCCCCGGCGTTAGGTTTATCCTGTATGGTGCTGGGCACATCCAGCACGCGCAGCACGCGTTCGCCGGCAGCCAGGCCACGGGGCATTACCGCAAAGGCATTGGCAATATTCTTTGCCGGCGCAATGATCTGGAAGTACAGCGCAATGTAGGCAATAAAGGCGGCCGCCGTAAGCTCGCTGCGCCCGGTAAGTATCAGGTTACCCGCATACACCATGATAATAACGATCACCAGCACACCCATGGTTTCAGACAGCGGTGAGGCCAGCTCCCGCTGGTTTTGCATAGCCCTTACCGTTTCGGCATAATCCCCGTTTTCCCGGGCAAATTTTTTTCGCATAAAGCCCTCTGCATTAAAGGCTTTGATGATACGTATACCCGATAACGTTTCCTCTGCTGTATTTACAATCTTACCCAGCAAATGCTGGCTTAAAGTTCCCTTTTTCTTTAGCTTGCCGGTGATCAGGGATATCAGGTAACCTGAAACAGGGAACACCAGCAAAGTGAACAACGTAAGGGTTTTAGAGAGAATGAACAAGGCAATGAAGGTGGAGATAACCTGCAGCGGATCCCGGAAAATAGTTTGCAGGGAGGTTACTACAGAGGCTTCAACCTCTACCACATCGCTGCTGATGGTGGACAGCAGATCGCCTTTACGCTCCTGCTGAAAAAAGCGCAGGGACTGGGTGCTGAACTGTGCATACAGCTTTTCACGCATTCTCATAACCATGGTTACCCGCATGCGTGTAAGCACCTTCTGGCCCAGGAAGCCGAACAGGTTCTTAAGCAGCACTGCTATCAACACTACCATGCACACATATACCAGCATACCGAACTTGCCGGTAGTATTCATATAGTAAGTGAGGTAGTAGTTAAAAACATCCTTAAAATAATCTATCGAAAGCGAGAATTTGGGCAGGTGGGTTACAACGGCCTGCTGCCCGGTGGCAAACAGGGCATCCATCAACGGCATTACAAGGGTGAAGCTGAACAGGCTGAAAATGGTATAAAGAAAAATATATACTATATATTCCGGCACATAGTGGTGATAGGGCCGGGATAATTGCAGTAAGCGAAAAAACGTTTTCATTCCTAATTATTTGTCTTTTCAGCGGCAATACGGAACCCCGCATTAACCATGCAAGGTTTCATGTATCTTTGCCAGATCAGAATAAGTGCGCAAGTTACTATATTATACGGTTGTATGGTGATACAGCCGTACGACCATACAACTTTACATTATGCAGGAAACTAAGAGGCAGAAACAAGTAGGACAGTTATTACAGAAAGAGCTGAGCGATATTTTTCAGCGGATGGGGTACAACNTTATTGAAGGCGGTATGATATCGCTTTCNGCCGTACGCGTTACCCCCGATCTGCTGGAAGCCAGGGTATACCTGAGCATGTTCCAGATAAAGGATAATGCGGATATGATGGAGCGTATCAAGGAAAGAGGCTGGGAGATCCGCAAGGAGCTGGGGATGCGTGTAGGCAAGCAGCTGCGCCGGGTACCNGAGCTCTCGTTTTTCCTGGATGATACGCTGGACTANGTGTTCCGTATGGAGGAGCTGTTCAAAAAAATTAAGGACGATGATGCCGGTAAGGAAAACAAGTAAATACTTCTAATGATCTGGCAGTTTGCTTCCCGGTATTTCAGGGCCAAAAAATCAACCAATGCCATTAACATTATAGCATGGGTAAGTGTGGTAGCCATTGGCGTTGGCGCCGGTGCGCTTATTGTTATACTCAGTGTTTTTAATGGTTTTGAAGGGCTGGTAAAGTCCCTGTACTCCTCTTTTTACCCCTCCGTTAAAATAAGCCCGGTTACGGGTAAAACCATTTTGCTCAGCCCCGCGCAGCTAAAACAAATAGCTGCAGTGAAGGGCGTTGCGCATTATTCCGCAGTAATAGAGGAAAAGGCGGTGATGCAGTTTGGCGAGGAAAAGACCATTGCCACGCTGAAGGGGGTAGACAGCCACTATAATGAAGTAACCCGCGTAAAGGAAAAAGTAGTACGCGGCCGTTTTGATACCGGTGATGAAAATGCATACCGCGCCGTACTGGGCATAGAGCTGGAAAGCGCGCTGGGCGTGGATGTAGAGCGTAGTATGGTNCCNGTGGATGTGTATGTGCCCCGCCGCAGCGCCGGTGGGCTATTGCCTAATGAAGCGCTGAACAGCAGCTATCTGTANCCTGCCGGCACCTTTGCCATTCAGCAGGAGTTTAACAGCAAATACGTTATTACCCATATTGATTTTATGCGCAAGCTGCTGGAGCTGGGGCCCAATGAAATGTCGGCCCTGGAAATTGCCACCGCCAGCGGTACGGAGGACCTGGTGCTGAAGCAGCGGCTGGAACAGCTTCTGGGCCCGCAGTTCAGGATCCAGACCCGCTATGAGCAAAACCAGGCGTTGTATGCTATTATGCAAACGGAAAAATGGGCTGTGTACGTGATCCTTAGCTTTATACTGATCATAGCCGCGTTTAACATGATCGGTTCCCTGTCCATGCTGGTGATTGAAAAGCAGAAGGATATTACCATCCTGAAAGCCATGGGTGCGCGGCAGCAGCTGATCATGAAAATATTTTTGGCAGAGGGGCTGATCATTGCGGGGATAGGAGCAGGTTTGGGATTTGGATTAGGCGCGCTGGTTTGCTGGATCCAGCAGCAGTTTGGCGTTATAAAGCTGGAAGGCGCTTCTTTCCTGGTAGATGCTTACCCCGTAAGCATGCACCCCATGGATTTTGTGCTGGTAAGCATTACCATTATCGTAATCGGCATAGCTGCCAGCTGGTATCCGGCCCGGCGGGCATCGATGCTGGAGATAGAGCTGAAGGCAACCTGAGAATTACGAATTGGGTACTGCCTGATAGCAGGTTTTTCCCGAAAAAGAAATTTAATAACAAAAGGGAAGACGGTTAATAATAACAGTCTTCCCTTTTTATCTTAAATCACTGGTTATTAGTCAAAAATCACAAACAGGTACTACAGTCATCCGCTGCATTCTATTCGCAATTCGTAATTAAATAATCCGTAATTGACTAATAATCTCCTAAAGATGTTGCCGGCAGCTGCTCCAGGGCTTTAGCCAGTTGCTCGTCGCTGGGGGCAATACCATGCCATTCATGGTGGCCTTCCATAAAGTCAACCCCTTTACCCATAACNGTTTTCATCATGATGGCAATAGGTTGTCCCTTACCGGTCAGGCCTTTAGCCTTTTCCAGGGTAGCTACTACCTCATCCAGGTCGTTACCGTTTTCCAGTACGATCACGTTCCAGCCAAAAGCTTTGAATTTTGCCGGCAGGTCGCCCAGGCCGCCGATCTGGTCGGTAGGGCCGTCGATCTGCTGACCGTTCCAGTCAACCGTAATAATCAGGTTATCCACTTTATGGTGGGGGGCAAACATAATGGCTTCCCAAACCTGTCCTTCTTCCAGCTCGCCGTCACCGTGCAGGGAAAACACCAGGCCTTTATCGTTATTCAGCTTTTTGGTCAGTGCAGCGCCTATGGCCACACTCATACCCTGGCCCAGGGAGCCGCTGGCGATCCGGATACCCGGCAGGTGCTCGTGGGTAGTGGGGTGGCCCTGCAGGCGGGAGTTAAGTTTACGGAAAGTGCTCAGTTCCTGGGTGGGAAAATAACCGGATCTGGCTAATGCGCTGTAATACACCGGGGAAATATGCCCGTTGGACAGCACAAAAACATCCTGGTCCTTGGCATCCATGTCAAAGGGCTGGGGGGTATGCTGCATTACCTTAAAAAATAAAGCGGCAAAATAATCGGTGCATCCCAGGGAGCCACCAGGGTGGCCGCTTTGCACGGCATGTACCATGCGTACAATATCCCTTCTGATCTGAGTGGCAATTTCTTGAAGCTTCGGCATGATAGTTGCAATTTTTTTAAAATGGCAAAACTAAGAGATATTTACCAAGATTTAGAGAGCGAGATCCACAAACTTTTACGAAATTAGTGTTCGGGTAGTCACAGTTTTTTAGTTTTTGAATTTTATTGATATTCATTTAATTGAATTTAATATCTTTGTATAATCTAGTATTATAACCCCCTACTGATGGAGAATGTATTAATTGCAAGCGTCCTAAGTTTTGTTGTCACTTATTTTGCAATCCCGGTACTGATCAGGGTTGCAGAATTAAAGCACTTGTACGACGAACCGGATGAAAGAAAATCGCATAAGACCAATATTCCTACCTTAGGGGGTATCGGCTTCTTTTCGGGCTTTGTGATGGCAGCCGCGGTATGTGCACCGTCGTTGGCAAATTCCCCTTTTCAGTATATGATAGCAGCCTTCTTTATCATCTTTATGGTGGGTTTGAAGGACGATATCATAGGGCTGTCACCGTTAAAAAAGCTCATAGGCCAGCTGATCGCCTCTTTTGCGGTAATATACCTGGGTAACCTCCAGATCAACAGCATGTATGGTTTCCTGGGCATCAATGCTTTACCGCCNCACTTCGGACTGTTGCTCACTTATTTTACTTTCCTGGTAATTATTAATGCTTTTAACCTGATAGATGGCGTAGACGGCCTGGCCGGCAGCATTGGTATGCTGGTATCCTGCATTATGGGCACTTACTTCCTGTACGCCGGCGAAACGCTGTATGCNGTACTGGGATTTGGCCTNGCAGGCGGTTTNGCNGCTTTCCTGATCTACAATATTTCCCCGGCACGTATATTCATGGGCGATACCGGCTCCCTGCTGGTAGGCCTGGTGAATGCCATCCTCATAGTAAAGTTCATAGAAGTAGCCGGTAACCCGGCTGCGAAATTGCCGGTTAATGGCGTACCGGCAGTAGCTTTTGCCATCCTGATAGTACCCCTGTTCGATACGCTGCGGGTATTTTCTATCCGTATGCTCAAAGGCCGGTCACCTTTCACAGCCGACCGTAACCACATTCACCATTACCTGCTGGAGCTGAAGCTGAACCACAAGCAAACCACCCTGGTAGCTGTGGCCTCTAACATAGTATATGTAGCTGCCGCCTTTGCGCTGCAGGACCTGGGCACAAACTACCTGCTGCTGCTGGTAACCGGTTCAGCCGGTATCCTCACCATTGGACTGTACCTGGCCAAGAAAAAGAAGGCTGTACCCAAACCTGTGCCCGCAACAGTATTACAAACTGTTACACCGGCAACCGTAACCGTGAACAAAGAGCCGGTTATAGCCAAACCAAAAATACTGAGGGTAAACCCCGAAGGTATGCTGCAAGACAAATAATAATATACGCAGAACGCTAAACGCATAAAGCTGAACGCCTGATACTTCATAGTGTCAGGCGTTTTTGCTTGTGCAGGCTTTAAGCCTGCTACCTGCAATAATGCAAGCTTACCCTCGCATTAAGCGTTCAGCATTAGGCATTCAGTGTTTAGCATTTAGCATCCCATCCTCTATATACTCCCCGCATTTTATATGTTAGCCATTGAGTTGTAGCAGCTACGCATTCAGCCTTCCGCGTTCCGCATTTAGCGTTCCGCGTTCTTTGACGATTAAAAGAAATCCTGTAGGTTTGCAGGCACTTAACTAATTTTTTGCTATGCAAGACGATCTAGCCTTAATTATGGAGGATGCTACAGATTCCATGGAAAAAGCCATTAAACACCTGGAAGTAGAGCTCACGAAGATCAGGGCCGGTAAAGCAAATCCCCAGATACTGGATGGTTTATCCGTTGACTATTACGGTTCCAGTACCCCGCTTAACCAGGTGGCCAATGTAAGCGTGGCCGATGCACGCACCCTTACCATTCAGCCCTGGGAAAAGAACATGATACAGCCTATTGAAAGGGCTATCATAGCAGCCAACATTGGTCTTAACCCGCAGAACGATGGACAGATGATCCGTTTGTTCCTGCCTCCTTTAACAGAAGAGCGCCGCCGGGAGTTTGTAAAACGTGCAGCCGGTGAAGGCGAGCAGGGTAAAGTATCCATCCGCAGCATTCGCCGCGATGCTATTGAGAACATTAAGAAATTGCAGAAAGATGGGTTAAGCGAAGACATTGCCAAAGATGCGGAAGCCGATATCCAAGCCCTGACGGATAAATATATTGTTCTGATAGACAAACACTGCGCTACCAAGGAAAAAGAGATTATGGCCATTTAATAATGTGC
>JGI25153J46596_10001819_pt1 | contig 12638 bp, 8 predicted proteins | sample AraplaMF_Col_mMF_FD_46596 | JGI IMG/M metagenome (IMG submission 46596)
TTCAGATTCGTTGTAAGGAAATTTATTAGGTGCTATGCCCAGGTACTGGAANTGTGCATTATCCGCATTGCTGGTCATAGCNTTGGCAAAATTAGCCTCAATAACGGTTTTGGCGGTGGCCGGGTCAGCNTCTGCCATACGAATGCCCAGGCGTAATATTAAAGAGTAAGCCAGTTTTTGCCAGGCCGCTACATTCCCGTTGTACAGCACATCNCCGGCATCAAAGCTGGCCAGGGAAGGGTCCATACCGGCGGCCTGTGTAGCCAGNGTATCTATCAGGGATTTGTAAATGGTTTTGGCATCNTCATACGCCGGGCGCAGGTTATTTTCATTCAGCTTAAAGGCCTGCGTGTAGGGCACATTACCATATGCATCTGATAAGAACTGTATGATCCATGCTTTCAGGATCTGTGCAATGGCTATCTGGTTCTTTGAATTGGCAATGGGCGTAGCACGGTTCATCTGTATGATCTGGTCCAGGTTATGGAGGGATACGCTGTACAGGTTATCCCATAGCCCGCCGTTAATACCTTCATCCAGCAAATAGCGGCTGTCGTTAGCCTTATCATTACCGGTCCAGTATTGTGCGTAAGGCATGCCTATACGGCCGTTCTGCGGGCCGGCGTACAGGATATCCATGGCCGACTTTTCAGCACCGGTCAGTAAATACTGCGGCTGTGTTGTAGTGGGCTTGGTTGGATCGTGATTAATATCTTCCAGTTTTTTACAACCTGCTATCGCCAGGCAGCTCAATAAAAGATAGCAGCTATATTTTAAATATCGTGTAAGCATCTCCGTTAGTTTGTTGTTTTAGAAAGAAACATTCAGGTTCACACCATAGGAACGCAGCGATGGCAGCGCACCTCCTTCAATACCCTGCACNTTGGAAGCAGAGTTGGTAATGTTGGAGGGATCNACATTCGGCGCATTACTATGTATCAGCCACAGGTTACGGCCGTACAGGGAAATACGGGCAGCCTGTGCGCCTATCTTTTTATACCATGATTCCGGGAAGTTATAACCCAGCTTCACCTCACGCAGGTATATATAGCTGGCATCATACAGGTCTGCCTTACTGATCACATTACCAAAGTTCTGGCTAAAGTGGTCTTTGGCAGAGATCTTTACGGTATTCTCTTTTCCATCATCCATTACGCCCGGTACAATAATGCCGTTCTCACGAATGCCGTTTTCCGCAGTTACATCCAGCAGGCCGGATTTTTTACCATACAGGTTGGTGTAAGAGAAGAAGTCACCGCCATGCTGGAAGTCAACCAGGGCAGATAAGTAAATGCCTTTGAAAGAGAAGCTGTTGGTAACACCGCCTACATAATCAGGGTTGGCGTTGCCGATGGCTTTAATACCGGATGCCTGGTAAAAGCCTTGTGCCGTTACCTTCTTCCTGCCCTGTTCATCATACACATAATCCGTACCCATAATGGTGCCCAGCGCGCTGCCTACTATTGCGGCAATGGATACCTTCCTTGTACGGCGGTCAGTAGCCAGTGTCAGCTGGTCCAGCTGGGTATCAAACTGGTCAATGTTCATATCCAGCAGCTTGTTACGGTTGCGGGCAAAGTTGGCGTTAATATCCCAGCGGAAACCGCCTTTCAGGCGAATGGGGTTCAGGTTCAAACCTACTTCAAAACCCTGGTTCTGTACGCTGCCGCCATTTACTACTAAGAAGCTGAAACCTGTTGCAGTAGGTACCGGCATGCTAATGATCTGGTCTTTGGTCTTCCTGTTATAATAGGTAACGTCAAAGCCTACACGGCTATCCAGGAAGCGCATTTCCGTACCAAACTCATACTCATTGGTGCGTTCCGGTTTCAGGTTCAGGTTATTCTTTACTGAAGAGAANTGTGTAACCGGGTTGGAGCCAAAGGGCGGTATGAANGCGTAGGTATCATACACCTGGAAAGGATCGGTATCGCTACCTACAGCAGCTAAGCTACCNCGGATCTTACCAAAGTCCATCCACTTCCATTTCAGCAGGTCAGAGAATACCAGCGAAAGGGAAGCTGAGGGGTAGATGTATGGATTGTTTTTTACATTGATCGTAGAGCTCCAGTCGCTACGGCCGGTAAGGTCCAGGAACAGGTAGTTCTTGTAACCTAAAGTGGCGGTTGCAAAAGCAGAGTTGATCTGCTTTTCATAGTACTGATCTATGGGCTGGGCGGTTTGTATGGAATTATTCAGGTTATACACACCGGGTATAATAAGGCCGCCTACGGTAGAACCGCCGGTAGTGGTGGCTTTGCGGTGCAGGATGTTGCCACCCAGGGTTGCATCCAGCGTAAGATCGCCGAATTTTTTATTGATATCGGCGGTGAACTGATAGTTCATTTCGCGGGAATCGCGGATCCGTTTTATGTAAGAGCCGGTAATGTTCGGCTGCTGCGACATTCTTTCCTCTGCCTGCATATTATACTGGTCCATGAACACACGGCCGCTCAGCGTTAACCATGACAGTACAGTATAATCCAGTCCTACCTGGCCAAACAGGCGGTTACGGGAATCATTCTCATAATCGCGGTAGCTGTTCCAGTAAGGGCCGTTGCTGAACTTTACAGTAGCATCGTCCCAGGTAGTGCGGTTCCAGGTGATCTGTGACCCATCGGGATACACATAGTTCTTAGCCCGGTTCATATCCAGCTGCCGCTGGCCAAACATGGTGAACTGCAGGGTAGGGTTGGGGCCTGTAAAGCCGGTACCGGGGCGGCCTTTTGCCTGTAGTATGCTGTAGTTAACAGATGCTACGGCGTTTAAATTCTTGGCCAGCTGGTAATTACCGTTTACGGAAACGTTGTTCCTGTTTAAGGATGCATTGGGTAATACAAAGGTTTGTTTGGTATTACCGTAGGAGAAGCGGATGGATCCCTTATCGCTGTTGCCTGCAACGGCAATATTATTTGTAAGCGTAGTACCTGTTTTATAGAAGTCCCTTACATTGTTCGGCTGCGGCGCCCAGGGGGCGGTTTTCCCAAAATCCGGGTTGCCTTTATCCTTATCAAATGACCAGTAGTGGCGTACCTGGCGGCCATCTAATCTGGGTCCCCAGGATTCATCTGCATAAAACTGCGGCATCAGATCATAACGGCCTTTACCGTTATTATCATCATAGCTTGCAGCCTGCTCATTCAGGAAAGCTTCCGGGTGCTGGTTATAGTACAAGGTATCAAACCCGGTATAACCGCCACCATACTGGTTCTGGTAATTCGGTAATTTATATACCTGGTCTATCTGCGCATTCAGGCTATAGGTAATGCCCAGGCCTTTATCGGTATCCGGTTTCTTTTTGGTGGTTATAAGNAACACACCGTTAGATCCGCGGCTGCCATATAATGCAGTAGCAGCGGCGCCTTTCAGCACAGAGATGTTCTCGATATCTTCCGGGTTAATATCCTGTATGGGGCTGCCGTAGTCATAACCGCCACCACCGTTCTGCTGGCCGGGCTCGTTGAGTACATTGTTGATGATGGGTACACCATCTACCACAATAAAGGCATTGTTATCGCCCAGGATGGATTTATTACCGCGGATGGTCATTTTGGTAGAACCGCCCATGGAGCCGGTATTGGTGCTCACCTGCAGGCCCGCTACCTTACCGGACAGCGCGTTCACAAAGTTCACTTCTTTGGCTTCCTGTACGGCATTACCGCCTACTTCCTGCAATGCGTAACCTACGGCCCGGGAGTTTTTGCGGATGCCCAGCGCGGTTACCACTACTTCCGACAGCTGTTTTTGCCCGGATGCAGCGGCTTTTANTGATACATTGATCGGCTCCTGNCCTTTTACCGGTATGGATTGCTCTCCATACGAAACGGCCGATACCACGATCACATCGTTGTTAGCGGCCTGTATGGTGAACTTACCTGTTGGGTCGGACATTACGGCCTGGCCGGTGTTCTTGTTCAACACCTTGGCGCCCGGTATGGGCGTATTGGCGGTATCCTGCACCTGGCCCTGAACGGCAAATTTAGGCCCGGTTGATTGTGATGTGGATGTAGCGTTGCCGCCCGGCACTATCAGCGCAGTGTCCTGCGCCGGCTTGCGGGAGGTGTCCCTGCGCGCGCCACTGGTATCCTGTGCCGCTTTACCGGAAGTATCTGTTTGTGTTTTTTTAGTGCTGTCCGGGAGTATTACCCCGGAATTAGCTGGTTGCCCACCAGTAGTATCTTTACGTATGGTTGTGTCTTTTTTGGTAGTATCCTGCTGAACTGTTGAATCTTTACGTACCGGCGCTGTGGTATCCGACTGCGCTTTGCCGGTGGTACAATAAAAAAGACAGCACAGCCCTAACCCGGCGAGTACATGGCTTTTCATGATATATGCGAGATTTTTGATTACGCTGTGATCTGGTAGCAAAAGGTGAATGGCTTTCAATAAATCATGGTTTCACCTGTTCAGTTTTCACCCTTTCATGGCTTCCGTTGTTTCTTTTTTTGATGCGGACATTCTCTAAAGTGCATACATACAGTTACAGTGCTTTCATCATTTCATAGTGCGCAATGCCTACTTCCGTAAATTCATCCCCATGGATCCTATACCCCAACTTTTCATAAAAACCCGCTGCTGTTTTACGGGCGTGCATCATCAGTGTTGTAAAGCCATTTTGTACGGCCTGCTGTTCTGCAAAGCTGATAATGCCGCGCCCTATGCCCCTGCCCTGGTACGCCTGATCTACTGCCATTTGCCGGAGTTGAATAGTGCTTTCATCAACCGGCGATAATATGCAGCACCCGATCAGTATTTCCGTATCATGACCGTTCTCCTTTGTGTAACAACCTATCAGGAAATCATTGATCTCCTGTTGCAGATAATCCTGCGTGAATGTAAGCCCCAGCGGTTTGCGCAAGATCACATCACGTAAGGCTACCATATCCTGGTAATCACAACTACCGTATTCGATTATACGAAAATGCAGCATACTACAAAAGTGATGGATCTAAGTACAGTACTGCGTTATACGTGATATACCAATGTCCGTCAGCCGGGGTACAACAAACATCGGGCCAGCGGGCCAAACCACTGGCTTTGCGGGGATTAGGAGGGGAGTATGGGGATGGTGGCTTCATATAAAGTGCGTACTGGTGGCGTTGAACAGCGAAATTATTCCGGTAAGGCATAGGATTTGGGTATAATTACCAAAGGTAACCAATAAATATTACCGTCCGCCAGGAGGCGTTTATATATGGGGACTATGTCAGCAATGTGTGGATGGAAAGACGGCTGAGAGCCATTTTTTAACGTTTCATTTGCGAGGGGAAAACTATATTTGACGATGCCTATTCGGAAAAATAGACAGTATACGTATATATACACTGGAGCACTTCTATCACTACTTCTGTTACTGCTGGCCGGTTTACAGCCTGTGTGCGCCCAGCAGGTAAGACTGAATGGTATGGTGGTGGATGCGGATACCAAAACCGGCCTGCCTGCTGTAACCATCATTAACAAGCGTACCCAAACGGGCGCCATGACCAATGAAACCGGCCGCTTCCTGATAGAAGCCATGCCCGGTGATACCATTGAGTTTTCCATGTTAAGCTATTACAAGAAAGAAATAGTAACCCCACTGGAAGCAGCCAGCTTCAACATTTACCTGAATAAAAGGATCTTTGGCCTGCAGCAGATAAACGTACGGGGTAAGAACTACCATAACGATTCACTGGCTACACGGGAAGAATACGGTAAGTATTTTAACTATAAAAAGCCGGGCGCCATGGATGTGCTGAAAACACTGCCGGCCAACCCGGTAACCGCACTGTCGTACCTGATGCCCAGCAAAACCCGCAAACGTAAAGAGCAGTTCCATGAACAGCTGCTGTACTGGGAAAAGGAAAAGTTTATAGATTACCGCTACTCACCGGAGCTGGTGGCAAAAATGACGAAGCTGGAAAGCCCGGAGCTGGACAGCTTTATGCTGCATTACCGCCCTGGTTACAACTTCCTGCAAAACGCAACGGATTACGACCTGCTGCTGTACATTAAACAAAGCTTTGAGCAGTATAAGCAGGAGAAGAAGGAACCGGCAGCGCAGCAGTAATGATGTGCGGATGTGCAGATATGCATATTAGCACATCAGCACATTTATCATTGTTTCAGCAGCTCTCCCTTTAACCGCAACAATTCAGTTTCAGCCAGCTTGGTATTATACCGTGCTAAGATCAGGCGGTTAAAAGCATCCTGCAGGCTTTGCTGGGCCAGCTTTACTTCCAGGGTGGTGGAAACGCCCTGCCGGAAACGCTCTAAGGCTACCATGGCATTTTCACGCGCCAGGCCGATATTCTCTTCTTCCAGCGTTACAGATTGCTTGTAATATTCGTAGTTCTTAAAAGTAGAATCAATGCTGAGGCTGACGCGCGTTTGCGCATTCTCCAGCCACAGTTTCTGATACTCTACATTCAGCTTAGCATTTTTTACCTGCCTTTTTACATCCAGCCCGTTGAAAATAGGAATGGTAGCGGTAAAGCCGTAGTTGAACACCCCGTTCTGGTTAAAGATAGGGCTGAAAGAGTTGGTGGCTGCATTGGAATTTACCCGGCTGAAGTTGTATGCGGAGTTAAAGGACACCACCGGAAAGTAGGCTTAGCGGTTTTCAGATCAATTTGTGAAATGAACAGGTTTTGCTGCGCTACTTTCAGCGCCGCATTGTTACGCATGATCTCCTGCTGCAGGTTGCCATAGATCAGCTCCAGGTTAATGGGAATAGAATCTTCTACCTCATAGGTGGTATTAGCCACCGCTACCACCATTAGCTGGTTCAGGGCTGCCTTACGCTGTGAGATAACAGTTTGCTGGCGCAGGTATGCTGCTTTTTGCGCGTTATAGTCCACGCGGGATTGCAGCAGGTCTGTTTTAGGCGCCAGCCCGGTCTGGAACTTGGCATCTGACAGCTTTACCCGTTCTTCCGAAATAGACATCTGCTCTGAAAGATTGCGCAGCTGCTGTTTTTGTTGTACTATATCGTAATAGCCATTAATAATATCGGCAATGGTATTGATCATTTGATCGCGCAGGGCCAGGTTGCCCAGGTCGCGCAGGCCTTCCAGGCGATCGCGGGAGGTGAACATACGTAACCCGTCAAACAAGGTCCAGTTAAGGCTTACATTGCCGGTGTAATTGTTGCTTTTAATACCGCTGGTATCCCGCTTATTGCCATTGGCAAATTCCTGTTTGGTGCGGGTATGGCTCCAGGTTCTGCCGGCAGTGGCATTTACGCGGGGCACAAAAGCCATGTTTACATAGGCATAATCGTTTGCATAGATCGCTGCGTCATTCTGAGCCAGCCTGATATCGTAGTTATTCTTCAGGGCCAGGTCTATGGCCTGATCCAGTGTAAGCACCTGCTGGGCATACCCTTGCATGAACCCTAACAGCAGTGTACAAAATATGATAGTTGATCTCATCTCTTGATTTACGATTTACGATCTTAGATCTACAATTTATGGCGAAGTATGTCCCGGATAAACCGTAGATCTAAAATCTGAAATCTGAAATAGCATTATGCATGTGCAGCTGCTGCATCTTTACTGATGAAGGCTTCCTGCCCTTCTTCCAGTTCCGCCTCTTCTTCATTTTCTTTAGCAGGCTTTCTTCTTGAAAGAAAGCTGTACATAGCCGGTATTACAAATAAGGTAAGTACCAGTGAAAATATAATACCTCCTACAATTACGATCCCCAGCGGAATACGGCTGGTGGCCGCTGCGCCCAATGACATGGCAATGGGCAGCGCACCCAGGGCCATGGCCAGGCTGGTCATGAGAATGGGGCGTAAACGCATGGTGGCTGCATCAATTACTGCGCGCTTTTTGATCATGCCGCTATCACGTTTGTGGTTGGCAAATTCTACGATCAGGATCCCGTTCTTGGTTACCAGCCCAATTAACATGATAACGCCGATCTGTGAAAAGATGTTCCAGGTTTGATTAAACAACCACAACGACAACAGCGCACCNGCAAAGGCCAGCGGCACCGTGATCATAATAATTAAGGGATCTACCCAGCTTTCAAACTGCGCNGCCAGCACCAGGTAAATAAGCACCAGGGCCAGCACCAGCGCAAACATGGTATTGGAGCCGCTTTCCGCAAAATCGCGGGATGAGCCGGAGAGCGCGGTGTTAAAGGATTCATGGATCACGCCTTCTTTCTTAAGCCGGTTAAAAATGCCGTACATGGCATTAATGCCATCTCCGATAGTTTTACCCGGCGCCAGGCTGGCGGATATGGTAGCGGATTTGTACCGGTTAAAGTGGTAAATAATGGGCGGGCTGGTTTCTTCCCGGATGGTTACCAGGTTATCCAGCTGAATGGCTTCGCCCAGGTTGTTACGCACATAAATGTTCTGCAGATCAGCCGGGTCATCGCGGTTAGCGCGGAACACCTGGCCCATTACCTGGTACTGTTTACCATTACGTATAAAGTAACCATAACGCAGGTTGCTCAGCGCCAGCTGCAGGGTTTGTGAAATGTCTTCTACGGATACGCCCAGCTCACTGGCTTTTTCCCGGTTAATATGAATGCGCAGCTCCGGCTTGTTAAACTTCAGGTCCACATCAATGGCCTGGAAAGTTGGATCGGCATTGGCCTCTTCCAGGAAACGGGGCAGCACGGCTGCCAGCGTATCAAAGTTGATGTGCTGCAGCACAAAGGCTACGGGCAGGCCACCACGGCGCCCTACCTGTATGGTTTGCTGCTCGATGGCAAATACGCGGCCTTCCGGAAAGCGGTACATATTCCGGTTCACCATGTTCACAATATCTTTCTGGGAACGGGTACGGTCATGCGGCTCAGATAATACCACATTGGCAAAAGCCGAATTTACGGCGCCGCCGCCGCTAAAGCCCGGTGCAGTTACGGTAAGGATGATATTTTTTTCGGGTATGGAATCCAGCATGAACCGGCTTAGCTTGTCCACGTAGTTATCCATNTAATCAAAGGAGGTGCCTTCCGGCGCTGTTATGGACAGGCGGAACTGGCTGCGGTCTTCTATAGGCGCCAGCTCAGACGGCAGGGTTTTAAACAGTAAATAAACCAGCAGCAGGCAGGCGCCAATAATAACCACTCCCACCCAACGTACCCGCATAAACTGCTGCAGCGAGTTTTTATAGCCGTTTTCCATCCACTGGAAAAAAGGTTCTGTTTTGGTATAGAACCAGGAGTGCGTATGTTTTTTGCGGCCCAGCTTTACGTTCAGCACCGGTGTTAGCGTAAGCGATACAAAAGCGGATATGAGCACGGCTCCGGCCACCACAATACCAAACTCCCGGAACAGCCGGCCCACAAATCCCTGCAGGAATACAATGGGCAGGAATACAAAGGCCAGGGTAATGGAGGTGGCTATTACTGCAAAGAAGATCTCTTCCGAACCTTCACGGGCTGCACGCATACGCGGCATGCCCGACTCTATCTTCTTATAAATGTTCTCCGTTACTACAATACCGTCATCCACCACAAGGCCGGTNGCCAGTACAATAGCCAGCAGGGTTAATATGTTAATGGTAAAGCCGCATACATACATCAGGAAGAATGCGCCTATCAGCGATACCGGTATATCTATCAACGGACGGAAGGCCATGAGCCAGTCGCGGAAGAACAGGTATACGATCAGGATCACCAATACCAGGGCCACTATCAGNGTTTCCTGCACTTCAACAATNGACTTTTTGATGAAGCTGGTATTATCCATGGCAATGTTGGTGATAAAATCGTCTGGTATGTCTTTCTTGATCTGCTCATAGCGCCGGTAAAATTCATCAGCTATGGCCACATAGTTGGAGCCGGGCTGCGGTGAAAGCGCCAGGGCTATCATGGGAACGGCAGACTCTTTTAATATGGTTTCTTCATTTTCCGGACCCAATACTGCCTGGCCTATATCCCGCAGGTGTATCACCTTGCCATTTACATTTTTTATAATGAGGTCATCAAACTCTTCCTCTGTATCCAGGCGGCCAAAGGTGCGTACGGTAAGCTCTGTAGCATTACCGGCTATTTTACCCGAGGGCAGCTCCACATTTTCCCGCAGCAGGGCCGTCTGCACATCAGAAGGGCTGAGGTTGTAGGCAGAGAGGCGAGCGGGATCCATCCAGATACGCATGGCGTATTTTTTTTCACCCCAGATACGGATGGAGCTTACGCCGGGAATGGTTTGCAGGCGTTCAAGCAGCACATTGTTCGCATATTCGGTGATCTCCAGCTGGTTGCGGGTACGGCTTTGCACCGTCATGGAAAGAATGGCGTCTGAGTTGGCGTCTTCCTTGGTTACCACGGGTGGTGCATCCAGGTCGGGGGGCAGGCTGCGCAGGGCCTGGGATACTTTGTCGCGCACATCATTGGTGGCGGCTTCCAGGTCAATGTTCAGCTCAAACTCCACGGTAATGCTGCTGGTGCCCTGGCTGCTGCTGCTGTTTATATTCTTGATACCGGCAATGCCGTTGATCTGTTTTTCCAGCGGCTCGGTGATCTGCGTTTCTATAATGTCCGAATTGGCGCCTGCATACGAGGTGCGCACATTCACAATGGGCGGGTCTATAGCCGGAAAGTCCCTTACCCCCAGGAATGAAAAACCCACTACACCAAAGATCACAATGATGATGTTCATCACGATCGCCAATACCGGCCGTTTAAGGGATATGGAAGGAAGACTCATAGCACTTCGTTTTAATTACGGATCACGCTGAAAGCTGAAGGCTTAACGCTTACTTATCAGATGTTCCAACAGAACATGATCAGCGTTTAGCATTATGCGTTTCGCATAATTCATAATTCATGATTTATTATTTTATCCCGTCCCTGGTTCCATTGTCCGTATTGCTTCTAAAACGCAGTATGCAGCGGACTATGGACCGTAGACTAGTTAACTGTATTATACTTGATCGTCATGCCGGCGCGCAGCTGCATAAGGCCGCTGGTAATAACGGTATCGCCTAAGTTCAGGCCACTGGTTACCTGTATATTGTTCTCGTCCCGTATGCCGGTTTCCACCACTACAAATTTGGCTTTGCCGCTATCAGCTATAATCACTTTCTTATCCCGGGTACCGGGGATGACGGCCTGTGTGGGGATCATAATTGCCTCCGGCATATTTTTTAGCGGGATGGTTACCCGGGCAAAGGAGCCTGGCAGCAGCTGGCCGCCATTGGGCATAATAGCCCGTATGCGGATGGTGCGGGTAGCCAGGTCGATCTTGGGATCCATGGCGTAAATGCTGCCTTTGTAGGTATCATTATCGCCGGCCACCTTAAAGGTTACAGCATCTCCTAACTTAATAGTGGTGCGGTATTTTTCGGGGATGGAGAAATCGATCTTCAGCGGGTCTATCTGCTGCAGGGTAGTGATCACCGTGGTGGGCGATACAATTGCGCCCAGGCTCACATTACGCAGGCCCAGGCGGCCGCTGAAGGGTGCGCGCAGCTCTGTTTTCTGCAGCTGGGTGCGGGTATAGTCCATATCGGCCCCGTAGGCGCTAACCTGGTTGCGGGTTACATCCACATCCTGCTGGCTGATGCCGTTTATCTTTAACAAGTTCTCCTGTCGTTCCAGGGTGGTCTTAGCCAGCTGTTGCTGCAGCTGCAGCTTTTGCAGCTGGGCTTTCAGGTCTTCGTCGTAGATCTTTACCAGCAGGGCGCCTTTGGTTACGTTCACGCCTTCTTTAAAATAAAGGCCTACTATGCGGCCGGAGATCTCGGGCTTTACTTCTACCTCCTCGTTGCTTTGGAGGGTGCCGCTGGCATCAATGGTTTCATCCAGCCGGGTGGTTTTTACCACATAGGCATCTGCCAGCAAAGGTTTGCTGCCACCGCCGCCGCTACGTGCTGCTGCAGGGCCCGCTGGTTCCTTTGTGCCTCCACCCGCCATCTTTTTATAAATGAAGAAAATGACAATTGCTGCTACAATAGCAAGCAGTATGGTCCTGAGTATCTTTTTACTGCTGGTCATGTTTTAGTTCGCCTTATATATATTAATGAGTTCGCCCGGTTCTGATAACGTGGCCCCTTTCCTTTAGTACAGGTTGCCCCGGCAAATTTAATAAATGGTATAGGTGGTTACGCCCGGCGAGTGTTAATTAAAGTTAAGAGCGGCCAATACGTATATAAAAGGTTACATTACCGGTTGAATGGTGTTTTTGCGGTTATAACAGCCATTTTCCTGGAATAACGGCCAAAATGGGTTATGAAGTAAAATGCATATTAATAATAATAATCCTGCGAAAGCTGTACTCATACAGGGTTTGCAGGCATTCTCACCGTTGCGTATGTGTGAAAATTTAGATGCGTAGTTGCCAATTCAATAAAAATTATATTTTTGCAGTCAAGTTTTAAACCAAAAACACTTAAAATTATGTCAGACATTGCATCAAGAGTTAAAAAGATCATCATTGACAAATTGGGCGTTGACGAAGCCGAGGTAACTCCTGAAGCCAGCTTTACCAACGACTTAGGTGCTGACTCTTTGGATACGGTAGAACTGATCATGGAATTCGAAAAAGAATTTAACATCTCCATTCCTGACGAACAAGCTGAAACTATTACTACTGTTGGCCAGGCCGTAGCTTACCTGGAAGAACATGTAAAATAATCCTACTTAACCAGAATTGTTTTAATGCAACCAAAACGCGTAGTCGTTACAGGTTTAGG
>JGI25153J46596_10001823_pt1 | contig 12628 bp, 10 predicted proteins | sample AraplaMF_Col_mMF_FD_46596 | JGI IMG/M metagenome (IMG submission 46596)
TATGACGGCTGGTTCATCAGTCCCGAACTCGCCTATGGCCTGCGCTATCAGATCGGCAACGGCTATCTGCTGACGCCGACGGCGCGCGTGCGCTACGTCGCGGGCATCTTCGATGGCTATACCGAACAGGGCTCCGCGCAGGGGCTGTCGGTCGGCAGCCGCACGCTGCAGAACTTTGAGGAGCGCGGCCAGCTCGAAGTGTCGAAGACAACGAGCCTGTTCGGCGGCGACCACACGCTGAAGACCAGCGTGCATGGCGGCGTGATCGCGCAGCAGCGCGTCGGCGACACCACCGTCAACACCGTGCTGATCGGGCAGGGCCTTTCGTTCGCAACACCCGGCAAGGGCAGCACGGTCGGCGCGGTGTTCGGCGCCGGCTTCGACTACCACACCGCCAGAAACGTCGCGCTGTTCGGTGCGGTGGAAGGCATTGCAATGTCCGACCAGAGCCGCATCGGCACCGCCAGAGGCGGCGTCCGCGTCGCGTTCTGAGACGGCTCCTTCCTTGACTGCACGCCGGGGCCCCCGGGGAGACGGGGTCCCCTGCGGTTTCGTGCGACTAGTCTCGGATCGAGCCTGCCTCGTAGGATCCTAGGATGGGCTGTATTCCCGCCCGATCGGCAGGGCCGATTCAATATAATTTGAGCAGACGCGTTGCCCGGATCATCGCAATAACCTCATCAAGCATCCGCGCCGTCTCACCGGGGGCACATTTTTTAGGGATGACCAATGAATAGTGTTTCACATCTGCGTTCGGTCGCCACATTGTCTGCACCAAGTGATTTCCATGATCAGCAACGGCTGAGCGATCTGATCAGCGCCGTTTACGACGCTGCCATCGACGCTTCGCTGTGGGAGAGCGTCATCGAACGGGGCGCCGGCTTTGTCGGCGGCTCCGGCGCCGGGCTTATTTGCAAGGACGTCGGAGTGCCGCACGCCTCGATCCCGTACCGCGTTGGATTCCGGGCGCCGTTACCGGTCGCTCTCTTTCAGCAGATCTATCCGGCCGCGGAGGGACATTTTCTCGGCGACCTTGAACAGCCGATTGCCACCACCGACCTGATGCCCTTCGACCAACTCGCCGAGAGTGAGTTGTATCGTCAATGGGCCGAGCCCCAGGGCCTGGTCGATTTCCTGAGCGCCGTGGTCGACAGGACGACGATCAGCGCCGCGATCTTCGGCGTGTTCCGGCACCAGCGAGACGGCCTCGTCGACGACCACGCGCGCCGGCAAATGAGGCTGATCGCACCGCATATCAGGCGAGCGGTGTTGATCGGCAGAATGTTCGAGTTCAAGGCGGCGGAAGTCGCGACCTTCGTCGATACGCTCGATGGGCTCAGCGCCGGCATGTATCTGGTCGATGCGACCGGGCGCCTGATTCACGCCAATGCCGCCGGCCATGCGCTGCTTGGTGCGAGCGATATTCTCAATTCCGTGGGCGGGCGGCTCGTCGCCCGCGAGGCGCAGATCGACCGGGCCTTGCGGGACGTCTTTGCAGCTGCAGGGCAGGGCGACGCGGTCCTCGGCACCAAGGGGATCGCCGTGCCGCTGATCGGAAAGGACGGCGAGCATTATGTCGCCCATGCGCTGCCCTTGACGTCGGGCGCACGCCGCCGCGCCGGTGTGGTCGCCACCGCCGCGGCGGCGCTGTTCGTTCGCAAGGCCGGCCTCTCGGTACCTGCCGCGTCGCAGGTTATCGGCAGCGCCTTCAAGCTGACGCCGACCGAGCTTCGTGTGTTGATGGCGATCGTCGAGGTCGGCGGCGTTCCGGAAATCGCCATGGCGTTCGGCATCGCCGACACGACGGTACGAACGCACGTCACCCGGCTGTTCGAAAAGACCGGTACCTCGCGGCAGGCCGATCTCGTCAGGCTCGTTGCAGGATATACGACGCCGCTGGCTGACTGAGCGCGGCCGGGATCGTCCCGCGACTTCGTCTCTTGAGTCCGCATTTGCCGCGCGGCCAGCACCGCGCATTGGCATGGCGCAGCGGGCGGCATTCAATGCGCGCGATCCAGCGCCTCCTCCGACGTTCCTAGGACGACACCCAAGAGACAATTGCTCAGGATGGCAGGCGTCCGGCCGGAGGGCCGTGGCAGCGCAGGCGATGACACATCCGATATTCCCTGCGTTTCAACAAGCAAGCACGGGACGGCAGCCATGAGCATTGAAATCGTTCTGAGCAAGGCGCCTGCCACAAAGGCCAGGCCGCGAAGGGCAGCGGCTTGCAGAGCGGTGATCTGCGCGTTTGCCGCTACCGGAATTCTGTCGACGAACATTTTTCTACCCTCGTTGCCGACGATAGCGGCCGATCTGCACGTATCCAGCGCGGCCGTCACGTCGACCATCACGGTTTTCCTGGCGATTTTTGCCGTTGGACAATTGATTGTCGGTCCGTTGTCGGACCGGCTGGGGCGGCAAATGCCGATCCTGGTCGGGCTCTGTATCTTCGTGCTCGGAACGATTTGGTGTGCATTCGCCGGCGATCTGCTGGGTCTCTTGATCGGCCGATCGATCCAGGCTTCCGGCGCATGCGCCATTGCCGTGCTGTCACGCGCCATTGCCCGTGACCTGTTCGATGGTCAGGCGCTGGCAAAGACAATGGCGTCGATCACGATGGCAACCGCGGCGGCCCCCGGGTTCTCTCCCCTCGTGGGCAGCACGCTCGATCATCTCTTCGGCTGGCGCTCCGAATTTGCCTTTGTCGCGATCTTCGCAGCCTGCACCGGTGTGGCCTATGTGGCGTTTGTCGGNGAGACCAAGGTGGCCACCGGCAGCTCCCTGCATCCGCGCAGCGTCATCAGGTCCTATCTGGGCCTCCTTCGAGACGCGCGGTTCGTTGCACCTGCCAAAACCGCAAGTCTCCTGATGGCCGGCTTGTTCGCCGTTTTCTCGGGCGCACCGCGCATACTTCTCGAAGGCTTCGGCCTGTCGCCGGTCACGCTGGGCCTGCTGTTTGCAGGCGTCGTTTTTCTGGTGTTTGGCGCAGGGATGCTGGCGCCAAGATTGTCGTCACGGCTCGGCCTCCATCATGCGACGCTGGTCGGCCTGGCGCTGGCCGTTGTCGGAGGCCTCGCGCTGCTCCTCGCGGTTTGGGTCGCGAGGAATTCGCTGCTGCCGTTTCTCGTCACCGCTTCGGTCTTCCTGTTCGGCCTGGGAATCGCGAGCCCGCTGTCGAGTGCGGCGGCGCTATCGCCATTCGGCAACAAGGCCGGCGCCGCCGCAGCCTTGTTTGGCTTCTCGCAAATGGCCGGTGCGGCATGCGGCACGTCGCTCGCCGCTGTCCTCGCCACCGATCCGGCCATCGGGCTTGGAACCGTGGTGGCGCTGGCGCCTCTCCTTGCGCTGATCCTGCACGGGCGGAAGGCGTGGGCGGAGTGAGTGCCCGCCGGCTCTTCATGTTCGCCGCAGCAAGTGTGGCCCGCCTCAGGACGAAGTGCGCGACATCCCAGGATCGTACGACGCGCGCCGGGTGTCGCCGTGGGATGGTTGCGCAGGTGCTTCGCTGCCGGTCAAGGAACATCAGATGCATCGGTCAACCGAAAACCATCGACAACCTGCCCTGGGCGTCCGGATCTGGACATGGCTGCTCGCCGCCCTGCACGAGTCGAGGCGGCAGGAAGCTGCGCGCGTGATCCGCCGGCATCGCGATCTCATTCAGAATTTCCAGGTGATCGAACTTGCCGGCCGTCGGGTGGGTCCCGGAACCGATGCATGACCGGCGGATCGGGCCGGGCGGTGCGATGGGGGCACGCCTTCGTCGCGACCTTGATGGTCGGCTTTGCCTTGGCAGTCGGGTTGGCCCTGAATGAGTTTGGCGCCGCGGTGGAAGCTATCGGTGCGAGCCTGGCCGGGATCGCCACCATCGGAAATTAGACCGGGGCGCGATCAGGTTGGGCCATGACGGGGGTCCATTTCGGGTCCGGATGCAAGCGGCATGAGTGCTGCCGGCCGGGTCCGTCCTACTTTGCATGGGGTTGTTTTCGATATTTTGTGTCCGGGCCCTCCAGCTAGTGCCGGACCACCAGCACCGAGCACTTGGCATAGCGCACGACGTGGCCGGCGTTGGAGCCGAGAAAGTAGGTCCGCATCGCCGGCCGGTGCGAGGTCATCACGATCAGGTCCGCCTTGACCGCCGCCGCCTCCTCGAGGATCTCGTGATAGATGCCGCCTTTTCGCACTGCGGTAGAAATGCGTGGCGCCTCGATGCCGGATTCGTTGGCCACGATGGCGAGGGCTTCCTCCGATGTCGCGCGCTGCTGGGCGTCGAAATCGGCGGGCACGTATTCGGCCAGCATCGCGGGCGTCGTCGGCAGCACGTTGAGCAGGCGCACCTTGCCGTTCCAGGTCTGCGACAGCGTTGCCGCGGTGGCGATCGCGGGCTTGGCCAGATCGGTATCGGCCAGATCGATCGGCACGAGAATCGACTTGAACATCTGCATCTCCCCGCGGCGACGATTTGGTTCCGGTTTATCAGAAGCCGACTCTAGCTCGTTGTTTTGATGCGCTTTCTTTTACGCGAACTTGTTGCGATTTCGCTCGAAACCGGCGCCCAGCCTAGCATGGGCGGACCTGGATGTCCGCCCGCCTCAATCGTCGAGCGCCTGCTTCAGCAATTTCGGGCTGGTGAAGCGCACGAGCTTGCCGCGGCGGAAGGCGACCTCGCTCCAGTCGTCGATCGCAAAATCCAGGATGGCAAGGCCGGCGGTTGGCAAATTGTCTTCAAGTGATTTCTTCGCCGCCGCATCGCCGCTGCCGGCGAGCATCAGCGCGAGCTCGTGCATGCCGGGATTGTGCCCGACCAGCATCAACCGCGCGGGATCGCTGACCTCGGCCATGCGGATGATCTGCAGGAGCTGCGCCGGCTCGGCGCCGTAAATCTCGTCGAGCAATTCGACCTGGGGCTGCGGCGGCTTGTCCCGCATTGCATCCTTGATCGCCTCGCTTGCGATGTCCCAGGTCTGCCGCGCCCGCACCGCGGTGGATACCAGAACGGTGTCCGGCAACGGGGGATGGCGGCCGATCCAGGTTCCAATGGCGGCGGCATCCAGCCGGCCGCGCTCGTCGAGACGGCGNTCATGGTCATGGCCCGAAGGCGCGTCGTGTTCGGTCTTGGCGTGACGCAGCAGCATCAAACGGCGCATGGGCGCAATCTCGATTCGGTCTTAGTCTGAACTAATCTACAAGCTCATGTCCCCGACAAGGTGACAAGCGCCGCAGCGGCCCGTAAGAAACGCCATGCCCGAGACTTTCTCAAGTGCGACCAACAGCCCCGAGGATGACGCGCCTTTTCGCTCGCGCCTTTCCTTCGACCTGGATGTTGACATTTGCGTGGTGGGGGCCGGCCTTGCCGGCCTGACGGTGGCGCTGGAGGCCGCGCGCCTCGGGGCCAGCGTGGCGGTGCTCGAAGGCCGGCATGTCGGCTGGAACGCCTCCGGCCATCAGCTCGGCACGGTCATGCCGGGCTACAGCCTTCCGGTCGGCGACCTGATCGAGCGGGTCGGCATCGAGGACGCGCGCGAGCTGTGGGCGATGTCGAAGGAGGGCGCCGACTACGTTCGGGCCGCCGCTACCGAAGCGGCGATGCCGGGCATTGCACTGACCGAGGGCGCGCTGGAAGTCTCCAATGTCGACGCCGGCGAGACGCTGATCAGCCGGCTGCAGACATTGAGCGAGGATTTCGAGACCGAGGTCGAGGGATGGCAGGTCGATCGCGTTCGCGATCAGCTCGGGACCGGACGCTATTTCCACGGCATCTATTATCCGCGCGCGTTCCAGGTCGACGGCCGCAAATACATCCACGGCCTTGCCGCGCAGGCGAGGCGGGCGGGCGCGCGCATCTTCGAGGACACGCCCGTCGTCAGCATCGACCCGTCGGGCATTCGCAAGCGCATCGTGACGCCGTCGGCGCGGCTGCGCGCCTCGCATATCGTGCTGGCCGGCAACGTCCATCTCGGCGCCCCGCTGCGCCGCCTGTCGGAGACGCTGCTGCCGATCTGGCGTTATGCCGCCGTGACGGAGCCGCTCGGCGAGCGCCTTGGCGAGGTGATCGCCTTCAGGGGCTCGGTGGCCGACAGCGACGGGATCGACCATTTCCGGATCGTTGGCGGCGACCGCCTGATGTGGGCGAGCCCGGAAACCACCTGGGAAGCGCGGCCAAGCCGGTTCGGGCCCGCCATCCAGCGCCGCATTGCCACCGTGTTCCCAAGGCTCGGCAAGGTGCCGATATCGGACGTATTCGGCGGCGCGGTCGGGGTGACCGTGCATGGCATGCCGCAGATCGGCCAGTTGCGCAAAGGGCTGTGGGTCGCCAGCGGCTTCGGCCGGCATGGGCTGAACACCTCGGCGATGGCCGGGCAGGTCATCGCGCGCAGCATTCTCTGGGGCGAGGAACGCTGGAAGCTGTTCTCGCCGTTCGAACTGGTCTGGGCGGGCGGCACGACCGGCCGCGTCGCCGGCCATCTGATCGGCCTGTGGGGGCGCGGCCATGCGGCGGCGGCAGGGGCATTAGCCCGTTACCGCGAAGGCGCCCGTGCGCGCGAAAGCATTCGCGAGGCGCGGCTCGCGGAAGCCAACCGGCAGGCCGGAACCAGGCCGCCGCGCCGTCCGCCGGCGGCCGCGCCACGCCCGATGCGGCCGCCACCGCCGCGNCCGGCCGCGCCGCCGGACGGCGGAATGCCGGCCGCTGCCTCGCAGGAAAGTGAGAGAATTCCGGGCGGATCCATGTAACGTCGGGGTTCCNNGCCCGTACCTGATGGCGAACCATTACGCCTGCCACGCACGGAGACTGCCATGTTCGACCGCCGTATTCTGCTCGCATCCGTCGCCGGCCTGTTTGGCCTCACTGCCTTCCGCTGGCTGCGCTCGACGCCGGCGCAGGCCGCCGAGAAGTTCGAGATCGAGAAGACCGATGCCGAATGGCGCGCGCAGCTCACGCCGCAGCAGTATGAAATCCTGCGCAAGCACGGCACCGAGCGGCCGGGTTCGAGCCCGCTGCTGAAGGAAAAGCGCAAGGGCATCTTCGCCTGCGCCGGATGCGACCTGCCGCTGTTCTCCTCGGAAACCAAATATGAGAGCGGCACCGGCTGGCCGAGCTTCTGGAAGCCGCTCGACAATGCCATTGGCGAAACCAAGGACACGACGTTCGGGATGACGCGCACCGAAGTCCACTGCCGGCGCTGCGGCGGGCACATGGGTCATGTGTTCGACGACGGGCCGCAACCGACCGGTCTGCGCTATTGCATCGACGGTTTTGGGCTGGTGTTTCACCCGGCCGGGCCACAGGCGTCATAGNGGAGCTGCCCGGCAATTGTTGCCCGCCCGGCAAATGTGCCCCGGTCTTNGGACCGGGGCTTTTTTATTAAGCCATTGATTTTCATTGATTTTGTGGTTTGGCACGACGCTTGCGACATGTTCTCCCGACGCGGCCTGGGTTTTCTGAGACCGGCGAGCCGCCCGGATCGAATTTGGAGAACATGTCATGGGTATCTTCGGCGCTCTTACCACCGCGGTCGGCGGCCTCCGCGCCAACTCCTACGCGCTGGAAAACGTCTCGGGTAACATCGCCAACTCGCAGACCACGGCGTTCAAGCGCGTCGACACCTCCTTCCTCGATCTGATTCCGCAGACCTCGGCGACCGCGCAGCTCGCGGGCGGCGTCACCACGCAATCCCGCTCCACCAACTCGGTGCAGGGCGACGTGCAGACGGCCTCGGTCGCGACCTTCATGGCGATCAACGGCAACGGCTTTTTCGCGGTGCAGAAGCCCGGCAACTTCACCGACGGCACCCCGGTGTTCGACGGCGTCGACCGCTATACCCGCCGCGGTGACTTCCAGCTCGACAAGAGCGGCTATCTCGTCAACGGCGCCGGCTACTATCTGCAGGGCGTGCCGATCGACCCGACCACCGGCAACCCTTCCGGCAGTTCGCCGCAGGTCCTCAGGTTCCAGAACGACTTCCTGCCGGCGCAGCAAACCACCAGGATCGACTATCGCGCCAACCTCGCCAGCTATCCGCTGACGACCAAGCACGACGTTTCCGTTCCCGGATCGGAATTGATCGTACCCGGATCGTATAGTGCCGGACACAATCCGCTGGCGCTCGGCACGCCCATGGCGCCCTATACCGACGCCACCAGGAGCGGCACCACGCAGAACAACAAAGCGACGCCCTCGGTTGCGAACACGGCCGCGACCCTGCTCAGCGGCATTGCCGGCAGCAACTCGATCTCTTCCAATTTCGTCGCGGGCGACACCATCACGGTCAACGGCCAAACCCTCACCTTCATGGCGTCGGGCACCGCCGTCGGCGCCAACCAGATCAATGTCGACGACAACATCGGAACCTTGCTGGCCAAGATCGACGCGCTCCAGGGAACGTCAGCCCCGTACACGTCCTCGATCTCCTCGGGCTCGATCACGCTGCATTCCGGCCTCGCCAACAACCTCTCGGTCACGAGTTCGAACACCACGGCCTTCGCCGCGCTCGGCTTTACCGGCACCGCGACGGCGACGCGCGGCGGCGGCGGCGGCGTCGGCACCGGCCAGGTCATCGGCAACGACAACTCGACGTTCCTCGGCGAGTCGATCGCGGGTGGTGCGGTCACGACCTACGACGTCTCGGGCGCTCCGGTGAACCTGCAGTTCCGCTGGGCCAAGGTCGACAGCGCCTCGCTCGGCGCGGGCCACACCGACACCTGGAACCTGTTCTACCAGGTCAATCCCAACGCAACCGGCACCCAGGTCTCGTGGCAGAACGTCAACACCAATTTCACCTTCTCTGCCTCCGGCCAGATGACGCCGGCCGTTCCGAACATCACGCTCGCCAATGCCGTCGTCAACGGCGTCGCGCTCGGCAGTCCCGTCATCAACTTCGGCACCGGCGGCGTCACCCAGTTCGCGGACGCCAACGGCAACGTGCAGGTCAACCAGATCCAGCAGGACGGCTTCCCGGCCGGCCAGTTGCAGTCCGTCGGCGTCGGCACCAACGGCCGAATCGTCGGCAACTACTCCAACGGCCGCAACCTCGACCTCGCCGAAATCTCGGTTGCGACCTTCAACGGCACCAACTTCCTCAAGCGCGTCAATGGCGGCGCGTTCGAAGTCACCGACGCATCCGGACAGGCACTGTTCGGTAAGGCCGGAACCATCGTCGGCTCGTCGCTGGAAGGCTCCAATACCGATATCGCCGACGAGTTCACCAAGCTGATCGTCACTCAGCAGGCTTACTCGGCGAACACCAAGGTGATCACCACTTCCAACACGATGGTGCAGGATCTGCTCAACGTGCTGCGTTAGTTGGCCGCGACGTTCACAATGCGATTTGAGATGGGCAATTAGTCATGGGTTTGAGTCAAGCTCTCTCCACCGCAATGTCCGGCCTGCGTGCGACGCAAGCCGCGATCGCGCTGGTCGGATCGAACGTCGCCAACGCAGAAACGCCTGGTTACGTCAGGAAGTCGATCATCCAGTCCGCCGGCGTGACCGGCGACTACGGTTCGAGCGTTCTGCTCCACGGCGTCGACCGGCAGCTCGACCAGTATCTGCAGACGGCGCTCAGGACGGAAACCTCCGGCGCGGCCTATGCCGATATCCGCGCGACCTTCCTGCAAAATTTGCAGAACGTCTACGGAAACCCGGCNGAGACCGGCACCATCGAGGATGCGTTCAACAAGCTGTTGACCGCCTTTCAGGGCCTCTCGACCAGTCCGGACTCGCAGTCGGCGCGGATCGGCGCCGTCAACGCTGCGCAGACCATGGCGCAGACGCTCAATGCAACGACGCAAGGTATTCAGAACCTTCGCGCCAACGCCGAGATGGGCATCAACGATTCCATCGTTACCGCGAACAACGCGATGGCGCAGATCGCATTCATCAACAACCAGCTCCAGAACAACGGAAAGACCGATGCTGCGACGGCATCGCTTCTGGACCAGCGCGACCAGTACATTACTCAACTGTCGAGTTTGATGGACATCAGAACGGTCGTCAACGACCTCAACCAGGTGACCGTCTTCACGAACTCCGGCGTGCAACTGGTCGGGACCGAGGCTGCCCAGCTGAGCTTCAATCCGCAGGGCACGGTAACGCCCAACACGCTGTACAACGCGGATCCGACCAAGAGCAATGTCGGCACCATCAGCATCAATTTCCCGCATGGCGGCAGCTATGATCTGGTNTCGACCAACTCGATCCGTTCGGGCAAGATCGCTGCCTATCTCGAGCTGCGCGACAACACGCTGGTGAAAGCGCAGGCGCAGGTCGACCAGTTCGCAGCGTCGATGTCGAGCGCGCTGTCGGACAAGACGACGGCNGGCGCCGCTACCCCGGCGTCCGCGCTGCCGGCTGCCGGCTACGATCTCGATCTCACGGGGTTGCAGTCCGGCAACGTCATCCACGTCACCTACAAGGACAACACCACCGGCGTCACCCACAATCTGTCGATCGTGCGCGTCGACGATCCGAGCGTTCTGCCGCTNAGCAATGCCACGACGCTCGANCCGAACGACGAAGTGCTGGGCATCAATTTTTCCGGCGGCATGGCCTCGGTGGTTTCCCAGCTCAACGCCGCGCTCGGGGCGTCAGACCTGCAGTTTTCCAATCCGTCCGGCTCCACGCTGCGCGTTCTGGACGACGGCGCGCCGAACCGCTCGGATGTGCTCGCGGCGTCGGTCACCACGACGATGTCCTCGCTCACCAGCGGCAACCCGCAGCTTCCGTTGTTTACCGATAATGGCGGGCTCTACTCGGGCGCGCTCACGGCCAACGGTTCGCAGATGACGGGGCTTGCCGGCCGCATCAGCGTCAATCTCGGGCTGCTCGGCGATCCCTCGCGTACCATCGTGTTTTCGACGAGCCCGTTGACGCCTTCGGGCGACACNACNCGTTCCGACTTCATCCTGTCGCAGCTGCAGTCGGGGAACTATCGCTATTCGCCGCAGACCGGCATCGGGACCACCGCCGCCCCGTTCACCGGCACGCTGGTCAACTTCGCCAAGCAGTTCATCAGCCAGCAGGGCGAGGCCGCGACCGCCGCCAAGCAGCTCTCCGACGGTCAGTCCGTGGTGCTGAACACCCTGCAGAAGAAGGTGACCGATACCTCGGGCGTCAATATCGACGACGAGATGGCGCATCTCCTGGCGCTGCAGAACGCCTATTCCGCCAACGCGCGCGTCATGTCGTCCATCAAGCAGATGTACGACACGCTGATCCAGGCCATGTGAGGTTTCCATGTCGATCGACGGCGTTAACGGCAGAACATCCTATATCGGGACCTCGATCCTCAATATTCGCAGGCAACTCGATGATCTGACTCAGCAGCTTGCCAGCGGTCGGGTCTCGACGACCTATGCGGGGCAGGGCGCCAATCGCGGCTTTGCGCTCAGCTTGCGTGCGCAGGTCAGCGGCATCAATGCCTACAAGGACACGGCGACGAACGTCAACACGAGGCTCAACGTCGTCAACCTTGCGCTGCAGGGATTGTCCGACATCGGCACGTCGGTCAAGAAGGCAGCCAGCACGTCGACCATCGTGCTCAACGACAACGGTCAGACCTCGGGCCAGATCACGGCGCAGGCCGCGTTCTCGAATGCGGTGTCGCTGCTCAACAGCCAGACGGGCGATCGCTATCTGTTTTCCGGACGCACCACCGACACGGCCGCAACAGTGTCGCCCGATGTCATGCTCAACGGCCTGGGAACGCAGGCCGGGCTGAAGCAGCTGATCAACGAACGCCGCCAGGCCGATCAGGGCGTCGGCAATATGGGGCATCTGACGGTCTCCTCGCCGCCGCTGACGACCACCGTGACCAGGCTGGCCGAGGATGGTTCGTCGTTCGGGCTGAAGCTTGGTTCGATCAGTTCGTCGCTGACGGGTGCGACGGTGACACAGCCGGCTGGCGCGCCGCCGGCCGTCACCATCGATCTCGGCGCCGTCAATCCCAACGATGGCGAGAAGGTCACGTTCAATTTCAAACTGCCCGACGGCACCACTGAGTCGATCGAGCTGACCGCAACGACCAAGAATCCGCCGCCGGCAGGCTCGTTTCTGATCGGCGCCGACACGGCGGCGACGACTGCGAATCTGCAGGGCGCACTGACGTCGTCGATCCAGACGCTGAGCGACACGTCGCTGGTTGCGGCATCCGCCATCGCGGCCTCGGACAATTTCTTCAATCCGTCCGCGACCGTCACCGGGACCGCGGTCAACAACCAGGCCACGACGCCGGCACCGATCACCGGCGCGACGCTGCTTTCGGGCGGTGCGGGAACGGATTCGCTGGCCGCGAGCTTTGCGGATCACCTTCGTCGCGTCAGGCGCGACCGGCAACCAGCTCAACGTCACCGACAACGTCCAGACTCTCCTGGCGAAGATCGATTCGATCACTGGCGCCAGCACGCCGTCCACCGTTACCGGCGGCGTGGTTGCGCTGCACGGTGCCGACGGCGCCAGCCTGACGATTTCGAGTTCGAACGCCGCCGCGTTTACCGCACTCGGCTTCAGCGGTACGCCGAGCGCCAATCCGGCGCCGTTGCGCGTCAACGGTCCGCCATTTGCCACCGCCACCAATCTGGTCGGCGGTACTTCCGCCAACACCGTCTCGTGGTACACGGGCGAGGTCGGCACCGA
>JGI25153J46596_10001825_pt1 | contig 12626 bp, 11 predicted proteins | sample AraplaMF_Col_mMF_FD_46596 | JGI IMG/M metagenome (IMG submission 46596)
GCAGCTGGATCGAGAAGGCGTTCGACGACGTCATCGCCGGCAGCCACAAGGTCCCCGGCGCGATCTGGTCGCTCGGCAAGACGCTGGTGGACAACGCGGTGCGGCGGTCGGCGTAAGGCCTCCGCCGCGGCCTGATGTCGCGACGTGCGACCCGCTGAAGCAGGCTGTCTCCTCAAACCCCAAATCGGCACCTACTTTCCCGGCGTAGACTCAACGGGAGAGGAGTGCGCCATGACCGTGACTGGCGGCTGTCATTGCGGTGCGATCCGCTATNAAGTGAACGGCGACACGATGGTGCACGCGCTCTGCCATTGCGNGGACTGCCGTCGCCANTCGGGAGCACCGATGGTCGGCTGGGCGATGTATCCGCTCGACGCGGTCAAGGTGGTCCGCGGCCAGCCGAAGATCTATCACTCCTCCNAGCATGGGCGACGCCACTTCTGCGCCGATTGCGGCACCGGGCTGTTCTACATCAACGAAGACCTGATGCCCGGGATCATCGACGTCCAGAGCGGCACCTATGACGATCCCGATGCCGTTCCGGCCGTGATGCATATCCAGGTCGCCGAGCGGATCGGCTGGATGGAGCGTGCGCACGAGCTGCCGGTGTTCGAACGGTTTCCGCCGCTCGAATGACGGTAAGTCGCGCCGCGCGTCTACCCTTCCACATTCGCCTTCATCGCCGCTTCGAACTTGTCGACGAACTCGGCGAGCTCGTCGGCGCCGATATCGCTGACGGCCCAGAAGTTGAGGCCGCGATTGCTCCAGCGGCGGCAGTTGAAGCCTTGCATGGTCTCGGTCTTCGGCGCGCGATATTCTGTGTTCGANGTCTGCGACACGAACAGATTGACNACGTGCTGCCGGCGCTTGTANACGACCGCGCCGATCGCGCGCGCGTCGATGTAGTCGAGCCGGCCGCCGACCAGCGTAAAACCCTGTGCGGTGAGATCGATCACAGGCGGGGCGACGTCGAGCTTGCCGTTGAACCACGGCTTGACGGTGTGCTGGTCGGTCGACACCACGTCGGTGAGGTGGCCGGCCTGAAGCGAGCGCAGATGGGCGGAGACGACCTCCGACAGGATGCGCTGCTGGTCGTCCTGGCGCAGCACCAATGCGACGACGCCGGATGCCGCGAGGGCGGAGACGGCCGATCCCATCGCAAAGCCGCGCAGCACGGAGCGGCGTGACGGCTGCTGACGCTGGGCTTGCGGCAGCGAGGCCTCGATGCGAGCGCGCAGGCTCGCCGGTGCGGTGTAGCGGAGATTGGTCTCAGTGAGCACGCGCTGCATCTCGCGCTGTGCGGCAAACTCGGCCGCGCAGTCCGGGCAGCTCGCGATATGCGCTTCGACCTCGCGCGCGTGGCCGGCATCGAGCTCGTTGTCGAGCAGCGCGTGAAGCAGGATCCTTGCTTCGTCGCAGGTCATTTCGCTTGCTCCTCTTCCGCCGTCCACGCCGCGCGCAGCATGGCGCGGGCGCGGGCGAGGCGGGACATCACGGTGCCGACGGGCGCGCCGACGGCCTCGGCGATTTCACGATAGGACAGGTTGTTGATCTCCCGCAGCACGAACGTCTCCCTGAACGGTTCGGCGAGCGCGTCNATCAGCTTGCGGATCGCGCCGGCATCGCGGCTGCGCAGCACTTCNGTTTCCGGGCTCGCCTCGCTCTCCTGCCAGATCGGCGTCTGCTCGGCGGCGCCGGGCATGTCCTCGATCGCGCTGGGCCGGTGCGCGCGACGGGCATATTCCGCGTTGCAGACGTTGCGCAGGATCGCGAACAGCCAGGGTTTCATTGCCGGCCCGCGGTAGCTGTCGAAATGCTTCAGCGCGCGCAGATAGCATTCCTGCACCGCATCCTCCGCGTCGGAGGCGTCGCGCAACAAATAGCGCGCNAGCGTGTAGACGTCGTCGAGATAGGGCAGCGCCGCCTCGCGGAAGCGCTGTGCCTTCTGCAGATCGTCATTGACGGGCATCGCTCCTCGCTTTGCCTCTGTTTCTTCTTGTGCCGAGATCGAGGCCGCAGGTGCCCGGCCGGCGTGGGACCACCGGCCGGGCATGACGTTGATGCCTTGGTTGGAGACGTTACTCAACCTTGATCATCCCCGTCATGTGCGGGTGCAGCGAACAAAAATACTTGTAGTCGCCCGCATTGGTGAAAGTGAACGAGAACTTGTCGTCGGTGTCCAGGGTCTTGGACCTGAACTTGCCGGCCGACACCACGGTGTGGGGGATGTCGTCCCGGTTGGTCCAGGTCACGGTCGTGCCGACCTTGATCTTGAGCTCGGGCGGCTGGAAGACGAAATTGTCGATATGGACTTCCATGTCGTCGGCGCGGGCGCTTGTTGCGGGCAGCAGGAGGGCCGCGACCACGGCGACACCGAAGTCGCGGCGATTGAGTGTGTTCATTGTCAGTTTCCGTTCAACCTTAGCCCTGGAGCGGCGTGTCGATGATCGCGAGCCGCTGCTCGTTCTGCTTGAAGTTGACGCTGGCAACGCCGAGCATCGAGCGCAGCCGTGCGTCCTCGACCTTCATCGGACCGGGCGAGGGCGCGGCGCCCGGCGCCGGCTGCGGGAAGGCGGTGGAGCGCGCGGTGTGGAAGGTGACGTTGCCCTCGACCTTCTGCATCACCTGGTGGATGTGCCCGTTCAGCACGGTGACCGAGCCGAAGCCCTTGACGTATTCCAGCGCGCGGCCGCCGTCCTCGGTGCCCCAGCCCCATTCGGGATAGACGGTCCAGAGCGGAATATGCGCGAACAGGACGACAGGCGTCGATTTCGACTTGCCACGCAGATCGTCCTCGAGCCAGGCGAGTTGCTCGGCGCCGAGATTGCCGAGCCCGCCGCCCTTGAGGTCGACGACGTTGACGAGCCCGATGAAGTGCACGCCGCCGGCATCGAACGAATACCAGCCCGCGCCCTTGGTGCCGCGGCCGTAGCGCTCGCGATAGAGCTTCACCTCCTCGTCGATGAAGTCGTGCTCGCCGGGCACGTAATGCACGTCCAGCTTGGTCTGCGAGATGATGCGTTCGGCATTGTCAAACTCGGCGACTTTCGACAGATGGGTGATGTCGCCGGTGTGGATCATGAACGAGGGTTTTGCCGGCATCGCGTTGATCTTGTTGACCGCTTCCTCCAGCGTGCCGAGCGCGTTGGGATTGGCCGGCTTGTCGAAGCCGACATGGCTGTCGCTGATTTGGAGGAAGGTCATGCCGGGCGCAGCGGCGGTNGCGGCNTGCGCGGAATCGATGATGCCGAGCGAGCGCGGCACGCCGCCCGTGACNGTCCAGAGCACCCCGGTGCCGGCCCATGTCATGCACTCCAGCACCTTGCGGCGGCTGACGCCGTCGTCCCCGTGATCGTGTCCGCTCATCGCATCTCTCCACGCTGCCCGGAATTGGGCTTCGGGGGAGGTGATCGGGGGCAGGGGGGACTTATTCCCGGATGGAATGACGTTTTCGTGAGGGGGCGGTCTCGTGTCCCGGACGCGCCGCAATGCGGAGCGTTGCTGCGCAGAGCCGGGATCCAGCAAGCCGCACTGCGCGCCGTGAGATAGGCCCCGGCTCAGCAGCGCATCACTGCGTGCTGCGCTGCGTCCGGGGCACGAGATCTATTTCGCGAATTCGCGCACTGCATCCACCACAGTTGCCGGCACTTCCTGTGCCACACAATGTCCGGCCCCCTCGAAGACCAGCGTGCTGGCGCGCGGAATCAGCGACACCGCGCGCGCCGCCATCTCCTTGTAGACCGGCCACGACTTCGCGGCGGTCGTGACACGCACCGGGCAATCGATTGCGGCAAGCGCTGGAAACGGATTGCCGCGGGCATCGCCAACGTAGACCTGCGTCATCGCCTCGTAGATCGGACGCAGCATCGCCGCCTCGATCTCCGGCGTGCAGCAGAGCCGGACGCGGCCATCATCGAGCGGCACGAAGCCGTGGCGCACATAGGCCCGCAGCGAGGCTTCAGTCCAATCCGCAAAGGTCGGCGATGTGCGGTAGCGCTCGAAGACGGCGTCGGCACTGTCGAACTCGGCCCGGCGGCGCAGCGCGCCTTGGACCTGCAACAGGGATTCCTCGCTCAATCCTCCCGAACGTGCCGCGCGCGGATCCATGATGGTCGGCTCCATCACGAAAAGGCGGGAGAAGCGCCCGGGTAGCAGTTTTGTCGCGAGCAGAAGATCGGTCGCTCCAGCGCTGTGACCGATGCCGTAGACGTCGCGCAGCCCGAGCGCATCGGTCACCCGGCAGACGTCCTCGGCATAATCCAGGAAATGATAGCTGCTTGGCTTGTGGCTGGCGCCATGACCGCGGCGGTCGAGCGCATAGACGGTGTAGGTCGATGCNAGCTCGCGAGCGACCTCGTCCCAGACATCGGCGACGAAGCCGGTGCCGTGCACGAGGAGAGCNGGCGGCTTCCCGNGCTCGCCCCANTGCAGCATGGCGATCTCTTCGCCGGCGGGGCCGATGGAAAAGCGCTGACTGATCATGGCGACCGGATGCTACTTCGCATCCTCCAANATCATCGTCGCGCCCTTCTCGGCGATCATCGCNGTCGGCGTGTTGGTGTTGCCCGAGGTGATGGTCGGCATGATCGAGGCATCGACGATGCGCAAACCTTCGAGGCCGTAGAAGCGGAGGCGCTCGTCCACCACCGCCATGGGATCGCTGACCGCNCCCATCTTGGCGGTGCCGACGGGATGGAAGATGGTGGTGCCGATATCGCCGGCAGCTTTTGCCAGCGAGGCATCGTCGTCGCCGACGGTGGGGCCGGGCAGATATTCGCTGGGACGATATTTGGCCAGCGCCTTCTGCTGCATCAGCCGTCGCGTGGTGCGGATGGCGTCGGCGCCGACCTGGCGGTCGTCGTCCGTTGAAAGGTAGTTCGGCGCGATGATCGGCTTCTCGTCCGGCGTCGCCGAGCGCAGCCGCACGGTTCCGCGGGAGGTCGGCTGCAGATTGCAGGCACTCACCGTGATCGCGGGGAAGCGGTGCAGGGGATCGCCGAATTTGTCGAGCGACAGCGGCTGCACGTGGAACTGGATGTTCGCCCGGGCGCGCGTCGCATCCGAGCGCGTGAAGATGCCGAGCTGCGACGGCGCCATGGTCAGCGGCCCGCGGCGGCGGAAGGCATAATCGAGCCCCATCAGGCCGCGGCGGAACAGATTGTAGTAGGTCTCGTTCAGCGTGCGCACGCCCTCGACCTTGTAGATCGCGCGCTGCTGCAGATGATCCTGCAGATTGCGCCCGACGCCGGGCTTGTCCATGACGATGTCGATGCCGAGCGGGGACAGCCAGTCGGCGGGGCCGATGCCGGAGCGGTGCAGCACCTGCACCGAGCCGATCGCGCCGGCCGAGAGCACCACCTCGCGCCTGGCGCGCGCCTCGATGATCTCGCCGTTCTGGATGAAGCGCACGCCGACGGCGCGGCCCTGCTCGATGATGAGACGGTCGACCAGCACGTTCTTCTCGAGCCGCAAATTGGAGCGGTTCAACGCGGGCTTGAGGAAGCCGCGCGCCGACGACCAGCGTCGGCCGCGCTTCTGGTTGACGTGGAAATAGCTGGTGCCTTCGTTATCGCCGGTGTTGAAATCCGGGATGCGCTTGATGCCCATCTCCTCGGCCGCATCGCCAACGGCGTCGAGAACGTCCCAGGACAGCCGCGGCGCCTCGATGCGCCAGCCGCCGCCGGTGCCGTGATGCTCGCTCGCGCCCAGGAAGTGATCTTCCAGCCGCTTGAACAGCGGCAGCACATCGTCATAGCCCCAGCCGGTCATGCCGAGCTGGCGCCAATGATCGTAGTCGGCGGCCTGTCCGCGCATCGAGATCATGGCGTTGATCGCCGAAGAGCCGCCGATCACCTTGCCGCGGGGATAGGCGAGCGAACGGCCGTTCAGGCCCGGCTCGGCCTCGGTCTTGAACATCCAGTCCGAGCGCGGATTGCCGATCGCGAAGAGGTAACCGACGGGAATGTGGAACCAGATCCAGTTGTCGTCGCCGCCGGCTTCGAGGACGAGGACGCGGTTCCCCGGGACGGCCGAAAGCCGGTTGGCGAGAATGCAGCCCGCCGTGCCGGCGCCGACGACAACGTAGTCAAATTCACCTTCGAGCCGTCTCGGCATTCTGCTTCCACCCAAACAGGCGTCATGCCCGGGCTCGTCCCGGCCATCCACGCGCTTTCCGTTCTAATAGTCGGACGTGGATGGCCAAGACAAGCTGGCCAAGACAAGCTGGGCAAGACAAGCTGGCCAAGACAAGGTGCGCAAGACAAGCCACAGGCCCGGCCATGACGGGAGAACAGGGTCACCCTCGCTCCCAGGCGGTTGGGTGGACTGGCGCTTGCATGGTAGACAGTCCTGTATTCGCAACAAAGCTGAGACCCTACATGCCCATCGTGAACCGTGTCGCCGACCTCCAACCCGATATTCAGGCCTGGCGCCGGGACATCCACCAGCATCCCGAGCTGCTGTATGACGTCCACCGCACCGCAGCATTCGTGGCGGACCGCCTGCGGGAGTTCGGCTGCGATGAAGTCGTCACCGGCATGGGCCAGACCGGCGTGGTCGGCGTGATCAAGGGCAGCAAGCCGGCCGGCGAGGGGCTCAAGGTCATCGGCCTGCGCGCCGACATGGACGCGCTGCCGGTGGAGGAGCAGACCAACCTGCCTTACGCCTCCAAGAACCCGGGCAAGATGCACGCCTGCGGCCATGACGGCCACACCGCGATGCTGCTGGGGGCCGCCCGCTACCTCGCCGAGACCCGCAACTTCGCCGGCGATGCGATCGTGATCTTCCAGCCGGCCGAGGAGGGCGGCGCCGGCGGCGCGGCCATGGTCAAGGACGGTTTGATGGAACGCTTCGGCATCGAACAGGTCTACGGCATGCACAACGGCCCGGGCATTCCGATCGGCTCGTTCGCGATCCGGCAGGGGCCGATCATGGCGGCGACCGACGANGTCGACATCATGATCGAGGGTGTCGGCGGCCATGCNGCCCGTCCGCACAAATGCATCGATTCCGTGCTGGTCGGCGCCCAGGTGATCACGGCGCTGCAGTCGATNGTCGCGCGCAGCGTCGATCCGCTGGAGTCCGCCGTGATCTCGATCTGCGAATTTCACGCCGGCAACGCCCGCAACGTCATTCCGCAGACCGCGACGCTGAAGGGCACCATCCGGACGCTGTCGCCGGAGGTGCGCAAGCTGGTCGAGAAGCGCGTGCACGAGGTGGTCGCGGGCGTGGCGCAGATCACCGGCGCCAAGATCGATCTGCGCTACCAGCGCAATTATCCCGTCGTGAACAACCACGCTGCGGAGACCGAGGTGGCGCGGCGCATCGCGAGGCACGTCGCGGGCGATGCCAATGTGCACGAGATGCCGCCGCTGATGGGCGGCGAGGATTTCGCCTACATGCTGGAAGCGCGCCCCGGTGCCTTCATCTTCTGCGGCAACGGCGACAGCGCCGGCCTGCATCACCCCGCCTACAATTTCAACGACGAGGCGATCGTGTTCGGCACGTCGTACTGGGTCAAGCTGGTCGAGGAATCGCTCGCGGCGTCGTAAGACTGGACGCGGAGAACAAATGATAAAGGGCCCGTGCATCGCACGGGCCCTTTGGCTTTGGTCGATGTGATCGCTCAGAAGATGCGCGAGAAGATCACGTAGAGCGTGGCCGACAGCATGATGGCGCAGGGCAGCGTCAACACCCAGGCCATCAGCAGGTTGCGGATGGTCGACCATTGCAGGCCGGAGCCGTTGGCCGCCATGGTGCCGGCGACGCCTGACGACAGCACGTGCGTGGTCGAGACCGGCAGACCGAACACGTCGGCGGCGCCGATCGTGGCGGCGGCGACGAGCTCGGCCGAGGCGCCCTGCGCGTAGGTGAGATGGCTCTTGCCGATCTTCTCGCCGACGGTGATGACGATGCGCTTCCAGCCGACCATGGTGCCAAGGCCGAGCGCGATGGCCACCGCGATCTTCACCCAGGTCGGGATGAACTTCGTGGCGGAGTCGAGTGCGCCCTTGTAGGTGTTGAGCACTGCGACCTCGTCCTTGCTAAGATCGTTCTCCTTGTCCTTCATCAGGAAGCGGATCGCTTCCGAGGTCAGGTACATGTCGTTGCGGGTGTTGCCGACGACTTCCGCCGGCACCTTGTTCAGCGAACCGTACTTGGCGACCTGGTCGCCGACGTCCTTCACCAGCACGGCGAGCGAGGGATAGGTGCCCTCGTTGATATGGCGCAGTGTGATGTACTGCGTCACCGCCGGACGGGGATCGCCGATGATGCTGTGGCCGGCGCCTTTCGCCGAGATCACCTTGGAGGCGGCTTCCGAGGTCTTCTGGAACTGGGCGACCTGGGATTCCGGCAGCGCGCGGTTGAGCGCGTAGGCGGTCGGCACGGTGCCGATCAGGATCAGCATGATCAGGCCCATGCCCTTCTGGCCGTCATTCGAGCCGTGCGCGAAGCTGACGCCGGTGCAGGTGGCGATCAGCAGGCCGCGGATCCAGAGCGGCGGCGCCTTGTTGCCTTCGGGCGCGGCGTAGAGCGCCGGGTTGCGCACGATGAACTTGAGCAGCAGCAGCAGCACGGCGGCGCAGATGAAGCCGAACAGCGGCGACAGCAGCAGCGCGTAGCCGATCTCGGTCGCCTTGGTCCAGTCCACGCCCGAGGTGCCGTCACGGCCGCGCATGACGGCGTTGGCNACGCCGACGCCGATGATCGAGCCGATCAGCGTGTGCGAGGACGAGGCGGGCAGGCCGAAGAACCAGGTGCCGAGATTCCACAGGATCGCNGCGATCAGCAGCGCGAACACCATGGCGAAGCCGGCGCTGGAGCCGACCTGGAGGATCAGCTCCACCGGCAGCAGCGAGACGATGCCGAAGGCGACCGCGCCCGAGGAGAGCAGCACGCCGAGGAAGTTGAAGAAGCCCGACCACATCACGGCGACTTCAGCCGGCAGCGAATGGGTGTAGATCACGGTCGCCACCGCATTGGCGGTGTCGTGGAAGCCGTTGACAAATTCGAAGCCGAGCGCGATCAGCAGCGCGACGAACAGGAGGATGTAGGGCAGGAAAGTCGTCACCCGCGCGCCGGTGGCGTTGACGTCGATATAGATGCTGTAGGCGACGAATAGCAGGCCCGCGGCGAGGACGCCGAAGAACAGGATCATCGTCAGCGGATTGAAGCCCTTGTCGAGATTTGGCCGCGAGGCCGGCTGGATCGGCGCGGGATCGGCTACCGCGCGGTCGAATGCTACATCGGTCATGTCAGGACGCCCCTTAACTTTCAGGTAAGGGTATTGTCCGCGATNGATTTGAAGGCCGGATGACAAGCGGCGGTTGAAAGGCGTTTTCCCGTCAGGATTTAGGCGGCNNGCGAGACNTTCTTCTGCAGACCTGCGGCGATCCTCAGATCCTCGACAAAACGCTGATATTCCAGCGCCTTGGCCTCCGGATCGGGCAGCCGCAGCAAATAGGACGGATGCACCGTCACCAGNNCCTTGCGGCCGTCGGGCAGGTCTATGAGCCGGCCGCGGGTCTTGCCGACGGGTGTGATCTTGCCGAACACGCTTTGCGCGGCGGTGGCGCCCATCGCCACGATGAGGTCGGGCTGGATTGCCGAGACTTCCCGCTCGAACCATGGCCGGCAGGCCCGGATCTCCGGCGTGTTCGGCTTCTGGTGCAGGCGGATCTTTCCGCGCGGCACGAATTTGAAGTGCTTCACCGCGTTGGTGACATAGACCTTCTTGCGGTCGACGCCGGCCTCCTCCAACGCGCGGTCGAGCATCTGGCCCGCTGGGCCGACGAAGGGATGGCCGGCGAGGTCTTCCTTGTCGCCGGGCTGTTCGCCGATCAGCATGATATTGGCATTCTTCGGCCCCTCGCCGAACACGGTCTGCGTTGCGTCCTTGTAGAGCGGGCAGGCGCGGCAATGCGCGGCCTCCTCGCGGAGCGCTTCGAGATCGTCGGCAGCAGGCTTGCGTGTCATCGGAGCGTCCGGCCGCTTCTGAGGCTTGTGCGGATCGGTTGCGGCATTGGCGATCATGGCGCCGGTCATGCGTTCGGCGTCCTCGATCAAGGGCTTAATGATCGAAGCCTCGGGCAGGTTCCTCCAGTATTTCTTCGGCATCTCCGTCTGCATCGCCTTCACCTTGAGCCGGGCCGGATTGAAGATGCTGGCGTAATAGCGCCGCCAGGTCTCCTCCAGCCGGTCCTCGCCCGGTGCCTCGCTCCTGCTCACGCCCGGCGTGAACGAGAGCGCGTGGCCATCCCAATGCGCGCAGAGATCGGGGGTGAGGATCGACCAGGGCATGTCGGCAAAGCGTTTTGCGAAGAAGGGCGCGGCGAGCTCGACGATGTGATGTTCCGGCTCGAACCAGGCGACGTAATGCGCCTCGCGTTCCCGGCCGATTTCGCGGAAGCGCACGAAGGCATGCATCTTGTGCTCGTCGCGATGAACCGCCCTTGCCATCGCAATGACCTGCGCGACGTCGGCATCGGTCGCGACCTCGATGAGATCGTGATTGTCCTTCAAGCGCCAGAGCAGGCGATAGAGGATGGCGAAGCGCTCAGCATCGCGATGCAGGATTGCGGCCTTCGCGAGATCGATGAATTTGCCGGATACGTTGAAGGTGCCGTCGTTCACCTCGAGGATCGGAGATGGCGCGGGCGGCGCGAATAGATCTGCCTCGCCGCCTTGCACGGCCCATGTGATCTCACGGGGGTCCACGTGATGAAGCACCAGCGTGCGCGCGGCTTTGCGCCAGCCGTCGAAATCGGTTTCGGTGTCGAGGGTGATGTACTGCATCAGAAGCCAAATCCCAGTTGCGTTGCTTTCGGCTTGAACCGCTCGATCAGCCCGGCCGCATCGAGGCGATGCGGCGAGGGGCGGTGATCGCTGAGGACGATGAAGGGCAGCGCCTTGTGCCTGGGCACGTGCAGCCGCGCGAGATCGGAGAGGCGGATCGTGGTGGTGCGCCGCGTCGCGATGATGCGCTCCACGGCCTTGGTGCCGAACCCCGGCACCCGCAGCAGCTCCTCGCGGCTGGCGCGGTTGACGTCGAGCGGGAAGCGGTCGCGATGGCGCAGCGCCCAGGCGAGCTTTGGATCGATGTCGAGCGGCAGCATCGCGCTGTCGTCAACGATCTCCGCAACGTTGAAGCCGTAGAACCGCATCAGCCAGTCGGCCTGGTAGAGCCGGTGCTCGCGCAGCAGCGGCGGCTGCACCAGAGGCAGCGCGCGGCTCGCATCGGGGATCGGGCTGAANGCGGAGTAATAGACGCGCCGCAGCCGGTAGGANCTGTAGAGATTGGCGCTGGTATGGAGGATGGTGTGATCGTTCGCGCTATCTGCGCCGACGATCATCTGTGTGCTTTGTCCGGCCGGTGCAAAGCGCTGCGGCCTGGCTTTCGTTTTCGCGGCGCGATCTTCCTCGGCCTCGTCGAGCTTCAGCCGTAGCCGGCCCATGGTGCGGCGGATCGCGCGCACGTCCTTCTCCGGTGCGAATTGCTGCAAGCTCGTTTCCTCGGGCATCTCGATGTTGATGGAGAGGCGGTCGGCATATTTTCCGGCTTCCGCGATCAGCGCATCGTCGGCCTCGGGAATGGTCTTCAGATGGATGTAGCCGCGGAAGTGGTGCTCTTCGCGCAGCTTGCGCGCGACGCTGACCACCTGCTCCATGGTGTAGTCGGGGCTGCGGATGATGCCGGAGGAGAGGAACAGGCCCTCGATGTAATTGCGCCGGTAGAAGTCGAGCGTGAGCTTGACCACCTCCTCGACGGTGAAGCGGGCGCGCGGCACGTTGGAGGAGGCGCGGTTGACGCAATAGAGGCAGTCGTAATTGCAGGCGTTGGTCAGCAGCACCTTGAGCAGCGAGATGCAGCGTCCGTCCGGCGCGTAGGAATGGCAGATGCCCATGCCGGGTGCGGTCGAGCCCATGCCCTTGCCGTCGCTGGAATCCCGCTTCTCGGTGCCGCTGGAGGCGCAGGACGCGTCGTATTTGGCAGCATCCGCCAGGATCTCCAGCTTGCGTTGCACGTCCATTCTTGAATCCCTTTGATTCCGCTGATGATTCCTGGGACCTGCCAATTCGATTGACTCTCCGGCCGCCGTTAGCTTTATATTAGAACATATCATGAACAAATGAGCCAGCCGCTGGTTCTCTTTTTGAGAGCCATCGGCAATCACCTCTGAAGGAGCGGCGTATATGAGCGGCGCACGTCAAAGCGCGCTTGCGACCTTGCGCGGCCAGATCGAGCGCATCGAGACGGCGGAGGTCGTGCACGAGCACGGGCGCGTCGCGCTCGGCCATGGCGAGATCGACAGCGTGCTGAAGGGCGGGCTCGCGCGTGCGGCGATCCACGAGGTGTTTTGCGAAGGGCGCCAGGGCGCGGCCGCGACGGGTTTTGTCATGGGCCTCGCAGGGCGCGTCTCGGCACGCCGGCCGCTGCTGTGGGTGCGGCAGGATTTTTCGGAAGTCGAGACCGGCGCGCTGTCGATGAGCGGGCTCGCCGAACTCGGCCTCGATCCGTGCCGCGTGGTGATGGTGCGCGCCGCCGATGTCGAGAGCGCGCTGCGCACCTCGGCCGATGCGCTCGCCTGCGATGCGCTGGGTAGCGTCGTGCTCGAGCTCTGGGGCGA
>JGI25153J46596_10001828_pt1 | contig 12620 bp, 9 predicted proteins | sample AraplaMF_Col_mMF_FD_46596 | JGI IMG/M metagenome (IMG submission 46596)
TTGGCATATTCCACGATCAGGATGGCGTTCTTGGCCGCCAAACCTATCAGCGTGATCATACCTATCTGTGCATATACGTTGTTACTTAAATTCGGCAGGAAAGTAAGCACCAGGATGGCGCCAAACATACCTATTGGCACCGCCAGCAGTACGGAGAATGGTACGGCCCAGCTTTCATACAAAGCTGCCAGGAACAGGAACACGAACACAATGGATAACGCGAATATATATACGGTTTTAGAACCGGATAATAATTCCTCGCGGCTTAAGCCGGAGAACTCGTATCCATACCCATCCGGCAGCACCTGCGCGGCTACTTCCCGCAGCGCATTAATTGCATCGCCGCTACTATAGCCCGGCGCCGGGCTACCGTTTATTTCCGCGGAGCGGAACAGGTTGTAGTGGGAAATTACCGGTGCGCTTTCTATTATCTTATAGCTGGTTAGGGTGCTTAACGGCACCATACCACCGGTTTGATTACGTACATAGTATTGTCCCAGGTTCTTAATATCACCGCGGTATATGGAATCGGCCTGCGTTACCACGCGGAAATTACGACCATATATCGTAAAGTCATTGATGTACGCGCTACCCATATAGGTTTGCAGCGCAGTAGCTATATCTGATACCTGTACGCCCAGCTTCTTGGCTTTTTCACGGTCTATTTCCAGCAGGTAGCCGGGTGTGCGCGCTGTGAAGAAAGAAAAGGCGCGGGCTATTTCAGGCCGCTGGTTAACAGCAGCAGTGAATTTCTGCAGCACCCCTTCAAACTGCTTAATATCCGTACCGCTCCTTTGCTGTAAGATGAAGGAGAAACCNGCTGTTTGACCCAGACCNGGAATAGCCGGCGGCGGAATTACCACNACATTGGCCTCNTTAAAGCGGGATAATTTTTGTTGCAGCTGAGCCACCAGACCAAAGATCTGGTCAGATTTTTTCTTACGCAGGTCCCAGGGTTTCAGCTGGCAGAAGATAGTGGCGCTGTTTGATTTGGTAGCAAAGTTCACTACGTTCAAACCACCCAATGCAGCGTAGTGGCCAATGGCAGGCACACTATCCAGCACCTTCATCATCTGGCTCATTACTGTTACGGTACGTTCCGTTGAAGAAGATTCCGGCAGATCGAATGTNATGTATACACGGCCATCATCTTCTGTAGGAATAAAGCCGGTAGGCTTGCCCCTGAACAGCAATACAGCGCCTACACATATGCACAGCAGCAGGATCATTACATACCGCGACCAGCGGATACTTTTCTTCACCCCTACAGAATAGCGGGAAGTAGTATGCCCAAACCAGCGGTTAAACCGGAAGAAGAACTGGTTCAAACCTTTGGAATCCTTATCCAGGTGCATNGGGCGCAATATCAGGATACACAATGCCGGTGTAAGTGACAAGGCCACAAAAGCGGAGATCAGTACGGAAATAGCGATGGTAATGGCAAACTGCTGGTACAAACGGCCTACGATGCCTGGTATAAAACCTACCGGCACAAACACCGCCGCCAATATTAATGCAATGGCAATTACCGGCCCCGATATTTCCTTCATGGCCTGTATTGTAGCCTCTTTAGGCGTCATATGCCCGTGGTCAATATTATGCTGCACAGCTTCCACCACCACAATGGCATCATCCACCACAATACCAATGGCCAGCACAAACCCGAACAGGGTAAGGGTGTTAATGGTAAAGCCTAATGGTATAAAGAAGATAAATGTTGCAATAATAGATACCGGGATAGCCAGTACGGGGATCAGCGTAGCGCGCCAGCTCTGTAAGAACAGGAACACCACCACTACCACCAGGGCCAGGGCTTCCAGCAGCGTTTCCACCACTTCGTGTATGGATACCTGGATTACGGTAACAGATTCAAACGGTACTACATAATCCACATCAGCCGGAAAACTTTTCTTCAGCTGCTCCATAGTGGCATATACATTCTCCGCAGTTGCAATAGCGTTACTACCCGGCGCCTGGTATACCAGCAGGTAGGAGGCGCGTTTGCCATCCACATAAGAGTTGCTGGCGTAGTTGAACTTACCCAGCTCTACGCGGGCTACATCTTTCAGGTACACCAGGTTACCATTATCCGGTTTGGTTTTAACAATGATGTTGCCGAATTCTTCCGGAGTAACCAAACGGCCTTTTACCTGTATGGTGTATTCAAATGTTTGGCCGGTTTGTGCGGGTGGGGCGCCAACAGTACCTGCAGTGATCTGCGCATTTTGTTCTGTGATGGCGGCTCTCACCTCATTGGCTGTAACACCCATTTCGGCCAGCTTATCAGGCTTCAGCCACACACGCATACTAAAATCATCTGCACGGGTAAAGATATCACCCACCCCTTTTGCACGCAGCAATGCGTCTTTTGCAAACACGTTGGTATAGTTATCCAGAAAGGTAATATCATGTGTGCCTTTGGGTGAGTACAGCGCCACCAGCATCAAAATGCTGGGGTTACGTTTTCTCACTATCAGGCCTAAACGTTGTACTTCCTGTGGCAGGGTGGGTTGTGCAATACCTACACGGTTCTGCACGTCCAGCGCTGCAATATTAATGTCTGTTCCTACTTCAAAGTTGGCTGTTAAGCTTACGGCACCGTTACTGGTACTGTTACTTTGCAGGTAGGTCATGCCCGGTGTACCATTCACCTGTACTTCTACCGGTGTGGCCACGGTTTGTTCCACCGTTTGTGCATCAGCGCCGGTATAGGTACCGGTGATCTGCACTGTGGGTGGTGTAATATCCGGGTACTGCCCTACCGGCAGGGTGGTCATTGCCAGTAAGCCCACCAGCACCAATACAATAGCAATTACTATAGCGGTAACTGGTCTGCGTATAAAAGTATCTGCAATCATGATCGTTGTCTTCTATTGATTCAATCTGTTTTACTTCACTTTCACCTTTCACATTATGGCTTGCCGCCCTGTTGCGGGGGTGCGCCTAATTGTATTTTACCGCTATCGCGTAAACGCTGGAAACCTTCTGTGATCACTTTATCTCCGGCCTGTACCCCATCCAGGATCACGATCTGGTCTTTCAGCTTGGGGCCCAGGTGCACTTTACGTTGCAGGGCAATAGAATCTTTTGCTACATACACAAAGAACTCGCCCATTTGCTCTGTTACGGCTTTGTAAGGGATGATGAGCCTTTGGCCGGAAAGATCGTTGAGTACGTTCAGTACGCAGCTCATACCGTCTTTCAGCTCATCGTCCGGGTTTTCAAACTCTATCCTTACTTTAATAGTACCGGTTTGGTTATCTACCCCACGGTCAATAGTGGTGATACGGCCGGTATGTTTATAAATACTGCCGCCGGGCAGCTGCAGGCGGAAAGTGCTGTCGGCCGGGTTAATGGTTTTACCACGCATATTTGCAAAACGGCCTATTTCTGTTTCAGTTACCACAAAATCCACCATAATGGGGTTTTCGCTGGAAATAGTGTTCAGCAGCGTAGTGCCGGGGCTTACCTGTGCGCCCAGCTTTACCTGTGATATACCTATGCGGCCGGTGAACGGGGCTTTGATGATGGAATAATCCAGGTCTGTACGGGCAGCAAGCAGGCTGGCTTCGCCGGCGGCTACCTGGCTGCGGTTAGCTTCCAGGGTGGCCGTAGCATTGTCCAGCGTTTGGCGGGCAATGGCGTCCTGCTCTGCAAGGCGCTGGTAACGGTCCATATCTTTCTGCGCCCTGATAAAATTAGCTTTGGCGCTCAGGATATTGGCCTCTGCCTGGCGAACAGCGGCTTCATATTTGCGGCGGTCAATTTCATATAAGGCTTTACCCTTTTGTACTACATCCCCTTCTTTGAAGAAGATGCCGGTAATAAAACCGGATACCTGCGCGCGCAGCTCCACACTGTTCACAGCTACCACCGTGGCAGGATATTTATCATAATAAATGGCCGGCGCCTCTTGCGCCTCCACTGTAGTCACGGGGGTAGGCGGCAAAACAGGGGCTCCTTTTTGAGCCGGACCTTTACAGGCGGTCCAGGAAAGCATGCCGAAAGCGCAAATAATAACTACGAATTCATTTTTCATCTGATAATCGTTTGTCNTGCATTGGCCGGAAAGCTGTGTGAAGGCCCATCCGGACAGGTTATCTTTTTTAATTATTAGCTGTTAACGTTCCTAATGATCTCTGCAGATCTATTTTGCTGGACAGTACTTCGTACAGTGAATTAAAATAATTCAGCTGCGCGCTGCGCAGGTCTGTTTCAGAGGTGATCACTTCCAGGTAGGTTTTTACACCTTCCTTGTATTGCAGNGCAATCAGGTCATACACNTCTTTGGCTTCCTGCATATTTTGCCGCTGCAACGTATAGTTGTAGAAGTTACTTTTATAAGCNGCCATGGCCTGCGTATATTCTGTACTGATCTGGTTCCTCAGCGATGCAAAATCCCAGTCGGTACGTTTCAGCTGCAGCTCTGCTGCGCGTATNTTCTGCGTACGTTTGGTNCCCTGGAAAATAGGTACTGATAATTTTANCCCAAAGAAAGAGTTAGGGAAATTATTGTTGTACAGTTTGGAGAACTCATTATTCAGGTAGGCGGCGTTATAGTTTGCAAAGGCCGATACGGTGGGCAAAAAGCTCCATTTATTATAGGTAAGCTCTGCCTGCAGCAACCGTTGCTGTGTTTGCAGCAGCTGGTATTCTATCCGGTTTTCGTAAGTAACGGTAACGGATGTATCCAGCGATACCTCGCTTTCCATTTGCAGCGTATCATCTATCAGCTTCAGGTCGCCGGTAGTGGGGTAGCCCATTAGCTGGCGCAGCTGTGCATAGGCGCTGTTCAGCTGTTCCTCTGCGGTTTTGCGCTGGCCTTTGGCATTGTTCAGGGAAATGTTGGCGCGCTTGTAATCTGTTTTATCTACAATGCCACCCTGGTATTGGTTATACGCATCTCTCTGGCTGCGCTCCAGGCGAATAATATCTTCTTCCAGCACGGAGATCTGCCGTTTGGTAAGCAGCACATTATAATAGGCCTTGCTTACATTGGTGATCACATCGATCTGGCTGCTGGCGGTGTTTTGCTTGGCCTGGTTACGTACATCCCTTGCCGTTCGGCTGGCCAGCAGTACATCGCGGTTAAAGAGGTTTTGATTCAGGGAAAAGCCTACTGTGGAGGTATTTTCCACCCCTGCCCTGATAGGGCTGCCGTTAAAGTAGCTGGTAGGCACCTGCAGGTAATGCTGGATATTATAATCCAGGTTGATCTGTGGATACCAGTCTGCCAGCTTACTTTTGATCGTAGCTTCCGTGATCGCTTCATCTATCATGGACTGCCTTACTACCGGTTGGTGAGATAATGCATACTTGATACAATCGCGTAAATTGGCATCGGGCAATAATGAATCAGGTAATTGCTGTGCGTATGTATAACTGGTATGGAAAGCCATACCTATTATCACCGCCAGGAAAAGTGTTTTTTTCATATTTAACGATCAATTCATCTTATACCAATCAGAATATAACAACGGGTACCCGTAAATAGTTATAAGTACGCCGCTTTATAATAATCTATACAATTATTACAAAAAGTTGATCAACGGAATATTGAATCCGCTAATAGCCCGCTATTAAGGTTGCTAAGCCGTTGGGCGATGTCCCAACTGCGTATCAGGTAGGTTTTAGGTGTTAAATGCTACGCAAAGATAGCAATGCAATCCAAATTTATATGGATATCTGGTTAAGTGGTTAAATACTTATTTAACCATGCATTATTTATTACGTCCGCTATGAATATGTTTTTCCGCATGGTAAGAGGAGCGTACCAGCGGGCCTGATTCAACGTAATCAATGCCCATGGCATAGCCAATTTCACGATATTCTGCAAACTCATCAGGGTGTACAAAGCGTACTACCGGTAAATGTTTGGGGGTGGGCTGCAGGTACTGGCCCAGGGTTATTACATCTACCCCATTATCATACAGGTCCTGCATAGCCTGTATCACTTCTTCCCTGGTTTCACCCAGGCCCAGCATAATGCCGCTTTTGGTACGCATGCCGCCTTCTTTTAACCGGCGGATGACTTCCAGGCTGCGGTGGTACTTGGCCTGTATACGCACCTGCTTGGTAAGCCTTTCCACTGTTTCCAGGTTATGGGATACTACTTCCGGCGCTACTTCTATAATGCGCTGCAGGTTTTCCCACTGGCCTCTGAAATCGGGGATCAGGGTTTCCAGAGTGGTATCAGGGTTCAGGGCACGGATGGCTTTAATGGTATTGGCCCAGATGATGGAGCCGCCATCTTTCAGCTCATCCCTGTCTACAGAGGTTAACACGGCATGTTTCACCTTCATTAAATAAATGGCTTCTGCCACACGCTGGGGCTCATCCCAGTCAACTGCTTCAGGGCGGCCGGTGGCCACGGCGCAAAAACCGCAGCTACGGGTGCAAATGTTGCCCAGTATCATAAAGGTAGCAGTGCCTGCCCCCCAACATTCTCCCATGTTAGGACAGTTACCGCTTTCGCAGATAGTATGTAATTTATGGGTATCAACCAGGTTACGTACCTGTTTGTAGCTTTCTCCTATCGGTAATTTCACACGCAGCCAGTCTGGTTTTTTGGTCCTGGGGGCTGCTGCCGGTGTTCCACATGCGGTTTGTTCTTGCATCGCTAACTCCTTTCTTTAAGAGCAACAAAGTTACCTATTATTCACTAAAAATGGTTATACCGTTGCTGGGCTATTATCCATCAGATAATCAACCTTTTAACAATATAACCATCCAATAATTTACTTCTTATCCCAGCGCTTGCCGAACTGCAGGCTCAGGTAAGCGTTGAAAAAGAACTTCTTATTATCCTGGTACACCAGGATGGGAACGCTTTTAGTATAGTATTCTGCATTTATACCTATTTCCAGGGCGCTCACCACTTCATTGAACTTGGCCCAGTCAAACCGCAGGCCTGCTTTGGCGTGCAGCCCGGGTACCACGGTCAGCTCACCCCAGCCTTTGCCAAAGCCGCCGCCGGCAATGATCTTGGAGGGGGTAATAAAGGCGGTGTCCAGGTCAGGATCTGTACCATATTTAATATCCTTTACTTCGCCGCTGGGGGTTTCTACCTTCAGGTAATAGGGTTTTTGTAAACCTATAGAGATACCACCATAATAAATGGCGTTTACCTCTACCCCATTCTTGTTGCCTTTGCCGCCTATCAGGTAGCGCTGGCCTATACCCAGTTTGGCCTGGTAAAAATTATTTTGTTTGCCGTAGATGTAGGGCTTTTCTGAATAAGCGAAGTCGCCCACCGGTACAAAAGCTCCCGGTTTTTTATCTTCCTTGGGATCTTTCTTTTCTGCAAATTCAAACTGGAAGTAGTTCACTATTTTCCGGTTCTTGCGGTAGCCCAGCTCAAAAAAGCCGCCCCAACCGTCTGTGTTTAACCGGCCCCCTATAGACCATTCCCGGTCGTAATTATTCTCCCCTTCTTCCAGCTCCCTGAACAGGGAAATACGTTTCAGCTTTCTTTGTTCCCGCTCCTGTTTTTTGGTTTCTTTATCAGACTGGGCCTGCAAGCTGCCAGCCACTAATAATAAGAACAAGAATAAGTGTAATTTTTTCACAGTAATTGGGCTATTTGTATCAAATGTAATGAAAATCCCAAACTCTCCTCTTCAAACGCCTCCTATTATAAACGCCGGTTTTCGTTTATTGTTACAAACTTACCCGATTTTCTGTGCATCTGTAAATTGGCCTGGTCCATTATAAAAAATGCTTTTAATTTACATTTTAATTAAACCGCAGCTAATAAAACTCTTATCATATGCAAACCTCCAAGATCGTATATAACGGCGAATTACGTACTTCCGCCACACACCTGCAAAGCAGCACTACCATAGAAACAGATGCCCCGGTAGACAATAATGGCAAGGGGGAACGTTTTTCCCCAACTGACCTGGTAGCTACCGCCCTGGGATCCTGCATGCTCACTATTATGGGTATTAAGGCCCGCGAAAATGGCTGGTCTATAGAGGGTACCCAGGTAGGTATACAAAAGATCATGGGTACAGAGCCCCGCCGCATAACCGGTGTAAAGGTGGTGTTTGATTTTCCGCCCAATCACACTTTAGGCAATAAGGAAAAGACTGTTCTGGAAAGAGCGGCCCTTACCTGCCCGGTAGCTAAAAGCGTGCACCCGGATATATTACAGGATGTAACTTTTAACTGGTAATTGCTAATGTGCTGGTATGCTAATGTGCTGGTTTTTGTTGCCTGATCTTCATCAGTTATAAATACCCGCACATTAGCAGATAAGCATGCAAGTACACAAGCACATATATACCATACATTAACACATTCCTCCATCAATTCACTCTCTCACCAGCAAATACCAGCACATTAGCATATTAACACATCAGCACATTCATTTGCACACCCGCACATCTCCCATCTGCACATCAGATTATTCCCTGCCGCAGCAGCCTGGCCCCCACTGCGCATTCCAGGCAGCGCTTTTTATCACAGTAATTTTGCTTTAGCTGTAACAGCGCCTGGGAATCCAGCGCGCTTTTCTGACAAACGCCAATATCATCCCAGCCCTGGGTAATGCGGTTTTCCTCTGCGGGCAGCTGTTCTATGAGGTCCAATGCACGATCCTGGTAATAGCTCAACCCTTTCTCACGCCCATACAGGAATAACAGGGGCAGTATAGTATTGATCAGTATATTATGCACGGCCAGCTTGCCGGGGCAACAGGTTTGGGTAAGCGGCCCATCCAAATGATAATGCTCATGCCAATAGGCGGAGGGCTGCACGGAAAACAGCTGCTCAAAGCCGGTAATAGTTTCCGTTTCCAGTATCTTAGAGAACAGGTGGGGCGTTTTATGCAGCAAAGCCGCCAGGGAAGCTATACGCAAGGTAGGGAATGAGGCGGGGCGCATGCGCAGCCACTTCCACAAATGTGTGGGCATAGGCTGCAGCCTATATTTATGCCGCAGGTAATTATATTCCTGTTGCAGTTCCAGCGGGTATTCATCTTCAAAGGCTTCCTGCAGCATACCGGCCTGGCCAAATAACAAAGCTTCCAGCTGTGAAAGGCTGGGCCGGTGCCTGGTTAGCAAATTATGGGGTAAGCTTTGCGCCAGCTGCAAAAATGCCGGTGCATTTACCGGCACACCAAAGCTTTGGGCAATGGCGCGGTAACAAACTTCCTCCCAGTTATATTTGGTTTGCAGCAGCCAGGTATGTAAGGTGGTGGTTTTACGCTCCCAGCGTTCTATCAGTAACCGCTCTTTCCAGTTATGCCAGATCAGGTCCGGCACCTGACCGGCGCTGTTTTCACAGGGTACAAATACGGATGATTGCCGGAATTGCTGCTTATAACGGCCCAGCAGCATTTTTGGAATTTGTTGCTCAAGTGCTATACAAGGGGGCATATGATCAGTATCATAAAAAGCTACATCATGCTCAAATACAACATGCAGGATCACATTGCTGTACTGCTGGTTGTGCTGGTGCCCGTGGCGGTACCAGTCAGAGGTGCGCAGATGCAGCTCCACATTACCGGCCCACAGGGTATTGCCGATCTTTATTTTGGCGGCCGTAAAATCAGGCCCCGCATCATGGTTATGGATGCCGGTATACAGCACCTCTACCGGAATACCATCAATTGTTGCTAAACCGGTAGGATTAAATAAACGGCATTTCCAGATGTGCTGAAAAAGATCTTCGGTTAATAAAGGGCTAACGCTTGCGATCATTGATTGGTGTTTAAAGGTCAACAATAAAAATACCCCATTTGCTAAAATTATTAGCAATTTACATCCCTCCTTCCGGTTTTCCAAATTTGGAAAATTCATAAAAGTACTATTACCTTTGCACCCAGTTCTTAAACATCACTTATCCAGAAAGGCGGAGGGACTTGGCCCTGCGATGCCTTAGCAACCAATTCTGCTGGTAACAGCAGAAAAAAGGTGCTAATTCCTGCCCCGGCACATACCGGGGAAAGATAAGTTGGCAGAGGTAATTCTTCCCGCATAATATTAAAAAGGGGCTCTTCCAACTACAGGAAGGGCCCTTTTTTATTTCCACCCCTTTCAGGATAACACCATTAAAAAGAACTTTTTTTATTTGCATGAAAACAGCCACCCAACTCATTCATAGCATCCCGGTAGATGAGCTTACAGGCGCCATCTCTGTGCCCATCTATCAAACCTCCACCTTTGTGCAGGAATCGCCCGGCATTAATAAAGGTTTTGAGTTTTCCCGTGCCAACAACCCTACCCGCAAAGTATTGGAAAACCTCATCTGCACCCTGGAAGAAGGATATGCAGGTTTTGCCTTTGCCAGCGGCATGGCCGCTATAGATGCGGTGTTAAAGCTGTTAAAGACCGGCGACGAAATACTGGCGGTGGAAGATACCTACGGCGGCATTTTCCAGATGTTCAACCATATGATCGAACGTTTTGGCATTAAAGTGAACTTTACAGATACCAGCAATATTGATAATGTATCGGCGGCCATTACGCCCAAAACAAAGTTCATTTGGCTGGAATCACCCACCAACCCTACGCTCAAGATCTCCGACATTAAATCCATCAGNAAAATAGCNAAGCAGCATAACACCCTGCTGGTAGTAGATAATACCCTGTGCACACCCTTGNTGCAGCAGCCCATACCAATGGGGGCCGACATTGTAATACACAGCGCCACCAAATACCTGGCNGGCCATACGGATGTAATTGCAGGCCTGGTAGTGGTGAACAATAAATCACTGGCCGACCAGCTGCGTTTTAACCAGAACATTTCCGGNAGCATCCTGAGCCCGTTTGAAGCCTGGCTTACTATACGGGGTATTGAAACCCTGTACCTGCGCCTGGAAAAGCAGTGCAGCAATGCACAGGCCATAGCCAGCTGGCTGGCTACCCACCCGNCTGTAGATAAAGTATTTTACCCNGGCCTGNCCACTCACAAGAACCATCACATAGCCCGTAAGCAGCAAAAGCTGTATGGNGGCCTGGTGAGCTTTTCCCTTAAAAGCGACAATATTAAAAACGCCATCCGCATTGTAAATGCAACGCGCCTGTTTAAGCTGGCAGAAAGTTTTGGCGGCGTAAAAAGTATGCTGGACCACCCGGCTACCATGACGCACCGTAACATACCGGAAGACTTCCGTAAACGCGCCGGCCTGCAGGATAGCTGCATACGCCTGTCTGTAGGGATTGAAGATGCAGATGACCTGATCAGCGACCTGAAACAGGCTTTAGATAAATTAAACCAACCATCTGGCAAACAAACCACCGTTTTACAATAGAAGCTAAACGCCGAACGCTGAAGGCTAAACGCCTTTAAGCATGGCAGGAAGCGTTAAGCATTAAGCATTAAATTAAATTATGGAAAGTAAGATCATTAACCTTGGCATTTTCGGATTTGGATGCGTAGGACAGGGACTTTACGAAGTATTGAACAGAACAAAAGGCATTAATGCCCGCATCAAAAAAATATGCATTAAAGACCCTAACAAAGCTCGTCCTATAGACATGAGCTATTTTACCACCGACAAGAACGAGATACTGGAAGACCCTACCATTGATGTGGTGGTAGAGCTGATCAACGAAACGGAAGCCGCTTTTGAAATTGTAAGCACCGCCCTGCGTAATGGCAAAGCCGTAGTAAGCGCCAGCAAACGTATGATCGCGGAAAACCTGCCAGCCCTGTACCAGCTGCAGGTAGAGAACAGGGTACCTTTCCTGTATGAAGCTTCCAGCTGTGCCAGTATTCCCATTATCCGCAACCTGGAAGAGTATTATGATAACGATCTGCTGAATGCTGTAGAAGGCATTTGCAACGGATCCACCAACTATATACTCACCAAAATATTTGAAGAAGGCCTCAGCTTTGAAACCGCCCTGCAACAGGCGCAGGAGCTGGGCTTTGCTGAAACGGATCCTACGCTGGACATTGAAGGTTATGACCCTAAGTTTAAAATAGTGATCCTGCTGCTGCATGCTTTTGGCACCTTTGTAAAACCGGAAGAAGTGTTCAACTTCGGCATTCATCACCTCAATGATTTTGATATACAGTTTGCACGCCAGCGCGACTCTACCATTAAGCTTATTGGCAACTGCCGCCGGCAAAACGGGCATGTAAATGCCTATGTGCTGCCACACCTTATTAAAGAGCATAACCTGCTGTATGATGTATACAACGAGTATAACGGCATATTGCTGGAAAGCGCATTTACCGATAAGCAGTTCTTTGTAGGTAAAGGTGCAGGCGGTACGGCTACCGGCAGCGCAGTGCTGTCTGATATTTCAGCGCTGCTGTATAACTACCGCTACGAGTATAAAAAGATCAAGCAGAACAACCAGCCCACCTTCACAAATGATGTACAGCTGAAAGTATACCTGCGTTATAAAACACCTGACCAGGTAGACCTGACCGCGTTCTACAACATTTCAGAGAAATACGAATCCCCTACCTACCGCTATGTAGTGGGCATTATTAACCTGCAAAAGTTGAAAGAAAATAACTGGTTGAAGAATAAAGATGTGAACTTACTGGTGCTGGAATAATTTGCAGATGTGCAAATATGCAAATGTGCAGATGTGCAAATGAAATGCCTCAACGATCACTTCGATCCATCTGCACATTTGCACATTTTCACATTGTCTCCA
>JGI25153J46596_10001836_pt1 | contig 12600 bp, 8 predicted proteins | sample AraplaMF_Col_mMF_FD_46596 | JGI IMG/M metagenome (IMG submission 46596)
ATCTGCGCCATGACCGCGACCATCATGCAGGCGCTGGACACCACCATCGCCAACGTCGCCCTGCCCTACATGCAGGGCACGCTGTCGGCCTCGCAGGACCAGATCAACTGGGTGCTGACCTCCTACATCGTCGCCGCCGCGATCATGACGGCGCCGGTGGGGTGGATCGCCAACCGNTTCGGCCGCAAGCGCATCTTCATCATCTGCTCGGCCGGCTTCACCCTCGCCTCGGTGCTGTGCGGCCTCGCNCAGGACATCAACCAGATGGTGCTGTTCCGCCTGCTGCAGGGCGTGTTCGGCGCGGCGCTGGTGCCGCTGTCGCAAGCGGTGATGCTCGACTATTACACCCTGCAGGAACGCGCCACGGCGATGTCGATCTGGGGCATGGGGGTGATGATGGGCCCGATCATGGGCCCCTCGCTCGGCGCCTGGCTGACCGAGACCTATTCCTGGCACTGGGTGTTCTTCGTCAACCTGCCGTTCGGCGCGATCACCGTGCTCGGGCTCGCCGTCTTCATGGACGAGACCGACAAGAATCTCAGCCTGAAATTCGACTGGTTCGGCTTTGCCGCGCTGGCGGTCGGGATCGGCGCGCTGCAGCTCGCGCTCGACCGCGGCGAGCAGCTCGACTGGTTCGAATCGGTCGAGATCGTCACCGAGTTCATCGTCTCGGGCATCGCCTTCTACTATTTCTTCGCCCACTCGTTCACGACCTCGCGCCCCTTCATCCAGTTCGCGCTGTTCAAGGACCGCAACTTCCTCACCGGCTGTATCTTCATGACGGTGATGGGGCTCGTGCTGTACTCGACCATGGCGCTGGCCTCGCCCTACCTGCAGAACGTCATCGGCTATCCCATCATGACCGCCGGCGGCCTGCTCGCGAGCCGCGGCTTCGGCACCTTCTTCGCGATGATGATGGTTGGCCGCATGATGCGCTACATCGAGGCGCGCACGCTGATCATCTGCGGCCTGACGCTGACCGCAGCCTCGCTGTTCCAGATGACCGGCTGGACCGACCAGACCCAAGTGCCGGAGATCGTCATCGTCAGCGTGATCCAGGGCTTCGGCTTCGGCCTCGTCTTCGTACCGCTCTCGACGGTGTCGTTCCTGACGCTGCCGAACCATCTGCGCACCGACGGCACCTCGATGCTGACGCTGCTGCGCAACGTCGCGAGCTCGGTCGGCATCTCCATCGTCATCGCCGAGCTGACGCAGGGCACGCGGAAGACCTACGCGATCCTGTCCGAGCACATCAACCCGTTCAACCACGCCCTGCAAATGCCCGACGTGCGCGGCATCATCAATCTGTCGACCGACGCCGGCCGCGCCATGGCCGACAGGATGGTCAGCGTGCAGGCGCAGATCATCGCCTTCGCGCACGACTACCAGGTCATCATGTTCTTCATCCTCTGCACCATCCCGCTGGCGCTGATGATCGGCTCCACCAAGGCGACGCTGCGGAAGCAGGCCGCGGGGCCGGAACACGCGGTGATGGAGTAGCGGTTCGGTCTCGAGCCCCCTACAACAACTCCTCGCAGCCGAGATCATCGACCGCCATCATCACCCGCTCCAGATTGTTCCACCAGATCAGCGGCGGGATGTTGATGCTCCATTGCCAGACCGGCTTGGTGATGTGCCAGAGCACCGAGCGGCGATAATCCTGGTCGAGCGTGCCGCGCGAGTAGCCGCTGACGCCATGCGCGATCAGCGTCTCGTGATAGCGGTTGAGCAGGAGGCGTTCGAGGGCCTGCCGGCGCTCGGGATACCACTGCACCGCCATCATATAGGCGAGATCGCCGGTCGGCACGTTGACGCGCCACTGGTCGAAATCGAAGATGCGCACGCTGTCGCTGACGCCGGCGCGCGGCAGCATGAAATTCCAGATATGGGCGTCACCATGGGTAATGGAGAGATGCCGGCGGGAGTGATAGCGCTGCAACAGCCGGTCCGATTGCTCGATGAAGCGGCGGTAGAGAATGCGCCGCTCCTCGCTGAGCCGATCGCCGAGAAGGTCCGCAAACCGGTCGTAGTGGCCGGCGAACGTCTCCACCAGTTTTGCGGAATCCTCGACACTCATCCAGCTGCCGACGGTTTCGCCGAGCTCGGGATGGTCCCACCAGGCTGCATGCCAGCGCGCCAGCGTCGTGACGATCGCCATGGCCTGCTCGCGCGAGGGCGGCAACGGCCATTGCGTCGCGATCTCGTGGCTGTCGGTGAGATCTTCGAGCAGCAGATGCCAGACGAGGCTCTCCTCGTCGAAATGCCCGTCGAAACAGCGCGGCACCACGCCGGGCGGCATCGCCGGCGCGAGTTGCGTGTAGAAGGCCACTTCATGCCGTCCGCTATGCGCAAGCGTCTTGGCGAAGGAGCTGAGTGCCGTCTTCAGGATCAGCGACTGCGGAGCGCCGCCGGATTCGCCGACATAGCGCAGGCCGAGGCGGATGATGTGCGACACGAGGGTGTCGCGCTCATGCAGCACCTTCACCTCGCGCACCGCGCCGGCATCCAGCACGCCGCCCCGGCGCAGCGCCGCCGTCAATCGGGCGGGCTCAACGACTTCAGGCAGTTGTGAAGGTGTCATGAAATTCACGATGCCCCTGTCCCGCGCCATACTGCACGATCGCGACCCCGGGCACCAGCGGCGGGCCTGATGCCGGACCTACGCCGCCGCGGTCGAGTCCCGCACGGTCCGGACCACGACCGACCTTAGCTGCTCGAGATTGGCCGCCATGCCTGCGATGGCCTGCCTGACCTCCGCGGCGCGCTCGTTCACGGAATTGGCGTCGCGGCTGACATTGCCGATCTTGGCCGACACGTCCTTGGCGGCGGACGCCGACTCCGAGATCGATCGCGCGATCTCCCGCGTCGCCGCGTCCTGCTCTTCCATCGCGGCCGCAACCGAGGTCGCAACGCCGTCGATCTCGACGATATGGCCTCCCATGGTTTCCACGGCATCCACCGCGGCCTGCGTCGAGGCCTGGATCTCGGCGATCAGGCGCGCGATCTCCTCGGTGGANTTGGCGGTCTGGTCGGACAGGGATTTCACNTCGGCGGCAACCACNGCGAAGCCGCGGCCGGCCTCGCCGGCGCGCGCCGCCTCGATCGTGGCGTTGAGCGCCAGAAGGTTGGTCTGGCCGGCAATGCCGCCGATGAGATCGGAGACCTCGGCGATCTTCTTCACCGATCCGGCCAGCGCCTGGATGGTCGAGCGCGCCTGCTCGCGGCCCGCGACGGCCGACTTGGTGACGGTCGACGTGTGCGCGACCTGGGTCGCGATCTCCCGGATCGAGGCGCTCAGCTCCTCGGCGGCGGCCGAAACGGTCTGCGAGCTGCCCAGCGCCTGCGTCGAGGCCGCAGCCACCGCCTGTGATTCCGTGGACAGCGAGCGGGCGATCTCNGANAGGCTCGAGGCGACCCGTTCCACACCCTGGCTCGCGGCGCTCGCGGTATCGACCGANCGGCCGGTTTCGCGTTCGACCGTCTCGGCCATCTGGTGCAGNGCGGAGCGCTTGGCGCGTGCGGCGTCCTCTTCGTTCTGCAATTGCTCCTNGCGCAGNCGCGANTTCTCGATCGCCCCCTGCTTGAACACCTCGAGGGCGCCCGCCATCGAGCCGACCTCGTCCTGNCGATGCGCGAACGGAATATCGGCGGCGAGATCGCCGGTCGCGAGCTTCTGCATCGTGCCGGTCATGCGCACGATCGGGCGCACCACGCCAAGAGCGACGCCGAGCAGTCCGGCGGCGATGAAGGCAAGAACCGCGGCGGAGACGCCGAGCAGGATATAGAGGATCGAGCTGTCGCGGTCCGCGGCCAGCTTCTCCATGGCGGCATTCTGCTTGTTGGCGTTCTCGACGATGCTGTCGATCACGGCGCGATGCGCGGTGTAGGCGTCCTTGAGCTGCGCATAGGCGCGCTCGGCGGCGGCCGTGTCCTTGGCCTTGAGGGCCGGCAGGAGCTGGTCGGACGCCTTCCAGAATTTCTGCACCTCGGCATCGGATTTCGACACCAGCGCCGTCTTCAGGTCGGCCGACAGGCTCGAGCCGACCCAGAAGGTCTTGCGCTCATCATAGTCCTTGCGGAGCTGGACCAGCCGCTCGCCATGGGCCGCCAGCTGATCCGGCTCGCGCATGGCGAGCGTGGCTTCGAGATAGGCCTCGATGACATATTCAGGCGGCGGCAGGATGTCGGCGATGAGGTCGTTGCCGAGCTTGATGTCGGAATAGAGCTGACCGCCGACCTTGAGCTCGCGGAGCGCATAGAGACTGGTGGAGACGACCGCGGTGAAGCCAATGGCGAGCACGATCCCGAACGCAATGATCGCGGAAGACAACGACAAGCGAATTTTCATGAGGCAATCCGGGCACGAATCAAATCCGCACCGAGCCTAGACTGCTACGGTAAATACGGACTTTCCTCGCGGAGAAGTTGCCGAAGAAAAGCTCCGCATAACTACGGGAATGAGATGCCGGTCGATCGGTTTTGGTCAGCGAGGCTGACGCTCAATTGTGCAGCCCGGCCGCGATTGCGCTGATTGAGAAGCGCATGGCGGCGACCTCAGGGCGCCGCCACGCATCGTCTCAGACGTCGAAGAACACCGTCTCGTCGTCGCCCTGGAGGCGCAGGTCGAGCCGGTAGACCGGCTTGCCGGCCTCGCGCACCGCGGTGATCGTGGCGCGGCGCTCGCCGGGCACCAGCGACAGCACCGGATCGGCGGCATTGCCGGCCTCGTCGCTGAAATAGATCCGGGTATAGAGGTGCCGCAGCATGCCGCGACCGAACACGGCGAGGACGATGTGCGGCGCCTGCGGCTTGCCGTCGGGATCGGGCACCACGCCCGGCTTGACGGTATCGAAGGAATAATTGCCGTCCTTGTCGGTGCCGCAGCGGGCAAAACCGCGGAAGCTGGCATTGGGCAGCGCGCGCTTGTCCTGCGGGTCGGCGAAGCGTCCCTGTGCATCCGCCTGCCAGATCTCCAGCATGCAATCCGGCACGACGGCGCCGTCGCCGTCGAACACGCGGCCCTCGATGCGGATGCGATCGCCCGTGACATCGGGCGTCAGCGTCGAATTGGTGAACGCGTCGTTCCAGGCATAGTCGCCGGTCGGCGTCAGGCCGTATTTGAAGAACGGACCGACGGTCTGCGATGGGGTGATACCGTTGTCCTGCACTAGTGATTCTCCATGGGGGTAGCGTTCTTGCCGCGCAGCACGATGTCAAAGCGGTAGCACAGCGCCCATTCAGGCTGGGTATTCTCCAGGTCGAATGACGAGACCATCCGCGCCCGCGCCTTCTCGTCCGGCACCGAGTTGAAGATAGGATCGAACGGAAACAGCGGGTCGTTCGGGAAATACATCTGCGTCACCAGGCGCGTGACGAAGGAATGGCCGAACACCGACAGATGGATATGCGCCGGACGCCAGGCGTTGTGATGGTTGCCCCACGGATAGGCGCCGGGCTTGATGGTGACAAAGCGATAATAGCCGGAGGTATCGCTCACGGTGCGGCCCGCGCCGGTGAAATTCGGATCGAGCGGCGCCGGATGCTGGTCGCGGACGTGAACGTAGCGGCCGCAGGAATTGGCCTGCCAGATCTCCACCAGCGAATTCGGCACGCCGCGGCCGTCCTCGTCGCGCACATGGCCGTGCACGATGATGCGTTCGCCGATCGGCTCGCCGGCATGCATGGTCGTGAGGTCGGCATCGCCTTCGCGCACCGTCTCGTGGCCGTAGACCGGACCGGTCAATTCCGAGAGCGTGTGGCGCATCGGGATCAAGGGCTTGTTCGGCGCACGCTTGATCGAGCTCTTGTACTCGGGCGACAGCGGCAGCGGATGCGCCTTGTTGCTGTCAGTGGGATAGATGAACGTCATGGGCGAACTCCTCCCCGGCCATGTTTTAGTCCGGCCGGTCAACATTTCCGCCAATCATTATAGGACATAACTAATTTGGGGAAGCGGGTTTAGCGCCGTTCCCGCGCCCGGCAGCGGGCCCCATGCATGCCCTATTTGATCGGCGGACGCGGCAGCACGGCTTCCCCAGCCTCGAGCCGGTAGGTGTGATCCAGCGAATACCAGGGACCAACGACATCGCCGGCGGTCGGATGCGGCGTATCGTGGCGCTGGAACTTGCCGATCAGCGCCTGCGTCACCCCGAACTGCACGTCGCTGTCGATGTGGGGATCGTTGGGATCGTAGACCTGCGAGATCAGCGTCTTGAATCCGCGCTTGAAGATCAGGGCATGCAGATGCGCGGGCCGATAGGGGTGCCGGCTCTGCACCTCGAGCAGGCGGCCGACCACGCCGTTGGTCGGAATGGGATAGCCGACCATCATCACCGAGCGGAAGGCGAAGCGTCCATCCTGGTCGGTGGTGAATTTGCTGCGCAGGTTCATGTCGGCCTGCTCGGGGTCCTGGTTCTCGTAAAGACCGACCGGCGAGGCGTGCCAGACATCGACCTCGGCGCCGGTGACGGGACGGCCGTCCCTGTCGACGACGCGGCCGCTGACGAACAACGGTGCGCCCGGCGTCTGCGAGCGGACGATCGATCCGCCATTCTCGACCCGCGGCGAGTTCAGCCGCCAGAACGGTCCGAGCAGCGATTGATCGGTCTCGGTATTGCCTTGGTCGCCATTGTTGAGCAGGCACACCAGCGGAGAGACGCCGAGCGAGCCCGCCATCAGCACGACCTCGTTATGCGTGTCGGTGGTCAGCTTGCCGAGTTCGGCGATGATCGCCGTGGCATCGCGAAATTCCTTCTCGGTCAGGCGCACGTCGCGGACGAAGGCGTGGAGGTGCTTGACCAGCGAGACCATGATCTGGCGCAGCCGCGGATCGGACGTNCGCTCCATCACCGCCAGGGCCGCGNTTGTGACNTCCTGCTCGCGCTCGATGATCATGCTCGTCTCCCAACCACCCGGTCGTTCCGGGGCGCGAGTGACAGGAGCGACCCCGAACTCTTNACCTCTCCCCGCCTGCGGGGAGAGGTCGGATCGCCCTTGCGATCCGGGTGAGGGGGTACAGGTCCCATGGTCATCTCATCCGCGGAGAGAGGCCCCTCACCCCAACCCTCTCCCCGTAAGAACGGGGAGAGGGGGAGGATGGAGTCTTAATTCAGCTTCTCGATCGCAACCGCGACGCCCTGGCCGACGCCGACGCACATGGTGGCGAGCGCGAGCTTGCCGCCGCGCTTCTCCATGCCGTGCACCGCGGTGAGCGCGAGGCGCGCGCCGCTCATGCCGAGGGGATGGCCGAGCGCGATGGCGCCGCCATGCGGATTGACGAAATCAGCATCGTCGGCGACGCCGAGCTGACGCATGCAGGCGATGCCCTGCGAAGCGAAGGCCTCATTGAGCTCGATCAAGTCGAAATCGNTGATCTTCTTGCCGAGACGCTCCATCAGCTTGCGGGTCGCGGGCACAGGTCCAATCCCCATGATGCGCGGCGGCACGCCGGCCGAGGCGAGGCCGAGGATGCGCGCGCGGGGCGTGAGGCCATGCTTCTTCACCGCGGCTTCCGAGGCGAGGATCATTGCAGCCGCGCCGTCATTGACACCCGATGCGTTGCCGGCGGTGACCGTGCCAGGATTGCGCACGATCGGCTTCAGCTTTGCCAAACCTTCCAGCGTGGTCTCGGGACGCGGATGCTCGTCCTTGTCGATCGTGATCGGACCAGACTTGCCGCCGGGAATGGTGATCGGGGTGATTTCCTCGGCGAAATAGCCGGCTGCGATCGCCTTGCCGGCGCGCTGTTGCGAGCGGATGGCGAAGGCGTCCTGGTCAGCGCGCGAGACCTGGAATTCCTCGGCGACGTTCTCGCCAGTCTCGGGCATGGCATCGACGCCGTACTGCGCCTTGAGCAGCGGATTGATGAAGCGCCAGCCGATGGTGGTGTCGAAAATCTCTGCGGAACGCGAGAAGGCTTCCTGCGCCTTGCCCATCACGAAGGGCGCGCGGGTCATGGATTCAACGCCGCCGGCGATGGCAAGCTCGATCTCGCCGGAGCGGATGGCCCGGCCCGCCGCGCCGACCGCATCGAGGCCCGAAGCACAGAGCCGGTTCAGGGTCTGGCCGGGAACCGAGTCCGGCAGGCCCGCCAGCAGCAGCGCCATGCGCGCGACGTTGCGGTTGTCTTCGCCGGCCTGGTTGGCGCAGCCGAAGAACACTTCGTCGACCTGCGCCCAGTCGAGATTGGGGTGCTTGGCCATCAGCGCCTTGATCGGCGCGGCGGCGAGATCGTCGGCGCGCACCTTGGCGAGCGAGCCGCCGAAACGGCCGATCGGGGTCCGCACGGCATCGCAGATAAAGACGTCACGCATCGTTGTTCTCCCTGAATGCCGCGATCCGGCCAAAATTCTTCAATGTCCGCGGAGTTTTAGGAGGGTGCCCGCGGCAGGTCAATTGACGGTTTCGCGTGCGATTTGCAGGGGCCTGCGGTCCGCAGCGCATGCCGCGGTGCGGACAACGTGGAAAACCCGCCCTGCCCGGCCAAAGCGATAGGAGCAGGAGGCGAAATTTTGTAGGTTGCGCCGCTCATGACGATGCAACAGCCGATACCCGTCCCGCCCCCCGACGAAACGCCCGCGCCGCAGCCGGAAGCCGCCGCGCGCGTCACGCCGATGATGGAACAGTACCTCGAGATCAAGGCGGCACATCAAGGCCTGCTGCTGTTCTACCGGATGGGCGACTTCTACGAGCTGTTCTTCGAGGACGCCGAGATCGCCTCCAGGACGCTCGGCATCGTCCTCACCAAGCGCGGCAAGCATCAGGGCGCCGACATCCCGATGTGCGGCGTGCCGGTCGAGCGCTCAGAGGATTATCTGCACCGGCTGATTTCCGCCGGCCACCGGGTCGCCGTGTGCGAGCAGACCGAGGATCCTGCGGCCGCGAAAGCGCGCGGCAACAAGAGCGTGGTGCGCCGCGGCGTGGTGCGGCTGGTGACACCGGGCACGCTGACCGAGGACACGCTGCTCGATGCGCGTGCCAACAATTATCTGCTGGCGATCGCGCGTGCGCGTTCCTCTGCCGGCGGCGACCGCTTCGGCCTTGCCTGGATCGACATCTCGACCGCCGAATTCATGGTGACCGAATGCTCCGGCGGCGAGCTCGCCGCGACGCTGGCGCGCATCAACCCGAACGAGGCGATCGTCACCGACGCGCTGTATAGTGATAACGAGCTCGGCCAGACCCTGCGCGAGCTGCCGGCGGTGACGCCGCTGACCCGCGACGTGTTCGACGGCGGCACCGCCGAGAAGCGCCTCTGCGATTATTTTGCCGTCGCGACCATGGACGGCTTGGCGCAGCTGACGCGGCTGGAGGCCACCGCCGCGGCCGCCGCCGTCACTTACGTCGACCGCACCCAGGTCGGCAAGCATCCGCCGCTGTCGCCGCCCGCGCGCGAAGCGTCCGGCGCGACGATGGCGATCGACCCGGCGACGCGCGCCAATCTCGAGCTGACGCGCACGCTCGCCGGCGAGCGCCGCGGCTCGCTGCTCGACGCCATCGACTGCACCGTGACCTCGGCAGGCTCGCGCCTGCTCGCGCAGCGCCTCGCCGCACCGCTGACCGATGCCCCGGCGATCGCGCGGCGGCTCGACGCGGTCAGCACCTTCGTTGCGGAGTCCGCGACGCGCGAAGACGTCCGCAGCATCCTGCGTGGCGCCCCCGACATGTCGCGCGCGCTGGCCCGTCTCTCGGTCGGCCGCGGCGGACCGCGCGACCTCGCGGGCCTGCGCGACGGCATCATGGCCGCCGATCAGGTGCTGGCGCGGCTCTCCGAGCTCGACCAGCCGGCGCAGGAGATCGCGGCGGTGATGGCGGCGCTGCAGCGACCGTCGCGCGAGCTTGCAGCCGAGTTCGCCAGCGCGCTCGACGAGCAATTGCCGCTGATCAAGCGCGACGGCGGCTTCGTCCGTGCGGGCTACGAACCGGCGCTCGACGAAGCGCGAAACCTGCGCGACGCCTCGCGCCTCGTGGTCGCCTCAATGCAGGCGCGCTACGCCGACGATACCGGTGTCAAGGGCCTCAAGATCCGGCACAACAACGTGCTCGGCTATTTCGTCGAGGTCACCGCGCAGCACGGCGACAAGCTGATGTCGGCGCCGTTGAACGCGACCTTCATCCATCGCCAGACGCTGGCCGGCCAGGTGCGCTTCACCACGGCCGAACTCGGCGAGATCGAGGCCAAGATCGCCAATGCCGGCGACCGCGCGCTCGGCCTCGAGCTCGAGATTTTCGAGAAGCTCTGCGCCAAGGCGCTCGAGATCAGCGATGATCTGCGCGCCGCCGCGCAAGGCTTTGCGTTGCTCGACGTCGCGACGTCGTTGGCAAAACTCGCCATCGACGAGAACTATGTCCGGCCCGAGGTCGATGGCTCTCTCGCCTTCGCGATCGAAGCCGGCCGCCATCCCGTGGTCGAGCAGGCCCTGAAGCGCAACGGTGAGCCATTCATCGCCAATGCCTGCGATCTGTCGCCAGGCCCGGCGCAGAAATCCGGCCAGCTCTGGCTGCTCACCGGTCCGAACATGGCGGGTAAGTCGACCTTCCTGCGCCAGAACGCACTCATTGCCTTGCTGGCTCAAATCGGCAGCTTCGTGCCGGCCACACGCGCACGCATCGGCATCATCGACCGCCTGTTCTCGCGCGTCGGCGCCGCCGACGATCTCGCGCGCGGCCGCTCCACCTTCATGGTGGAGATGGTCGAGACCGCCGCGATTCTTAACCAGGCCGGCGAGCGCGCGCTCGTGATCCTCGATGAGATCGGCCGCGGCACCGCGACCTTCGACGGCCTCTCGATCGCGTGGGCCGCGATCGAGCATCTGCACGAGAGCAACCGCTGCCGCACCCTGTTCGCGACGCATTACCACGAGCTGACCGCGCTCTCGGCCAAGCTGCCGCGTCTGTTCAACGCCACCGTGCGCGTGAAGGAATGGCAGGGCAACGTCGTATTCCTGCACGAGGTGCTGCCGGGCTCGGCCGACCGCTCCTACGGCATCCAGGTGGCGAAACTCGCAGGGCTGCCGCCGGCGGTGATCACGCGCGCGAAGTCCGTGCTGTCCAAGCTGGAGGCGCAGGACCGCGGCCAGACCGCGCGGGCGCTGGTGGACGATCTGCCGCTNTTCGCGGTGCCCTCGCGTGCCGCCGCGGAAGCCGCGCCGCCGAGCGAGGCCGANCTGCTGATGGAAGCCGTGAAGGCACTGCATCCCGACGAGATGTCCCCGCGCGATGCGCTCGATGCGCTCTATGCGTTGAAGGCCAAGCTGCCGAAGCAGTGACGGTGCCGCAGGATGGGCAAAGCGAAGCGTGCCCGCGATGCGATAACCGAAATCTTAGAGATCATGGGCTCGGCGCGCCAAGAGCGCGCCTTTGGCCACCCTACGAAGTCGCCGCCAGCCGCTTCCTGCGCCCATTCCACCACAAGGTCAGATTCCACACGATGCAGGTGGTGAGGCCCATGCTGAGACCGATCACGGAGCCGAAATTGGCGGCGCCGCCATGGAGCACGGCAATGGCCATGCCGAATCCGAGCAGGCCCCAGGCGGAGTTGGCGAGCACGGCAGCTGTCGGCGGGCCGCCGATGCGCGGGTGCAGGATGATCATCATGCTGGTGAACACGATCGGGTAGAGCGCGATCAGGCCGGAGATACGTGGACCGACCCAGCCCGAGGTCGACACCACGATCGCAACCAGCGTCGCCACCAGCGCCGCACGGAACGGAATGTCGTACCAGCGGCGCGTCACCAGAGGCATTTTGACGTGGCGGTACTTCGCCAGCAGCGGGATGCAGATGGCGAAGGCGACCGCGTTGACGGCGAGCCCGGCGGCAAGGGTCCAGTCGAGCAGTCGGATGATCGAGGCCAGCACGATCCAGATCCCGACCGCGCTTGCGACGCTCACGGCGAAGCTCTGCCGCTGCGCCAGCACGACATAGACGAGGCCCATGAAGATCGTCGCCGCATTCACCGGCAGGCTTGCCAGTGCGCCCTGCGCGATGAAGGACGCGTCATGGTCGATGGCGAGGAAGACGTAGGAGGGGCCGGCCGACACCGGCAGGGTTGCGACCAATGCGCCGATCACCGGCCCCGCGCGTTCGGTGATGACCGACGCCGACACGACGAACGCCGCCGCGATCGCCATGCGCAGGAGCAGGAAGAGGATGAAGTGAAGGTCGAGGGACATTTTGGCTTCTTACCCTCCCCTGGAGGGGGAGGGTCGGCTCATATGGAGCGCAGCGGAATAGGAGACGGGGTGGGGTGACGGTCTCTCGACGGATACGGTGCCCGAGTGGAGAGATCACCTCACCCGCGCTGCGCGCGATCGACCCTCCCCCTCCAGGGGAGGGTAAGAGAGTCACATCCGCTGCATCGACACCGAAACCTTCGGGCCGTTCTTGATGGTCTGGTAGACCACGCAATAGCGTTCGGTGAGCTTGAGGAGGAGATCGAGCTTGTCCTGCGGCGCAGGGGTGTCGACCTCGAAGCGGAGACGGATCTCGGCAAAGCCGACCGGCGTCTCCTTGTCGACGCCGAGCGTGCCGCGGAAATCGAGGTCGCCCTCGGCGTAGACGTTGCCGGTCTTGAGCGGCACCTCGATCGCGGTCGCGACCGA
>JGI25153J46596_10001845_pt1 | contig 12555 bp, 8 predicted proteins | sample AraplaMF_Col_mMF_FD_46596 | JGI IMG/M metagenome (IMG submission 46596)
GCGTGTTGGAAGCTCAAGTCCCAAGGATGAAGATTGTGAGCACATGAGGCCTCAGCCGGTCAGCCCCGGGCTGGGGCCTTTCCGTGTCGGGGCCGTGCGACATCGAGTTCCCCGGAAGTAACAATGTTGCAGGTCGACAGTGTTGCGGCTGCCATGCTACCGCAGCCGGATTGGGGGCCTTGAGTCAGACCGTGATCGCGACCGACAGTGCCAATCGATCGAGCCGCACGCGCAATTGGCGCGGGCTCGTGGCCGTGTTCGTTGCCATCATGTACCTGCTCTCGGGCACGCTTCACGGGGCGCACGACATCGACGTGACGAGCCCGTCCGGCGGCTCGGAGATCGCCTCGATCCTCGATGAGGCCGCCGCCGGCCACGGAGATCACAAGGCGCTTGCCAGCCATCACTGCCACGGCTGCTTCTCCGTCGCTGTCGCATCGCAGGTGCACCCTGAAGCTGCGGCCGATGTGATCGCCGCGCCGGTCTCGCAGCGGCAACCGGCGCTCGCCGGCATCGCACCCGANACCACCTCCCCGCCTCCAAAACACCTGACCTGAACGGATCAGCCGGGCGCTGCTTGTGCCCATCGGTTCTTCTTCACAGGTTNTTTTCATGTCTCGNAAACGGACGGCCGCGCGCATCGCGTGCGCGCTGGCTATTCTCATCAGCCCAGCCCTGGTGGCGGCCTCGCACGCCCAGACGCTGACCATGCGCGCGGCGCTTTCNCGCGCGCTGGCCGCGAGCCCGCGCCTGACGGCGGCGGAGCGCGATGTCGGCATCGCCACGGGCCAGCGCATCCAGGCGGGCGCGCTGCTCAATCCGGAACTGTCATACGAGCAGGACAATTCGTTCGGCTCCGGCATCTATCGCGGCACCAGATCGGCCGAGACCACGCTGCAGATCAGCCAGGCTTTCGAGCTGTTCGGCAAGCGCGATGCCAGGATCGCCGCCGGACAGGCCGGCATCGAGGTCGCCGCGATCCAGCGCAAGGCGGTCAGGCTGGAGGTGCTGTCGGAGACGGCGATCGCCTTCCTCAGCGTGCTCGGCGCGCAGCGGCGCATCCAGATCCTCGACGAGCAGATCGCCGCAATCGACCGCCTGACGCCCCTGCTGCGCCGCCGCGTCGAGGCCGGCGCCTCCTCGCCGGCCGAGACCGGCCGCGCCGAGGTCGCCTCCGCGCTGGTGAAGGCCGACCGCGAGCGTTTCAAGGCGACGCTGGCGAGCGCCCGGCGCGAGCTCGCGGTGCTGATGGGCGATCCCGCGGCGAAGTTCGGCGAGGTCTCCGGGCGGCTCGACACCACCGGGCGGCCGCCGACCTTCCAGTCGGTGATCGCCGCTATCGATGCCAATCCACAGCTGGTGCGCTGGACCGCGGTCTATGCCCAGCGCAATGCCGAGCTGCTGATCGCGCGGCTCAAGCCCTATCCCGACGTGCGGGTCGCCGCGGGCTGGCGCCATTTCAACGAGAGCAATGACGANGCGGTGCGGCTCACCGTCTCGGTGCCGATCCCCGTGTTCGACCAGAACCAGGGCAACATCCTNTCGGCNCAGGAAAGCCTCGCCAAGACCAAGGCCGAGCGCGAGGCCAACCGCAACACGCTGATCGTGATCGCNGGCCGCGCCTATGACTCGGTGCAGGGCTCGCTGCGCGAGCTCGCCGTGCTGCGCGAGACCGCNATCCCCAAGGCGGTCGAAGCATCCGAGGCGATCTCGCAAGGCTACGGCCAGGGTCGCTTCACCCTGCTCGAAGTGCTCGACGCACAAGCCAGCGTCACGCAAGCGCGGCTGCGCGAGCAGGAAGCGCAGCAGAACTTCCACGCCGGCGTCGCCACCATCGAAGGCCTCGTCGGCAATCCCTTTGCGCTGGCCCGGGAGAGCGCGCGATGAAGACATTCTCCACCCTCGTCATAGCCGTCATCGCGGCCGCGCTCGGCGCTTACGGTTACTCGCTGCTCGCTCCTGCCAAGGTGGCGCATACCGAGCATGCCGCGGAGAAGAAGCCGGAGAAGCCGAACGACCACGTCGAGCAGGACGAGCACGGCGCCGACCGCATCCGCCTCTCGGACGTCAAGCTGGCCGCCGCCGGCGTCACGCTGGAAGAGGCCGCGAGCGCGACGCTGACCGACACGCTGTCGTTCAACGGCATCCTGCGCGCCAACCAGGAGGCGGTCGTCCAGGTCACGCCGCGCTTTCCCGGAATTGCAAAATCGATCCAGAAGCGCATCGGCGACAAGGTCGCCAAGGACGACCTGCTGGCGGCGATCGAGAGCAACCAGAGCCTGACGGTCTACGAGCTGAAGGCGCCGCTTGCCGGCACCGTCATCGAGCGGCAGATCTCGCTCGGCGAATACGCCTCCGAGCAGAAGCCGGCCTTCGTCGTCGCCGACCTCTCCTCCATCTGGGTCGACCTGTCGATCTACCGGCAGGACCTGAAGCGCGTCCGCCTCAACGACGAGGTGCTGATCGACCCCGACGACGGCCGCGGCGAGATCAAGGGCACGATCTCCTATATCGCGCCGGTCGGCTCGAGCGAGACCCAGACCGCGCTGGCGCGTGTGGTGCTGCCGAATCCCGACGGGCGCTTGCGCCCCGGCCTGTTCGTCACGGCGCGACTGATCCTCACCGCCCGCAACGTCGCGGTCGCCGTGCGCCGGAGCGCGATCCAGACGCTGGAGAACAAGACCATCGTGTTCGTCCGCGAGGACGGCGACAAGATCGAGGCGCGCCCCGTCGAGCTCGGCGANTCCGACCCGAAATTCGTCGAGATCCGCGCCGGCCTGTCGCCCGGCGAGCGCTACGTCGCCGAGAACAGTTTTGTGGTGAAGGCGGAGATGGGCAAGGGCGAGGCCGAGCATGATTGAGCGTCTCATCGCCATCTCGCTTCAGCAGCGCTGGCTGGTCCTCCTGCTCGCGCTCGGCGCCCTCGCCTTCGGANCGTGGAATTTCCAGCGCCTTCCGATCGACGCCGTGCCTGANATCACCAACGTCCAGGTCCAGATCAACACCCGCGCGCCCGGCTATTCGCCGTTGGAAACCGAGCAGCGCATCACCTTCCCCGTCGAGACCGCCATGGGCGGCCTGCCGAAGCTCGACTACACGCGCTCGCTGTCCCGCTATGGCCTGAGCCAGGTGACCGTCGTCTTCAAGGACGGCACCGACATCTATTTTGCCCGCCAGCTCGTCGGCGAACGCATCCAGCAGGTGAAGGACCAGTTGCCGGGCGGCGTCGAGATCGCGATGGGCCCGGTCTCGACCGGGCTCGGCGAGATCTTCATGTACACCGTCGAGGCCAAGGCGGGCGCGAAGGCGCCAGGCGGCCAAGACTATTCGCTGACCGATTTGCGCACCGTGCAGGATTGGATCATCAAGCCGCAGCTTCGCAACGTGCCCGGCGTGATCGAGATCAACACCATCGGCGGCTTCGAGCGGCAGTTCCACGTCCTCCCCGATCCCGGCAAGCTGATGGCCTACCGCCTCGGCTTTCGCGACGTCATGACGGCGCTCGCCGCCAACAACGCCAATGTCGGCGCCGGCTATATCGAGCGCAACGGCGAGCAATATCTGGTCCGCTCGCCGGGCCAGGTCGGCAACCTCGGCGAAATCCAGGACATCGTCATCGGCTCGCGCGGCGGCACCCCCGTCAGGATCAGGGACGTCGCGACCGTCAGCGAAGGCCGCGACCTCCGTACCGGAGCCGCAACACGAGACGGCGAGGAAACCGTGCTCGGCACCGCCATGCTGCTGATCGGTGAGAACAGCCGCACGGTCGCGCGCCGCGTCGCCGCCCGTCTCGAAGACATCGCCAAATCGCTGCCCGACGGCGTCGTGACGCGGACCGTCTACGACCGCACCGACCTGGTCGAGGCCACCATCCGCACGGTCCAGAACAACCTTCTGGAAGGCGCGGCACTGGTCGTGGCCGTGCTGTTCCTGATCCTCGGCAACATCCGCGCGGCGCTCGTGGTGGCCTGCGTCATTCCGCTGTCCATGGCCATGACCATCACCGGCATGGTCGAAACCAAGGTCAGCGCGAACCTGATGAGCCTGGGCGCGATCGATTTCGGCATCATCGTCGACGGCGCCGTGATCATCGTCGAAAACTGCCTGCGCATGCTGGCCGAGGCCCAGCGCGAGAAAGGCGGGCTGCTCACGACCCCCGAACGGCTGCGCGCGATCCTGCGCGGCTCGCGCGAGGTCATCAAGCCGAGCCTGTTCGGAACGCTGATCATCGCCGTGGTCTATCTGCCGGTGCTGACGCTGACCGGCGTCGAAGGCAAGATGTTCACGCCGATGGCCCTGACCGTGCTGATGGCGCTGGGCGCCGCCGTGCTGTTCTCGATCACCTTCGTGCCGGCGGCCGTCGCCATCTTCGTCACCGGCAAGGTGTCCGAACACGAAAACCTGTTCATGCGGGCGACGAAGCGNGCCTATCTGCCCCTGCTCCGCTTTGCGATCGACAATCGGCTCGCCGTCGCCGTGACGGCCGCCGTCATCGTGGTCGCAAGCGGCATCGCCGCAGCGCGCATGGGNGGCGAGTTCATCCCGAGCCTGGACGAAGGCGACGTCGCGCTGGCCTCGATCCGGATTCCCGGCACCAGCCTCACGCAATCGCTGGACCTTCAGAAGGCGCTGGAAAAGCGCATCAGGCAGATTCCGGAGGTGAAGGAGTTCTTCACCCGCATCGGCACCGCCGAGATCGCGACCGACCCGATGTCGCCGGCGCAAACCGACGGCTACGTCATGCTGAAGCCGCGCGCCGAATGGCCCGACCCGGAGAGGCCCAAGTCGGAGGTGATCGAGGCGATCGACCATGCCGCTGACGACATTCCCGGCAGCGCCTATGAAATCTCCCAGCCGATCCAGTTCCGGGTCAACGAGCTGATCTCCGGCGTGCGCAGCGACGTCGGCGTCAAGATCTTCGGCGACGACCTCGACATCCTGCANGGGGCGGCGAAGCAGGTGGAGGCCGCGATCCGCGGCATCCGCGGTGCCAGCGACGTCAAGATCGAACAGGTCTCGGGCCTGCCGATCCTCACCGTCCGCCTCGACCGCCAGGCGCTCGCCCGCTACGGCCTCAGCATCAGCGAAGTACAGGGCATCGTCGAGATCGCGGTCGGCGGCAAGTCGGCCGGCAAGCTGTTCGAGGGCGATCGCCGCTTCGACATCGTGGTGCGCCTGCCCGAGCACCTGCGCGGCAATCTCGAGGCCATCAGGGCCATCCCGATCCCGCTGCCGCCGGGTGAGGAAGCCGGCTCCGGCACCGCCATTCGAACGGCGCTGGCCGCCTCTCCTCTCGCCCAGATGCGCTACGTGCCGCTGTCGTCGGTCGCAACCGTCGATGCAACGCCCGGGCCCAACCAGATCAGCCGCGAGAACGGCAAGCGGCGCATCGTCGTCACCGCCAATGTCCGCGCGCGCGATCTCGGCTCCTTCGTGGCGGAGGCCGAGACGGCCGTGGCCGAGAAGATCAAGCTGCCGCCGGGCTACTGGATCGGCTGGGGCGGACAGTTCGAGCAGCTGGTCTCCGCCACCAAGCGCCTGACCATCGTGGTGCCGGTCGCGCTGCTGCTGGTATTCCTGCTTCTGTTCATGGGGATGGGATCGGCGGCGGATGCGGCGCTGGTGTTCTCCGGCGTGCCGCTGGCGCTGACCGGAGGAGTCGCCGCGCTGCTGCTGCGCGGCATCCCGCTGTCGATCAGCGCCGGCGTCGGCTTCATTGCGCTGTCGGGCGTCGCCGTGCTCAACGGCCTCGTCATCATCGCCTTCATCGAGCGGCTGCGCAGCGAGGGGCGGCCCGTTGCGGAGGCCGTGCGCGAGGGCGCTCTGACGCGGCTGCGGCCGGTGCTGATGACGGCGCTCGTCGCCTCGCTCGGCTTCGTGCCGATGGCGCTCGCCACCGGCGCCGGCGCCGAGGTGCAGCGGCCGCTGGCGACCGTCGTGATCGGCGGCATCATCTCCTCGACGGTGCTGACGCTGCTGGTGCTGCCGGCGCTCTACGTGCTGTTCCGGCGTGACGCGGCAAGCGAAACGCCTACAATGGTGCCCGATTTGGCGGCGTCCGGAGAGCATTAGGTTGGGCAGCCACGACCACCACGGCCATCACCATCATGACCATGCCGGCCATTCGCATGACCACGGGCAGGATCACAGCCATGGGCACGACCACAGCCATGGTCATGCGCATGCCCACGCGCCCGCCAGCTTCGGCAAGGCCTTCGCGATCGGTATTGCCCTCAACACCGCGCTGGTCGTGGCCGAGGCGATCTATGGCTACATCAGCAACTCCACCGCCCTGCTCGCGGATGCCGGCCACAATCTCTCCGACGTCCTCGGCCTGGTCGTGGCCTGGGGCGCCTCGATCGCGGCGCGGCGCGCGCCGAGCGGCCGCTTCACCTACGGCCTGCGCGCCTCCACCATCCTCGCGGCGCTCGCGAACGCGGTGCTGCTGCTGGTCGCGACCGGCGCCATCGGCTGGGAGGCGATCCTGCGCCTGCGCCAGCCGGAGCCGATCGCCGGCGTGACCGTGATGGTGGTTGCCGGCATCGGCATCCTCATCAACGGCTTCACCGCCATGCTGTTCGCCAGCGGCCGCAAGGACGACATCAACATCGAAGGCGCCTACCTGCACATGGCGGCGGACGCGGCGGTCTCGCTCGGCGTCGTGGTCTCGGCGGCGCTGATCATCTGGACCGGCTGGCTCTGGCTCGATCCGGTCACCAGCCTGGTCATCTGCGCCACCATCCTCTGGAGCACGACCAGCCTGCTGCGCGGCTCCATCGACATGTCGATGGCAGCCGCCCCCAGGGGCACCGACCTCGCCGCGATCAGGACGTTCCTGCTGGAGCGCCCCGGCGTTTCCGCGATCCACGATCTCCACGTCTGGCCGATCTCGACCACCGAGACGGCACTAACCTGTCACCTCGTCATGCCCGCCGGCAGCGGCGATACGTTCCTGATGGAGACCGCACAGATGCTGAAGACATCCTTCCGCATCGGCCACACCACGCTCCAGGTCGAGACGCATCCAGACAATGGCTGCGCGCTGGCCCCGGATGATGTGGTGTGAGGGGGCTATTCGTTAGCTTCAACAACCGATGTCGTCCCGGACAAGCGCGCCCAAAGCGCGCGCAGATCCGGGACCCATAACCACAGGACGCGGTTTGGCGAAGACTCGGAGTTGCCGGCTTCGCGCGACAATTTCTCCCTGTGGTTATGGGTCCCGGCCTTCGCCGGGACGACACCGAGTGTGTGGCAGCGACGTACGCCACAACAACCTCGAAGCAGCCTACCCCACCTTCGCCGTCACGATCCAGATCGCACCCGGCAGCGCCACGCTCTGCCCTTTGAGGAACGGCGCGAGCGCCTCGCGGATGGAGGCTTTGGCGGCATCATAGGTCTCCGGCGGATGGCCCTGCAGCGCGCGGCTGGCCGGGCCGATCTGCAGCGAGCCGTCGACCGCGGCGTCGAGGCCGCCGCCGATGGCGATATCCATCGCCAGATTATGCGGTTCCATTGCAACGTCCACGAAGCCTGCGCCTTTCAGGATGCGCATCACGCGCTCCTCTGAGGCAAAGGCGAACGGGCCCGGCTCCTCCGGCCCGACCGGCGGCATTTTCGGCACGTGTTTGTAGACCGCCATCAGCGGCGCCATCATCCAGGGATTTTCCTTCGGCTCGCGCCAGCAAACGAAGNCGAGCCGCCCGGTGGGCCTCAGCGCACGGCGGAGATTGNCGAAGGACGCAACGGGATCGGCAAAGAACATCACGCCGAAGCGCGAGGCCAGCAGGTCAAAGCTCGCCGGCTCGAACGGATGCACCGTCGCATCCGCCAGCTCGAAATCGAGCGGCAGACCTTTCGGCGCCAGCGCCCGCGCCTGCGACAGCATCGGCTCGGAAACGTCGAGGCCGAGTGCGAAGCCATCGGGCGCCACGGCCCTCGCAAACCCCACCGTGGTCGCACCGGAGCCGCAGCCGATGTCGATCACCCGCTCCCCCGGCTTCGGCTTCGCCCGGTCGATCAGGACGTCTGCGATCGGCCCGAGCAGCTTCTCCTGGACCGCGTGGCGATCAGCCCAGCGCTGCCCGCTCGGGCCGTTCCAATAGGCGATCTGGTCGGCGTTTTGCTCATGTCCGCTGGGTTGCTGCATNCTGGCCTCATCNCACGCGCTCGCGCGCCGTTCGCACTTCGCGGTCTTTGCCGCCATCTNCGGCCCGGGCGCGATAGGACCTGATCACATCGAAGATCAAGCTCGCCANGATGGCGCTCGAGCCCCCGAGGAAGGGAATGACGTAATAAGCATAACGATTGTACCCATAGATGAGGAAGGCGGGAAATGCGGCGCTGACCAGNGCGAGCAGAACCATCAATGCGCCGCCGGCAACAAGGCCGCGGGACGGCCGCCGAACGAGACCCGCATAGCTCGCGGGGCCCCCTATCAACAGGACGAGCGCGAGAATGAGCGTCGCCGCGGACAGCCACCGGATCGGGCCGGCACGGTCATCGTATTCGGTCGAGACCTTCACCCCGCAGCAGAACGTCACCAACTCCGAATTCGGCGCATAGCCACGCCCCATGATCTGGGTCAACAAGTTCTGCAAGTGATCCGCTGTCGGCAACAGCCGCGATAGCGGCCACCACGGCTTATAGTACTCGCGCACGAGCTGGCCGCGCTCGAATCCGGTCGGACTCCCGAAGTAAGGCAGGGCATCGCGCTTCACGAAATACTCGTATCCCTGCGGATTGGGCGCGCGCCGCGCAACCGAATTTCCGTCGAAAAGCAGGAAGTACATCTCCCGGAGGAAGTGCTGCGTGACATGCCGATACAGCGTGGACGGCGTTGTCACGGTTTCGATGAAAATGTCACGCACGACCCGGCCGATGTCGGCATCGCTGTCGCCGGGCATCTTCAAGCCCTCGATTGCGCCGAACGGCCATTGATATTCGCCCGTATCGGCCCAGCCCTTGGCGGTGTCGGCAGCCCGCATCTTCTCGACATACGGCNTCGCCTTCGCTTTCCGGTCGAGATGCACACCGTGATCGAAATCGCCGGAATAGCCGACNACAAAGGCCATGACCGCCACGCTCTCGCTGCCGATGCGCGGCTTTCCGATCACGACATCGACTGCCGTCGGAGTGAGATAGACGGCCGACGCGAGAATGACCGCCAGTCCAACGACGCCGACCCGACGCAAGAGCCGGGCGTCCAATGTCAGGAACAGCCACAGCAGAATGACCATGGCCTGACCGATCGCCGCCGACCGGCACACCATGACCGCGCCGAGAGCCAAGCCTATGCCCGCTGCTGCGAGAAACGCCGGCCACTTCCGGAAGGTCGCACCCGCAGCGATGAAGGCCGCAAGACTAACCAGGAAGTTGGCAATGGTCTCCGCACCGACGGAATTGTCGTAGTGGACGAGGCGNCCATGCAGAGCCGCCAGGAAAAAAGCCAGCAGCGCAAAGAAGCGGGGGGCGCCGGCAAANCGNACGATCGCCGCAACCAAAAGCGCGGTGCCGACGCTCATCAGGTGCTGCACGATGACAAACACCAGGATGTTTGGGCCGAACAGCTTCGACAGCAGGACAACGAAGAACGCCACGCCATACGGGCGCTTCGTCACGTCCTCGATATAGTGCCCCTTCAGGATGGCTTCCGCCTGCGTCAGATAGGCCCAGCTGTCCTCATGGATGAAGTGATCCGGCCAGGTCACGAGGAATGCGAGGTGAACCATCAGGACGAAGCCGATCGCGCCGACCCAGATCCAGAACCACGCGATGGAATTCACCCATCCGAGCCACGCAGGCAACAATCCAGGACGCCGGGCCCGTGCTTCGTTCATGCTCAATGCTCGCCCTTGATATCGCCGGTCGCGGATTGACCGCGCGACTCCGCCGGGCGGGTGCCGGACACGGTCCAGCTATAACCATGCCGGTGATAGAGCTGAACATCCGCAAATCCCGCATCCGACAACAACGCTTCCGCCTCGACGCGCGTGTAGTATTTCGCGTAGGAGGGATTCAGCTGATCGTAGATGGTCAGGCGGCGAACCGAACGCGGAAACTTCGCGAGGACGGAACGCATGTAGCTGCGCATCGGAAGCGGAAGGATCCGGCACAGCCAGATGTAGCCCGTCAGCGCGAACTCCAGCAGGTGCGACAGCGCCACGAGCATCCGGTGCGGCATCCGCACCGTGAGCTTGCGCAGAGGCACGGCGATCGACAGATAGGTCTCGTTCCCCTCGAAGCCATAGAGCCACACGATGCAGCGCCCGCCCGGACGCAACGCTGCGAACGCGGCGCGGACGACCGGCTCCGGCACGGGGATATGATGTAGCACGCCCATCGAGACGACATAGTCGAGCCCAAGACCGGGCGGCAATTGATCGCCGGGCACATGGAGATAGTCGATGCGGTCCGCATTGGCGGTGGTGTTCGCCTTCAGGACCTCGAAGGCCGCTGATGGTTCGACCGCAACGACGCGATCGGCGCCTGCATCGAGCAGCATGTTGACGATGCGCCCGGTGCCGCTGCCGATGTCGGCGACCCCTGCGCCCTTCACATCGTCAAGCGTCAGCAGCGGACCGAACAGATCGGCGAGCAGTTCCGCCGATCCGTAATAGCCGGGGTTGTCCCGGAACGCAGTCCACTGCTCCCCGAAATCGCTGATCGTTTGTCGCTTCAGATCCGGCATGCGCGCGCGTCCAGTTCGCTCAACGCGGCCGCGGGGCCGCGAGCCCCATCAGCCAAATCCCCAATGTCAGGATGGGCCACAGTGCGAAGGCGTTGTCGCTGCGCCGCTCCAGATGGTCGGTCCACAGCGCCCGGATCGCATCCGGCTTGAGATAAGGCGCGAAGACGTCCGGCTCCTGGTTGAAGACGCGATCGCAGATCGCCTGCAGGCCGCCCCGCCTCATCAGTTGCGCAATGGGCACGTTGAACCCGCGCTTGCGCGACCACGCAGCTTCCTTCGGCATTCCCAAGCTCTCGGCGAGCTTGCGGAGCGCGTATTTCGGGGCTCCTTTCGGCCAGGGATTGAGGAGCGCGACATCGATCGTGCCCGCGAGGTCCATGACCCGCCGGTCAAGGATTGGAACGCGCACCTCGAGCGAATGCGCCATGCTCATCGCGTCGACCTTCGTGAGCACGCTTTGCAGGTGAAAGCGCTGGTCGGCGATCAGTGCACGATCGAGCACCTTGTCGTGCGGCTCCGCGTAGTATTCCGCGTATTCCGCGAACGGATCCGCCGTAGCGACATCGCGCATTTCGGGCGCGTAGATCTTCGCGGCCAGAAATCCAGGCACCAGCCGCCGCCATTGCAGGTGCGGGCTGTCGCCCTCTTCGCTGAGCCCCAGTGCAAAACGGGCCAGTTGCGCCGCCGCGGGAAGACGTCTCTCGTTGCCACGAACGGCGGCATAGGCAAACCGGCCGGTCATGCCGGCAACGCCGCGCGGCACGACGCGGCGCAAAGGCTCCGCCATGGCGGTTGCGGCATAGGTTTCATATCCGGCAAAGAACTCGTCGCCGCCGTCGCCAGACAGAACGACGCTGCAATGCTGCCGCACCGCACCGGCCAGACGATAGAAGCCGAGCGCCCCCGTATCGGCGCACTGCCCGTCGAAATGATGAACCACGGCGCGGAGGGCCGTCTCGGCATCCTCGCCCCCTTCCCCGTCGATCACGCTGACCGACAGGCCGGCCGCGGCGGCGATGTCTTTTGCCGCGGCGGACTCGTCATGGCTCTTCTCGGAGAAGCCCGCCGTGAACAGCGGCGGCTTCAATCCCAGCTGCTTCAGCGTGAGCGTGACCAGCGAGCTGTCGACGCCTCCGCTTTGCAGCACGCCCAAGGGCACGTCGCTCACCATCTGGCTTTCGACGACCGTCTGGATCGTCGACCGCAGGCGGTCGACCGCGTCATCCAACCGATCGATCGTCGGCGCGCGAACCGGACGCCAGAAGCGGCGCTCGGTCCGTTCGGTAGCAGTGAAGCTCATCACCGTGCCCGGCGGCACCTGCCTGATGTCGCGAAACAGGCTCTCCCGCGTCCCGGTGTGCCCGGCGGCCAGGAAGGTGTGCAAAGCGGCGGGATCGACATGCGCGGCTACGCGCCCGCTCGCCAGGATTCCCTTGACCTCGCTCGCGAACACGACGTCGCTGCGATCCTCGAAGAAATAGAGCGGCTTGATGCCGATGCCGTCGCGCGCGAGGATCAGGCGGCGCTCCTGACGGTCCCAGAGGCCGAGAGCAAAAAAGCCCTCCAGCCGTTCGAACATCGCCTCTCCCCAGGCGAGATAGGCGTANGGNAGAATTTCCGTATCGCAGTGCCCACGGAAGCGGAAGCCGAAGGAACGCTCGAGCTCCCGGCGCAGTTCGCCGTCGTTGTAGATCTCGCCATTGTAGGTCACGACGATCCGGCCGGACGCATCCAGCATCGGCTGGTGCCCGGCCTCGGACAGATCCCGGATCGCGAGCCGGCGGTGCGCGAAACCGACGGACTGATCCAGCCAGGAACCGTCGCCGTCCGGCCCGCGATGGATCAACGCCGCAGACATCGCTGCGACC
>JGI25153J46596_10001870_pt1 | contig 12472 bp, 8 predicted proteins | sample AraplaMF_Col_mMF_FD_46596 | JGI IMG/M metagenome (IMG submission 46596)
AAATGTGTACAACAGGCACCACCAGGCGGATGTGACCCATCCTTTCACGGCGCACTTTCTTTTCCGTTACTTCCACACCACAACGGTCACACACAATGCCTTTATAACGGATACGTTTATATTTTCCGCAATAGCATTCATAGTCCTTTACAGGGCCAAATATCCTTTCACAGAACAAGCCATCACGCTCCGGTTTGTAAGTACGGTAGTTGATGGTTTCCGGTTTCAGCACCTCTCCATAAGAGCGCTCCAGGATTGCATCCGGAGAAGCCAGGCTGATGGTGATGCTGCTAAAATTTGATTTAGGACGATTTTCTTTTTTAATGGCCATCTTCTATAGCTTTTAGCTGTTAGCCGCTAGTTGTTAGCTATTGGCAAATTTTTTTTCAAAACTATGATTGAGCTATTAGCCGCCGGCTAGTTGCCAGCGGCTAATAGCTAATAGCTCTATTCAAACTTCAGGTCCAAGCCCAGACCACGTAATTCGTGGATCAGTACGTTGAAGGATTCAGGCACACCTGCTTTAGGTATGTTGTCGCCCTTCACGATGGCTTCGTAAGCTTTTGCACGGCCTACAATGTCATCAGACTTNATGGTGAGCAGTTCCTGCAGGATNTTGGATGCACCGTATGCTTCCAGGGCCCACACTTCCATTTCACCAAAACGCTGACCACCGAACTGCGCTTTACCACCCAACGGCTGCTGGGTAATGAGGCTGTAGGGTCCGATAGAACGCGCGTGCATCTTGTCGTCCACCATGTGGCTCAGTTTNAGCATGTAGATAACGCCCACGGTTGCTTTCTGGTGGAAACGCTCGCCGGTTTCTCCATCTTGCAGGTAGGTGTGGCCGAAGCTCGGCAGCCCTGCCTTTCCGATGAAGTCTGCGATCTCTTCGGTGGTAGCACCGTCGAAGATCGGGGTAGCGAACCTTACGCCCAGTTTCAGACCGGCCCAGCCAAGTACAGTTTCGTAGATCTGTCCAAGGTTCATACGGGAAGGTACACCCAGGGGGTTCAGCACGATGTCTACCGGAGTACCATCGCTCAGGAACGGCATATCTTCGTCGCGTACGATCTTGGCCACAATACCCTTGTTACCGTGGCGGCCCGCCATCTTATCACCCACTTTCAGCTTACGCTTGCTGGCCAGGTATACTTTCGCCAGTTTCAGCACGCCTGCAGGCAGCTCATCACCAATTGAAATGTTGAACTTTTCGCGTTTGTAACGGCCCAGCTCTTCATTGTATTTGATGTTGTAGTTATGCAGCAGCCAGTTGATCTGGTCGTTGGTAGTATCATCGGTGGTCCAGCCCAGCGGGTTCACGTTCTGGAAGTCCACGTTAGCCAGGTTCTTCTGGGAGAACTTGGAGCCTTTGGAGATCAGCACTTCACCGTAGGTGTTGGTGATACCGGCAGAGGTTTTATCCTTCAGCAGTACCAGCAGCTTGCTCATCAGCACTTCCAGCAGGTCTTCTTCGTTCTTCTGGTGAACTTTTTCCAGTTTTTCCAGCGCCGCTTTTTCACGGGTCTTGGAGTTCTTATCTTTTTTGGCGCGGCTGAACAATTTCTTGTCAATTACCACACCTTCTGTGCTCGGGGGCGCTTTCAGGGAAGCGTCTTTCGCATCAGATGCTTTATCACCAAAGATGGCGCGGAGCAGCTTTTCTTCCGGAGAAGGATCAGATTCACCACGGGGGGTGATCTTACCGATCAGGATATCGCCTTCTTTAATATGGGCGCCTACACGGATAATACCGTTCTGATCCAGGTCTTTGGTAGCTTCTTCGCTCACGTTCGGGATATCCGGCGTCAGCTCTTCTTCACCCAGCTTGGTATCACGTACTTCCAGCTCATATTCATCAATGTGGATGGAAGTGAACAGGTCTTCACGTGCCACACGCTCAGAGATCACGATGGCATCCTCAAAGTTGTAACCTTTCCAGGGCATGAACGCCACTTTCAGGTTACGGCCCAGGGCCAGCTCACCACCACGGGTAGCATAACCTTCGGTCAGGAAGTCGCCTTCTACCAGGTGCTGTCCTTTCTTAACGCAGGGGCGCAGGTTGATACAGGTGCTCTGGTTGGTTTTAACGAACTTGGTCAAACGATAGATCTTCAGATCGTCTTCAAAGCTCACCAGCTTCTGCATCTCATCACGCTCGTAGCGTACATGTATTTCGTTGGCATCTACAAACTCTACCACGCCTTTACCTTCAGAAGTGATCTGCAGGCGGCTGTCGCGGGCTGCTTTCGCTTCCAGACCGGTACCTACGATAGGTACTTCCGGGGCGATCAGCGGTACGGCCTGACGTTGCATGTTCGATCCCATCAATGCACGGTTGGCATCATCATGTTCCAGGAAGGGGATCAGGGAAGCGCTCAAACCTACAATCTGGTTCGGAGCTACGTCCATGTATTCCACTTCTTCACGGTCCAGGATGGGGAAATCACCGGTTTCGCGGGATTTTACCTTATCATTTACAAAAGCGCCTTTCTCATCCAGCTCCGCATTGGCCTGGGCTATTTTCACCAGGTCTTCCTCTTCAGCGCTCAGGAACTGTACTTTGGTCATTTCTACCTTACCGTCTTTTACTTTACGGTAGGGCGTTTCAATGAAGCCCATATCATTTACCTTGGCGTGTACGCACAGGGTAGAGATCAGACCGATGTTGGGACCTTCCGGTGTTTCAATGGTACACAGGCGGCCGTAGTGGCTGTAGTGTACGTCACGCACCTCAAAGCCGGCTCTTTCACGGCTCAAACCGCCGGGGCCCAGCGCGGAGATACGACGCTTGTGCGTGATCTCAGACAGCGGGTTCGTTTGGTCAAGGAACTGTGACAGCTGGGAGGTACCAAAGAAGGAGTTGATCACGGAGGACAAGGTCCTGGCGTTGATCAGGTCCACCGGGGTGAACACCTCATTGTCACGCACGTTCATACGTTCGCGGATGGTACGGGCCATACGGGCCAGACCAACGCCGAACTGGGCGTACAGCTGTTCGCCCACCGTACGTACACGGCGGTTGCTCAGGTGATCGATATCATCTATTTCAGCTTTACCATTGGTTAATTGTACCAGGTATTTGATGATGGCAATGATATCTTCTTTGGTCAGCACCTTCATATCCAGGGGCGTGGGTAATCCCAGCTTCCTGTTGATCTTGTACCGGCCTACATCACCCAGGTCGTAACGTTTATCGGAGAAGAATAATTTATCAATGATACCCCTTGCGGTTTCATCATCCGGCGCATCGGCACCGCGCAGCTGGCGGTAGATGTGCTGAACGGCTTCCAGCTCGGAGTTAGATGTGTCCTTGTTTAATGTATTGTAGATGATGGAGAAATCGCCGCTCACCTCTTCTTTCTGCACGAACACGCTTTTCACACCCATATCCACAATGGTTTCAATATTGGCTTCATCCAGGATGCTATCGCGCTCCAGCATGATCTCGTTACGCTCAATACTTACTACCTCACCGGTGTCTTCATCCACAAAGTCTTCTACCCAGCTTCTTAACACACGGGCAGCCAGCTTTTTGCCGGCATATTTATCCAGACTTTTTTTGTCTGCTTTAACCTCATCCGCCATGCCGAAAAGCTGCAGGATGTCTTTATCTGTTTCGTAGCCGATGGCACGTAACAGGGTGGTAACCGGGAATTTCTTCTTACGGTCTATATAGGCGTACATCACGTTATTGATGTCCGTTGCAAACTCCATCCAGGCGCCCTTGAACGGGATCACCCGGGCAGAGTAGATCTTTGTTCCGTTCGGATGTATGGATTGTCCAAAGAACACACCAGGAGAGCGATGCAGCTGGGATACTACCACGCGCTCAGCACCATTGATCACGAAAGTTCCTCTCGGGGTCATGTAAGGAATGTTCCCTAAGAACACGTCCTGTACAATGGTCTGGAAGTCTACGTGCTCCTCATCATTACAGCTCAGGCGCAGTTTGGCCTTCAGCGGTACGGAGTAGGTAAGCCCTCTTTCAATACACTCTTCAATCGTGTAACGCGGCGGATCTACGAAGTAGTCCAGGAACTCCAGATTAAAGATATTTCGTGTATCCGTAATCGGGAAGTTCTCTTTAAATACTTTAAAAAGGCCTTCGTTGTTCCGCTTATCTGGTGTGGTTTCTAACTGGAAGAAATCCTTGAAAGATTGAATTTGGATAGCCAACAGATCCGGTGTCTCAGTCACTTGTTTGATCTTTCCAAAATTAACTCTTTCGTTTGCTTGGGCTTGTTTTAGAGACATATTCGAAGTTAGCAGTTATATGACTTGTATAAATTGTGAGCTAAATTTCACAACGTAAATCCTTGAAGTTAAGATTTCTTCGTCAATATACCATCAAAAGGTGCTAAAAAAGACAACTTTCCCAAAGGGATAAAGGCCAAAAGTGCTGGATGCACTTTTGACCTTAAAAGAGGTATAATTAAGCAAAGAATTACTGAATCTCAACGTCAGCGCCTGCTTCAGTCAGCTTAGCTTTCAGATCTTCTGCCTCAGCCTTGTTAACGCCTTCTTTAACCGGTTTCGGTGCACCGTCTACCAGTTCTTTGGCTTCTTTCAGACCCAGACCAGTCAGATCTTTCACGATCTTAACTACGTTCAGCTTGCTGGCGCCAGCGCTCTTCAGAATAACGTTGAAGGAAGTTTTTTCTTCAGCAGCAGCAGCTCCGCCACCACCATCACCAGAAACTACTACTGCAGCAGCAGCAGGTTCGATGCCGTACTCAGATTTCAGTACGTCAGCCAGTTCTTGTACTTCCTTAACAGTTAAGCCTACTAATTGTTCGGCCAATGCTTTTACGTCTGCCATTTTGTATAATGTTTTAGATAGTTTTTTTAAATGTTGTTTATAGAGTGACTTGGAAGCCTAATTTGATGTGCAGATGACCAATGTGCGGATGTGCAGATTATTTATCAATTGCACATTTGCATATCTGCATATTTGCACATTATTCCGCTGCTGGTGCGGCTGCACCTGCTTCTTCTTTCTTTGCTTTTTCCAGCAAAGCAGAAATTACGCGGCTGGCAGGAGACTGCAACAGGCCAATAACTTCGCCGATAAGCTCGTTCTTGGTTTTGATGCGTACCAGTGCAGCCAGCTGATTGTCGCCGCTGTAGATCTCTTCACCTACAAACGCCGCTTTCAGGATCGGTTTATCACCGTTGCTTTCTTTACGGAAAGTAGAGATGATCACAGCCGGATCTTTCGGGCTATCGGAGAACAGCAGGGCAGTTACGCCATTCAGCGCTTCGTATACGCCGCTGTATTTCTCGTTATCCAGTGATTCCAGCGCTTTGCGGATCAGGGTATTCTTTGCTACCTTCATCTCCACCTGCTTGTCAAAGCACACCGCTCTTAACTTGTTCACCTGGGCTACGGTTAATGATTCCGTATTGGTGATGTAAAAGTTGCTATATTGAGCGAACTTGCCTTTCAGCAGTTCAATCACTTCATTTTTTTGATCTTTGTTCATTGCCATTTTTGTTTGCACCCGTCAGGGAACGGATTAGATTTGAACAGATTTAGTATCTATGATAATGCCCGGGCTCATGGTGCTGGCCATAGATAACCCTTTCAGGTAAGTACCTTTTGCAGTGGAAGGTTTCAGCTTTACAATTGCATTGATCAGCTCCTGAGAGTTCTGCTCAATTTTTTCAGGTGCAAAGGAAACACGGCCGATAGAAGCGTGGATAATACCAGCTTTATCTACTTTAAAGGTGATCTTACCGCCTTTTACCTCGTTCACAGCAGCTGCTACATCATTGGTAACAGTCCCTGTTTTCGGNTTCGGCATCAGGTTACGGGGGCCCAGGATCTTACCCAGCTTACCGATCTTAGGCATTACAGACGGGGTTGCTACGATTACGTCAACATCCGTCCAGCCAGCTTCGATCTTCTGGATAAACTCATCCAGACCTACATGGTCAGCGCCGGCATTTTTAGCCTCGGCTTCTTTATCAGGGGTGCAAAGCACCAGTACCCTCTTGGTCTTACCGGTTCCGTGGGGAAGCGTTACAGAACCACGGATAGCCTGGTCGGCCTTCTTAGGATCAACGCCTAAGCGGATATGCAGATCAACAGAACTGTCGAACTTAGTACAGTTAATATCTTTTACAAGCGTAGAAGCATCCTTCAGGGTATAGACTTTATTCTTGTCTACCTTTGAATTCGCCGCTTTTCTTTTTTTAGTTGCCATTTGTCAATGTTTTTGAATGGTTACTCCGTTAGAGCGGAGGTTTGACAGAATTAGTTTTCCCAGGGAGCTTTACCGTCTACGGTGATACCCATACTGCGTGCAGTACCGGCTACCATTGTCATAGCGCTTTCCAGCTTAAAGCAGTTCAGGTCGGACATTTTATCTTTGGCAATCGCCTCGATCTGTGCCCAGTTAACTTTACCTACTTTACTACGGTTAGGCTCTTTGGAACCACTTTGCAACTTGGCAGCTTCCAGCAATTGTACTGCTGCGGGCGGCGTCTTAATAACAAAGTCGAAGGATTTGTCGGTGTACACGGTCAGCAATACAGGCAGTACCTTTCCCATTTTATCCTGGGTACGGGCGTTGAACTGTTTGCAGAACTCCATGATGTTCACACCTTTGGAACCTAAGGCAGGTCCGATTGGAGGTGCAGGGTTGGCTTGGCCGCCTTTTACCTGCAATTTCACGTACGTTGCAATCTCTTTTGCCATAAATGTGTGTTTTAATTTGGTGAAAACGTCCCGCGCAGGGCGGAACTCCCAAACTAAAAGGTGTTAAAATCTAACTGATTAAATTAAATTTTGCCTTTTAAAGGGGATGCAAAGGTAGCTAATATAATTATTATGGCAAAAAGTTTTTGAAGTTGGGCACTCTTTTTGCTTAGGATATAAATTTTTTACAATTCTATTGCAATTCTCCACTTTTCGCCTCCCCGGAATTTTATTTTCGTTTCCGTTATAGCTAACAAACCGGCTGCAAAAATACAAAATATTTACCTATTACTACTCTCTCCTCTCCCACCATTTCATCCCCCGGCCCTGCTGACGCTGACACTGCTGATTTTCAGTATCTTTAATATAAATACCACCTTTATGAAATGTCTATTGTTAACAGCCACCCTGCTGGTCCTGCTGCTACACCATCCCGCGCAGGCACAATCCGCAGATCAACAGGCTGCCCAAAAAGCATGGATGGATTATATGACCCCTACTGCTATGCACCAGATGCTGGCCAAATCAGACGGTGAATGGACCTTTACCATGAACTCCTGGATGGACCCCGGCGCCGAACCCATGAAAAGCACCGGCAACGCAACCTACCAGATGATCCTTGGCGGCCGATACCAGGCAATGCGTTGCACCGGCACTGTAATGGACATGCCTTTTGAAGGCATGGGCACCACCGGGTACGACAATGCCAAGAAGGTCTTTGTGAGCTCCTGGGTGGATAATATGGGCACCGGCATGATGTACATGGAAGGCAAGTGGGACGAAGCCTCCAAAGCCGTTCACTTTACCGGCAAAATGTTAGACCCCACCACCGGTAAGGATTGCGATGTGAAAGAAATTTACAAGTGGGTAGATGACAACACCCAGCAAATGGAAATGTACACCGTAGTAAATGGTAAGGAAGTGAAGAACATGGAAATTACCTTTACACGGAAGTAACACCTAAAGAATGTAAAAGTTTAAATGCTAAATGTAAAAGTTAAATGCAATGGCCTGACCCGCTGTATTTAACTTTTACATTTAGCATTTTACATTTAGCATTTTACATTTTTACATTCCCCCCTCCCCGCTCTTCACCGGTGGCGCCGGCCTAAAGCTGCTCAACACTTTGGGCAACAGCGGCAGCAAAGTGCTCAGGGTGGTTAACAGCACCAGCAGCTTCTTGGAAATATCTTCCTGCGTAGTAAAAATGAATAAGCCCACCAGCGCTACTATCACCAGCAAAGGCGTGCGGATAGATTCCCACAGGCTGCGGGCATTATACTGCTTGCGCAGCTCTGCCGATTCTGCCGTATGGCGCTGCTCCAGCAGGAACTGCCGGAACACCGGGTCCCGGATCACGATCAGGCCATTGTAAATACCCAGGGCTCCTTCTGCGCCCAGCAGGGTGCTGATCTCCATCGCATTTTTATAGTTCACCAGCCCATCTGCCGCCAGGTCCAGCAATATAACCTTCTGGCTGCCGGTGAGCCGGTTCCACTTGCTTTTGAAATACACGCCCCGCTGGTATTGCTGCTGTATCATAGCTTTGGTTTCCTCATCCGTAAAGGGCAGTGTGTTTTTTTCCAGGGTCTTATCCGGCTCAGCATCCCGGAAAATGCGTACAAAATCCAGCAGGAAAATGCGTGACACTGCGCTGCGGATCAAAAAGAGGATACCGGCCAATAGCAGCAGTACCGCCAGCAGCAGCATGGTAATATGCTGCCAGCTGCTGAGGAACAGGTAACGTACCGGCGGCCGCGTAATGATCTGTATGGCCTGCACCCTATCCGGGTAGTTACCGGGCGCCAGCCGGTAATGCAGCGCCAGCCCGCCTTTTTGCTGATCCCAGTACCAGGCGCCGTCTGCCGCCTGTTGCAGTAAGGACAGGCTGGAAGGATCTTCTTCATTATTCATATTTATTTGCCCTGCCAGGCGGCTGTAATACAGCTCCGGTACATTCCAGGTATTACCAGGCGGCTGGTCCCAGGGTTTTACCGGCATAATATGATCCCGGCCCGTACTATATATACCCCGCTGCCAACACCAATGGGTGTAATAACCTTTTACAGGCGCCCCCGTGTTGCGGAAGTTCTTTACCAGCCCTAACAAAGCCGGTCTGCGTTTTTCCAGGCAATGGGCCATGCACAGCTGCTGCCTTTTCACCGACTGTACAATTTCACGGTTATGCGCATACCAGGTGAACACGGCCATGGGCATTACTCCCAGGCACAATGCCAGTAGTAATACAAACCAGCTGTAATGCATTAACGATACCGGCAGCGGCGGCGCAGCAGCTGTAGCTTCATTAGCCTGCGGCCAGCCCCACATTACAACCAGTATCAGCAGCAGCACACCCTGGAATAGCCAGAAGGCCCCCCCTCCCCCGCTTTGTCCAATGGCCAGCAGCCAGTATACAAACACACTGTAGCCCAGCATCAGCAGCAGGTAAGCGGCTATTTTCCAGGAGTGGCTCCGGTGCCCGGGTTGCGAACAGGAATGGTAGGCATATAGCAGTATGAGGATATTTAGCGGCGAAATAAGGCCCAGCGCAAACGTTACATAATCATCAAACCACTTCCCGAACACACCGCAGGTAAGCAGCACCACCAGGTAAAGCACCAGGAACCATAAACCTTTGCGGTAGATGGCATCATCTGCCTCACGGGGAATGATCCAGGTGAAACGCGCCGCCAGCGGATCGCGGTACAGCAGCGAACGTTTGGAAAACCCGTGATGCAGCAGCAGCCAGCAGCACACCAGCAGAAAAGTAAAGAACGTGCATACCAGGGAAAACAGCAGTATGCGCAGGTTAACCGGCGTTATATAACCATTATTATAGAATGTAAGCAGGTAAAAGGAACGCCCTGCCACCGGGTGCATAACCAGGCGTTGCGACAGCGGATGTATATATAAGGAGTGCGTTTTGCCATAACAGTGCACATTGTTCAAGGTAGTATCCTGCCGGCTGCTAATGGCATCGCGCAAAGGCCCTGCATCAGCGGCTTCGTCAAAAAAGTTCTCTTTCAGGTTGCGGTCTGCTTCTGAATGAATGTACACCTTGCCCTTGCTATCAATAATACAAAAGCCATAACCCGGCGGAATCACCGTATTTAGCAGGGAGTACATGCGGGCCGAAAAAGCTACCAGCGCCATGGAATCTATACGGCTGCTTTCTACCAGGTTAATTACAAAATCGCCNCCNGACCAGCTGTACACAGGATCCAACAGGGAAATGCCGGTATCTGTTCCATTGCCGGGCTGCTGTGCAAAAAAGCGGTAATAGTCCCTTTCCTTTACGCTGATAAGATACAGGTTGGATGTATCCGGCAGCTGCACGCGAAAACGCTGCATGCCGGTTCTGCTCACCCAGTTGATGCGCTCAAAATTATAATAGGGCTGTCCGGATGGTGGCGTGAGTGGAATTGCGTAGCGGGATTTTTTACTTCTTACCTGCACCGCCAGGGTGTGAGTGGTTTGTATACTATCGCCCTGCAGCACACGCAGAAAAGCAGCATCCAGGAAACGCATCTGCTGCCGGATCTGCTGCACCTCTCCCGTTAGGCTCTGCTCAATCTGGCCGGAGAGGGTTCTTAATCCTGTATTGGCCATCATATATCCCCTGGCCAGCAGTAACATCTGTATCACGATCATGGTGATCACCGTAACCCCGCCAAAAATAGCTAACGCCAGGTTTGCCAGGTCGCTGAACTTTACCTGCTCATAAGGCCCCATCAGGTATATTTTCAAAAAAGGAAGGCTAATGATGATCAGCAGCAGCACAATAATAAGCGGGTANACCAGGTACACTGGTATNCTGCCCAGGCGCTGACGGTAGTCGGTGTTCCTTATTAAACCGCCCAGCACCANGCGCTCCTGCCCCATCATAAACGGGAAGCAGAACAGCTTGTAGGAAATGCCCTGTATGCTGATGTCTATGATCTGTGAAAAGGTAGTGCCACGGTAATGCATCAGCAAACTATCCGGCTGCACCTGGTTATCCAGCCCCAGGCGCTCATCATAATACACCATGGTACCGGGGCCATGATCCAGCTTTAGCAGCAGGTAAGACGTGAACAGCTCATTCCGGTAACCAATAATGGGTTGTATCAGTTTCTCCACCGGTAGTACCAGCTTTATGGCAGCCTGCTTTTTAGGGGTGATATGATATTCCAGCAGGTTGCCCTTAATGTAAGTGCCGGCCCGCGTGGTATCCGTGTTCCGGCTAAAGCTGGCTTTTACCTGTTCCGGTAGGGCATCCAGCGCTTTTTTCATGGCGGCGGTGTCCTCCCTCGTCCTGGCATCGCGGAACTCGCCGTTCACCAGGTTGGTGTAAAGTTTCAGCAGGTCGCTGTTACGGGCTTTCATGTTTGCGGAAATACCGCTCAATACCCGGAAGCCGTACTGGTGCAGTCGCTGCCGGTTACCCGGAATGTAATAGAAATAGTAGGTGGCAAAGGCGGTGCCCAGCACAAATAATATAACGATCACAATAAAGGTATTGCGCCGCTGGGGTAACAGCGATTTTAACGGGGCGGCCATATGTGACAGAATTTTTTGGGGTTATGAATGTCCTTGGCTACGCTCTAAAAGTTGATATATCTGGTATAAAGATATGATTTTTTGTTGAGAGGGGTGGTTTGTGCGTGCTATTCAAAAAAGCCAGGTAGCGTTTCTCATCAGGGTACGCGTTCCTTTTCTCATTGAATATTTTTGATGCTTCATTAAGGGTTTGTCTGTTTGCGCTGCTGTAGCTATCCCGTTCACGATTGCCATCATCTTCCCATTTGCACACCCGGCAGATCTCATACTCACCTTTTGTTTTAAGTGTTTTAAACCCGCAACAGGGACATTTATACAATTCTTCCTCTAAGCCCTCCACCTGCACTGTGATCCCGGTTAGATCGAATATCTGCTGTGAAAGAAAATCGTTTTTTACTCCGATGTTAATTTCATTATGGTACGCAAAGATCTGTTCATTATAGGCCGCAGCAGTATTGTTCTCATCAAATCCTTCTATGATATCTGATAAAATATTTGTTTTCTCTTCTGCTGTTAATCTAATCAATAATGAAGCGATAATAAGGTAAGTGCTTCTTTCCTGGTTAATACTATCATTCGCCTTAGAAGTTACCTTTAGTGAGTATGTTATGACTTCGTTACATTGTCTTTCATTTTTCTCAACCGTTCAGTCCAGAAGCCATGCGGTAATAACGTATCCCTCCCAGACTGTACAAGCTGCAGTTTAGCTTCTCCATTATAAAAGGGATGGGAGAAAAGAATAGCGATCATTTTTAATTGTACACGGGGTTTGTCAGCGAAAAATGTGATCATACTCTCCAGCTCTGCAGGCTGCCGGAGCATATAAAAAATATACAGGTCTATAAAAAACTCTGCCAGGTACTTCTTTTTGGGAAATAACCTGGAAGGCCGGTCAAAATAGCGCTCAATCGCATCATTTTTAGCAGGCCCATAATACACCGATGCCTGTAATTTTGGATCATCATCCCAGCTTTTTACAATATACTGGTCTATATTTTCTTCCAACAACCGGAAGAATTTTTTCTGATCATGCTGATAAAGATCAAAGAAAATATGAGGTTCAGAGAAAATTTTTGTCAGCATATCAGCCCCGTTACCTTCTGCAGTAAAAACGGCCTGCTTAGCAGGCTGCAATATGCTTTGCAACAACGCTAATGCAATATCACGGCTTATTTTGGTAAATCCATTTAAGGTAACGGGATGGTCTTTATTGATAATCACATCAAAAAG
>JGI25153J46596_10001880_pt1 | contig 12437 bp, 11 predicted proteins | sample AraplaMF_Col_mMF_FD_46596 | JGI IMG/M metagenome (IMG submission 46596)
CGTCAGAATTTTCACGCCGCATCAGGAGCTACCCTTTGCCGGACACCCGACTTTGGGTAGCTGCCACGCATGGCTGACCTTGGGCGGAAAGCCAAAGCAGCGACAGTCATCGACCTGAGGCCGATGACTGCAATTGGCGCTTTCCTGCCTACTGAAAGTTCCTCGATAATTGGTGGGGTCGGCATGGACGTCGCGGCCCTCACCGCGATGTCCCTAGCTCCGGCAGGGATCAGAGTTTGTCTAAAAACGCCAATAGCTTGTCGCCAGCCCTGAACCGGCCAGGCGATTGTCCATTATACGGATCGATCTTGGCTAGAGCGGCCTCCTTGATCCTGCTCTCATTGATCCTTTCACTTGGCAGCGCTTCGCGGTATAATTAGAGCGGGCTAAAATAGAAAATGGGACGGCCGTCAAAACAGAAAACCTTCCGTCTTTGGGCCGGGGATCAACTATGGGGGTCGAAAATGCTTAGCGGCTTTAGCAGGGCCTGCGCGCTAATCCTTTTGTCAGGGAACTTCGCTTTCGCCCAATCGGATCAGATAGAGCCAAACGCTGGAATGTGGAAGACGTGGGTAATCACGTCGGGCAAAGACTTCCGAGTCCCGCCCCCACCGGATACTTCTGCAACCGAGTTGGAGCAGGTCCGCGAACTTGTCGCAAAGAACGATGCGCAGGTCGCCGCCAAGATCACATTCTGGGACGCCGGTTCGCCCGGCTATCGATGGATTGACCTGGTCAACAACCGTCTTCTCGCAAACCAGACGATCCCCAATGCGCATCGCGTCTACACCTATTTGACGATGGCGGTCTACGACGCCACCATCGCGGCTTGGGAGTCGAAATACTTCTACAATCGCCCCCGCCCGAGCGAGGTGGATACGACACTGCCGACTGCGCTGCCTACGCCTCGGAGATCCGAACACGCGGCCGCCGCCGCCGCCGCCGCGACCGTTCTTGCCTATTTCTTTCCCGACGAGGCGTCGTCGTTCCAGGCGATGGCCGAAGAAGCCGCACAGTCGCGTGTCCTTGCCGGTGTCCAGTTCCCAAGCGATTCATCCGCCGGCCTGGAACTGGGGCGACGCGTGGCAGAGCAAGTGATTGCGCGGGCAAAGGCCGACGGCTCCGATGCCGTCTGGACCGGCACCGTGCCGACCGGGCCGTGCATGTGGGTCGGAGACAAACCCGCCAATGCAACCATGCCAAACTGGAAGCCGATCCTGCTCGAGACAGCCGATGAATTCAGGCCACCGACTCCGCCCGACTGCAAGTCTGCGGCCGTGAAGGCCGAGACGGATGCAGTCCGCCAGTTTGAGCGAAAATTCCCCAACAGCTACAAGGCGTTCTACTGGCAAAGCCCATCCGGCCTGTTCACCGACTGGTATGACTATGCCAGCAAGTGGATGTTCGAGGACAAGACGGATTCGAACCCGCCGCGCGCCGCACGGGCTTACGCGATGCTCGCAACGGTCTACTACGACGCCTACATTGCAAGCAACGACGGGAAATACGCTTATTGGTACCTGCGGCCCAACATGCTTGACCCGAGCATCACTCCCCTGTTCGCAGTGCCGGCCCATCCCAGTTATCCGTCGAATCACTCCACGTTGTCGACTGCCCGATGCGAGGTGCTTGCCTATCTGTTCCCCGACCAGGCGGAGTTCATCCGAACGGTCGGCAAGGAAGCGGGCGATTCCCGCATCTGGGCCGGCATCCACTATGAAATGGACAACCGGGCCGGTGCCGCACTTGGCAAAGCAGTCGCCGGGAAATTCATCGAGCGGGCAAAAAAAGACGGGGCAGACTAGCGGAAGGGCCGCTAGCGCCTTTCTCCTGAAATGTCGCAATCCTAAGCGAGGGGTTCTCGGTGGAACGTTCCGTTCACTCAGCAGCCGACGTGCGAGGCAGCAACGTTTCTCAAACGATGCGGATGCGGCGCGTCACCTGGCCATTGCTTTCCCAGTATGTGTGCTTTTTGGCGATCAAGGGATCGTCCATCGCCGGTTGAATTTGCCCTGCGGTACTGATCGCGCGCGAGGTCACCGTGTGTTCTCCAGGCGAGGGATTTGGCCAATCCAGTGACCAAATCTTCCAGGCGTATTCGGCCTCCTCGCTGTGATCGATGACTGCCGGCATCCAGGGCCCTTGATCAATTTTCAGTTCGACCCGGTCGATCGGTGCACCCCCAGGCTGCGCCGACGACCCGGTGACCCGAGTCGTTGCGCGTGACCTTGGCGGGCGCGGATTTCAGCAAGGCCCGGCCGACCGAGGTCTCGGCCCGCACGGTCTCGCCGTTGTGCTCTTCCTCCCGGATGGTGACATAGTCGCGGCCCATCAGCAGGCTCATGAAGCGGGTGTCGCGAACCTCGATGCCCTTCAGCCACTTGACGTTGGCAATCCCGTACCAGCCCGGAGTTATCAGCCGCAGCGGGAAACCGTTGGGGGCAGGCAGGGTCGCCCCGTTCATTTCGTAGCAGAGCAGATTGTCGGGGTTCATCGCGTCGGCGAGCGACATGCTGCGAGCGAAGTTCTGTTGCATCTTGATGTCGCGAATCGTGACCTCGCCTTTGTCGGTGCCGAAGAAGACGACCTCTAGGTGTTCAGTCCCCATCCATCATGGAAGACGAGTTCATCGAGCGGCAGCCGCTGCCGCCAGCCTTTGACGGACAGTTCCGGCTCGTCATAGAGCCGGTCGACGAAACCGGCACAGAGCCAGGCGACCACCTCGACATGCTGGGGTATGCCGAGAATGCTCTTCAGCTCGCCTTCATGAAAGATGCTGACCCAGCCGATCCCGACCCCTTCCGCCCGCGCCGCAAGCCAGAGATTCTGGATGGCGCAAACTGTGGAATAGCTATCCATCCTGGGATTGTGCGTGCGCCCCAGCACGACGCTGCCGCTGCGGGTAGGATCGCAGGTCACGCATATGCCGAGCGGCGCCTCGACAATGCCTTCAAGCTTGAGCGAGCGGTAGACCTGCCGCCGTTCGCCTTCGAACATCAGCGCCGCCTCCTCGTTGGCCCTCGCAAAAGCATCCCGGACGCGCGCCCGCACGGTTGCGCTTTTCACCAGAATGAAATTCCACGGCTGCATGAAGCCGACGGAGGGTGCATGATGGGCTGCCGTCAGCAGCCGCTGCACAAGATCATCCGGCAAGGGATCGGGCAGGAACTGGCTGCGAACGTCGCGTCGCGTCATGATCGCATGATAGACGGCCTCGCGTTCGGCCAAGGAAAAACCGGACGCCGCTGAAAGGGCATCCTCATCAAAGGGTCGCATCGTCAAATCCCCAACAACGCAACCGCCCCGCCGTCCGCGCGGATCGGTCTATCTAGCCAGGCCGGTCTTCTGACTCGGCGTCATCCGTCTGCCGCAGCCTTCCCGGCGAGAAGCCAGTGGCGTGATGAAGCGGCAAGCGTCGGCCTTACAGCGTTGGGCACGTTCCGGCTTTGCACCGGATTCCCGATTCTCCCGCCTGGACGGCGGGCACCTGACAGCGCATCTATTTCAGGAAAGCGCGGCGGCGGCAAGCCGGCCCTCATACCGCCGACACGTTGCATGCGACATCGACTTCATGGACAGAGGCGCATCGCTGCCTTAGAAACAAACCGATCCTGACCGACGCCCATGGCGCCGCACTTTTTCTCTTTGCACTTTGGTTGCCCGTGCCCCGCCTCACGCCCATGATCCTTGCGGTCGCCCTGTTCATGGAACAGATGGATTCGACCGTGATCGCCACCAGCCTACCGGCGATCGCAGCCGATATCGGCACCTCGCCGATCGCGCTGAAGCTCGCCGTTACCAGCTATCTCGTGGCGCTGGCGATCTTCATCCCGATCAGCGGCTGGATGTCCGATCGTTTCGGCGCACGCAACATCTTCCGCATGGCGATCTTCGTTTTCATGATCGGCTCGATCGCCTGCGCCTTTTCCAATTCGATCACGGCCTTCGTCATCTCACGCCTGATCCAGGGCGCCGGCGGCTCGATGATGACGCCGGTCAGCCGCCTGCTGCTGGTCCGGGGAACGCCGCGTCACGAACTCGTCGATGCCATGGCCTGGCTCACCATTCCAGCGTTGATCGGTCCGATCATGGGTCCGCCGATCGGCGGCTTCCTCACAACCTACCTCACCTGGCACTGGATCTTCTGGATCAACGTCCCGATCGGCGTGCTCGGCATCATCCTCGTCACCCGTTTCCTGCCGGCGGTTGAGCCACGCAGTCCCCGGCCGATGGATTTCCCCGGCTTCTTCCTTTGCGGCCTAGGCTTCTCCGGCTTCGTCTTCGGCCTGTCGGTGATCAGCCTGCCGGCCGTGCCCGTTGTCTACGGTTATGTCACGGTTGCGATCGGCATCCTTGCCGGCCTCCTCTACCTCCTGCATGCGCGCCGCGTGCCCTATCCGCTTCTCGATCCGAAGANGTTCCGCTACCCGATGTTTCGGGCGGCGATCCTCGGCGCCTCGAATTTCCGCATGGGACTTGGCGCCCTGCCTTTCCTGATGCCGCTGATGCTCCAGCTCGGCTTCGGCCTGACGCCGCTGCAATCGGGCTCGGTCACCTTCGTCAGCGCGCTCGGCTCCATGGGCTCGAAATTCGCCGCCTCGCGCACCTTCAATGCCTTCGGCTTCCGCACGGTGATCTCCCTCACCACCTTGCTGGCGGCGATCTTCCTCGGCATCAACGGCCTGTTCACCGCCGAAACGCCACTGTTCCTGATCATGGCCTGCCTGCTGATCGGCGGCCTGTTCCGCTCCATGGCTTTCTCGGGCGTCAACGCCATGGCCTTCGGCGATGTCGATGATGCCGACAGCAGCCAGGCAACCGCAATCAATGCCGTTGCCCAGCGTATCTCCATGGCGATGGGTGTGGCGATCGCCGGCGGCATCCTCGAAATTTCCAGCAGCTTTCACGACGGCAGGCTGCTGGTCTCGGATTTCCACATCGCCTTCTTCAGCGTCTCGGCGATTTCGGCGCTGGCCTGCATCACCTTCCTGCGCCTGCCCCACGATGCTGGCGCTGAACTGACGGCGCACGGCCGCAAGCGCCGGCACGTCGAGCCGGAAGAGGCCGTGGCTGAAAATAGCTGATCTCCCTGACGCCACGGAAACCCTGCTACACCCACCGGTTCGCAAGGCTCGGCGCCGGCGGGAGCAGGCGCGAATGGCACGCGTGTGCTCAGCATTCCTTTCTACTTTATGATTTATTCACACATCAAATACACACTGCGTTTGCGCGTTTTGGGTTGCTATCAGGACATGGGCATGAGCGCTCGTGATGCGACCGTCAGCGTCGATGCCCGTATTGATACGCCAGTCGGGAACATGTCCGACTGAGCCGCAATTCTAGGCCGCCGCGGAATGTTCCANTTTTTGAAAACGATGCCTCTGACAGCCAAGCTGGCGGCGATTATCGTTGCCGTAAACCTCTGCGGCATTTCCGCTTTCGCCACCTATACCTGGATGTACGAAACCCGGGCGTTGATCGATGGCGCCAAGGCGAACTGGTCCAAGGATGCGGAGCAGTTTGCATCTCTGGCCGCCGGCGGCGTGAAATGGGGGAAGGCGAACGCCGTTCGCGANGCTTATTCGCTCTACCGCGACGACCCCTCGCTCGATCTTGTACAGTTTGCCGCATTCAACGCGGAACCGGCNTCCGTCGATACGTGGACACGCGACGGCATCAACGGTTTGCCTGCACCCGCCGATCTGGCNAAGCGTCTCAGCGCGAAACCGGAAAAGACGACTGTCGATGATAGCGGAACCTCCGCCGGCGTGGTCACGATCATCGCGCCGCTTCCGCTGGATAAGGCAGGCAAGGCCACCGGCTACATCGTCACGAACTGGTCTGTCGAAAAAATTGCTTCCGAAGTCAGGCAGAAAGTTCTCATTTCGCTGCTCACGCAGTCCGCGATCACCGCCATGGCCGTCGTTGCCTTCCTTCTCGCCATGCGCAGCCTGGTCGGCCGGCCCATCAGGGTGATCAGCGAACGAATTAGTGCGTTGCAGAAAGGCGATCTGGTCTCTCCCGTCACCTACAGGGAAAATGGCGACGAGATCGGCTTTCTGGCGCGTGCATTGGAAGTTTTCCGTCACGAGGCGATTGCGAAAGTCGAGAGAGAGCAGGCCGCTGCCGAGCAGAGTGCTTCGCTCGACGCCGAACGGGCGCGCAACGCATTGTTGACCGAAGAGGCCAGCAACACGCAACGGCTGGTCATGAACGCTCTCGCGAATGCATTGGAAGGGCTCGCCGCCGGCGACTTCTCGATACACCTGGCCGATGTCGGTCCCGAATTCGATAAATTGCGGCAGGATTTCAACAACATGGTCGATGCGGTCGCGGCCGCTCTGACAGAGATCAAGACCGCTTCCGTGGCGGTTGAAACCGGCTCGAGCGAGCTGGCGACCTCCGCAGATCAACTCGCCAGGCGGACCGAGCAACAGGCAGCAGCATTGGAACAGACCGCCGCCGCACTGGATGAGGTGACCACGACGGTCAGAACATCGTCGCAACGGGCTGAAAATGCCGGGCAGTTGGTCGAGGAGACAAAGCGGAGCGCCCATGTCTCGGCGACGGTGGTGCGTGATGCGATCGGGGCGATGGACCGGATTCAAACCTCGTCGAGCCAGATCGGCCGCATTATTGGCGTCATCGACGAAATCGCCTTCCAGACGAACCTGCTTGCGCTGAACGCCGGCGTCGAGGCGGCGCGCGCCGGCGAAGCCGGCAAGGGTTTTGCGGTTGTCGCGCAGGAAGTGCGTGAGCTCGCCCAGCGGTCTGCAAATGCAGCCAAGGAAATCAAGAACCTGATCAATGTGTCGGGCGACGAAGTTGCTGCGGGCGTCGGGCTGGTGAACCAGACCGGCGATGCCCTCCTGAAGATTGAGGAGCAGATCAACCGCATCAGCGACAGCATCGCTTCCATCGTCCAATCCTATCGCGAACAGGCGACGGGCCTGCAGGAAATCAACAGCGCGATCAACCAGATGGATCAGACGACACAGCAGAACGCGGCAATGGTCGAGGAAACCAACGCAGCCTGCCACGAACTGCTGTCGCAAGGACGCCTGCTGCAGGACTCGGCCGGCAGGTTCATCGTCGGCGCGTCAGCGGCAAGCCAGCCCAAAGCCGTTCAACCCACCCGCCAATCTCGTCCCGAGCCGAGAGCCTTCGTGCAGCGGCATGCAGGAAATGCCGCCGTTGCCGCCGCTGCTCCCGGAGCCTGGGAGGAGTTCTGACGTCGTCTTCGCCCGATAAGCCTTAGTTCTCAACAACCTATAATCAGGAAGGAAACAGTTGTGAAGAAACTCGTGCCCGCATTTCTTTTGGCCTGCACCGCATTTGCCCTGCCCATGGGCGCATCCATGGCACAAGATGCCAAGCTTGCCCCGATCTTCGACTACGTGAAGAGCGACGTAACGCCCTGGCTCAACGACCCCGCCATCATCGAGGCTATCAAGGCGCAGGACGCTGCGAACGCCAATCTTAGCGCGGCCGATATCGACGCCCTCGACAAGAAGTGGCGCGCCGAAGTCGATGGCTCCGACCACTCGATGATCGACGGCGTGCTGAACAACGCCCTGTCGAAATTCCTTCAGGCAAAGAAAGAGGCCTCCGGCGGCAAGATCACCGAGATCTTCGTCATGGATGCAAAGGGCCTGAATGTCGGCCAGAGCGACGTCACGTCAGACTACTGGCAGGGCGACGAGGGCAAATTCCAGAAGTCCTTCGGCGCCGGCAAGGATGCCGTCTTCGTCGACGAGATCGAAAAGGATGAATCGACCCAAACACTGCAATCGCAGGCAAGCGTCACGATTTCAGACGACAAGGGCACCCCGATCGGCGCCATCACCGTCGGTGTCAACGTCGACGCCCTGTAATCTCATTATAACAGTGCAAATGCATATTTCCCGGTAGCAAGCCCGGGCGATATGCCTGGACTCCGACTTGGCACGCACGTCGCATGAGTGAGATCGAGTGCGACGTGCTTCGTGCATCCCCCGAGACCATTATCATCTCGGGTACCGCGGCGATGCTAGTGATAAAGGAAACTCTGCTTGCGCCATATCACCTTGTCAGTGCTTCTGAATTTGGCTCTGATAGCCTCCGCCAACGCTGGCGAAAACATTTCCGGCGTTTGGCGAGACTTGTTTACACGGTGCCGAGTTGCAGTAGAAACGGGCAAAGACTTCGATGCAACGGGATTACGCGCAGCGCCGCCGACGATGGCCGGATCTACCAAGGCCATCATGCCCGGCTACGACGTGGCCGAACAGCGTTGGGGAATTCCAGCGGATCGTTTTGTCGTGGTCGAAACGGAGTATCCACCGCATGGCGGCAAAACAAGACGTTCCTGCAATCTCGAACTTGCTCCACAGGCGAAGCCAATCTCTGCTGACGAAGAGAGTCTCCTGAGAGCGGCTTTTCTTGCCGAACGCGATAAACTCCTTGATACCGGACGCTANGAGCACTGGAACCCCGACCCCATATTTTCCACCAATCTTGGTATTCGGCTGGCAGGGAACAATGTGAATGGCTGCCGTGTAGTCTCTCTCCTGTTCATCGACACCCAATCCAACTTCCCGTCATTTCTTCAAACGGGCTCTGGTGAGCAAGACGGAACCTGTGGTGGAGCACCACGCCTAATACATCCATAAAGCGCAAGAGACGGTATGTCNTTTGACCCAAGTTGCGCAGCCGCTCCTCGTCTAGTTCACCGCGCTCTCTGTGGCGCGCTCTCGATTTCATNTCCGTTGCACCTCCCGCAAAAGCACCAGCTTCCAGNCAGAAAATTCTGCGTGACAACGCGCAGGCGTGACACTACATACGCCCNATGTCGATCACATCAATCTACGCCTCGCGATTTTATTGGTACCGCTGCTCACAGCGGATGCGGGTCTATGCGTAACTGAATTCGACGCGACGACAACCCGAACAGCCGCTAGTCTACCTGGCGGCTTTTTTGTTCCGCGCGGGTATGACCAAACAGGAGCCATACCGTGTCTGATACCATTGACGATCTACGTATCGTCGAAATTACCCCCCTGACCAAGCCTGCCGATATCATCGCGGAAATTCCCCGCAATGCTGATGTCAGCAAGACCGTGACCAGCAATCGCGATGCGATCCACCAAATTCTTCGGGGCGAAGACGATCGCCTGATCGTCGTCATCGGCCCCTGCTCGATCCATGATCCCGTTGCCGCCAGGGACTATGCCGCTCGGCTCACGGAACAGCGGCAGCGCTTCGCCGGCGATCTCGAGATCGTCATGCGCGTCTATTTCGAAAAGCCCCGCACCACCGTCGGCTGGAAGGGTCTGATGAACGACCCGCATCTCGACGGCAGCTACCGCATTGAGGAAGGCTTGCGCATCGCCCGGCGTCTGCTGCTCGACATCAATGCGATGGGCCTTCCCGCCGGCGTCGAATTCCTCGACACGATCACGCCGCAGTACATCGCCGACCTCGTCAGTTGGGGCGCGATCGGCGCGCGCACGACCGAAAGCCAGATCCATCGCCAGCTCGCCTCCGGCCTCTCCTGCCCGATCGGCTTCAAGAACGGCACCGACGGCGGCGTCCGCGTTGCGCTGGATGCCATCCTCGCCGCCTCGCAGCCGCATCACTTCCCGGCGGTAACGAAGGACGGCCAAGCGGCCATCGCCTCGACGACAGGCAATGAGGATTGCCACATCATCCTGCGCGGCGGCAAGCGGCCGAACTATGAAGCTGCCGACGTCGAGGCTGTCACGAACGAAGCCGTCAAGCTCGCCGTCGCCCCCCGCATCATCGTCGATGCCAGCCATGCCAACAGCGGCAAGGACCCGATGAACCAGCCGATTGTCGTCAAATCCGTCGCCGCGCAGATCGCCGCCGGCAACAACGACATCAGGGGCATGATGATCGAAAGCAACCTCGTCGCCGGCCGCCAGGATCTCGTTCCCGGCAAGCCGCTGGTCTATGGCCAGTCCATCACCGACGGCTGCATCGATTGGGACATGTCGGTCGCCGTACTGGAAGACCTGGCGGAGTCCGCCCGCGAGCGGCGGCGGACGCGCTAACGACCTCGCAATTCAACATAACCCCGAGACGCACATTCGATTTCGGGGTTATGCGCTATCGCATCGCCCCATTGTTCGGCCATTTCACGCGTCCTGTAGGTAGGTCGCGGCAAGGCGATCTTATTGAGAGCTGGTTTGGCGCTCAAAAGTGCAAGGCTTCAGTCACCAGGGTCCAATTCGCAAAGCATGCCCTCAACCGGGATGGCCGTCATCTTTTCGGACTGGATATCAAATCTCCAGGCTGCAACCACGTTCTCTGATCGGTAGGAACGATCTGGCTGCTCCACCATCTCTCCGAGCGCGAAAACAAAATCGTTTGGAAACTGGCTCGATGAGCAAAATGCCGATTCCAGAAATTCGTGACGCGGTGACGGCTTCGAAACTGTGATCCTATCGATCACAGTCCACACAGCGCTATTCCCCTTTTTGCCCGTCTCACGTTCAAGCACCGAGGATAACTTCTCGCCACATTTAAACTCCGTCGCCCCATATGTTGGGCCTGCATCTGTCACGACCATCCCGCCGATTTCTATGCAGTCATTCGTAGGGAGACGAGAGGTCTTTCCCTTGATATCGCCAGCCTGGGCTGACACCGAGGTCAGCGTCATAAGGGCTGCGAGCGTAGGAAAATAGCATGACATGGGAAGCTTTCAGCTTTGCATTACGGCAAAGAAATACCAGGATACCGTTGGCGTGAGTATTCTGTGATCCCGCTTCGACTGTCGTCCTACTCGGCCGGGAAGTACCGGACATAGGCAAACTCATCACCATCAGGTGACCAGCAGGGCACGTTGATCGTGCCCTGCCCGCCGAACAGCTCGAACAGCGTCTTCAGATTGCCGCCGTCCATGTCCATCAGCCGCAGCCGCACGTCGAGATCGCGCGGATGGTCGAAAACCGAGGGGTCGTAGGAGAGGATCAACACCTTGTCATTCGAAGGCGACGGATGAGCGAACCAGTTGCCCTGATTGTCGGAGGTCACCTGCTCGAGCCCGGTGCCGTCGGGGTGGATGCGCCAGATCTGCATCAGCCCGGTGCGGCTGGAATTGAAATAGATCCATTGCCCGTCGGCGGAATAATCCGGCCCGTCGTTACGGCCTTCGCCATGCGTCAGCCGCGTCTCCTCGCCGCCATCGACGGAGATGGTGTAGATATCGAAGACATCGTTACGGATGCCGCAATAGGCAAGCTGGCGCCCATCCGGCGACCAGCCATGCCAGTAGGACGGCAGGTTCTGAGTGACAAGCCGCGGCGTGCCGCCTTCGATCGGCAAGGTATAGATCGCCGATTTGCCGAATTCGGTCTTGTCGGAGATGACGATCTCAGTCCCATCAGGCGAAATGCCGTGATCATTGTTGCAGTTGACGGCAAAGCCGGTATCGACCTTGACCACCTCGCCGCCATCGAGCGGCAACCGATAGAGCAGCCCGTCGCCGTTCAAGAGCAGGTAGGAACCATCGGGCGAGAAATTTGGCGCCTCGACCAGTTTCTCCGTCTGCCAGACCTCGCGGGCCCTGCCCGTCCTGACGTTGTAGATCTCGACCGAGCTGCGCATGTTTCCTCCCGATATTTCTATGGTCTCAGCGGTCCCGGAACCGATTGGTGATGGGATAGCGCCGGTCGCGACCGAAATTCTTCTTGGTGATCTTTACCCCCGGCGCCGATTGCCGCCGCTTGTATTCGGCGAGATAGAGCAGATGCTCGACCCGGTGGACGGTCGCAACATCATGGCCGCGCGCGACGATCTCCTCGACCGCCATTTCCTTCTCCACCAGGCATTCGAGAATATCGTCGAGAACGGGATAGGGCGGCAGCGAATCCTGGTCCTTCTGGTCGGGACGAAGCTCNGCCGAAGGCGCCTTGTCGATGATATTCTGCGGGATNACCTCGCCCGACGGCCCTAGCGCACCCGGCGGTACGTTTTCGTTGCGCCAGCGGGAAAGCGCATAGACCTGCATCTTATAGAGATCCTTGATCGGGTTGAAGCCGCCGTTCATATCACCGTAGAGCGTGGCGTAGCCGACCGACATTTCCGACTTGTTGCCCGTCGTCACCACCATCGAGCCGAACTTGTTGGAAATCGCCATCAGGATGACGCCGCGCGCCCGGCTCTGCAGGTTCTCTTCGGTAATGCCGCTATCCGTGCCTTCGAAAAGGCTGGCGAGCGCGCTGCTGAAACCCGTCACCGGCTGTTCGATCGGCACGATGTCGTAACGACAACCGAGCGCCTTGGCGCAATCGGCCGCGTCCTTCAGCGAATCCTCGGAGGTGTAGCGGTAAGGTAGCATGACGGTGCGCACCCGCTCTTCGCCCAGTGCGTCGACGGCGATCGCCGCGCAGATCGCCGAGTCGATGCCGCCGGAAAGGCCGAGCACGACGGTCTTG
>JGI25153J46596_10001887_pt1 | contig 12425 bp, 10 predicted proteins | sample AraplaMF_Col_mMF_FD_46596 | JGI IMG/M metagenome (IMG submission 46596)
GTACAGATGGTTTAGCACAGGAAGGTGATTTTACCAAAGATGCCGGCGGTAAGCTGGTACCCAAGTTTGCCATTTTTGATGCAGACAATGGAAAGGTGGCCCCCGGTGATCTTAAGTACCGCGATCTGAATGGTGATGGCAAGATAACAGCCGATAAAGACCGTACTGTAATAGGCGACGCTTTCCCGCGTTATACCTATTCCCTGCGCGGCAACTTTGGCTGGAAGAATATTGACTTTTCCTTTTTTATACAGGGAGTGGGTAAAGGCAATGGTTATATCAGCAGCATTGGCATTCATACGTTCCAGGCATATGGCTCTTACCCGCAGGAAGTGCACCGCGACCACTGGACACCCGAAAACACGCATGCCTGGTACCCGCGCTTTACTTACCTGGATACGCGTAATACCACGGCCCGCCAGTCGGACTACTGGCTGCAGGACGCCGCTTACCTGCGCCTGAAAAATATACAGATCGGTTACACACTGCCCGGTAACTGGACCAGCCGCCTGCGCATACAACGGTTACGCGCCTACGTATCAATGGACAACCTGTTCGCCAAAACCAATTTCTTTTACGCCTATGACCCGGAAACGGTTACCACCAGCGGCGGTACTTACCCGCAGGTGAAAACCTTTGTGTTTGGTCTTAACATTAACTTTAAATGATCACTGCCATGCAGCAACATATATTACGTATAGCCCTGTGCATAACAGCGGTTTGTTTTTTTGCCGGCTGCTCCAAAGATTTCCTGGACCGCGGCGCGCTGGATGCAATTCCCAACGATGAGTTCTGGAAAACGGAAGGACAGCTAAAGCTGGCCGTGAACGCCTGCTACGATTACCTGAAAGGCAAGAACGTAGTGGATATGGAGAACATGGGCGATAATACCGTGTACCCGCCCATGAGCGATTACCTGGCCATTTCCACCGGCAACTATGACTTTACCCTGGGTACCGTTAACNCNGAGTGGGTGAACCAGTATAAAGGCATACGCCGCTGTAATCACTTTTTNGAGAACTACCAGAANGCCACCGGTATTCAGCCNGCAAAAATGAACCAGTATGCNGGCGAGGTACGTTTTCTGCGTGCTTTCCTGTACAGCTACCTGAGCTTTTTTTACGGNGATATACCGCTGGTGACCAATACCCTGAACATTGGCGATGATATGGTGTATGGCCCCCGTACACCGCGCGCACAGGTAGTGGATTTTATATTACAGCAGCTGGATTCGGCTGCCACGGAGCTGCCGGCCACCTATGCCGCCGCAGACCTGGGCCGTATCACCAAAGGCGCTGCACTGGGCTGGAAGTCGCGCGTAGCGCTGTTCTACGGCAAGTATGATGTAGCGGAAGCAGCTGCCAAAGCAGTGATGGACCTGAACGTATACCAGCTGTACACAGCCGGCGGCGAAAATAGCTACAATGAGCTGTTCACCCAAAAAGGCAAGCTAAGCGCAGGCGCTAATAAAGAAACCATACTGGCCAGGTTGTACCTCATAGATGTATCTATGCACAACATGAGCCGGGAATGCCAGGTGCCGGATCAAACCTCCCGCTTTTGTCCTACCAAATCGCTGGTGGATGCTTATTTGTGCACCGATGGTATGCCCATCGAAAAATCACCCTTGTACAATGAAGGTGCGCAGCAGGCGTATGGGGATGTGTTTAAGAACCGCGACCCGCGCATGCCGCAAACCATACTGGCGCCTGGCGGCAGCTGGGGTGGTAAGGATGATGGCGACCAGGATGCCAACCCTTCCGACATTTTTAACCTGCCCAAATTCAATTCAGATAAAAAAGGCAGCGTAACTGCTACCGGTTATTACTTTACCAAGTATGTAACAGTATCGGCAGTAGCTACCTACAACAAAGATCCGAACGACATTCATATCATGCGCCTGGCAGAAGTGCTGCTGAATTATGCAGAAGCACGTGAAATGCAGGGCAAGCTTACACAGGCCGACCTGGATATAACCATCAACAAGCTCCGCGACCGTGTAGGCATGCACCACATGATCATTGCGGAACTGGGCGCCTGGGGTGTGGACCTGCGCACTGAAATACGCCGGGAGCGCCGTGTAGAGCTGGCGCTGGAAGGGCAGCGTTACTTTGACCTGCTGCGCTGGAAACAGGGCAGCCTGCTGGCCGAAGATGTAAAAGGCATGAAAAAAGCTTTTGTGCCCAGCTATATGCAGCAGTATGTAGCCAGTGTGCCGGTTGATGCAAATGGTTACATGATCGTGAATACGGGCCGCCGTTTTGTTGATCCCAAGAATTACCTGTGGCCCATACCCTTAACACAGTTCCAGCGGAATACTGAGCTGGGGCAGAACCAGGGATGGGAGTAAATGAAATATTATGAAGTATTGTGTAATAATAAACCTGTGCATTTTGCTGGCTGCATGCAGCACTAACAAAACAGCCACAGGAACGGAAACCATGCCTGTTGATACTATTAAGGTATTAACCTATAATATTCATCATGCCAACCCGCCGTCTAAAAAAGATGTAATAGACCTGGATGCTATTGCCGGTGTTATTAACCGGCAGCATCCTGATTTTGTGCCTTGCAGGAAGTGGATGTGCATACCGGCCGCTCCGGCCGCGATGTGCATGAGGCGGAAGTGCTGGCAGCCAAAACCGGCATGCACGCACAGTTTGCACCAGGCATACCTTATGATGGCGGTGAGTATGGCATTGCCGTGCTATCCCGCTATCCTATACAGGAGGGGCATGCTTATCACCTGCCATCTGCCCCTGGCTCCAAAGGGGAGCCGCGTGCCTTATGCACGGTTACGGTAAAGCTGCAGAACGGCCGGCGTGTAATGATGGCCAGCACACACCTGGATGTATTAAAACCGGATACCGACCGCTTGTTACAAATGCGTGAAATAAGCCGCTTACTGGGCCAGGCAGGTATGCCGGTAATACTGGCCGGTGACTTTAACGCGAAGCCGGGCAGCGCCGCCATACAGGTGCTGGACAGCGCTTTTACCCGCACCTGCGATAATTGTCCGTTCACCATCCCGGTGGATGCGCCTAACCGCACCATAGACCTGGTAGCCTATGCGCCGGCAAAGGCTTTTCGCGTAATAGAACATATCGTGATCCCGGAACGCTATGCATCGGACCACTTACCCGTAGCGGCTAAGCTGGTGCTGCTGCAGTGAATTAAATTATGATTTCCCGCATTTAAGTCATAAATTAAAAGCCTTCTGTCAACCAAATCACGTTATCTAACATCAAACCGGAAAAACATGTCTGAAAATTCGATGGAAAATTCCCGCAGAGGGTTTATCAGTAAACTAGCCAAAGGAGTAGTAGGCGCTTCCCTGTTCCCAAGCATTATTACCGCTGCCGATAAAAAGCGTAACCTGGAATCACTGTCACGCATACGCGAAAAGTACAGTGCCAATGACCAGATCCAGATTGCGCTGATAGGCGCCGGTGGTATGGGCAGCGCGGATACCAATACGGCTATTACCGTACCGGGCGTAAAACTGATTGCGGCCTGTGACCTGTACGACGGCCGTTTGGCGGATGCTAAAAAGAAATGGGGTAATGATATTTACACTACCCGTGATTACAAAGAGATACTGGAGCGTAAGGATGTGGATGCCGTGATCATTGCCACGCCTGATTTCTGGCATAAGGATATTTCGGTGGCTGCCATGAACAAAGGCAAATCCGTGTACTGTGAAAAGCCCATGGTACATGAGATAGGCGAAGGCCCTGCCGTGGTGGAAGCGCAGCAAAAGAATGGCAAGGTGGTGTACCAGGTAGGCAGCCAGGGTATGAGCTCACTGGGTAATGAAAAAGCCCGGCAGCTGCTGAAAGACGGCGCTATTGGTAAGCTGAACTACGCGGAAGGTTTTTGGGCGCGTATGTCGCCACAGGGCGCCTGGCAGTATCCCATACCGGCAGATGCATCGCCTAAAACAGTGGATTGGGAAACTTACCTGCTGCATGCGCCTAAACGCGAATTTGACCCGCTGCGTTTTTTCCGCTGGCGTAATTATAGAGATTATGGCACCGGTGTTTCCGGCGACCTGTTTGTGCACCTGTTCTCCAGCCTGCACTTTGTAACCGGCTCCATAGGCCCCAATAAAGTAATGGCAACGGGCGGCCTGCGTTACTGGAATGATGGGCGCGAGGTGCCGGACATTATGCTGGGTATGTTCGATTACCCGGAAACAGCCGCGCATCCTGCCTTTAACTGTCGCTGCGCGTGAATTTTGTGGATGGTACCGGTGGCACCAACTACCTGCGCATGGTAGGAAGCGAAGGGTCAATGACAGTAGAGTGGGATAAGGTAACCCTGCTGCGGAATAAAGGAGATGAGGAAGATCCTTTGCTGAAGAGTAAAAAAACGGAAGGCGCTGCTAACGCTAACGGGCGTCAATATGTATATGACCGGAAAAGCATGCTGCCGCCTGAGAAGCTGGAGTATGTAGCAGATCAGGGTTATAAAGGCGCGCACTTTGATCACTTCTATAACCTGTTCAATGCAATGCGTACCGGTGGTAAGGTGCATGAAGATGCGCTGTTCGGCTACCGTGCAGCCGCACCGGCATTGCTGTGTAACGACAGCTATTTCCAGAATAAAATTATTGGATGGGACCCGAAAGACCTGAAATTGATAAACAAGTAAAAAATAATGATCATGAGAAAATTATTTGTTCCGGCTTTATCTGTGTTAACCGTTGCAGCAATGGCATGCGGTAATGCATCTACCCCGGAAAGCAGCACCGATTCCACTACTGTGAGCGCTGATACCACGGCCGCTGCTACCGCCCCTACAGCAGATACCGCGCCGGCCAATGTATTGACCGATGCTGAAAAAGCAGACGGCTGGCAGCTTTTGTTTAACGGGCAAAACCTGGATGGCTGGCATATTTACAAAGGCAAAACCTCCAACAGCTGGGTTGCTGAAAATGGTACCCTGCACTGCCTGGGCAGCGAAAAAGATAAGAGCGATAAAAGAGCCGACCTTACTTCCGATGGCACTTATGATAATTTTGAGCTGCAGGCCGACTGGAAGCTGGCTCCCAAAGGCAACAGCGGTATTATTTACCTGGCATCAGAAGAATTTGATGCGGCGTATAAGAGCGGCCCGGAATACCAGCTGATAGATGATGAGAATTTCCCTGAGAAGCTGGAAGGCTGGCAAAAGACCGGCGCTAACTACGCCATGGGCGATCCGCTGGTGGCTGCCGCAAAACCCATTGGCGAATGGAACCAGGCCCGCATTATTGTAAATAAGGGGCATGTGGAACATTGGCTGAACGGGCAAAAAACAGCTGAATATACCATTGGCTCACCGGAGTGGAAGAAAGCCAAGGAAACCGGTAAATGGAAAGATGCCAAAGGTTATGGCGCTACCAAAAAAGGCCATATAGACCTGCAGGACCATGGCAGCGAAATATGGTTTAAGAATATAAAGATCAAAGAGCTGAAATAATTGCAAATGTGCAGATATGCGGATGTGCAGATGGAAATTCATTTGCACATCTGCACATCTATAATCTGCACATAAAAAAAAGCATCTCAGGTACCTGAGATGCTTTTTTTGTTATAGATAGCAGATGGTGACTATTTTTTCACTGCTGCATCATAGTTTTTGCTAACGGCGTCCCAGTTAACAGCGTTCCAGAATGCTTTCAGGTATTCCGGGCGGCGGTTCTGGTATTTCAGGTAGTAAGCATGTTCCCATACGTCNACACCTAAAACAGGGGTGCCTTTAACCTCAGCTACATCCATCAGGGGATTGTCCTGGTTGGGAGTAGAGGTTACTTCCAGCTTGCCGTCTTTAACGATCAGCCAGGCCCAGCCGGAACCAAAGCGGGTAGCGCCGGCAGCGTTCAGCTTTTCTTTAAACTCATCAAAAGAGCCAAAGGTGCTTTTAATAGCTTCGGCCAGTGCGCCTTTGGGTTCGCCGCCTGCATTGGGGCCCAGGATCTGCCAGAAGAAGCTGTGATTCCAGTGGCCACCACCATTGTTGCGTACAGCAGGGCTTATTTTACCGGCGCTGGCTACCAGCTCATCCAGTGATTTATTTTCATGCTCAGTACCGGCAACGGCTTTATTCAGGTTATCTACATAAGCCTGGTGGTGTTTGCCATGGTGAATTTCCATGGTGGTTTTATCAATATGCGGTTCCAATGCGTCGGTAGCATATGGTAAGCTCGGGAGTGTAAATGCCATAACTTGATTTTTTATGGTTAATGAATAAGTATAAATTTTACGGGTTTCAAATTTACTGCCTAATAGGGGAATAATCAAACATAGTTAGTCCATAGACCATAGTCCATGAACCATGGCATACAGCATATAGCAGCGGTGCAAAGGATTACAGGGATTGTTAACAGGGGTTTAAATAATATAAAAGATTGCGGAAATAGCATTACTGGCTCAGCATTATGTTAGCCCTGGCGGAATTGATACAGGCAGCGGTCTATGGACTATAGTCCATAGACTGGGCGGACGTTAGTTTGCCCGCAAAATAACCTTGCACATATGGGTTTTTATTTTAAATTTACAGAATAAGCGTTGCAACAGCTTTTCATATACATATTTTTTCGTATATGCTAATACGTGAGAGCCCGTTTTCACTATTGTTTGTTTAAAACTTAACGTATGCAGACTGAAGACCCTGGCATGAAATCAAACCCGTCCACCGCAGCATTGCAGAAGGAGCATGAGCAATTGAAACAACGCGTGCAATGGCTGGAAAACATGCTGCATCATGTGCCGGCAATGGTGTTTACCGCCAACCAGCGCAACAACCAGGTAAACTGGTGTAATGCATATATGGAAACCTTTACCGGCTATACTTTAACGGAAATGCATACACTGGGCCTGGAATTTTTCCGGCAGCTTATACACCCTGATGATTTTGAGATAACCGGCACTGCCCGGGAATCTTTCCAGAANAATAAGAATATTTTTGGCGGCGTAACCCGGGTACGGCCCCGTGGGCAGCGCGACTGGCGCTGGCTGGTGGGCTTAACCATTCCTTTCAGTCATGAGGAGAACGGGGAGGTTAAAGATGTGATCTGCGCCTTCCTGGACCTGACCATGGCTATTGACACCCATACCCAGCTGGCCGATGCAATGAGCGAGGTGCTGCGCCGGCAGAACGAGAGCCTGCTGCATAAGCTTACCTTTCGTGAAAAAGATGTGCTGGCGCTTGCGGTAAAGGGCTTGAACAATAAAGAGATTGCCCAGCAGCTGAGCCTGAGCCGCCATACAGTGGAAACCCACCGTAAGAACATACGCCTGAAGCTAAAGGTGCGGAACACTACCGAGCTGGTGACCATTGCCCGTAAGATCGGTTTCCAGTAAGAACATATTAACAAAATTTTTTAAAAAATACCCAAGCTTGGGTATTTCATCACCGGGGAAACACGACTAATTTAGTGAGTGTTATAGTATCAGGGATCCCTGTTTAACTATGACCACCGGAAAAAGGCCTTCGTCCGTTGTTTGTTTTTCCTTAATATATATATTCGGCAATTTGGTTATATTTATTCTTTAAATCCAAATCCCTGCATATGCCGAGTATTGTTCTTTCCACAATTATCGTCCTTTTAATTCTCTGGGTTTTCTTTTCGTCGTTTGTAACCGTCCAGCAAGGTACTATCGCAGTTACTACTATTTTCGGCAAGTACAGCCGTATCATGCGCCCCGGTTTGAACTTTAAGATCCCCATTATTGAAAAGGTATTTAAACGCATTTCTATCCAGAACCGCTCTGTGGAGCTGGAGTTCCAGGCCATTACCATTGACCAGGCGAATGTGTATTTCAAGGCCATGCTGNTGTATGCCGTATGGAACCAGGAAGAAGAAACCATTAAAAGCGTAGCTTTTAAATTTATGGATGAACGCAGCTTTATGCAGGCGCTCATCCGCACCATTGAAGGCAGTATCCGCGGTTTTGTGGCTACCAAGCGCCAGTCTGAAGTGCTGGGCCTGCGCCGGGAAATTACGGAGAACGTGAAAGAGCAGATAGATAAAACCCTGGAAGGCTGGGGCTATCACCTGCTGGACCTGCAGATGAACGACATTACCTTTGATGACGCCATTATGAAATCCATGGCGCAGGTAGTGGCTTCCAACAACCTGAAAGCGGCTGCTGAGAACGAAGGCCAGGCTTTGCTGATCACCAAAACCAAAGCGGCGGAAGCAGATGGTAACGCCATTAAAATAGCTGCAGAAGCAGAACGGCAGGCTGCCCAGCTGCGCGGCCAGGGTGTGGCCCTGTTCCGGGAAGAAGTGGCCAAGGGTATGACCATGGCTGCCAAAGAAATGCAGCAGGCCAACCTGGATACTTCCGTAATCCTGTTCTCCATGTGGACGGAAGCTATTAAACACTTTGCCGAGAACGGCAAAGGCAACGTGATATTCCTGGACGGTTCTTCTGAAGGCATGGAGCATACCATGCAACAGATGATGGGATTGAATAAGCTGATGGAACCGGGCAACAGGAAGTAATTAATAATTACCAATTACGAATTGAGTAGTTCAATAAAAAAGCCACCGGATATTCCGGTGGCTTTTCGTTATGAGTAACCCAATTNGTAATTCGTAATTGAATAATTCGTAATTCTAATTAAAGATATACCGGATCCCTAACTGNCCCTGCCAGCGGGAAACTGCGGCAGTATTATCTCTCCAGGAATTGGTTAATGGTATTTCGTTCTTCGCATCCAGGTAGGGGAAGGAGAACGCCGGTGTGCTGGTGGCAGCGCCATTGGCATCGCGCAGCATACCCTCATACTTCAGGAAGGAAGTAGAGTTGAATGTTTTATATACGCCCCACCTGCGGTTCAGCAGGTTGCCTACGTTCACAATATCAAAGGTTACACGCAGGGTATGCTTGGTTTTATCTTTACCGGTGAACAGGTAAAAATCCTGCGTAATATTCACATCCATCCGTTTGTAGAAGGGGAGGGTTACGGCATTGCGCTCTGCATACTGGCCTTTGTGCTGGCTCAGGTAATTATCCTGGTTAATGAAGTTGCTCAGCTGGTTCCATAGCTGTGCAGCGGTACGCTGGTCGGCATTGGTAGCCGGGTTGTAACCGGCATCTCCATAACCTACCGGCACCAGGTTGATCTCGCTCTGCGAAGCCGGAATATAGATCAGGTCATTGTTACCGCCGGAACCATCGTTGTTCAGGTCACCGCTGTAGGTATAGGATACTGTGCCGTTGGGTGCAGCCTCAAACACAAATCCAAAAGAGGTGGCAAAATACTTGGCGTAAGGAATGCGGTAAGAGGCCGATGCGATGATACGGTGCGGCGTATAAAAGTTCGTATAACCCAGTACGTTACTATTCGGATCGCCGCTCACGGGGCGGTCGCGCCAGTTACCCTGTGCAATGGAGCCGCCATCATTAATGCTGCGTGATTTGCTGTAGGTATATGCTGCATTCAGATACAGGTTCTGCGTGGTCTTCTGCAGCTGGAAGGTAACAAAGTAAGCATAGCCTTTGCTGGAGTTGCGCATCAGGATAGCATCGCTGATATTAGGATGGCTGAGGGTATTAACCGGTAGCTTACCATAGATCTGCGAAGTGGTATAACGGGTACGGTTATCCGGTGAACCTTGCAGTGTAATGCCGGTAGAAGGCAGGTTCACATTCTGGAAATATACCGCGTTAATGTCTTTTGAGTAGTTACCTTCCAAAGTGGCTACCACGCCGCCGGGCAGCACCTGGTCAACAGCCAGGCTGGCTTTTAGCACCTGCGGGTATTTGAATTTTTTGTCGATAGCGGCTATGTTATAGGAGGTGGAGAGCTGTCCTGCCGCAGGGCGGTAAGCATTGGGATCGGCATTGAAGATGTAAGGAATGGCAGGCGAGGTAGCGCTGGTTTGTGCCACGAAAGAGCCAAACTGTACGCCGTTGTTACCTGCCTGGTTGCTGATCCATACGGACGGGGGCGCACCTGCAAATAAACCGGCGCCACCGCGTACCTGCGTGGTTTTGTTACCCGTTACATCCCAGTTAAAGCCCACACGGGGAGAGATGAGCGGCGTGGTGTTTGGCTTTTGTCCAACATCTACATGCACGCCATCCCGGAAGATAAGAGTGGTCAGGGAATCGTTTCGGGTAAATTTATTGTCGAAGATGGGCAGGTCTATACGCAGGCCGTAAGTGAGGGTAAAGTTGTTGTTCACCCGCCATTTATCCTGCACAAAAAGGCCTAGCTCCATCATGCCTATTTTAGCATAGGGGAAAGAGCCGTCTTTTGTGCTGGCATACTGCAACGCATAACGGGAGGCAGTCGGCAGGCCGTTGACAGCGCTGTTATAAAAATCAGTGAGGCTGTTAAAGCGGTAGTTACCATTATAGTTAGGCGCAAACCCGTTCAGGAAACGCTTGTAATAGTTTTGCGTACCGAGGGTAATTTCATGCGCGCCTTTGTACATCGTAAAAATGTCGGACAGCTGGTAAATATCGCTGCTCAGCTTATTGTTGTACGTAAAAGGCTCATACCCGAAAGCGGTGTAGCTGGCGCCCTGGCCGTTCAGGATATCCACAAGCGGAAAGTTGCCGCCGGAAAGGCTGCTGCGGAAATCGCGCAGGGCCGAATAACCTACCTGGAACTTATTGGCGGCGGTATTACCAAAACGGGTGTTCAGCTCCGCAATAAAAATGTTGAAATTATTATTGATGGTGTAACCACTACCGCTAAACGGCAGGCCGGTATTGCTGGGCTGACGGCCGGAACCCGGCGCGCCGCTGTTGCTGGCGGCAATATCCTTAAAAGATTTCAGGTAGCTGTATTTAAAGGTAAAGGTGTTATAGTCATTCACGTTCCAGTCTACCTTAGCGGTGATCTTATCGCTTTGGGTACGGTAGCTGTAATCCTGGTACTCACCGGGGTTGTAACTATATTTATCTATCAGGAATTGCTTAAGCTTATCCAGCGTATCGGCTACGGCCTGTGATACGTTACCGCCTGCAATGCCGCCCGGACTATTGGCTATAAGATTGGTAGCAGGGGCCTTGATCCTTTCCTGCTCCGCGCTTATAAAGAAGAACAGCTTATTAGGGATGATAGGGCCGCCTACAGAAAAACCACGCAGGTTATAGCTGAAATTCGGTTTGGGCACTTCTGCATTGCCTACTTTACGCCCCTGTAAGCCGGGCGTTTGAATGTAGGTATATACGGAGCCTTTAAATTCATTGGTGCCGCTTTTGGTTACGCTGTTGATACCTGCGCCGGAAAACCCACCCTGCCTTACATCGTAGGGGGAGATGTTCACCTGGATCTGCTCAATGGCATCCAGGCTAATGGGCTGTGAAGCGGTTTGCCCGCCCAGCGTGGATGACAGGCCAAAAGTATTGTTGAAGTTAGCACAGCGCCTTCCTGGCTGCTTACAATGTCCGCAATATCAGCGGTTGTTTCCTGGGCAAATAATAGCACCGGGGCTATCAGTATGCATAATAGCATACTGGTTAATACACGTGTAAATTTTTGCATGTCTCGACCTGGGATTTTAGATTTTGGAAAAGTTCTGTACCGCACCGTATAATAGGGGGGCTGCGGGTATTATATAATCATTAATTGTGTAACGTAGATTTTATAGAGGCTGTATTTGAAATTACGGATTTTAGTTTTGGAAATGAAATTTTGTCTGGGGTGATTTGAGCGGGTATTTTGTTGATGATTTGGCGGGACTTCATTTTGCAGGTCCAACGCCGGACTGCGCCCGCCTGGTTGGAGGGTTATCAGGCGGTGTCAAGCGGGTGGGCTTTGGAGGGTTGATGGGCGTTGGTGGTTCGTGTCACGCCGGGCAAGGTCCTTGCTTTGGACCTGCAAAAATTCAGCAGTGCGTTTATCAAGAATGGAATATCGTTGTAATGCTATTGTTGCGTAACCTTCAATTTCCCGCTCACTATTTCTCATGGGTTACTCAATTCGTAATTCGTATTTGATAATTCATGATTCTTATCCCCTTTCCGTTCTTCTCTTCTCGAAAAATGCCTTTACCAGCTGCAGGCTTTCGGTTTCGCCGGGGCCTTGTTCCAGCCTGGTTTTGGGGTGAAAGGGAATGTGTTCGCCGGTGGAGCGGCGGTAGCTGTGCTTATCATCACGGGCAGCATAAACAATGCGGCCTATTTTGCTCCAGTATAAAGCGCCGGCGCACATCAGGCAGGGCTCAAGGGTTACATACAGGGTTGCTTCCATCAGGTATTTACTGCCCAGCGAATTGAAGGCCGCTGTTAAGGCTATCATCTCTGCATGGGCTGTACAATCGTTCAGGCGCTCTACCTGGTTATAGCCGCGGCCAATAACCTGCTCATTCATCACTACCACGGCGCCTACCGGTACTTCATCATCGTCAAAAGCTTTGCGGGCTTCTTTCAGCGCCTGCTGCATAAAATAATTATCGTCCATAGCTATTATACTCC
>JGI25153J46596_10001890_pt1 | contig 12418 bp, 11 predicted proteins | sample AraplaMF_Col_mMF_FD_46596 | JGI IMG/M metagenome (IMG submission 46596)
GTTAATAAGATTGAGCCAGATGTTTGTCATAGTCCTGAACGTTTTGCCGGATCTGATTAGTGGTGTGTAGTTGTGCGTGCCTTACAATACCAAAAGTACGGNNGGNAATAACGGCGCTGGAATACAATGGCAGCAGTGGTGTATTGAAAGGCATAAATGGTACGGCCGGAGGTATAAGTGTAAAAAGTATTACTATTATGGACAATAAAAAATGGATATAAAGATTATCTTTGCTGCCCTTGAACTTACCTTTTCTTCACCTAAAATTCGCCTTCCCTATGACAGTTTCTTCAGATGTAGTAATCCTGGACACACACACTAAACGCACGGTTCGCGGCCTTGCAAAACCTTTTTCCCTGGAACCGCTGGTTGCAGCGATAACCGTGAGCGAAACAGAAAAGATCTATAAGCTGTCTATCAGCACATACTTGCCTGACAACCTGGAAAAACCCATACTGGATGAAGATATTAGCTTCATTGCGCCTATAGATACAGATGCAAATGAGCTGGATGCACGTTATGTGTACCTNGACATTGAACCCTGGGATATTGGTGCGCATCATAGCTACTCCCTCTGGAATATTGAAGTGAAATACCAGCTGAACGGCACCAGCCCGGAAGCGCAGGCTGTGCTGGTANTATATAATTACGTGGGCGAAGGAAATCCCGGAGGACCTGAAACGCCTGAAACACCCAGAGGTACGGTAACTACAGTAAAAAGATCCACTACAGCTGAAGACTAATGCAGGCTTGGAAAAGCCGGCCCGATCTGCTAACCATTAGATGAAAACCAGGATGAGAACGATATTGGTAATTACCGCGCTTTTTTTTTAACTGCTGCTGCAGCTCAGCCACCGGTCCACGGCCCGTGGTATCATGAGCTGCAGCAGCACTGCTATATATGCCGTGAACACGCTGCAGATACTGCACGGATGATCATGTCCGGCCAGTACGGATCGTCTTACCAGATCAATTACCATAACAGCCATGTGGCCTGGGCCGATAANGACCCCGATGCCGCCTATACGTACATTATTAATACCATGAANGGTATTGATAATGATGTAANGCANCCGCTATTTCCGCCGGCGCTTTTCCTCAAAGCCAAGATCCAGTACAGTAAACAATTGTATGCCGAAGCATTGCGTACCTACCAGGAGGTGATTCACCTGAAAGGACTGGATACTGTGCTGCTGGCCAATAGTTACGCCCACCTGGGAGAAATTTACCTTGAGCAGGGGCAGAATGAGGACGCGCTGAAGATACTGAGCACCTGGGAGCAGGTTTTTGGCCCCAGGTCAGATGTGTATGCCCTTAAAACCCTGTATCACAACAAGGCGCTGGCCTATTTTTACCTGAAACAATACCCGCCCGCAGAAGAATATTTTAACCGCAGCCTGCGCCTGGAAGAGCAGGTGCAGGATACCACCGGCCTGGCCATTTCCTATATGGACCTGGCTAACCTGTATTATACACAGTACCTGGATGATAAGGCGATACCCCTGTTTGAAAAAGGACTTGAATACGCCAAACATTCCAATAACCCGGAAGTGCCGCGCAATGCCTACAGGAATATGGCTGCCGTGGAAGAGAACAGGAAAAGATATGCGTTGGCGTTAGACTACCGTAAGCACTATGAAGAGCTGCAGGACAGCATCTGGAACCGCGATCATGTGTGGGAGCTTGCCCGGCAGGAGAGGAAGCTGGCATTACAGCAGCGGGAACATACTATTTATGTACTGGGCTGGCAGCGTAACAGCCTGTTACTGGCTGCCCTGGCGCTGCTGCTGCTGGGAACCGCCATCTGGTTTGCTTACCGGCAGCAAAAACGCAGTAAGCGTATCATCACCCAGCAAAAAGAAGCGCTGAATATTTTAAATCAAACCAAAGACCGTTTATTCTCCATTGTAGCGCATGACCTGCGCTCGCCCGTATACCGTCTTAAGAACAACCTGGCCAAGCTGAAAAAAGCCATCTGGAAGCAGGAAATTACCGAAGCAGCTGCGCTGGCTGCCAGTAATGAAAAAATTGCCGGCAGCACCTACATCCTNATGGATAACCTGCTGCACTGGGCCCTTAGCCAGACAGACCAGCTGTTCTTCCGCCCCGAAGANCTGCACCTGCGCACCGTAGTGGGCCTGGTTTGCCATGATGTAACNCCCCTGGCAGCAGANAAGAACATTGTGATCAAACAAGTGATCCCTGAAGAGATTATCTTTATGGCAGATCTTCACTCTTTTAAGATCATTGTGCGCAATATCATGGATAATGCCATGATGGATAACCTGCTGCACTGGGCCCTTAGCCAGACAGACCAGCTGTTCTTCCGCCCCGAAGAGCTGCACCTGCGCACCGTAGTGGGCCTGGTTTGCCATGATGTAACGCCCCTGGCAGCAGATAAGAACATTGTGATCAAACAAGTGATCCCTGAAGAGATTATCTTTATGGCAGATCTTCACTCTTTTAAGATCATTGTGCGCAATATCATGGATAATGCCATTAAGTTCACACCCGTGGGTGGTTATATTACCATCTCCGCCTGTTTGCAGCAGGACGAGTGCCATATCAAGATCATTGATACGGGCCTGGGTATGAGCAGTGAAACGNTGGAAGCGCTGTTTGATCCCAACAAAAAAAGAGTGCAGCAGGATACGCATGGTTATGAAAGCACCGGCTTAGGTTTGTGGCTGTGCAAAACCATGACGGAAAAGAACAACGGCCGCCTGAGTATTAGCAGCGAGCAGGGAAAAGGCACTACCGTTACCATTATTTTACCGGCAAAAGGATAAGCTATGCAACCCGTAAAGATCATGATCGTGGAAGATGACCCGCAGCAGGCCGCCCTGTTGCAGGATATGCTGCTGGAACAGGACTATGAAATTACCGGTATTGCAGGCACCCTGCCGGAAGCCCTGAAGCTNTTCTACACCCAGCCGCCTGACCTGGTGATCATTGACGTATACCTGCATGGCAAAAGGGACGGCATNACCTTTGCCACGCAGATCAATGAAAGCGGGGATATGCAAAAGCCTTTCATTTTCCTTACCAGCGCAGCAGACCGCACCACCTTTGAAGCCGCACGCCTTACCACGCCGTTCAGCTACCTGTTAAAACCCTTTAATGAGCTGGAGCTGCAGTATGCCATGGAGCTGGCCATTGAAAGATCGGCCGGGGCAGACACCGGCCAGTTCACCGCTACCACAGAAAAGAACACAGTATTAATACACGATTTCTTTTTTGTGAAGAACGGGAATACGCTGGCCAAGATCATGCTGGATGATATTTTATACATAGAAGTAGAAGGCAAGTACTGTAAAATAGTGGCAGGCAAGGAAAAATACCTGGTGCAGCAACCCCTGAAGCTGTTGCTGGAACGCCTGCCGGAGCATCAGTTCATACGCGTACACCGCAATTTTATGGTGAATATACGCAGCGTTATGAAGCTGAATTTACAGGAGAATGAGATCGTACTCTCCGGCGGGCAATCCATCCTGTACAGCCGCCGTTATCTTGATAGCTTTTTGCATTTGTTCGATGTGCTGAAATAACCCTCTCTCCCCAAAAGGCATNATTATTGGTTTTATACAGGCATATCATTNCAGGTAAAAAGCCTGGAAATTTTCTTAACTTAATGTAAACCACCCCAATGCCTAAATGGTTACGTATATGCCTCAAAGCCGGTGCAGTCCTTCTTGGACTGGTGATCCTGCTATGGCTGGCCCTGGCCTTTTACATACAGCAGCACCGGAAAGCGCTTTTGGAACAGATCATTGAAAAGGCCAACCAGCGGCTGAATGGCAAGCTTACCATTGGGGATATATCGCCCTCTTTGTTGCGCAGCTTCCCCCATGTATCCCTTGCNCTGAAGGATGTAGAGCTGCAGGACAGCCTGTTTGCNCAGCATAAGCACCCGCTGTTATCCGTAAAGCGTATATTCGTTAAGGTAAATACCTTTACCCTGTTAAGGGATCATCTGGATGTAAGGGAAATAACCCTGGAAGACGGCGCTTTTTATTCCTTTACCAACTCGGAGGGCTATACGAACGCCAGTGTGTTCAAACGCCGGGATAAACCCGCCGAAGAGGCTAAGAGCGGTACAGAGCGGGAGGCCGATATAGCCAGCCTGGAGCTGCGCAACATACAGTTTGTGATCGATAACAAACAAAAGAATAAGCTGTTCAGCATTCAGATCCGTTCCCTGGAAGGCAGCGCAGATGCGGATGATGGTAACTGGCGCCTGCACCTGCGCACCAGTATGCTGATAAATAGTTTTGCCTTTAACCTGGACCGCGGCAGCTTTTTGAAGAATAAAACGCTGGAAACCACGCTGGAGCTGAACTTTAACCGGCCTAATCGGGTGCTTTCCATACCGGCGCAGCGCATTGAGATAGACAAGCATCCCTTTAACATTGGCGCCACCTTTAATTTTAAAACGCAGCAGTTCATTGTAAATATTACTACGGAAGATGTGCTGTTCCGCAACGCTGCAGCTATGCTGGCAGACAACATATCGCGCAAGCTGGAGAATTATGATATTCAAAAGCCCATGAATGTAGAGGCGCACCTTTCCGGCTACCTGAACCGCCCCGGTACACCACGGGTGCTGGTGAAATGGAACACTGCCAACAATACGCTGGTAACCAAAGCGGGGGAGTGGACGGATTGCAGCTTTAGCGGAAATTTTAACAATGAGCGTCATCCCGGTATGGGATATACGGACGAAAATTCATCTATCTCTTTTTACCAGTTCAAGGCCAAATGGTGGGGGCTGCCTTTCAGCTCAGACACCGTTGACATTGTAAACCTTACACAACCGGTGCTTTCCGGGCGTTTTAAATCCAATTTTAATTTACAGGAGCTGAATGATATTACCGGCGAAACCTTTCAGTTCACACAGGGCACAGCCAGCGCAGATGTGTTTTATAAAGGGGGCATTGGCGATAAGGATACCGTAGCGCCGCAGATGGAGGGCGCCGTTAAAGTGCTGAACGGTGCAATGGAATACCTGCCGCGTAACCTGCAAATAGGCAACTGCAGCGCCACCATTGCCTTTAACGGGCAGGATGTGTATGTGATGAATGTGCACATGCAAACCGCTAAAAGTGAGCTGGCTATGGAAGGCAGCATACGCAACCTGTTACGCCTGTATTTTGCTGCGCCGGAAAAGATCCTGATGGACTGGAACATTACCAGCCCCAAGGTGGACCTGAACGAGTTTAAATTCTTCCTGTCGCCCCGCAAACGGGCCGCTGCTGTTAAAACCAAAGCCCAAAGTACCGCGGCCATGCAAAGAAAGGCCAGCCGCGTAGCCAAACAGCTGAATATAATGCTGGAGCTGTGTAGTGTGAATATGCGCCTGCAGCTGGGACAGCTGAACTACCAGCGTTTTAACGCGCAAAAGGTGGTGGCGGACCTGAGCCTTACGCAGTCGGATATACTGCTGCGGCAAATATCCCTGTCGCATGCCGGTGGCAGCCTGCAGCTAAACGGCAGCATTCACCAGCAGGGTAATAACAATCATTTTAAGCTGAATGGCGCCATTAATAATGTCCACATTGATCAGTTGTGGTATGCGTTCGATAATTTCGGGATGCAATCCCTTACCTCCCGTAATCTAAAGGGCAACCTTTCGGCAAAGGTGAATATTACCGGTAACCTGTACGATAATGGCAAAATAACGCCCCGCTCTATATACGGCACCGTGGGGTTTGACCTGCGGCAGGGCGCCCTGCTGAACTTTGAGCCGCTGGAAGGGATCGCCTCTGCCGTGTTCTTTAACCGCAACCTGTCCGACATACGGTTTGAAAACCTTTCCAATATCCTGCAGCTGCAGGGCAATAAGATCATTATACCACCCATGCAGATCAACTCCACCGCCCTGTACATGGACATAACCGGCGTATATGGCATACCCACAGGCACGGATATTTACCTGGATGTACCCCTGCGGAATCCAAAGAAAGAGGAGGATCTGTCCAAAGAAGAAAAAAAGGCGCGCCGGAAAAAGGGCATTGTCATTCACCTGCACGCCACGGACGAAAATAAGGGCGGAAAGGTAAAGATCAAGATGGGGAAGAAACCAGGTTGATGTGCAGATGTGCAAATATGCAGATTTGCAGATGAATGCCCCCAACGTATTCCCCCATTTGCACATCTGCATATTTGCACATCTGCACATTGTAACAAATTGCCTGTCAGATCGTTTTATGCAAATAAATAGTAATTCATTAATTTTGCGACCTTAAATCTGACAGTTTCACCATGCGGAAAGTTTTGATGATCATGATACTGGGGCTGTGTGCATGTAAAAAAGAAAATAACACCACACCTCATAAGTCATTTTACGGGAAATGGTTCTATACAGCAGCCATCCACAAACAATACACGGTAAGTGCAGGCGATACGGTTTATAGCCGCATAGATACAGTGCAATATAACGGTGCCGACTATATTAATTTTACACAGGACAGGGTAGCCCTGCATTATACCGCTGCCACCAAGCGTTTAGACAGCTTATTATTTGATGAGGTTACGCCCGTGTTCTTTCACCTGGATTCCCTGCTGTGCGAGGCCACCGGCATCAGCGACAGCGCTTTGCAATATAACAGCCTGGATTTTCAGTATAATGAAACCCCGCTGGTACAGATCTCCCAAACATTCTACTGGCTTAAGAAATAAGCTCCTNCCCAAACATGAAACAGCCATCCCGCGACCGGGACGGCTGATACGGTACTGTTCCGTCTATTTGCTCTTTGGTGCCGGCAAAACAACCGGCACGTTCATTCACGTTATAGAAAAGAAACTGCGTGCTCTGGTACAATAATCCGTATATCCGTTACCGTGTAACGGATTGTTTATTGAAACTTGCCATCTCAAATTATTTTATTGGTATTATGGGTTAAACAGGACACCAATACCGCTGCTGCAGCGGTTTGCACTATGTTANGCATGGCCGTTACAGTATAAACAACGGGGGAAAATAAAAGGTTTACAAAGTTTGTAAATGCAGTAGATTCCGAAAGCAGCGCTGTGGAAATACGCAGTTCTTTATGTACGAATAACTGGGAAATGTGCAGACGTGCAAATATGCAGATATGCAAATGAGGGTAGAGGTATGCTGTGGTCATTCATGTGCACATCTGCATCTTTGCACATGTGCACATTATTACGCTTCGCCCCGCAGGGTCATTTCTATTTGTTCCTTTACATTCATGCTAAAACCTACCAGCTCTATTTTAGGATGCTGATCCAGGTTAATACGGATCTTTCCATTCTCCCGCAGCAGGGCATCCTGCATAGGTTCAAGTAAAGCGTAAAGTAAGGTCTTGCCCGTCTGGGCTAATTGGTTTAACAGAGCATCTTCAAGTTGCAGGAATTCCCGGTTTTTATAGGAATAGCTTATCTGAACCATAAATTATTGTTTTTCAAAGGATAGTTACTTGTCCACCTACTAAATATATTATTTCCTAAATGTATGAAAACAATTTATATAAAAAAATATAAACACGTTTTCCACAAAAAAAATTATCCACATAACGATATGGTGGCTAATCTATTACAATGGGATCGTCATATTGTTCAGTCGGTGTGTACGGTATCCTTTAGATTTTCGATAAGCCTTAAAAACAATTATCTTGCCGTTTTTATATAACCAAAACAAATGCAACCATTACGTTATTGCTTATTGATTTGCTGCTGCCTACTGCAGCTGGCCTCACAGGCCCAACCGGGAAAAAGTACCAAATGGAGCCGGAACGGGCAGGCGGTATATAGTGTTGAAAATGCAGCTATTATAGCCACCGGCTTAAAGGACGGGCAAACCCAGGTAACCATACCGGCCGCCCAGCTTACCCCGCAGGGCGCTGCCCAGCCCCTGGAAATAAAGGATTTTATTTTTTCGGCCGATGAGCAAAAATTACTGATCTACACCAANTCCAAACGNGTATGGCGTTACCAGACCCGGGGCGATTACTGGGTGCTGGATATTAACACAAAGCAGCTCAAACAGTTAGGAAAGGGAAGGCCGGCATCGTCCCTGATGTTTGCCAAATTTTCCCCGGACGCTTCCAAAGTAGCCTATGTAAGCGAACATAACCTTTATGTGGAAGAACTTGCCACAGGTGAGGTAAAACCCCTCACAAATGATGGCACCCGCCGTTTTATAAACGGTACGTTCGACTGGGCCTATGAGGAGGAATTTGGCTGCCGCGATGGTTTCCGCTGGAGCCCCGATGGCCGCTCCATTGCCTACTGGCAGATAGATGCCACCAAGATCCGCGACTTCCTGATGATAGACAATACAGATTCTATTTACTCCTTTACGGTGCCGGTAGAGTATCCCAAAGCAGGGGAGAGCCCATCTGCCTGCCGTGTAGGCGTGGTAGATATTAATACCGCAAACACCACCTGGCTGCAGGTACCCGGCGATGCGCAGCAGCACTACATTCCCCGTATGGAATGGGTGCCGGGTAAGAACGAGATCATTCTTCAGCAGCTGAACCGCAAGCAGAACCAGAGTAAGCTGATCTTGTGCAACGCTGCTACCGGTGCCGCACAAACGCTGTTTGAAGAAAGCGATAAAGCCTGGATAGACGTAAAATCACGCTGGGACGATGATGATATTACAGGCTGGGACTGGATAAAGAATGGCAGCGCCTTTGTATGGGTAAGTGAAAAAGACGGCTGGCGTCACCTGTACAGCATTGAGCTGAAGGGTGGCAAAGAAACCCTGCTTACACCCGGTAACTATGATGTGATCGGCATTCCTAAAGTAGATGAAGCGCATAAGCTGATCTACATACTGGCGTCGCCCAAAGTGGCTACCCGGCAATACCTGTACAAAGTATCGCTTGATGGAAAAGGCCAGCCACAGCGTGTTACACCGGAAGACCAGCCCGGCACGCACTCCTACGAAATATCGCCGGATGGGCAATATGCCGTACACCAGTTCTCCAACAATTATTTTTACCCCTACTCTGAAATTGTACACCTGCCGGATCATAAAAGCAATGGGAACAATCTTTCAGCAGAGATCAAAACCAAGCTGCCTGCTGCCAATAAACAGGTGGAGTTTTTCTCCGTTACCACGGCAGATGGGGTAACCATGGATGGCTGGATGCGTAAGCCCAACAGCTTTGATTCCACCAAAAAATACCCGGTAGTGTTCTATGTATATGGCGAACCTGCCGGTGCAACCGCAAAAGATGAATTTGGAGCCGGCCGTAATCCGCTGTACAACGGGGATATGGCGGATGATGGCTACATCTATGTTTCTATGGATAACCGCGGCACTCCCTTGCCCAAAGGCAGCGAGTGGCGTAAATGTATTTACCGCAAGGTAGGCCTCATTAACTCCCGCGACCAGGCCATGGCTGCTACCGAGCTGCTGAAGCGCCCTTATATGGATACTTCCCGCGTAGCCGTATGGGGCTGGAGCGGTGGCGGCTCCATGACGCTGAACCTCCTGTTCCAGTATCCGCAGATCTACAAAACCGGTATTGCCGTTGCTGCCGTAGGCAACCAGCTTACGTATGACAACATTTACCAGGAACGTTATATGGGCCTGCCGCAGGAGAACCGGGAAGATTTTGTAAAAGGATCGCCCATTACTTATGCTAAGAACCTGCAGGGGCACCTGTTATACATACATGGCAGCGGCGATGATAACGTGCATTACCAGAATGCAGAAATGCTGCTGAATGAGCTGATCAAAAACAACAAGGTATTCCAGTTCATGGCTTACCCTAACCGCACGCACAGCATTAGCGAAGGGGAGGGCACACGCCGGCATCTTTCTAACCTGTATACCCAGTACCTGCGGCAGTACTGCCCGCCGGGTGCCAGGTAATTAATAATGAAGCATGAATAATTGATAATAAAGCGGCCGGTGCTCAATTGAGCACCGGCCGCTTTATATTTGAATGCAGCTAAGCAAGGCATGTTTGTTGTTGCATAATGAGCCTGTAGCCTTTAAACTTTAATTATGAAGAAAGATGCTAATGATGTTATAATAAAAGCGCTGAAAGAGCTGATCAACGGAGGCCATGCGCATGCTACGTTTGAGGATGCAGTAAAAGAGCTGCCTGCCAAATTAAGAGGTGAGGTACCGGAGAATATGCCTTACAGCGTATGGCAGCTGGTGGAGCACATCCGGATTACGCAATGGGATATCCTGGAATTTTCCCGCAATCCTAAACACCAGTCGCCACCCTGGCCGGAAGGTTACTGGCCTAAAGAGCACGCCCCTAAAGATGCCAGTGCCTGGAAAGAGAGCATTGCGCAGGTGAACCGGGAACGTAAAGAATTCCTCAAATTATTAGATGAACCGGGCGTAGACCTTTACACGCCTTTTGAGCATGGCAGCGGGCAAAATCTGCTGCGGGAGGCTATGCTCATAGCAGATCATACCAGCTACCATACCGGTGAAATTATTGTGATGAGAAGGCTGCTCGGAGCCTGGGATTGATGTGCACATTTGCATATTTCTACACTTTCCACATACAATCTGCAAACCACCCTTTGGTGTCCGTAAAACAGGTAAGCGGCTGAAAGCCGGTTTGCAGGGCCATTTGCGTGGTTTCTTCCAGGCTGTATTTCTGGGATATTTCCATGTAAATAGGCTCATGCTGCTGGAAGTGGATAGTTACATCATTACAAAGATGCACGTCCTGGTCTTCCAGGCTTACCAGGTAGCTTTTACACGCGCCGGTCATGGGATCATATACCGGGTAGTGCTCAAACATATCCGTATTAAAATCCGCCTGCAGCTCCCGGTTAATGCGGGTTAGCAGGTTCAGGTTAAAGGCGCTGGTGATACCTGCTTCATCGTTATAGGCATTCAGGATGATCTTTGGATGCTTTTTCAGATCAAAACCCACCATCAGCAGGTCGCCGGGCTGCATGCAGCTACGCAGCTGCCGGCAGAACTTGCGGGCCATAATAGGTGTAAAGTTGCCGATGTTGGCGCCCATGAACAGCAGCACCTTGGGGCGGTTGCTCATTTCAGCCACCCGCTGCACCATTTCAAAATACTCGCCATTCAGTCCCTGTATCTGCAGGGCCGGTAATTTTTCCGGCAGTGTTTTTTCCAGCGTGTTAATTACGTTGGTGGAAATATCAATAGGGTAGTAGGTAAAATCCAGGCCGGTGTGCAGCAATTGCTCCAGCAGGTGTATGGATTTGGTGGCATCGCCGGGGCCCAGCTCCACCAGGTCAAAGCTGGTGGTTTGGCCGGCAATGGCCTGCGCGATCTGTGCTGCCTGCTCCGTCATAATTTCCATTTCACAATCCGTGGGGTAATACTCCCTGCATTGCATGATCTGCTGGAACAGCTTATCGCCGGCTGCATCATAGAAATACTTGGAATCCAGGTATTTGGGGGTAGCGGTAAGCCCGCGCACCACGTCCTGGTAAAAGACTTCCAACGGCTCCAAAGCTACGCCCGGCGCCGGCAATGTGTGAATTACAGTGGTATGCATAATCGAATATTTGTCATGATATATTACTGTGCCAGCCGGATCCCGGTGAACTGCCAGCGCAGGTTAGGATGAAAAAAGTTACGGTAGGTAATGCGGCTGTGGTCCGGCGGGGTTACTTCTGAACCGCCGCGCAGCACCATCTGGCTTACCATAAATTTGCCATTATACTCCCCGATGGCGCCGGGGGCTTTTGTAAAGCCGGGGTAGGGCAGGTAGGCGCTTTCCGTCCATTCCCAGCGGGTACCCCATTGCAGCTGCGGCGCTGCGGCCTCCCACTCAAATTCGGTGGGCAGGCGTTTGCCTTTCCAGGCGGCATAGGCGGTGGCTTCGTAGTAGCTGATGTGGCATACCGGCGCATCACCGTCCACCGGCTGTAAGCCCTGCCAGGTATAATTCATCCACTTGCCATCTACCTCATGCCAGTACAGCGGGGCCTTTACCTGCTGCTGTTTTACCCAGTCCCAGCCTTCGGCGTGCCAGTAGCGGAAATCAGTATATCCACCGGCAGCCATAAAATCCAGGTACGCTGCATTGGTCACCAGGTCGGTGCTGATCTGGTACTGTTGCAGGAACACTTTATGACGTTGCTGCTCATTATCAAAACAAAACCCGTTGCCTTCATAGCCAATGCTGTACATGCCTTCCGGCATGGCCAGCCACTCAGGCCCGTCGTGCATTGGTGCAGCGGCAGGCTTGCGTTGCTTATCATATGCGGGGAATAATGGGTTATGCCCCAGTATATATTTGATGTCTGTTAAAAGCAGCTCCTGATGCTGCTCCTCATGATTCAGGCCCAGCACCACCAGCGCTTGCAGGTCGGCCGGCAGCTCATGTTCCAGTAGATGCAGCATGGCTTTATCCACGTACTCACGGTAACGCATAATATCCTCCACAGCCGGGCGGCTCAGGTTACCGCGGTTGGTGCGTATTACGCGTGCGCC
>JGI25153J46596_10001896_pt1 | contig 12396 bp, 11 predicted proteins | sample AraplaMF_Col_mMF_FD_46596 | JGI IMG/M metagenome (IMG submission 46596)
GGCACGCGGACCTTGCCGCCCAGCACGGCTTCGTAAAGCGTGACCGGCAGATCGAGGCGCAGATCGCTGCCGTCGACCTTGAAGTGGGGATGCGGGGCGATGCTGACGGTGATCAGGAGATCGCCCGGCGGGTGGCCCGGCGCGGTCTCGCCCTGCCCCTTCAGCCGGATCTGCTGACCGGCGGTGACGCCTGCGGGAATCCTGACGTTGAGCTCCTTGCCGGTCGGCAGGCGCACACGCTTCTCACCGCCCTTGACCGCCTCTTCCAGCGACACCGTCATGGCGACGTTCAGATCGAGGTCGAGACCGATCCCGCCGGTGTCGAATTCAAACGCCCGGCCGCCGCCGGGGCGCGCGCCCCGCGCGGCGCCACCGAACATGCTGTTGAGGATATCCTCGAACCCGGCGCCGCCCGCTCCGCCCGGGCCGCCACCGGAGCGGAAGGTATAGGACTCGAAACCGCCGGGTCCGCCGGCGCGGCCACCTGCACCGCCGCCGGGAAAGCCCTGGAAGCGCGGCTTGCCCTCGGCGTCGATCTCGCCGCGGTCGAACTGCTTGCGCTTGTCCTCGTCGCCGACGATCTCGTTGGCCGAATTGATCTCGGCAAAGCGCGCAGCCGCCTTCGGATCGTTCTTGTTGTTGTCGGGGTGATGTTTCTTGGCAAGCTTGCGATAGGCACTCTTGATCGCCGCAGCGCTGGCGCCCCGCGGCACCCCCAAGACCTCATAGGGGTCGCGCATCCGTCTCGTCTCCTTCACGGGAATTCAATTGTAGAGCTTAGGGCAATTCGCCCGCTTTGGCTTCATCTGGGGAGCCAGTTGCATTTTTGCAACGGCTGGACGAGCGGTTATCCTTTCGTCCAGGGCTTGATGGTGTGAATTTCCCATCGCCCCTGGCCGGCCTTGCAGGCTGCGCCCTGCAGCCAGCTTTCCGCCCGGCCGTTGACATAGCTCGCCAGAAAATCCCGGCAGGTGCGGCCGTCTTCGGCGGAATAGGCCTGGGACAGCGGCGTCACCGAGCCGCGCGCGCCGGTCTCCGGATTTTCCCACGGCTGGCTGGAATCCTTGTCGCCCTTGGTGAGCACGTCGGAGGCGGCGGTGCGGGCAAAGGCAAGATCGCTCTCGGTCGGCACCGGCGGGGGCACTGCCGGCTTGCTGAGCGCGCCGGTGACGTCGGCGGCATCCATCCTGGCGTAGGCGTCGGGGCGCGACAGGCTGCAGCCACCGGTGCCGAGGCCGATCAAAATCAACGTCATCGCCGCGCCCTTCGGCCCGATCGCCGATAGGCCAATGCGTCCCCATGCCCTATATAGGGCCTGCCCGTAACCGGGCTGCAACGCGCTCTGTGACGCGAGGGTACGCAACTGGGACTCCTGCCATGACGGACACGACCTCCATCAAACACCCGACACCGTTAACATCGGGTGATTTTACCGCGGCCGGGGAACCGTTTGCGCTGTTCGCCGAATGGTTTGCGGAAGCCGCGAAGTCCGAGCCGAACGATCCCAACGCGATGGCGCTGGCGACCGTCGATCCCGACGGGCTGCCGGATGTCCGGATGGTGCTGCTGAAGGGCTATGATGCGGATGGTTTCGTATTCTACAGCCATATCGCCAGCCAGAAGGGCCGCGAACTCGCCGCAAATCCTAAGGCGGCTTTACTATTTCACTGGAAGTCGCTGCGCCGTCAGGTCCGCATCCGCGGCAACGTGACGCCGGTGAGCGACGAGGAGGCCGACGCCTATTTCGCCACGCGGCCGAAGCAGGCGCAGATCGGCGCCTGGGCCAGCAAGCAGTCGCAGCCGCTGGAAAGCCGCTTCGCCTTCGAGCAGGCGATCGCGCTGGTCGCCGCCAAGCATGTCATCGGCGAAGTGCCGCGGCCGCCGGGGTGGAGCGGCTGGCGCATCACGCCGGCGCGCATCGAGTTCTGGCACGACCGCCCGTTCCGCCTGCACGACCGCATCGAATTCCGCCGCGATGCGCCCGGCGCCGCGTGGTCCAAGGTAAGGCTCTATCCCTGAACGATCGCCATGGCCGGGCCGAAACGCGAAGCGCGTCTTCGTGTAGGATGACCGGGCCATCCCGACTTCCTTCTCTGCGACCAAGCAAGACGTGGATGCCCGGGAGCGCAGACAAGTCTACGCAGTCTGCGCAAGGCAGACTACTATGCCCGGGCTGACGAAGAACGAGAGACCTGAATGCCCTCTTCATCCAACGCGCCGCGGCGCACGCTGCTTCTGACCGGTGCCAGCCGCGGCATCGGCCATGCCACCGCGATCCGGTTCTCCTCGGCCGGCTGGCGCGTCATCACCTGCTCGCGGCATGCCTTTCCGGAAGTCTGCCCGTGGGGCGCAGGCCCGGAGGACCACATCGAGGTCGACCTCGCCGACCACGACGACACCACGCGTGCGATCTCCGAGATCCGCAGACGGCTGGAGAACGACGAACTGCACGCCCTCGTCAACAACGCCGCGATCTCGCCGAAGGGCCCGGGCGGCGGCCGGCTCGGCACCATGGACACCGACATCGAAACCTGGAGCCATGTTTTTCGCGTCAACTTCTTCGCCCCGATCATGATGGCGCGCGGGCTCATCGAGGAATTGAAGCACGCCAGGGGCGCGGTGGTGAACGTCACCTCGATCGCGGGCTCGCGCGTGCACCCGTTCGCCGGCGTCGCATATGCGACCTCGAAGGCGGCATTGGCTTCACTCACACGCGAAATGGCGTCCGATTTCGGCCGCGTCGGCGTNCGCGTCAACTCGATCGCGCCGGGCGAGATCGACACCTCGATCCTGTCGCCGGGCACCGAGAAGATCGTCGAGCAGCAGATTCCGATGCACCGGCTCGGCACGCCGGACGAGGTCGCGAAGATCATCTATGTGCTGTGTACGGAAACCAGCTCTTATGTGAACGGCGCCGAGATCCACATCAACGGCGGCCAGCACGTTTAGGAGCTGACGGTCTTGTAGATTTCGCAGGGTGGGCAAAGGAGCGCCAGCGACGTGCCCACCATCCATCACCGACAGCGTTGCTTTATGGTGGGCACGCTTCCGCCTTCGCTCTTCGAGCTACGGCGGACAAGTCGCTTCTTGCCCAACCTATGTTCCTACGCGACCTCGCAAGGCCCGCCGTTCACTCCGCGCGAAATTTTCGCTGCGCGGTGCGCAGACTGGCTGCGGCGATATTGAACGCACTCGAACACTCGTCCTCGTTCTCGCCATCCGCCAACGCCGCACCGCAGTGCCGGCAAAGCCGCGTCGAGAACGCCTGCGCCTTGTCACCGGAGCGGCCCTGCTGATAGCGCGCCAGATCGATGACATTGCGTGGCGACATTATGATTTTCTCAACCATTGGATCCTCGCGGCCTGAGAGACACGTTATCGCAGACAAGTTTCGACCATTCGTTCAGCCCACTGCTCAAATTTTAGCGGTGAGGTTGAGCCGATCTTTCGTACATCGGGAACCGCGAGAAGCTGCCGTTCACAGCCACTTCTTCCACTTGAAGAGAAAGTACGGCAGCACGGCTGCCATGAGCATCATGACGAGCGCCATCGGATAGCCGTGGGCCCATTCGAGTTCCGGCATCGCCTTGAAGTTCATGCCGTAGATCGAGGCGATCAGCGTCGGCGGCATCAAAACCACCGCCATCACCGAGAACAGCTTGATGATGTTGTTCTGCTCGAGATTGACGACGCCGAGCATGGCGTCGAGCGTGAAGGTGATCTTGTTGGAGAGATAGGAGGCGTGATCGGTCAGGGAACCGACGTCGCGCTGCATGGTCTTGAGCTGCTCGCGCATGTCCTTGGACCATTTGACGCCTTCCACCACCGCCGACAGGAAGGTGACGACGCGGCCGATCGAGACCAGGCTTTCACGGATCTTGGAGACCAGATCCCCCTTGCGCCCGATCGCGATCAGGATCTGCGAGTATCGCTTGGCCTGGCCGTGGCGCGCGCTCTCGGGCTCGAAGATGTCGTGCGAGACCTGGTCGACCTCGGCGCCCGCCCGCTCCAGGATGTCGGCGCAGCGGTCGATCACCGCATCGAGCAGTTCCATCAGGACCATTTCGCCCGATATGCCCGGCAGGCACGAGCGGGCCAGCTTATGCTCGATCAGGGCAAACGGCTTCGGCTCGTCGTAACGGACGGTGACCAGGCGGTGACCGGACAGGATGAAGGTCACCGCCGTGGTCTTCGGCATGTCGGTGTCGGAATTGCACATCAGCGTCGCGGTCATGTAGCGGGCGCCGTTCTCGATATAGAGGCGGCTGGAAATCTCGATCTCCTGCATGTCCTCCCGGGTCGGGATCGCGATCCCGGCCAGCCGTTCGACCCCGCGGTCCTCCTCCGTCGTCGGGTTCAACAGGTCGATCCAGACCGCATTGTCCGGCAGCGCCGCCGGGTCCATGGCGGGAACCTTCTTCAGGGCGGCTCCGGCAGGAACAAACACCGAAAACATAGGCAACTCCGGAACTGGGCAAGCGGGCCGTTGTTCTGACGCGCGTTCGTCACGCGAACAGGTCCCACTGGCTGCAAAACGCTATTGGTACCAGCGGTACTAAACCCGATTCTGGCAAGCGCTTCATGACCCCCGCATTAACCGGCGGTCCATATTTATGGCGGCCGGGTGGCGCTGGCGCGGCTGCAGTTCGGCCCGGGCGCACCGCCCGCCAGTGAATCAACCGGAAGTGGTAAAATTTGCGGCATAAAAGCCACAGCTGGCCTTCCGCAGCGCCGAACGCGGCTGCAAAAGCTGGCTTATCCGGCGGCTTTTGCCGATAATGGGATTAATGGAATCGTCGCGTTTCGGGCGCAAGATTGCCGCCGCGAACGCAAGCTTTCGATTGGAAGTACGCCATGTCGTCGCTGAAAGTAATCCTGGGGCTGCTCGCCGCCGGTCTTGCGTTGTCTGGTTGCATGCCTGCGACCACCTATCAGGCCGCCCCTGAAGCCAGCCTAAAGCCGAACGACAAGGCTCAGCTCGCCAAGGCGCGCTATGCCGCCGTTCCGCCGGCGGAACCGTTCCGCCGCGCCATCGTCGACTATCACCGCAAGGAACTGCCCGGCACGATCGTTGTCGATTCCGACAACCACTATCTGTACCTGGTCCAGGACAGCGGCAAGGCGATCCGTTACGGCGTCACCGTCGGCGAGGAAGCGCTCGCGTTCTCCGGCATCGCCAAGGTCGGCAACATGGCTGAATGGCCGAAATGGACGCCGACCGCCGACATCCACAAGCGTATCGAAGGCCTGCCCGCCTCGGTGCCCGGCGGCGTCGACAATCCGCTCGGCGCCCGCGCGCTCTACCTCTATCAGGGCAACAAGGACACGCTGTTTCGCATCCACGGCACCAACCAGCCGGAATATATCGGCGCCTCGATCTCGTCGGGCTGCATCCGCATGACCAACGAGGACGTCATCGACCTCTACAGCCGCGTCAAGCAGGGTACGGTGGTGGTCGTGCTCGAACCCAAGCAGGGCGACTCGCCGTACAATTCCAAGATGGCGCTGCAGGGCGGCGGCAACATCCCGACGTCTCAGTAACCGACGCCGGTTACGCCGCGGTCGAAGATCAGGAGCGCCGGTTTTGCCGGCGCTTTTTCTTTGCCGGCTTCTCCTCGCGCGGCGGCTCGGCCTCCTCCGATTTCTCGCGTCCGGATTCTCCGCATCGGATTTTTCAGCCTCCGGCTTGCCGGCGCCCGATTTGGCATCTTCCGGCTTGGCGGCGACCTCGCGCGGCGGCGCCTCGTCGGGCCGCTCGGCCGGCAATAGCGGGGCCTTCTGCGGCAGCGGGTCCAATACGTCCCACTGGCAGATCCGGTAATTGCCACGCCGTTCCATCAGGTCGAGATGGATGTGGTCCTCATGGTACCAGTCCGAGCTCGGACCCAGCACGGTCGAGAACCGCGCGCAGACCGAATGCAGCACGGTCTCGCGCAATTGCCGCGGCACGGTGCGATCGGTCAGCGAGATCAAGGTGCCATCGGCGAGCTTGAANCCGCGCACGTCGAGCGCGTTGGCGCGGCCGTGCTCNGAAAGTTTCGCGCCGACGATGCGGTTGCGGCCGCGGCACTCGAACGAATCGAAATTGTCGAGCTCGGCGACCCTGCCGCCGAGCCGCTCCGCCAGCGGCGCAATGTCGCTGCGGATCCAGCCGGCGATCGCGGACGCCATGGTACAGCGCAGGATCGCCGCCGGCTTCACCGAAACCTGCCGCTTGTCCGGCAGCACGATCGCCTCCAGCCGCACCAGATCCTCGCCGCCNCAGCCGCCGNCGCCGCGNATNTCGGGGATGCTCGGCGCAATCGCGATGGCGTCGGTCAGCGCCAGCCGGCAGGCCGATGGCTGCGGCGTAGGCTGCGGGGCAGGCTTGGCCTGTTCGCTGGGCTTGCCATGCGGGGGCGATTCCTGCTGCTCCTTGTCGGCCTCGTCAGGCTCGGCCGAAGGCGCCTCGTCCGGACGCGGCTTCGGCAGCGGCACCACGGCATGGCGCNCCTTTCCGCGCGCGCGGGGCTCCAAATGACTGAACAGACCGTCCCATGGCGCGGCGCGGGCCGCCTTCGCCGCCAGCGCCGGCCCGCTTGGCATGCCAAGCAGCAGCGCGACCGCGGCGGCGGTAACCATTGCCGGTTCGATGCGGCCAAAGGCGCCATTAGCCCATTTTCGGCTTGCTTTCCGCGCGGTAAAGTTCATGTCAATTCCATGAACCCAACCGCCGATCCGCGCGTAACGTGGTGAGATCGGGCGGCAAAGAACAAAACCATCGGAGGGAAGTGCGTATGCTCGGATTGATGCAAGACTGGCCTTTGCTGTGCCACCGGATTATCGAACACGCGGCGAAGTATCACGGCACGCAAGAGGTCGTCACGCGGTCCGTCGAAGGTCCCATTCATCGCACCAATTACGCCGAAATTCATGCACGCGCGCTGAAAGTATCGCAACGGCTCGACCGCGACGGCATCAAGCTCGGCGACCGCGTCGCCACAATTGCCTGGAATACCTGGCGCCATCTCGAATGCTGGTACGGCATCATGGGCATCGGCGCGATCTGCCACACCGTCAATCCCAGGCTTTTCCCCGACCAGATCGCCTGGATCATCAACCATGCGCAGGACCGCGTGGTGATGACCGACATCACTTTCGTGCCGATCCTGGAAAAGCTCGCCGATAGCCTGCCGAGCGTCGAGCGCTATGTCGTGCTGACCGACAAGGCGCATATGCCGCAGACCGCGCTCAAGAACGCGATCGCCTATGAGGACTGGATCGGTGAGGTCGACGGCAAGTTCACGTGGAAGGACTTTGACGAAAACACCGCCGCCGCGATGTGCTACACCTCGGGCACGACAGGCGATCCGAAGGGCGTGTTGTATTCGCATCGCTCCAACGTGCTGCACGGGCTGATGGCCAACAATGTCGATGCCCTCGGCACCAGCGCCGCCGAGACAATGCTGCCGGTGGTGCCGTTGTTCCATGCCAACAGCTGGGGCATCGCGTTCTCAGCGCCTTCGATGGGCACCAAGCTCGTAATGCCCGGTCCCAAGCTCGACGGCGCTTCCGTCTATGAGCTGCTCGATACCGAGAAGGTCACGCATACGGCCGGCGTGCCGACGGTGTGGCTGATGCTGCTCAACCACATGGCGGCCAATAATCTGAAGTTGCCCCACCTCAAGAGCGTGGTGTGCGGCGGCTCGGCGATGCCGCGCTCGATGATCAAGTCGTTCGTCGACATGGGCATTCGCGTGCGCCACGCCTGGGGCATGACCGAGATGAGCCCGATCGGCACGGTGGCGGCGCTGAAGCCGCCCTTTGCCGAACTTGCCGGCGAGGAGCGGCTCGACATCCTGCAAACGCAGGGCTACCCGCCGTTCGGCGTCGAGATGAAGATCACCGACGATGCCGGCAAGGAATTGCCCTGGGACGGCAAGACTTTTGGCCGCCTCAAGGTCTCNGGCCCCGCGGTCGCCAAGGCCTATTTCAAGCTCGATGCCAACATCCTCGACGCGGAAGGCTTCTTCGACACCGGTGACGTCGCGACCATCGACGAGCACGGCTACATGCGGATCACCGACCGTTCCAAGGATGTCATCAAGTCCGGCGGCGAATGGATTTCGTCGATCGACCTGGAGAACCTCGCGGTCGGCCATCCCGCGGTCGCGGAAGCCGCCGTCATCGGCGTCTATCATCCCAAATGGGACGAGCGCCCGCTTCTGATCGTNCAGCTCAAGGCCGGCCAGAATGCAACGTGCGAAGAGATCCTGAAGTTCATGGAAGGCAAGATCGCCAAATGGTGGATGCCCGATGACGTCGCCTTCGTCGACGGCATTCCCCACACCGCGACCGGCAAGATTTTGAAGACGGCTCTGCGCGAGCAGTTCAAGAGCTACCGCTTCCCGAACGCCGCGGCGTGAATCGCGGCTGTCCCTTCCCGCACCGGCAGGGACAGCCCCAACAAGGCGCCGGCGTGAGCAGGATCGCGCGCCGGCGTTTCGGACTTGCAACGTTGAAAAGCTTTCCTCGGCTTGCGCGCGATGGCATCGCGCGCTGCCCGTCGTCCGCCTGCCGACATCAGCCGAAGGGTTTTCCGGAGGCGCTTCGCTTCTGGCGTAGGGTGACGGCCGCACCGGCGTCGCGCACGAATCTGACCGCCGAGAGCATCGACGAGGCGATCGCCGCAGCGCGCTGGCGGTGCGCGATCGCGGCATAAGCCCCGATATCGATACTGCCGTTGGGATGACGCAGGACGGTATCGCCGGGACGCCCCGCCGCCCCACCACTCCAAACCTCTTGTGCTGACATTTGTCCGATCTCCATGACCTGGTGATCTGGAACCTATTCCTTTCCTCCGGCGAAATAATCGGCTAAGCTTTCATTTCATTCCTGAATTGAATTCATGAATAGTGCCTCTGCCGAAATGAATGCCTTTGTCCGCGTCACCGAGCGCGGCAGTTTTGCTGCGGCGGCGGACGATCTCGGGGTTACGCCCTCAGCGCTCTCCAAGCTGGTGACNCGGATCGAGGACCGGCTCGGCGTCCGCCTGCTGACNCGCACCACGCGCCGCCTGGTNCTGACAGNCGAAGGCGAACTGTTCGTCGCCCGCAGCCGCGAGATCCTNGCCTCGATCGAGGCGGCGGAAGCCGAGGTCACGGCAGCCAGCCAGGCNCCGCGCGGCCATTTGCGGATCAGCGTCGGAACGACCTATGCCAAGCAGATCCTCAGCCCCGCCCTGCCGAGCTTCCTCGCCCGCTATCCGGACATCACTGTCGAGCTGTTATTGTCGGACCGGCAGATCGACCTGGTTGCCGAGCAGGTCGATATCGCCATCCGCTCCGGATGGCTCGGCGACTCGACGCTGGTGGCGCGCAAGCTTCATGACGCCAGGCGGCTGATCTGCGCCAGCCCGCGCTACCTCGAGACCCACGGCTCGCCGCGCGTGCCCGCCGATCTGTTGCGGCACAATTGCCTGACGCTGACCGGCTTCGGGCAGTTCAACCAATGGCCGTTCCACACCAGCGAGGGCATCAACCGGCTCGCCGTCTCGGGCACCCTTGCCAGCGACAATGCCGACCTGCTGCTCGATGCGGCGGTGGCAGGGCTCGGCATNGCGCGGCTGGCGGATTTCATCGTCGCACGCGCGCTGCGGGAGGGCGCGCTGGTGCCGCTGCTGGAGGACAGCCATCTGAGCGAGCCGTTTCCGGTCCACGTCGTGACCGTGCCCGGCCGTCACCGCACCCCGCGCGTCAAGGCCTTCACCGAATTCATGGCCGCGCAGACAAGCGGTCTGGGTTGAGCACGCGAAAAGCGTCGCCGTTCACGGCAAGCGCTCGTGGTCANATGATCGGAAATATCGGTGCAAATTGACGGGCACGCGCGGCGCGCCCGTCCAAAAATCAGCGCGAGAACGCCAGCGCGTCGAGTTGTCGCTGGGCGTCGGGCTCACCCCATTCCTTGGCCCGCTGATACCACGTGCGGGCCTGTGCGACATCCGCCAGCGGGCCATCGGCGCCGATCTGCTTGAGCCGGGCCGGATCGTAGGTAGTCCCGACCAGCAGCGCCGCACGCGCATTTTGCGCCTCGGCGCCGCGCATCAGCAGCAGCCGGGCCGACTGGACGTCGCCGGCGGAGAGCAGATCCTGTCCACGCTTGAGCAGGGCGGCGATTTCCTTCGAATCGAGGCTGCGCACGACCTCCGCCCGCGGTGCGGCGGCCAGNGCCGGCGCCGAAGGTGCGGCCGTGGCGACGGCGACGGGCGCCGCTACGGCGGCCGGCGGGGCAACGACAGCGACCGGCGGGGCAATAACCGGTGGCGGCGGGGCAACGACCGGCGGCGGCGCGACCGGCGCTGCAGCGACCGGCACCGGCGCCCAGGTCAGCCGCGTCGAAGTGCCCGTGAGCGCGGCGCCGCTGCCGTCGCGCAGTTCGGCCGTCACCAGCATCTGTCCGCTAAAACCATCCGGCGGGATGACCGATACGCCGGAAATTTCGGTCGCCGACACGCGCCACTCGCCAGGACCGACACGCCGGCCGGACGTCAGCCGGGCGCCGACGCTCAGTCCAGCGATGGATACGTAGGCATCAGGCGGCGGAGAACCGACGTGAATCCCGAGCGGCACCGGGTCGTTGGTGAACCCGCTGCCGTCCTGCACGGCCAGGGTCGCCGTGCGCCGCGGCTGCGGCGACGGCTGCTGCGTCGGCAGCACCGAGGATTTCACCGACTGCCAGGCGGCCGAGAGCGACGCATTTTCCTGGTTGGCCGGGCGTTGCGGCGACGGAATGGCCATCACGAGAAGCATCGCGATGCTGGCCGCGATCGCCACCGCGATCGAAAAGCGGATCACCTGCTGAAGCAATGCGCGCCGCCCCGACAGGTCGCGGAGCACGGATGGCGCCTCGATGGGCACGTTGTCCCTCGCCTCCTGCATCGCCTGAGCGACGGCTTTGGTGAACATTTCGGAATCCTGACGGCGAGGCTTGCCGAGCGGCTGCAACGGCGGTCCTTCCGTCGCCACACGCGGACGCCAGCCATCATCGTTCTTCATGAGCAACGGCTCCGCCTGCTCACTGATTGCCCGTTCCCTCAACTCACGCGGCGCATAATATGCCGGGTCGTTCGGGCCGACATATCCTTCGTGCTTTGCATCACTCATACTGAACACTCGCCCTCGTGGGGCCTTCCGCCAGCCCCGCGGACGTATGCCGATTGCGCCCTATGCGATCCTAGAACTCTGTGAGCGTAACCGCAATTTTTTTGCGACTCCGCCCGCAACGAGGACCAGGAGTTGAGATCATCCTGCAGCGCTTCCGACTGACACCCACCGTTTCCCCAATTGGTTGGCGTCCGCCGGTGTCCCGTGCAGGACAGTCCCGTATTGCGGCAAATACGACAACCAGGCGGCAAGAGGTAGACGAAAGTTGGACCAACTTCAATTCACAACTAATAATCAATTTACAGGGATGGTTAACCCGCAGAGTTGCCGCAGGCGCGACGATTGACCGGCGAAGATTGCGTGCAAAACCTTGAAATTCGCGTCATGCCGTGGTCTCAAGCTGCGGGTTTGCAACCCGGCCCGCCCGCCCGGCCGGACTCCAACACGGCAGATTTTGACCGATGGCCCGAAGGTTTTCCGCTCCCTACCAAACGGAGCCCGTGTCCAGCCTCGCCACCTGGTCGCGTAACCTCGCCGTCTTCGCCGTGGTCGCGGTCGTCGTCTCGATCCTCATCGTCCGCTTCGGCTTCCTGGAGATGAAGCCGGCGCTGGCGACCTTTTTCGGCGCCCTCGGGTGCGCCGTGCTTTCCATCCTGGTCGGCCTCGCCGCCTTTGCGGCGATCTGGCAGAACGGCTCGCGCGGCATGGGGCGGATCCTGCTGGCATTCCTGATCAATGCCGTGCTGCTCGCCTACCCCGCCTACCTCGCCTTGCAGTACCGCAAGCTGCCGGCGATCCATGACATCACCACCGACCCGGTCGATCCGCCGCGCTTCGAGGCGCTGGCGCGGCTGCGCAGCGGCGACGGCACCAACTCCGCGGTTTATGCCGGGCTCTATTCGGCCGAGCAGCAGCGGATCGCCTACCCCGACATCGAGACGGTGGAACTCGAAGTCCCGCCGCAGCGGGCCTATGAGGTGGCGCTGGCGCTGGTCACCAAGCGCAAATGGCTTGTCATCGACGAGCGGCCGCCGCAGCTGCCGCGCCGCATCGGCCGCATCGAGGCGGTGGCGCGGACGCCGATCATGGGATTTCGCGAGGACGTCTCGATCCGCATCACGCCCGACGGCGAGGAATCGCGGGTCGATATCCGCTCATCCTCGCGCTATTTCGAAAGCGATCTCGGCAGCAACGCCGCGCGCGTTTCCAAGCTGATCGAGGACATCAACACAGCCGTCGACAACGCCAAGCCGGC
>JGI25153J46596_10001899_pt1 | contig 12392 bp, 8 predicted proteins | sample AraplaMF_Col_mMF_FD_46596 | JGI IMG/M metagenome (IMG submission 46596)
GGCTGCACCGAGAACAGCAGCAGCGCACTGACGAAGATCGCAGCGGTGTAGACCGTCAGCAGCAGCCGGTTGCGCGACGACGACGGCTGCTCCGTGGCGGCTGGGTGCACGATCGAATCCATGAAAGCTCCGGCAAAGCGTATTCCAGCGAAGTAGGCACCGGTTCGCGCGGGAAACGCGTCGGATATCGCCCCCGGCGGGCGCCGGATGGGGTGCAATGGAGCACAAGGCGCCTGAACGGGCAATAAAGGGTGTCGTGATGTTGCAGCGAGGAATGCTTGATATACAGATGTCAATCCGGGGCGATGCGAAGCATCGAACCCGGAACCTCGAGATTCTCCGGTGCGGAGCCCGCACCATGGTTCGCGCTTCGCGTGCCCCGGAATGACGCTGGATTGATGAATCTCTCATGACCGAAACCGACGTCGTCATCATCGGCGCAGGCCATAACGGCCTCACTTGCGCGGCCTATCTCGCGATGGCGGGCCTGCGCGTGCGCGTGGTCGAACGGCGCAAGGTGGTCGGCGGGGCTGCGGTGACGGAGGAGTTTCACCCTGGCTTTCGCAATTCGGTCGCGGCCTACACCGTGAGCCTGCTCAATCCGCAGGTGATCGGCGACCTCAAGCTCGCCGAGCAGGGCCTGCGCGTGGTCGAACGCCGTGCGCAGAATTTCCTGCCGGCCCCCGATGGCAGCCATCTCCTCACCGGCGAGGGACGGACGAAAGCGTCAGTGGCGCGGCTCAGCGCGCACGATGCGGAAGCGCTCGACGGCTTCTCGCGCGAGCTGGAGGACATCGCCGACGTTCTCAGGCGGTTCGTGCTGCGCGCGCCGCCGAACCTGCTCGACGGCTTCGGCACCAGCGCGATCCGCGAAGCCGTGAACGCCTTGCAGAGCGCCAACATCCTGCGCGGCCTGACGCTGGAGCAAAGCCGCAGCCTGCTCGATCTGTTCACGCGCTCGGCCGGCGAGATGCTGGACGAACGGTTCGAGCACGATCTGGTCAAGGCATTGTTCGGCTTCGATGCCATCGTCGGTAACTACGCCAGCCCCTACGCCGCCGGATCGGCCTATGTGATGCTGCATCACGCCTTCGGCGAGGTGAACGGCAAGAAAGGCGTCTGGGGTCATGCCATCGGCGGCATGGGCGCGATCACGCAGGCGATGGCGCGTGCCGCGCGCGACAAGGGGGTTGCGATCGACACCGATGCCGGCGTCCGCGAGGTGATCGTCGAGCGCGACCGCGCCGTCGGCGTCGTGCTGGAGAACGGCGCGACGATCCGCGCGAAATATGTCGCGGCCAACGTCAATCCGAAGCTGCTGTATACGCGGCTGATCGCGGTCGACGCGCTGCCGAAGGACTTCCTCGCCCGCATCAGGAACTGGAAGAACGGCTCCGGCACTTTCCGCATGAACGTGGCGCTGGACCGCCTGCCCTCCTTCACCGCGCTGCCGGGCGAAGGCGATCACCTCACCTCCGGCATCATCCTGGCGCCAAGTCTTCCCTACATGGACCGCGCCTATCTCGATGCGCGGGCGCGGGGCTGGAGCAAGTCGCCGGTGGTCGAGATGCTGATCCCCTCGACGCTCGACGACACGCTTGCGCCCGCCGGCAAGCATGTCGCGAGCCTGTTCTGCCAGCACGTCGCGCCGGAGCTTCCCGATGGAAAAACGTGGGACGACCATCGCGACGAGGTCGCCGATCTCATGATTGCGACGGTGGATAAATACGCGCCGGGTTTTGCGTCCAGCGTGCTCGGCCGCCAGATCCTGTCCCCGCTCGATCTCGAACGGCAGTTCGGCCTGCTGGGCGGCGACATCTTCCACGGCGCGCTGACGCTGAACCAGCTGTTCTCGGCACGGCCGATGCTGGGCCACGCCGATTATCGCGGGCCCCTGAAGGGCCTCTATCACTGCGGCTCCGGCGCCCATCCCGGCGGCGGCGTCACCGGCGCCCCCGGCCACAATGCGGCGCAGGTGATCCTGCGCGACCACCGCGCGCTGTTCGGAAGCCGTGGATAGGGCTGTGGATGGAGTGTGGACGGACAGTGGGCAGACCTGTGAAAGAGACGTGGAGGAATTCCGTATCGGCCGGGCCAGGGCCGGAGGACAACGCGGTGGAAAAGCTGGGGATGAGTGGCGGGATAAGTCACTGGATGGCGTGCGAGAAACAAGCGGATAGCCTGTGGGCGCGGTCGTCTCTCAGATTGAGATCCGGGAGCTGAGAGCACGGAGATCGGCGACCCGGACGTTTCAGGCCGCCCCCAAACAAACTCGCCCGCCGAGGGCAATTCCTCGCGCGGGCGCTCGTCTGGAATTCTATGAAGAAAGTTGCCCCCGCTGGGAAATCGGAGGCGGAAATTACTTCAAGGAGCTGCTAATCGAACCGAACTTCTCGTTCATCGTGCTGCCCAGGCTGTTCACCACGGTGATGATCGCCAGCGCGATACCGGCCGCGATCAGGCCGTATTCGATTGCGGTCGCACCGGATTCGTCGGACCAGAACTTCAAGACCATGCGCTTCAAGACACGCCTCCGTTTCAATTTCAAGCTGTGTTGGCTCTCCCCAACAGCCGCAAATCTACGGGGTGCGACCTTCTGTCCGGTTAATCCGGAACTCGCAACTTGTGCGGAAAATTGACAGCAAAAATACCCAAAATTGACCAGACGGACCCCAAAGATGCAGCCTTCCCCCACTCACCGCGCCAGCTTTTCAATCGGCACCGAGGCCGCGGCAAAGCGCGTGGTCGACGTGCTGACCGAGGTGTTTTTCGAAGGCGACGCGGCGGTCGCCGCGTTCGAGCGACCGGACGGACAATGGGATGTCACGCTGCATTTCGCCGATGCGCCGGACCAGGCATTGCTGCGCGAACTCGTTGCAACTTCAGCAGGAAATGAAATCGCGGGCACGCTTGTGTTCGACACGGTCGAGGCCAAGGACTGGGTCAAGGCGAGCCTGGAAGATCTCGTCCCGGTGCCGGCCGGGCGCTTCGTCGTTCACGGCAGCCATGACCGTGACCGCGTGGCGCCGAACAAGCTCAAGATCGAGATCGAGGCGGCGCTCGCTTTCGGCACCGGACACCATGGGACGACGCGTGGTTGTTTACTTCTGCTTGACCACGTCCTGAAGAGTTCCCATCCGCGCGACGTGCTCGATCTCGGCACCGGGACCGGCGTGCTGGCCATCGCCGCGGCCAAGGCGCTGCGCCGCGCGGTGCTGGCCTCCGACATCGACCCGCCCTCGGTGCGGGTGGCCGCCGAGAATGCCGCCCTGAATGAAGTCGGCCCCAACGTCAGGGTGATCCGGGCCACCGGCTTTGCCGCGCCCGATTTCGCCCAATCNGGNCCGTTCGACCTGGTGCTGGCCAACATCCTCGCCAATCCGCTGCGGCAGCTGGCGGGCCCGATGGCGCGGCACCTTGCCCCCGGCGCCTACGTCATCCTTTCCGGCCTCCTGACCCACCAGGCGCCCGCCGTGATCGCAGCCTACCGGGCACGCGGGCTCGTGCCGTTGCGGCATCTGCGGATCGAGGGGTGGAGCAGCCTGTTGCTGCGGAAGGTCGGGTGAATTAACCGCATCCGCGACGGCGGTGCGCTCCCTCGCCCGTTCTTACGGGGGAGAGGGTTGGGGTGAGGGGGAGTCTCCACGGGGACGGTGAGAGCTGGACTCGCGGAGAGTCCCCCTCACCCGGATTGCTTCGCAATCCGACCTCTCCCCGCAAGCGGGGCGAGGTGAACAACACCGTCCTATTCCGCCGGCTTCTCGTCCACGCGCGGCGCGCGCTGGCGCTGCAGGGCGCGCCTCGCGCGGCGCTCGGCGAAACGGTCGATCATCTGGTTGATGAGACCGCGCGGCTTCTTGGGCGTCGCCGCAGCCGGGGCGCGGCGCGCCGGCGGCGAAATCTTCTCAAACGTGAACGCTGGCATCGTGTGTCCCCTCGCCGTTGAGATGAACCACTTGCTCGAATTTCCCTGTTATCCGGACGAAGCGCACTTGCCGCATCCTTTACTCCACTCAATTCGAATGGAACTATTTCAAGCACAGTCCATGCCAGATGCGATGCAAATGCGTCTACATTGCGGACGATCCCCATGATCCTAAAGTGATCCACCATGTTCGAAGCGCACTTCCAGACATTCGAGGAGCCGGAGGCCGGCGTCGCGTTGACGGCGCGTCTTGCCGCGCTCCGCGAAGAACTCGCCCGCCGCAAGCTGACCGGCTTCGTGATCCCACGCGCCGATCAACAGCAGAATGAATATGTGCCGTCGTCGGAAGAACGGCTGGCCTGGCTGACCGGGTTTACGGGCTCGGCGGGGCTCGCGGTGGTGCTGACGCGCGAGGCCGCCTTGTTCGTCGACGGCCGCTATACCATCCAGGCGGCGAAGCAGGTCGACGCGAAGGCCTGGGCGGTGGAATCGCTGATCGATCCGCCGCCGGAAAGCTGGGTGTCCTCGCACCTGAAAGCCGGCGACCGCCTCGGATTTGACCCGTGGCTGCACACTTCTTCGGCAGCCGAACGCCTCGCGGCCGCCTGCGCCAAGGCCGGCGCCGAGCTGGTCGCCGTCGACGGCAATCCGGTCGACGCGATCTGGCAGGACCGGCCGCAGCCGCCGCTTGCCCCGGTCGCGGTGCACAGCCTCCAGCATGCCGGCGTCGCGGAAGCCGAGAAGCTGACCCAGATCAGGGGCGAGATCGCAAGGCTCGGCACCGATGCGCTGGTGCTGTCGGACAGCCACGCGGTGGCCTGGACCTTCAACATCCGCGGCGCCGACGTCGCACACACGCCGCTGCCGCTGTCCTATGCGCTGGTGCCGAAGGACGGCCGTCCCACCATCTTCATCGACCACCGGAAACTCTCCAACCTGACGCGCGACCACCTCGAGCAGTCCGCCGACGTGCGCGAGCCCGATGCGATGGCGCCGACGCTGATGGCGCTCGCCAAGAGCGGCGCAGCGATCGCGCTGGACAATGCGACCGCGGCCGATGCGCTGAGCCGGCTGATCACAGGCGCCGGCGGCAAGCCGGTGCGAGGCAGCGACCCGATCGCGCTGCTCAAGGCGGTCAAGAACCCGACCGAGATCAAGGGCACGAAGACCGCCCATGTGCGCGACGCGGTGGCGCTGGCGCGCTTCCTCGCCTTCATCGATCGCGAGGCGGCAAGCGGCAAGCTCACCGAGATCGACGCGGTCGAGGCGCTGGAGACGTTCCGCCGCGATACCGGCGCGCTGAAGGACGTGTCGTTCCCGACCATCTCCGGAACGGGGCCGAACGGCGCCATCGTGCACTACCGTGTCACCCGCAAGAGCAACCGGCGGATCGCGCCGGGCGATCTGCTGCTGATCGATTCCGGTGCGCAATATGAGGACGGCACCACCGACGTCACGCGCACCATGGCGGTCGGCGAGCCCACGGGCGAGATGCGCGACCGCTTCACCCGCGTGCTGCGCGGCCACATCGCGATCGCGCGCGCGGTCTTCCCCGACGGCACCACCGGCGCGCAGCTCGACACGCTGGCGCGCCAATATCTCTGGTCCGCCGGCGTCGATTTCGAGCACGGCACCGGCCACGGCGTCGGCAGCTATCTCAGCGTGCACGAAGGCCCGGCGCGGATCTCCAAGCTCGGCACCACGCCGCTGAAGCGCGGCATGATCCTCTCCAACGAGCCCGGCTACTACAAGACCGACGGCTTCGGCATCCGCATCGAGAACCTCGAGCTGGTGGTCGAAGCCAGCATCAAGGGCGCCGAGAAGCCGATGAACGCCTTCGAGACGCTGACGCTCGCGCCGATCGACCGCCGGCTGATCGATGTCGCGATGCTGAACAAGGACGAGCTCGACTGGCTCAACGCCTACCACGCGCGCGTGCGGGCCGAGGTGCGGCCGGCGCTCGACGAGGCGACCGGGGCCTGGCTCGACCAGGCGACGGCGGAGCTGAAGGCGTAGCGCGCCCGCATGGCACTACGCGATTTGCGCAAGGCTCCTTCCACACGACAGCCGTCATGCCCCGCGAAGGCGGGGCATCCAGTATTCCAGAGACAGCAATCGCATACGGAAGGGCCGCGGCGTACTGGATTCCCCGCCTTCGCGGGGAATGACACGAAGATGCGGCACCACCGCACAATATCCCGGCATGCCCGCCCCCGTAAAATAACGGCCGCCCTACGCCCGCATCGGCACCGTCCCGGAATCCGTATAGCCGCATTCCGAAACGCCGATTTCCGTCTTGTGCAAGCACGCTACAGTCGATTCGAATTTCGACGAGACGGACTCTTATGCACGGCATGATCAGCAAGCCGCCGGAAACGGCTGGGAACATCGCGACCTCGCGCGTGGTGTTGCTGCTGCTGGTGGTCATGACCGGCATCGCGCCGATCTCGCTCTACATCCTGGTTCCTGCGCTGCCCGTGCTGGCGACGAGTTTCGGCAGCGACATCTCGATCGCGCAGATGACGGTGTCGCTCTACATGGTCGGCATCGCGCTCTCGCAGCTCATCATGGGGCCGCTGTCGGACAAGTTCGGCCGGCGCCCGGTGCTGCTCGGCGGCCTCGCACTGATGGTCGCGGCAAGCATCGCTTGCATCTTCGCCGAGACACTTCCGCAACTGATCGCCGCACGCTTCTTCCAGGCGCTCGGCGGCGCCTCCGGCATGGTGATCAGCCGCGCCATCATCCGCGACATCTATCCGCGCGAACGCGTCGCCTCGATGATCAGCCTCGTGGTTGCGGCGCTGATGATCGGGCAGATGGTTTCGCCGCTCACCGGCGGCCTGATCGAGACCGCGTTCGGCTGGCGCGCGATCTTCTACGCCGTCACGATCGGNGCACTCGTGGTCGCCGTCGGCATCGCGATCGCGCTGCCCGAGACGCGCCGCGGCCGCGCCGTCGGCAGCGGCGGCTTTCGCANCGACGTCGGCACCCTGATCAAGAGCCGCGCCTTCATCGGCTATGTGATGTGCCAGGTGCTGGCCTCCCAGATCATCTTCACCTTCGCCGGCGGCGGCCCCTACATCGTGGTGACGCAGATGGGCCGCACCAGCGCCGAATATGGCGCCTGGTTCGCGACGACCGGGTTCGCGTATCTCGTCGGCAACCTGCTCTGCGTGCGCTTCGCGCCCAGGCACTCGCTGGAAAAGCTGATCTGGTTCGGGCTAGGTCTGCAGCTCTGCGGCAGCCTTTTGAACCTGTTCTGGAGTTTTGCAGGTTGGAACGAGGCACCGGCCTGGCTGTTCGGAACCCAGATGATCGTGATGGTCGGCAATGCCTTTGTCATGGCGAACTCCGCCGCCGGCGCCATCAGCATCCGCCCCGAGGCCGCCGGCACCGCCTCGGGCGCAATGGGCTTCCTGCAGCAAGGCATCGGCGCGCTGATGTCGCAATTCGGCGCCTATCTCGGCGGCCATTCCGCCACCACGCTGCCGCTGACGTCAGCGGTGCTGGCAATCTCGCTGCTCTGCGCCTGCATGATGATCTTCGTCGTCCCCCGCCGCGAGGTGGTGGTGAGCGAAGCGCTGATCGAGCAAGCGGAGGAGGAAGAGAGCGGGATGATGTGAGGGATGAGATGCCGCCTCCCCGTCATTGCGTTTCGTAGCCCGGATGGAGCGAAGCGCAATCCGGGTCAGTGCGCATTAGGGCGACAGCGTCCCCGGATTGCGCTTCGCTCCATCCGGGCTACAAGCTTCGCTCCTCGCAATGACGGACAAACCTCACTCCCCGATCAGCTTCAGCCACTCATCCTCGGTCAGCACCTTGACGCCGTGCTTGTTGGCGTCCGCGAGCTTCGAGCCGGCGCCGGGGCCGGCGACGACGAGGTCGGTCTTCTTCGACACCGAGCCCGAGACCTTCGCGCCCAGCCGCTCCGCTGTCGCCTTCGCTTCGTCGCGCGTCATCTTCTCCAGCGAGCCCGTGAACACCACGGTCTTGCCGGCGACGGGCGAGTTGCTCTTCGGCTTCTCGGCGTCGACGATCTCGACTTCCTTGGTCAGCCGCTCGACGATGCCGCGATTGTGACTCTCGCCGAAGTAGTCGGCGATGCTCTTGATCACGGTGTCGCCGATCTGGTCGAGCGCGTCCATCTCCGCCATCGCCTCCTCGTCGCCCTTGGCGACCTTGAGGCAGGCGTCGTGGAAAGCCTCCCAGGAGCCGTAACCGCGCGCCAGCGCCAGCGCCGTGGTCTCTCCGACATGGCGCATGCCGAGTGCGTAGACGAAGCGCTCCAGCGCGATTTTCCGGCGACTCTCGATGGCGCCGAACAGATTGCGCACCGAGGTCGCGCCGTAACCCTCGATCTCCTCGAGCTTGAGTTTTGAATTGCGCTTCTCGAGCGTGAAGATGTCGGCGGGCTCCTTGACCCAGCCTTCATCGAAGAAATACTGGAGCTGCTTTTCGCCGAGACCGTCGATGTCGAAGGCGCGCCGCGACACGAACAGCTTCAGGTGCTCGATCTTCTGATAGGGGCAGGCGAACTCGCCGGTGCAGCGGGCGCGGGATTCTTCTTCGCCGGCCGCCGTCTCGCCACGCACGACGTCGGTGTGCAGCGGGCATGGGCACTTCTTCGGGAAGTGATACTCCCTGGCGGCCTTCGGCCGCTTGTCGAGGACGACGTCGACGATCTGCGGGATCACGTCGCCGGCGCGCTGGATCACGACGGTGTCGCCGATCCTGATATCACGCCCCTCGCGCAGCACCTCGCCCTTGTTGCCGATGCCCTTGATGTAGTCCTCGTTGTGCAGCGTGACGTTCTGCACGATCACGCCGCCGACGCCGACCGGTTCGAGCTTGCCGACGGGGGTGAACGAGCCGGTGCGGCCGACCTGGATCTCGATGTCGCGCAGCACGGTCATGGCGCGCTCGGCCGGGAATTTGTGCGCGATGCCCCAGCGCGGCGTGCGCGAGACGAAGCCTAGCCGCTCCTGCCAGTCGATGCGGTCGACCTTGTAGACCACGCCGTCGATGTCGTAGTCGAGCTCGGCGCGCTCCTCCTCGATGCTCTGGTGGAACGCGATCAGCTCCTCGACCGAGTGGCACAGTTTTGTCAGCGGATTGGTCTTGAAGCCGCAGCGCTCGAACCAATGGATCATGCCGGTCTGCGTCGGCTCCGGCATCGCGCTCATCTCGCCCCAGGCATAAGCAAAAAAGCCGAGCGGCCGCGACGCCGTGATGGTCGGGTCTTTCTGCCGCAGAGAGCCCGCGGCCGAGTTGCGCGGATTGGCGAAGATGGTATCGCCCGCCGCCTTCTGCCGTTCGTTGAGGGCGAGGAACGCCTTCTTGGTCATATAGACCTCGCCGCGCACCTCGCAGACATCAGGCACGTTGCGGCCTTTCAGCTTCTGCGGCACGTCTTCGAGGGTGCGGATGTTGGCGGTGACGTCCTCGCCCTCCGCACCGTCGCCGCGCGTCGCCGCGGTGACGAGCTCGCCGCCCTCATAGCGCAACGACATCGACAGACCGTCGATCTTCGGCTCGGCGGAGAAATTGACCTTGTCGTCGTCGAGCTTCAGGAAACGCACGATGCGGCCGACGAAGTCGCGCACGTCCTCTTCCGCAAAGGCGTTGTCGAGCGACAGCATGGGCACGGAGTGGCGCACCTTACTGAACCGCCCCGACGGTGCCGCGCCGACCTTCTGCGACGGCGACTCTGCGCTGACGAATTCAGGAAAGCGCTTCTCGATCGCGTTGAGGCGCTGGCGCAGCGCGTCGTACTCGGCGTCGGTGACGGTGGGCGCGTCGTCCTGATAGTAGCGCTCGTTGTGCCCCTCGATCTCGAGCGACAGCCGCATGAGCTCGACCTTGGCCTGCGCCTTGGTGAGATCGGCGACGTCGCGAAGCGGTTTTGCCTGGGATTTTGCTGCTCTTGCCATGGTGCTTGGATACGACGGAGCGGGTAGTACGGTAAAGGCGTGTGGAAATCTCGTTCCCCGGACGCAGCGCAGCGCGAAGCGGTGCGCTGCAGAGCCGGGGCCCATGTGACGAGGCATTCTGGGTCCCGGCTCGCGCTGCGCGCGTCCGGGACACGGAAGTCTAAGCCGTCGCCGCCTTCAGCAGCCTCTCCGCCGCGGCCCGCGCCTCGGCCGTGATCTCGGCGCCGGCGAGCATGCGGGCGATCTCCTCGCGGCGGTGGTCGGCGGCCAGCGCATTGACCCGGGTGGCGACGCGTTTGCCCTTGTCGAGGGCGTCCTTGGAGATGAGCAGGTGCTGGTCGGCGCGGGCGGCGACCTGCGGGGCGTGGGTCACGGCCATCACCTGCACCTTGCCGGCGAGCCGCGCGAGGCGCCCGCCGATGGCATCGGCGACGGCGCCGCCGACCCCGGTGTCGATCTCGTCGAACACCAGCGTCGGCGCCGAGCCGCGGTCGGACAGCACGACCTTGAGCGCCAGCAGGAAACGCGACAGCTCGCCGCCGGAGGCGACCTTCATCATCGGACCCGGCTTGGTGCCCGGGTTGGTCTGCACCCAGAACTCGACGCGGTCGAAGCCTTGCGGACCCGGCGCGGCCTCGTCGGTCGCGACCTGGGTCATGAACTTGGCGCGTTCGAGCTTGAGCGGCGCGAGNTCGGCGTTGACGGCCTTGTTGAGCTTCTCCGCCGATTTCTGCCGCGCCAGCGACAGCTTCTTGGCAGCNGCCGCATAGCGGCCGTCGGCCTCGATCGCAGCCTGCTCCAGCTTCTTCAGCTGCGAGGCGCCGGCGTCGATCAGCACGACGTCGGCCGCGTATTGNGCGGCGAGCGCCGCGAGCAGGTCCACCGGGGTCGAATATTTGCGAGACGCTGCACGCAAGGCAAAGAGCCGCTCCTCGATGCGCTCGAGTTCGGCCGGGTCGAAATCGGTCGCGGCCAGCGCGGCCAGGAGATGCTGGTCGGCTTCTTCCAGCGCGTTGATCGCCGTGTCGATCGCCTTCACCGCAGGCTCGACCAGCGCCGGCGAATTGACGCCGCGGCGCTCCAGCCGGCGCACCGCCGCCGACAGTGCCGCGACCGGCGAATGATGGCCGCCGACGGCCTCCTGCGCCTCGCGCAGGTCGGAGGCGATCTTCTCGCCCTGCATCATCGTGGTGCGGCGATGGGCGAGCGAGGTCTCCTCGCCCTCCTTCGGCGCGAGCTGTTTCAGCTCACTGGAGGCGTGGCGCAGATAGTCAGCCTCGCGCGCGGCGCGCTCCATGCCGGCACGGTGCTCTTCCAGCGCCGTATTGGCGGTGCGGCGCGCGTCCCAGAGCGCCTCGACCGCGGTGACGTCCTTCTCCAGGCCGGCGAAGGCATCGAGCAGGCGGCGGTGGGTGGCGGCATCGACCAGCGCGCGCTCGTCATGCTGGCCGTGGATCTCGACCAGGGCGGCGCCGACCGCCTTCAGCGTCTGCACGCTGATCGCCTGATCGTTGATGAAGGCGCGGGTGCGGCCGTCGGCGAGCTGCACGCGGCGGAGAATCATCTCGCCGGTGTCGTCCAGCCCGTTTTCGGCCAGGATCTTCGTCGCGGGGTGATTCTTCGGGATATCGAAGACGGCGGTGACCTGCCCCTGCTCCGCGCCATGGCGCACGAGGCCGGCGTCGCCGCGGCCGCCGAGCGCCAGTGCAAAGGCATCGAGCAGAATGGATTTGCCCGCACCGGTCTCGCCAGTCANAACCGCAAGGCCGGTGGCGAATTCGATATCGAGCCGTTCGATCAGGACGATGTCACGGATCGACAGACGCGCCAGCATGGAACCAAATTTCCTAGCCGAGGCCCATCTTCTTGAAGGTCTTGCTGATCCAGGACCCCTGATTCTCGCTCGGCTCGAGACCGCCGGATTTTACAAGATTATAGGCGTCCTTGTACCAGCGGCTGTCAGGAAAATTGTGGCCGAGCACGGCCGCCGCGGTCTGCGCTTCCCCGACGATACCGATCGCCATATAGGCTTCGGTCAGCCGGTAGAGCGCCTCCTCGACATGACGGGTGGTCTGGTACTGGGTGACGACGGCCTTGTAGCGGTTGATCGCCGCCGTGTAGTCGCGCTTCTGCGCATAGTAGCGGCCGACGTTCATTTCCTTGCCGGCGAGCTGATCGCGCGCACCTTCGATCTTGGCCTTGGCGGACGTCGCGTATTCCGAGTTCGGATATTTGCGCACCACCTCTTCCAGCGCGGCGATCGCCTTCTCGGTACGGGTCTGGTCGCGGCTGATGTCCGGGATCTGGTCGTAGTGAGAGGCCGCGATCAGATATTGCGCATAGGCCGCATCCGGACTGCCGGGATGCAGCGTGACGTAGCGGGTGGCCGCGCCGATGCAGCCGTCATAGTCGCCGCCCTGGTAGGACGCATAGGCGGACATCAGCAGCGATTTACGGGCCCAGTCGGAATAAGGATGCTGGCGGTCGACCTCTTCGAACTTCTTGTTCGCCGCCTTCATGTCCTTCTTCTCGTTCAT
>JGI25153J46596_10001903_pt1 | contig 12383 bp, 18 predicted proteins | sample AraplaMF_Col_mMF_FD_46596 | JGI IMG/M metagenome (IMG submission 46596)
CAGTGGGTCCTCTCGAATTCGATATTCGCAGACGTCGCAGATGCTCGGCTGCTTAAGGATGAAATGATCCTACAAAGACAGAGCCCGACGGCCGAGTGGTGGAGGTTTCATTTCTCTATGAGCTGCAAGGATCCGTGCTGCAGCGGCGGACGCGAGACTGATATTTTCGCTGTATTCGAGGCGGCGGATAAAAAGCGATTTGCAATGCATTTTGAGGTCAAGCAGCCAACGGACAGGTTCGATCCTAAGCGGATGCACGAACAACGTTATGCTTTACGTGCGCAATGTTGGACCAATAAGGCTCCACCAAAGGTCTTGGAGCACCAAGACGCTTCGCTTGGGATTTTCTACAGCGAGTCAAGCCGGTCGAAATTTGAACCGGTGCTTTCTTACTTCCCGACACAAATTACATTTGAGGAGATTGAAAAGAAATTTCCACAAGTCGCGGAGTGGATGAGACCAAGAAGGTAGAATTCCCGCTCGCATGAGAACATCAGCAGTGCGGGGATCAAAGTCCGCTTGAGGTGTTACAAGCCGCGCTGATCGCGTGAGGCGGAGGCTGAAACCTGTCTGGAAAGTTTATTTATCTGGCTAGCGCGACATCGAGAAGCTGAGCTACTTTTGTTGATTTGCTGTAGCTGAACCCAACGCATTTCTGGTTGTGGGTGCAATACGCCTCACACGTACCTGCATCACCGACCTCTAGGACCAATACCAAGTGTTTCACATCATTTGCGGCCGCGCTAAGCTTCAATCGGGACTGAGGGCCAGCGCGTGTCGGAAGAAGCTTCGCGTTCTGTCCGTGCTGAAGAGTTGGTCCAGTAGAATTTAGTGCGCTTGCGAGCCTGCGCGCCGCCCGATTCGATCCAAGACATTCTAGTGGTTTCTCGGCCTGGGTGTCCGCTGGTGCAGAATTGATGAACTGCGGGCATTGATACGCCGCCGCTGGCGAGAAGCACCCAGCGGCAATGTCGCATTGGAAAGTTCGTTGGTGGTGGTTCGTCGTTGTGTTTTTGTTTCTTGAATCCATTAGAAAGACGGACGCAGGGCGATGCGGTGGTCGTCTCTGTCGCGAATGAGGGGTGGTGTGTCTGGCATGGGATCTATGCAGTCGATCCCGAGTAGGCGGGCAGTTTCCGCTTAAGCCCTCGAAAATTCCCTAGCAGGACCGGAAAGGTCTTCCCGCCGACCCGCAACGCTATGCAGGGGCGCAGGAGGTCGCAGGGGGTCGCAGGGGGGGCACGTATACTTCTCGGCTTGACGCGTGGAAGTAGTGGGTGTGTGCGCACACCGCGTTTCCCGGAGGACGAGCCGAGCCGCTCCGCGAACCCCCTGCGACCCCCTGCGACCCCTGCGTTGCGAGACCGGCGGCGCGGACCGAGAAGAGCGCCTCCGCGCGGCGGTCGTCGGGCTTTCCGACGCGCGAGCGGAGGCGGACAGCCCTAAGATGACCAGTCCGGACGAAGCCAACTGGAACGGTCCTCGTCGGGGCTCAGGAAGGGGGGATTGTCTCTCCGCGCCTCGCGTCGTCGTCAATCCTCTCCCCTTCACATTACTTGCTTACCATTCACCCCTACCTCGCAACGGCCTCCCTGCGCCCCTCGTGCCACCGTCCGTTACCGCTCCGTTCGCCGGGCACGCTGGCTGCGCACCATTGTGCCGGGATCTCGGCCGTGTTTTCCTGACCGTCTCGGGCCGCAGTCGCGGCCCTTTTTGCTTCGAGGCGGGCAACATCCGAGCAACCGCTTCGAGGCGCTTTCACAATTATTGGAGCGTAACGAGGTGAGCTACAACCCGCTTCCAACAGGCCAAGCCGAGGCCCGGCCTAAATCCTACTCCGGTAGGGGGGAGCGCCGGCCTCAGACCGCGCGCGCCGCGCGCACCAACGACCCTCTGCGACTGCCGGACGGCATGCGCGGGATGTCAGCGCAGGGCCGGCGCTGGCGCGACCTCGTCGGCTTTTACGCGGCACAATTAGGCGAGCGCATCAAGCAGGAACAGGTGCGCGCCCTAGTCAGCTCGCTGGTCTCCATGACGCTGATTTCGGAGCGCCTCAACGACCGAGTGACGCGCGGGGAGGAGGTCGATCCGAACCACCTAATTCAGTTGTCGCAAAGCTTACTGCGATTGTTGAGCGAACTCGGGCTCGGTGCGGCACCCCATGAGAGCGACGCGCCAGAGCCTTCGCTTCGAGACCACATTACACGACGGGCGCGCGTGAAATGAGCGGCGGCGTCCAAGACTTCTCCATCTTGGACGCGACCGAAGACTCCGTGCTGTTTGCGCGCTGGTTCAAGGACCGCGCAACATGGCAAGCGTGGTTCGCATTCTTGTCGGCATTGTTCGCTCTGCCGATGACGCCCGAGCAGCTCGCGATCTACCAGAGATGCACCGGCCGTAGCGCACCGCCGAGGACGACAGCCAGCGAGGCGTGGCTAGTGTGCGGCCGCCGCGCTGGCAAATCGTTCGTGCTTGCGTTCGTCGCGGTCTTCCTCGCCTGCTTCAAAGACTGGCAGCAGTTTCTCGCTCCCGGTGAGCGCGGCACCGTAGTCGTGATTGCTACCGATCGGCGACAGGCGCGCACCATTATACGCTACATTCGCGCTCTGCTGCTTCAAGTGCCGCTGCTGGCGCAGCTGGTGGAGCGTGAGCGCGACGAAGGCTTTGACCTGTCCTGCGGCATCACAATCGAGGTTGGAACGGCGTCATTCCGCTCGGTGCGAGGCTACAGCATCGTCGCGGCGCTGTTGGACGAAATAGCGTTCTTGCCGACCGATGAATTCGCGGCCGAGCCTGATTTTGAGATCTTGGCCGCACTGCGCCCTGGAATGGCGACGCTGCGAGGCAGTATGTTGCTTTGCGCCTCGTCGCCGTACGCGAGGCGAGGCGCGCTGTGGGATGCCCACCGCCGCCACTTCGCAAAGGATGACGACCCGGTGCTGGTGTGGCAGGCGGACACTCGCACCATGAACCCGAGCGTTCCGCAAGAGGTCATCGACGAGGCTTACGAACGCGATCCGATCAGCGCAAGTGCGGAGTATGGGGCCGAGTTCAGGGCTGACATCGAAGCCTTTATTAGCCGAGAGGTGGTGGAGGCTTGTGTGACCGATGGTCAAGTCGAAAGGCCGCCGCGCCCTGGGCTGCGCTACCACGCGTTCACCGACCCGAGCGGCGGCTCGAAAGACTCATTCACTCTGGCAATCGCGCACCGCGAGCGCGATCACGCAGTGCTCGATGCGCTCCGGGAGGTCAGACCGCCGTTCTCACCGGAAAGCGTTATAACCGAGTTTGCACAGCTATGCCGAACCTACGGCATCAGAGGGGTCACGGGCGATCGTTATGCTGGCGAGTTTCCGCGCGAGCAGTTTCGCAAACACGGCATCAATTACCAGCTCTCAGCTAAGCCGAAATCAGACCTCTACCGTGACCTGTTGCCCTTGCTCAACAGCCGACGCGTTGAGCTGTTGGACCATGCCAGATTGCTGGCGCAGCTGATCGGCCTCGAACGCAGGACAGCCCGCAGTGGGCGCGACAGCATCGATCACGCGCGAGGCGGCCACGACGACATTGCGAACGCAGTCGCCGGTGTACTGACGACCAGCGCATGTCCGCAACAAACCCTTTTCGTAGGTGCTTTCGGTTATGGCGGCCGAGTAGTTGGGCTGGATGTGGGGACCGGACGTCCGCTCGAGCAGGGTCGCTCTCAAGTCAAATGGTTGACGGTAAACGAGTCTGAGACTGCGGCAGTACGAGGATGAAAGTAGCGAAGGAGATATATATGACAAAGCGTATGACAGAGAATGAAATACGTATTCGGATCGCACCAACGCATCTGCGTTGGCCGCCAGCAGGCACAAATTCCGTTTGGCGGCGACTACATGAGTGTGTCCTTAAAATGCACGACCTAGCGCGAGCCGTGGACGTGAACTGCAGCGACGTCGAAGAGAAGCAAACACTTGGCCCTAAGGAGATCGAGCGACGCCGCATCGAGGTTGCGCAAGAAGCTCGCAGGAAGTTAGAAGATTTCGCTCCATTAGGCGTAGCCCGACAGGCTGTCGCGGCAAAGGTTAACTCGATGCAAAATCAAACTGACCTGACACTTCAAGACGTGCAGAGCAGGGAGAAATTGGTCAAGGCGTTACACGAACTTGAAGCTGGCGTCGGCGCGACGGAGCGGCTGGTGTTGGAGCGTTGCAAATTGCGGGACACTCGTCGTCTACGTTATTACTAGGCCAGCGAGCCAGAGTCAGGTAAACGCACGGACGCCCATCGCGCTGATCTCGCCGAAGGTGATCTGTGGCGGAGGTAGTGATGCCGTGGCCATGTTAGTGGAAGACCAGACTTGCAAATAGTCACCAGCCGAACCATCGCCGCGATCTGAAGTCGTACGGACATGCCAAAACTCCTCCTCGTCCAGCTCAGAACAACGGGTTCGGCTCTGGGGGGGCGAGGGGATTTCTGAGTTAGGCGCCGGTACCCTGGGCCGCGGCCTGGCACTTCGGACAGCAGCCGTCCGCAGCGGCACCAAGCTGGCGTCCAATTTCATCGTTGAGAGCTTGCCCATCCCAGGCTGAGCCGTCGCTCTTTGGGATTCTCTTGGCCCGCTCCAAGGCGTGGCTCTCTGCGGCGTCGTCGCCGATACGAACGATTACGTCTTCATGGAAAGGACAGACCGCGGTGGCGCGCGTCGTCTCTAGCGCATACCTCACCAACCGCGCCAAGTCATCCGGATGGAGGTCTGCTGGCATGACGGTGCTCCGGCTGGACCTGTTGCGATCACGTCGCGGTCTTCGCGGGCTGTGGCAGTCCAACCCGCAAGGCAGGTGCTGGTTCCTAAGGACCCGCGGGCAGAGCCGCTGTCAAAGCCGGCTCTCCTAGCAGTCGCGGACACTGCGACCGAGAGACCCGGAGTGAGTCCGGGCTCCGGCCGCCACGCACCGGCGCCGAAGCGCCCGATGCAGTTCAATCCTAGACGCTGCCCTCCAGTTCGCTTTGACCTGTCTCAACTTCCGGAGAGGACCGTAGGTAGTCATCCGCAATTTCGGGGACGATCATGAAGGCGCATGGTCGGGGCATGCAGCGCCAGATCGTGTTCAAGTGCCCGCGCACGGGAATAAACGTCCAGCTTTGCCTGGATGACGAGGCGCTCGAGTTCCGGAAACCCAAAGACAGCTACGTCTCGGTATCTTGTCCGGCCTGCATGTCGCTCCACTTCGTCAACAGCACGACAGGCAGGACGCTTGGCGACTTCGGGAGTGTGCCTCGTTGATGGATCAGTCCTCGGACGCCACTTGGCCCGTCACGTCCTCCACTTGGTGCAGCAGGAAAGCCAGCCTCCCATCCTGATCGTGGATCGCCGAGTTGATGGGCCACCAGTGCCGTTCGATGAAGGACCTATCTGGATCGCGGATGTCGTAGCGCTGCACTGCCATGGCATGGCTCCGGCCGGTCTGCGCGACGGTGCGTAGCGAAGCGTACAGGTTGCTAACCCCGTCCCCGAGGGGTTCATCCGGATTGTCGTGAAACACTTCGAAGAGAGACCGCCCAACCACGCTGCCGCGATCAGTCAGCGCCGCCTTTGCGTAAGCCACTTTGATATCGACGATCTGTAGTCCCGGACCTGGATCGAGTAGCATGTAGGGTTGCGGCGAGCGGTTGAAATCGGACAAAAACTGCTCGCGGAGACCGATCGCGTCGACCGCCTTTTGGCCGGACTGTCCGGACCGGGACCGCAGCGCGCCCTCCGTTTCGGCCACGAGCAGCGCGAGCTCGCGCCGGTTCGAGGCGAGCAGTCCCTTGACGGTCGGCCCAGCGAAGGATCGCTCGTCTCGGCCAGCAGCCTCTCGAAATTGTCCCGGATAAGCGGGTGATGTGGTGCACCGCATCATCCTGCCCTGCGTCGTCGTCTCGCGAAGGGCGGCATGCTGCCGCGCGGACGCGCGAACCTTGCGACGCCAGTGGGGGTGGACGCCGATCCTGGTCTGCCATCGGAGGAACCGCTGCACCATGACGTCGTTGCGCCGTAGGGGCCCAGGTGAGGAGCCGTCGCGATGCTGGAAACGAATGATCTTCTGGTGAAATGTCCCAAGTGCGGTGCCTGGCCCATGGCGGTCGGCTCTCAGAGGAACATCATCGCGCATCGCGAGGTCAGCTTCCGATGCCCGAGGTGCGGCAGCGAGGAAGAGGGCCGGCTTCGCCATGCCGCCGCCTCGCAGATCAACGCGCACGGCGGTCTCGACGCTGCTTGAGAGAAGCGGAAAGTGCCGCTGGGTCTGCCTGCAAGAGCGTGGTGAGTTCGAGGCGAGAGCGCGCCGGCCGACGCATCCCAAGTCTCGCAGATGGCACCAGAATTTGCCCCGGGAGATAACGCTCCTGATATCCAAGCAAGGGCAACGGTTCAGCTCAAGCTACGTCGTGAATCGACCCCCATGGGTCTTCTGCTTCGTTGCGCTCGTGCGAAGCCGAATGGAACAAGAAGTCGGCTCGTTTTGCGTCCCTCCTGCGCTCGCACTCGTCAAGATCAACCTCGTGCACGGGAACTCGGACGTGCGTCCGAAGCCTTTCGAAAATCCTCATCCATCCTACTCCGACATTTCCACACGCGCATATTGCGCTGCGAAACCTTGCGGTCTTTGCGACATCGCAAAGATCTGCGCGGGGCCTCAATTAGCTTGCCGGCAGGAAGTCCGGAAATCTCGTAGGCGGGGACGCGTAAGGCTCTGGAGGCGCGCCGCCGCGCCCGACCAAACGCTTGAAGAGACGCTCATGATCGGCGGCAACATCTCCCAGTGGACCATGACCTACTTCGCCGCGGCGTTGACTTGGTTGCTTGCCGCGCTCGCCCTGATGGCCGCCGGCATCGGTTATCCTGCAGCGGATCTCGCAGCACCGGACACGCTGGTTCTGGTGCATGTGATTTGCATCGGGTGGTTAAGTACCGCGATGTGCGGAGCGCTGTTCCAATTCGTCCCCGTCCTCGTCGCAAGGCCCTTGTTCTCCGAGCGATGGGTGTTACCGGCCTTGGGCTTGTTGACGACGGGACTGGCCTCACTGCTGGCGGGGTTCATGGCTTTGAGCGGCCGTCTGCCTTCCGCCCCTTGGCTCCTGCCGCTCGGGGCCGTACTGCTTATCGCAGGCTTCGGCCTAGTCGTCGTGGATCTCGGCTTGACGGCTTGGCGGCGCCCGACCGGGCCGGCTCGGTTCGTCCTCGCGGGCCTCGCGTCTCTTTGCGCGACCGTCGCGTTCGGTGCGGTGTTCGCGTTCGCGCTGGGCGGATGGGCGGGGCGGATCGGCGACGCCGTCCTGGCGCGGGGCGTCCCGCTGCACGCGATCGCTGGGCTGGGCGGTTGGCTTACGTTGACGGCCATGGGCGTCAGCTATCGACTGCTCTCTATGTTCACGTTGGCGCCTGATGTGGAGGACCGCCAGAGCCGCGTCACGCTCGCGGCCGGAGGGCTCGCGGTGGCGGCAACCGTCGGCGGCGGAGCCTTTGCGATCGGGCTCGCGATCGGACTGAATGCCGTGCTTTCCGTCGCCGCACTCCTCGGCCTGACGTGCGCCGCGCTCTACGGGCGCGACCTTGCCGGCATTTTCAGGAATCGCAAGCGACGTCATCTCGAGCTGAACATGCGGATGGCGATACTGTCGTTCGCGAGCCTGGGGGGCACGGCCGTACTGGGGATCGCGCTCGTTTCGATGGGGACGCTGCCCCTTCATTTGGGCGCGTTCGCCTTCCTTACGGTGTTCGGTTGGCTCTCCGGTCTGGTGCTCGCCAAACTCTACAAGATCGTCGCGTTTCTCACCTGGCTCGAGACCTACGGGCCGGTGATGGGACGCGCGGCGACGCCTCGCGTTCAGGATCTGGCCGCAGAGAAGAGGGCGACGAAGTGGTTCGCGATCTACTACCTGTCCGTCTGGGCGGGTACGGTCGCGATGCTGGCAGGTGAGCCAAGCGCGTTGCGGCTTGCCGCGGCCGGGATGACCCTCGGCGTCGTCGGCATCGTCCACGAAATCATTCGAATTCGGCGGTTGGATGATGTGGCGTCGCCGCTGCGCCTGCCGGCCGGCGCCGTCGCGCCGCATCTGTTGTTCGCCAAAACCTGAGGAGATCGCAATGACCGCTTACCTGGACGTCGATGTCCGTCCGATCCTGCGCGCCGGGGGCGAGCCGTTCTCGGTTTTCATGGCTGCGCTCGAGCGTCTCGAAGAAGGGCAGGGCCTGCGCCTCCACGCGACCTTCAAACCGGTCCCGCTGTTCGCCGTGATGGCCGACAAGGGCTTCGCTCATTCGGCGAACGCGATAGAAGGCGGCGAATGGGAGGTACTCTTCACGCCGGCGGCAGCGAAGCCGGCGCAAGTCGCGGCCCCGTCGAACGGCTTCGACTTCGGCGCCTGGCCCGAGCCCCGCGTTAAACTGGATAATCGCGACCTGGAGCCCCCGGAGCCGATGGTCCGGATTCTGGCCGCGGCCGATCAGCTCGGGCCCGGCGAGACGCTGTCGGCGCTGCTGCGGAGGGAGCCGGTGTTCCTGTTTCCACAGCTCGAAAAGCGCGGCTTCTGCTGGCTCGGTGGATTCGTATCCGACGGCGCGACCTACGAACTCACGGTGAGGGCGCCGTCATGACGGACCAGCTAGTGGAGCGCATCAGCCAAGCGTTGCGCGTCGTGATCGATCCGGAGCTCGGTGAGAACATCATCGACCTCGGGTTCATCTACGATATCGCGGCCGCGGGCGGTGCGGTCCGCATCAAGATGACGGCCACGACGCCGGGATGTCCAGCGACCTCCTTCCTGAGGGAAGGGGCGCAGGCGGCCGCATCCGCCGTCCCAGGGGTCGTTTCCGCCGACGTGACGATGACCTTCGCGCCGGCCTGGACCCCCGACCTCATCGCGCCGGCAGTCCGGGCGTCGCTCGGCTTTGCGGCTGTGAACTGACGGCGCGCCATGGCGATCACCATCGAGATCGATCACGCGAAGACCAGGGCCCAGAGCCGCCGCGGCAGCGGGACTGCCGGTCGTGCCGCAGGCCGTCAAGGGTCCGATCCGAAGGCTCAAATGGGCCATCCTGCTGCTGACGCTCTCGATCTACTACATCACGCCGTTCATTCGCTGGAATCGCGGGCCGAACGTGCCCCGACCAGGCGGTGTTGCTCGATTTTACGAACGGGCGTCTCTACGCGTAGCGCGATCAGATCTTTTGCCTGAGGCATCTGCGACTTCCCCTCAGAATATCTTCGGCACGTCACGATGGCAAAATTCACACACCGAGACTTCGCCGGGGATTTTATTCTTGCAGTGCGGACATTTCCGCGCCCCGTAGTATCGGGCGTATTTGTTCCGGCCGCCGCTCCCGGCGCGGTTGGCGATGACGATCAATAGAATGATCACGATGACGACGATGAAGAGTTCCATGTTCTGTCAGCTGCCCGTGGGCCGATCTAATTTTAGCGGTTGGAGGGCGGCGGGGTGGCTTTTCAGGCGACCTGTCAGGCCGAGGTACCGGAACGCGCCGGTGCCGCCGCAAGCGCGTCGTACCTGGTCTAGTCGGTGGTATGTTTCGCCGGACCCGAGAGGGGCGCCCTTGCCGTGCCGGCGGCCGGCCCAGGGCTCGATCCAGGGCTGCTTTGGGCATCGTACCGCTTGGCCAAGTCGAGCAACTGACGTTTGGTGAACGGGTCCGCCTTCTCCGCCAGATCGTGCGCCCGCTGCGCGAAGCCTCTGTAGAACTCTTCCATGACGCCACCCCCGCAACACCACCAGATTTCAGTACGCCGGCAAGGTGCCGTCAAGCGACTGTGCGGCGGCCCCTGCGTCCATTTCGCATGACGGCCTTCCGCTAGGGCTTGTGCAGGAGGCCGGCGCGCAACTAAGCTGGAAGAGCAGGGGGAAGACAAATGTCTGTGCTTCAGGGAATCCGGAGGGCGTGCCCTTCGTGCGGGAGGCCGATGCAGCTTGCGGCCGATGCGGGCGGTCGCGATCACTACGTCTGTTCGCGCTGCGAAGACGATCTGCTGCACGACCCGGCCGCCCTCAAGTGGGCAAATAGTCCGCTGAAGGCGCCAGTGGGCCCCGAGACATGAGCGGCCCCGGGCGGCAACGGCTACTACGGGTCGCGGCGCTCCCGGTGCCGGAACGGATCGGCGGCGTCGTCATGACCTGAGCGGCTGCTGAAGAACATGAGGGCCATGAGCCCGCACCCGACGAGAAGCGAGAAGAAGGTGCCTAGCCCCAGCGCGATCCACCCGTGCTTGCCCATCTCGACGCCGCTGCTCGCACTCCACACCGACACGGCCCAGACGCCTGTGAGGATCAATACGGCCCCCAGGGCGACCAGCAGGACGATTTGACCGGTACTGAGACCTCTCATCGCTGCACCTGTTCGTGCCTGGACTGGGTGAACTGCGAACGCGAGCAGGCGTTCCGGTGTGCGGTACGGGCGGCTCCCGAGCAGGCGGGATGGCCCCGTCTCATCAGCGCCACCAATTGTTGGCGGCGGCGACCGTCTGGAAGTGGACCGCCACCACGTGGGATGTTGCGATCAGTTGCTCCGAGTCCTGCTCATAAGCCGCGCGCAAACGCGTACGGACCTCGTCCGATGGCTGCGTGATCTTCACCGCCATTCGTGAGAGCTTTACGGCCAGTTCGAAGCCGGCCTGGGGTGTATCGGTTTTCAATGACGGTAGCCAATTTTCGCTCATAGCCGCATCCTTTGTCGGGGCTGGAGTGCTCACTGCGTCAGCTTGACGGGCGCCTTATCGAACGTGTGCAGGTACGCGATGAGGTCCTTGATCTTCTGCTCGTCCTTGATGCCGGCGAACGCCATTTTTGTGCCCGGGATCTTGGCCTTGGGATCCTTGATGTATTCTGAGAACGTCGCCTCGTCCCAGGTGATGCCGGATTTTTTGTTGGCCTCCGAGTAGTTATAGCCCTCAACCGATCCCGCTTTCCGTCCGATCAGCCCGTTGAGCACCGGGCCGACGACATTCTTGGCGGTGTCGCCGACCTGGTGACAGGCCTTGCAGACGGCGAAGACCTTCTCGCCCACCGCGGCATCCTGGGCGCCGGCTTGGCCGAGGCCCGCTGCGAGAAACAGGGCAACAAGTGCTGTCCGGTTCATCAAGTTCTCCTTTTCCCTTTGGTTCGAAGTCGGTCGATCAAACGGCAATTTCGGATGACTTGCCCGCAGCATCGATGAGATGCACGCGATCGACGTCGACGTATGGCAATAGCCAACGGATTCGCTCCTCCGGCATCAGGCTGAACGCGGTCGAGAGCGCATCGGCTGCCGTGGCGCTTCGCGCGACGGTCGTCACGCTTTGATAACGATGGGCGCTGCCTCCCGTCGCCGGATCGAACAGATGGTTGAAGCGGCCTTCGGCATCGAACCGGAACCCGTAGCTCCCCGAGGTCGACACCGCCCGGTCGACGATCGGAACGATCGTGGCGGTGCGGCTCGCGATCTCCGGATCGGCGACGCCCACTTCCCAGGGACGGCCGTCCGGCCGCGCGCCGATGGCGCGGGTCTCGCCCATGTCCACCAAGCTGTGCGAGATGCCGTGCGCCCGCAGCAGCTCGACCACCTTGTCCGTGACGTAGCCTTGCGCGATCCCGTTCAGGGTCAAGGCCATTCCGTGCGACATCGCAACCCGGTCGCGGCCGACCGACAGACGGCGGTGGCCGACGCGTCGGAGCGCGGCCTGGATCGTCGCCGGTGACGGACCGGCGGGATCCGCCCCTTCTCGTGCAAAATGGTTCGCATAGAGCTCCCACAAGGGCTGCACTGTCGGATCGAACGCGCCTTCGGTCAGCGCCGAGTAGCGCTGCGATGCCGTCAGCAGTTCGACCATTTCGGGGGCGGGGCCGACGAGGATGCCGGTCCGGTTCAGTTCGGCGAGAGCGGAATCCTTCATGTAGAGACTGAACTGCCGCTCGAGCCGCCGCGCCTCGGTGCACGCGAGCGAGATCAGCCGCTCCGCCCGGCTGCGATCCTCGTCGTGAATCTCCAACGTCGCAACCGCGCCCAGCATCGTGCCGCGCCAGATCACCGGCGCGACCTCTGCACGAGCGGGATGACCTGAAGACAGCAGGCCGAAGCCCGCTGCCGCCGCGCTGATATGGATGAAGCGTCGCCGCGTCAGGGTTGGCATCATGGCGTCCTCCTCGGTCGTTCGCCCGGCGGGCCTTCCGCCGCCTCGTCGGCCGCCGCAGTGCCGGTGATAGTCGCTGATGCCAGGACATAGTCTCGCGGCACCTCGTTAAAGCCGACGATCCTGCCGCCATTTTCACCGGCGAACTTCTCCGCCGCCGCCCGGTCCGAGAACGGAACGGCCTCGTCGCCGCCCATGCCGCTCTTGACCCGGCTCTCGATCACGAACAGCGCCTTG